>ERZ842401.2216-NODE-2216-length-26267-cov-12.692622_pt1 | contig 26267 bp, 23 predicted proteins | sample MGYA00521270_ERZ842401 | MGnify/ENA primary metagenome ERZ842401 (study PRJEB31892, sample SAMEA3878208) | bioreactor metagenome | biome: Moose rumen | place: Sweden | collected 2011-10 | study: EMG produced TPA metagenomics assembly of the PRJEB12797 data set... | reverse complement strand
AATGAAATATCTCAAGCAGATTTATCTTGCGATAATTTTTCTCTTCCTTTATGCGCCGATAGGAGTTTTAATCGCGCAGTCGTTCAATGCGAGCCGTTATCGCGGACATTGGACGGGCGTCACTCTGAATTGGTATGAAAAACTTTTCAGCGACAGCCGAATTGCCGACGGCTTTAGATTTGTTTAAGGGGAGGACGTTTGAATGAAATATCTCAAGCAGATTTATCTTGCGATAATTTTTCTCTTCCTTTATGCGCCGATAGGAGTTTTAATCGCGCAGTCGTTCAATGCGAGCCGTTATCGCGGACATTGGACGGGCGTCACTCTGAATTGGTATGAAAAACTTTTCAGCGACAGCCGAATAGCCGACGCGCTGTCGAACACTTTATCAATCGGCTTGTTATCGGCGGGCATTGCAACGATTTTGGGCTTGATAACCTGCATTGCAATGAAAGAACTTTCGCGGAAATGGCGGGCGACATTTTTAAGCATAACGAACGTTCCGATTTTGAACGCGGACATTGTCACGGGAATTTCTTTAATGCTTTTGTTCATGGGCTTGGGTTTGAAATTGGGTTATGTTTCGATTTTGTTGGCGCATATCGTCTTCAACGTGCCTTATGTGATTTTGTGCATCATGCCGCAACTTATGGCGTTGGACAAAAGTTTTTACGAGGCGGCGTTGGATTTGGGCGCGAGTCCGTTCAAAGCATTTACGAGCGTCATTTTGCCCGAACTTCGTCCGAGCATTTTTGCGGGATTTTTATTGGCGTTTACAATGTCGGCAGATGATTTTATAATAACGCATTTCACGAAGGGCGCGGGCGTCGACACTTTGACGACGGCAATTTATGCGCAGTTGAAATTGGGCGTCCACCCCGAAATTTACGCGCTGTCGACTTTGGTATTTTTCTTTGTGTTGATATTTGTTTTACTCTTTGCGATAAATCGTCGCAAGCTGAAACAATTAGAAATTAGGAATTAGTAATGAGTAATTAAAAAGCAAAAACATTACTTATTACTCATTGCTAATTACTCATTATTAGGGAGGTTTTCTGAATGAAAAAATTTTTTATGCTCTTGTTGGTAAGTTGCCTTGCGCTCGGAGTCGCGGGTTGCGGTTCGGGCGGCGACAAAAAAGATGATGTCGTTTACGTCTACAGCTGGGGAGATTATCTTGATCCCGAAGTGCTGAAGGTTTTCGAGAAGGAAACGGGCATTCACGTTGTCCTTGACGAGTTCGACACAAACGAGAGCATGTATCCCCGCGTGGCGGAAGGCGCGGTTCATTACGACGTTATCTGCCCGTCGGATTATATGATTCACAAAATGATTGACAACGGCTTACTTCAGCCGCTTGACTTCACGAAACTTGAGAACGCCAAAAAAAATATCGGCGAAGAATTTTTCAAGCAGTCGGAAGCTTTTGATCCCGGCAACAAATATGCGGTGCCCTATTGCTGGGGAACGGTCGGCATAATTTACGACAAAACAAAAGTCACGGAGCCCGTTGACAGCTGGAATATTCTTTGGAATGAAAAATACGCGGGACAAATTTTAATGCAAGACTCTGCGCGGGATGCGATGATGATTCCGTTGAAACTCATGGGCAAAAGCATGAACGAAACCGATAAAGAAGTTTTGGCGCAAGCGCAGGAAATGTTGAAGAAACAAAAGCCGCTCGTTCAAGCTTATGTCGTCGATGAAGTCAAAGAAAAACTTATCAACTCGGAAGCGGCAATGGGCGTTGTCTTTTCGGGCGAGGCTTTGAATATTTTAAATGCCAATCCGAACATGGCGTTTGCAATTCCTAAAGAAGGCACGAACTTTTGGATTGATTGCTGGGTAATTACGAAAGACGCCGAGAATGTCGACAACGCGCACAAGTTCATTGATTTCATGTGCCGCCCCGACATTGCCGTCATGAATTTTGATTATCTCGGCTATTCGACGCCCAATACTGCCGTTCAAGAACTTGAAGAGGATGAAGAGATTAAAAATTCCCCGATAGCTTTCCCGTCGCCCGAAACTTACAAAGGGCAGGAGACTTACAAATATCTCGGCAACGAAATGGATGCGTATTACAACAATCTGTGGATGGAAATTAAGGTTGACTGATTAAAAAAATTTTTCCCCGTCAAAAATTTACGGCGGGGATTTTTTTGTTATAATGGAAAAAAATTTTAAGGAGGCGATTGTGATAAATGAATTTGAGAATTTGAGATCGCGCAGAAAATCTCGCCGATACGATTGGGCTGAAGGATTTAAAACCAAAAATGTATCAAAGCCGGATTATCAATCAATGCTCATGTCTGACGAAAAAGAAATTGCCGCCGCGACCGATAAGTACATAAAAAATTATGAGAAAGCACTTGCAGATTTTGAACAAAAAACTTCTTTGACGGCTTTAGACATGGGAATTTTAATGCTTGCCGCCTCTTTGCAAACTTTGCGTTGGGCTTTCGTTGGTGTCATCAAAACCGTAGCCGAAAAATCTTCTCAAGCCTACAAAGAGCTCACGAAGTCCGAAGGCACAAAAACTTATGAATTCACGCCCGCCACCGTCGAACAAATTTCAAATGATTTTTCCAAAGGAATTACTCCTTACGACGCGCCGATTAAAGGCGAGGCACTGGCTCACAATCCTTTGGCGGGGCTGATAATCGGGACGGCGAACATTGCCACGAACACTTTGACGGTAAATAATTTTTCGGAAAAATTGCCGTCGTATCATGTTGTCAATCAACGAATAAACGCTGAAACGAATGTTGCCGACATTTTCAAATGGACGGGCGAATTACTCCTTAACGAGCCAAAAATTATCGGCGCGGCATTTATTCGGCAGATATTTCAATGCGGCGAAGATTTCTTTAAGATTTTTAGATTGTCGGTGCCGCCGATTAAAAATATTTCTTCCGACATGTCAGAGTTTTTAACGGGCGAAGAAATTTGCGAGGCGTCGCTTGCCGTCATAATCAATAAGCTCATCGAGATGTGTCACAGAATTTTTTTCAATCCGAAGCGCGACGACGCAAAACTTTATGAAGTGCGCACGCGAAAAATTTTGACGTATTCAAACACGCTCTCTTCAATTTTGAATGTCGGCTGTGTAAGCGCAACGGGCAGTATCATGAAATTTGACGCAGACGGAATTTTGGTGACGCTCCAGAGAATTTTGAACGACGGCGCGGCGATTAACAGAATCCAATTTGAATTTATTCACAAAACTTTAGACGGCGAGTTGTGCAAGGAGGAGGACGAAATTAATCGGCGACTCGCGAAGTGGGGCTTTTCGATTTAGGAGGTGTTTTTAATGGGGTTTTTCAAAGATGTTTCAAAAGTTTTTATAAAAACTTCGCCCGTCTTTCCGCTTGTGCTTGCCGTCACGGATGAAAAAAAGATCGATAAAGTTCTCGATAAGACGGAAGAAATTGTGGAAAAGGCGGCAAAAAATCCTAACACCGCATTAATTCCCGGCGGCTTTGCAATTTCTTTGGCACAGGAAACAAAAAAAGCATACGATGAATCTCTGCGAAAAGAAGGACATACGCAAGGCGTTCATGAAGGCGAACTTATGGCGGCAAAAAAATTTGCGTCACTCCTTGAGCAAAGCGACAACATGAGAATCGGGACGTTCGCGTTGGGTTGTCACATTGCGAAGCTCGGCAACAATTCCGATGAAAAACTCGGCGTAATAGTGGACGCACTCGGCGAGCCGAATAACTTTGTCATTTCAGAATATGTCCGCAGTGAAAACAGCAAAATTCTTCGCGAAAAACCTTCGTTCAAGGAAATTTGCAACAGGTATCTTGATTCGCTGAACGCCGAGCAGTTGAAATCTCTTGACGGTTTTTTGAAGGCAATCATTAACGCCGACAGTATTTCTTCCGCCGAGAAAAATTTTTATCAAAACGAATGGACGCCGTATTTGGAGCGACGCATTTGAAATGAAACTTCCGCGAGAATTTTATTTGCGCGACGGCTTGACGGTTGCCCGCGAGCTTATCGGTAAAAAACTTGTAACAAATTTGCCCGAAGGTTTGACAAGCGGAATTATCGTCGAGACGGAAGCTTACATGGGAAAAATTGATGCGGCGGCGCATTCTTATCGCGGCAAAACCGAGCGCACAAAAATTTTTTACGGCGCGGGCGGATTCGTTTATACCTTTTTGATTTACGGCAAAAATATTTGTACGAATGTCGTTGCCAATGTCGAAAATGTTCCCGAAGCGGTTTTGATTCGAGCCTTGGAACCCGTTGACGGTGTAGAACTGATGAAAATTCGGCGCGGCAAAAAAAATCTGCGCGATCTTTGTTCGGGACCGGGCAAACTCTCTCAAGCTCTGGGCATAACGAAAAATTTTTACGGCGCAGATTTATGCGGCGAAGAAATTTTTATCGAGACTGTCGAAAATTTTCAAGCCGAAGTCGCGACGACCAAAAGAATCAACGTAGATTATGCGGGCGCGGCGGCTGATTATCTTTGGCGATTTATCGCGGCAGGCAATAAATTTCTCAGCGTCAAATGAAAAATCCCCTTCGATAATTCGGAGAGGATTTTTTGTTTGAAATGTTAAAAATTTATCTGCCAAACGCCGCCGCAACTTTGATGAGATTTTTTCTAATCGGAATGTGTTGCGGACAAACTTTTTCACACGCGCCGCATTTTACACACTCGCCGGCATATTTTTTTCCGTGCCACTCGACAAGCCAGCGATATTGATTTTCGGCGAACTTTTTATCTTTGTAAAGCGTCAAGACATTAAAAGCGGTGAACGAACCTGAAATGCCGATATTTTGCGGACAAACTTTGGCGCAATAATCGCAGGTTGTGCAAGGGATAATCGGAATGCTTGCCAAAACTTCTCGCGCTTTTTCGACGGTCGCCCGCTCCGAATCGTTAAGGCGTTGGAAATTCTCCATGTAGGAAACATTATTTTCCATTTGCTCAAGCGTCGACATGCCCGACAAAACCGTTATCACGCCGTCAAGGCTCGCGGCAAAGCGAATTGCCCAAGATGCCAGCGACGCGTCGGGATTTGCGGCTTTGAAAACGGCGGCGACTTCTTCGGGCGGGTTAGCCAACATGCCGCCTTTAATCGGCTCCATTATGACAATCGGCTTGCCGTGCCTGCGAGCAACTTCGTAACAGCCGCGAGATTTTATCGCGGGATTTTCCCAGTCCGCGTAGTTGATTTGCAACTGAACGAATTCCGCTTCGGGATGCTTGTTCAAAATTTCGTCGAGCTCTTCGGGCGTCGAGTGAAAAGAAAAACCGACATGTTTAATCAAACCTTCGCGCTTCTTTTCAAAAACAAAATCCCACATTTTAAACCGTTCAAAAAATTCAGTGCGCGTCTCGCCGAGATTGTGCAAAAGATAAAAATCGAAATAACCCGCGCCCGTCTGGCGGAGTGAAGTTTCAAATTGCCCGATTGCATCTTCGCGAGTTTTGCAATTTATCCACGCCGCATTTTTCGTTGCAAGTTGAAATTTTTCACGCGGATAACGTTCAACCAATGCCTGACGAATTGCGTCCTCACTGCCGGGATATGCCCACGCCGTGTCAAAATAAGTGAATCCCTTCGACAAGAATAAATCGACCATTTTTTTGACTTGCTCAAGGTCAATGGTTTCGTCGCCGAGTTTCGGAAGTCTCATCAAGCCGAAGCCCAACTTTTTTATTTCTTCGCCGAGATAAGCCATAAAAATTCCTCCTCCAAAAATTTTTGCATACGCTTAAAATTATTTTACAGCTTGAAGTTCAATCACTGTCAAGGTCGGGGCGAAGATTTTTCGCGCCGCCCAAGTACACGTGATGAACTTCATTTTGTCTTTTATCAAGATCCGCCAAAATCAAAACGCGAATGCACAGCGGCAAGGAATTTTCTATCGCCGGCTCTCGCGTATCGAAAAGCGGTACCAATCTGAAGGCGGGCAGTTGCCTGACCGCCGAACTCGGAAAGGCGGCGGTTAAATCTTCCGTCATTGAAAAAATTATCGCGCCGATATTTTCTGCCCGCAATTCGTTCTGCGATAAAATTTTTGTAACCAAATGCCGAGCCGCCGCCCAAATTTTTTCCTTTGAATTTTCGTCGACTGTCACCGCGCCGCGAATCCCCCGAAGTGACATTTGAAATCTCCTCCTAAGCTTTGTACTTTTCCTTAATCTGCAACTTAACCGTTTCGTTGGCAAGAAAATCATCGTAGCTGGCGATTCTGTCAACCGTGCCTTGCGGCGTGATGTCCATGATTCTGTTCGCTATCGCCCGAATAAATTCTCTGTCCTCGTCGACAAAAATTATCGTGCCGGGAAAATCGATTAAACTTTTTTCCAACGCCTCAATCGTCGGCAAGTCAAGGCAAGCGGTCGGATTGTCAAGCAGTAAAAAATTCGCCGTCCCGAACGCCAATTTGTCAAACTCCGTTTTAGCCGCCGCGCCCGTGTAAACTCGCGGCATGTAAAAAACTTTTACGCCGTATGAAAAATTTATTTTCCCGCGCAGACAGCCGCCCGTCTCGTCTTGGTTTTGATAAGCCGTCGCCAAAGTTTTTAAGAGTTTTGTTTTGCCGCGTTCGTTTTTCCCAACAAACGCAATTTTTTGTCCTTGCCGAATTGTAAAACTCACGTCTTTAAAAATCGGTTCGCCGTCGCGATTTTTTAATAAGCCGTTCGCCTCAAGCACAATCGGAATTGCGCCCGAAGGTGTCGGCGGCAAAAGTTCCGCGCAGGCAATTTTTATCGGCTCAATTTCCTCGTTGCCAAGTTCAATAATTCGTCCGCATGTTTCCTTTAAAAAATATCTGTCGCTGCTGACGATGACGGTTGTTAAATTTCTGCGTTCGAGAAGGAAATTTATCAGCCACTCCACGCCTTCCGATTCAAGATTTTTCGTCGGCTCGTCAAGGAGCAAAATTATCTCGTCGTCATTGAGTCCGCGCAGGGCTTCTTTTAATTTTTCTATCGCCGACATTTCCGCCATTCGCAATTCCGAAAAATCCGCGTAGACGCTTCCGTTGACCGAATAAACTTCGCCCGAAATTTCAACTTCGCCCGCGTTTGGCTCGATTCTTTTTGCCATTATGTCAAGCAAAGTCGATTTGCCCGCGCCCTCGCCGCCGATTATCCCGACTTTTTCTCCGCGCCCTATTTCCAAATTAAAATCCGAAAAAATTTCGCGCTTGCCGAGTTTCAGCTCCAAATTTTTTATCTGTATCAAATTTCTCCACTCCTTTTTTGAAGAATATAACAACGCCTTGAAACTGTCAAATTTTTTAATCGGCACTGTGCTAAATTTCAGTTGCGGCATTATTGTCGGGAAAATTCTTTGAACATTATACTGAAGAAAAGTTTTTGGGGAGCGGGAGGCGGACTAGTTGGAAGAAAAAATTTTTCTGAACGTCATTAACAAGCAGGGCGTGATTCATCTTGCGCCGTCGGATTATGCTTTTGTCACGACGATTTTGCGGCACGGCTTGGAAGAGCAAAATCGCCGCCGCGAAAACTTTTCGTTAATCAAGCAACATTGCTTGGAACTTTTACTTTTGGAGATAAAGCAGGCGATTGATTTTCAGCGTGAAAAATTTTCGGAGTATTCGCCTGCGCACCAAAAAATTATTGCGGAGGTTTTGATTTACATTGAGAAAAATTTGGCTGAGAATCTCGATTTCAATGATTTGGCGGAAAAATATTCGTTCAGTCAAAATTATTTCCGAAAAATTTTCCGTGACGTAACGGGATTTTCGCCGGTCAGTTATGTAAATCGGTTGCGTGTCGTTCGGGCTTACGAATACATTCAGAAAGAACATTTGACGGTTGGCGAAGCGGCGGCGCGTGTCGGCATTTACGATTTAAATTATTTCTCACGGTTGTTCAAAAAAATTATGGGCACTTCGCCCACGCATTTTTAAAATTATTTCGTGCTAATTGGCGGCGATTTTATTCTGCCGCCTGCGCGGCGGGATATTTTATAATCGATACAACCAAAAATAAAAGGAGAGTGGCAAAATGATTAACGGCGAAAAAATTTCGGAGCGTCCGATACGCCGGGCGATGATTGGCGGCGGGCGCGGCAGTCAAATCGGTTACATTCACAGGAGCGCGGCACTTCGCGACGCAAATTTTGAACTTGTGGCGGGTGCCTTCGACATCAATCCCGAACGCGGAAAAGATTTCGGAAAAAATTTGCACGTCGACCCTAACCGTTGCTATTCCGATTACAAGGAATTAATTGCGGCAGAAAAAAATCTTTCGGACGGCGTGGAAGCGGTATCAATCGCGACGCCGAATTTCACGCACTTTGAAATTGCAAAGGCGGCACTTGAGGCGGGACTTCATGTTTATTGCGAAAAGCCGTTGTGTTTCACGGTTGCGGAAGCGGAAGAGCTTGAAAAACTCGTCGAGAAAAGCGGCAAGGTTATGTTCATTTCCTACGGCTACGCGGGGCATCAAATGATTGAACAGGCTCGGCAAATGGCAACCAACGGCGACTTGGGCAAAATCAGAATTATAAACATGCAATTTGCGCACGGAGCTCACAACGTTGCTGTCGAGAAAAAAACGGGCTCGACGGCTTGGCGCGTAGATCCGAAAAAAGCAGATCCCGCATATGTGCTCGGCGACGTCGGAACGCACATGGTTTATCTTGCCGAAGCGATTTTGCCCGAAATGAAAATCAAGCGGCTTATGTGTTCGCGTCAAAGTTTTGTCGAAGGACGCGCTTTGGAAGATAACGCAATGACGATTATGGAATACGACAGCGGCGCGGTTGCCTACATTTGGTCGAGTTGCGTAAATGCCGGTTCGGAATTCGGAGCGCGTTTAAGAATTGTCGGCGAAAAGGCATCAATCGCTTGGGACGTTGAGCATCCGAATCAACTTGCTTACGAAGTTCAAGGAAAAGCTCCGAGTGTTCTTCAGCGCGGCGCGGGATATTTGTATGAAAATGCGCGGGCAGACGACAGAATCGGCGGCGGACATCCTGAAGGACTTTTCGAGGCTTGGAGCAATCTTTACACGCGCTTTGCGAAGGCGATAAAACTTCGCGAGGCGGGCAAGCCGATTGATTTTTGGTATCCCGATATAAAGGCAGGAGTTATCGGCGTCAAATGGGTTGAACGTTGCGTCGAGTCTGCCGACAATGATTCAAAGTGGGTTGAGTTTTAAGGAGGGAATTTCAATGAGTATTGATCCGAAAGATTTTGATATGCCGGTTGCGTCCTTCAACCCTAATCCTATGAAGTTGGGCTTGTTCACGGACGGCTTGCCGAACATGAAATTTGAAGAAGTTTTTGACGCGGCAGTCGAAATGGGCATTGAGGTTTTGGAGCTCGGCACGGGCGGCTATTCCTGTGCGCCGCATCTTGACATGAAAAAACTCCTTGAGAGCGCACAGGCTCGCAAAGAGTATCTCAAAGCTATCGAAAGTCGCGGATTGAAAATCGCCGCGCTGAACTGTTCAGCAAATGCAATCGGTCCGGGCGAACGTTGGAAATCTCATGCACCCGACGTCATGAATACTTTCCGCCTTGCGGAACTTTTGGGCGTCAAGCATATCGTTTCGCAATCGGGACTGCCTGCGGGCTCGCCGACGGACACAACGCTGAATTGGGTACTGCACACTTACCCGCCCGAAATGGAAGACGTTTTAAAGTATCAATGGGAAGTCACGATTGAATTTTGGAGCAAAGCGGCGGAGCTCGCCAAGAGTTGCGGCGTCGAGACAATCGCGTTGGAAAATCATCCTATGAACATGGTCTTTAACGTCAGCACGCTTTTAAAACTTCGCCGCGCCGTCGGTGACATTATCGGCTTGAATCTAGATCCGAGCCACTTGTTCTTTATGGGCGGCGACCCAATTGCCATTGCCAGGAAATTGTGCGAAGAAAAAGCGATTTATCACGTTCACGGCAAAGACGCTCGCCTTAACGAACACATTAAAGGGCTTGAGTGCTTTGAACTCGGAGCTTATAACGGCGTTGCTGTCAATCGCGTTTGGAATTATGTTGCGGTCGGTTACGGTCATGATCATCTTTGGTGGAAAGAATTTTTCGGCACGCTTGCAATGGGCGATTATCACGGTCCTGTAAGTATCGAAGTCGAAGACCCGCTCATGACCAATAATCTCGTCGCGATTCAAAAATCTGCGCTATTCCTTAAAGAAACCATGCTCAGCTGAAAGGAGTTTTTGACATGAAGATTGCGTTTGTCGGCAGCGCGTTCTTGGAAACCGGAATGACTTACCAAGAGCAGTACGCCACCGTTGCCAAAGCCGGCTACGAATACAATCCTTACAACGCCGATTTCCCTGGATTTTGGAAGCGTCCGAAATACACAATCGACGAGGTCAAGTGGCACGCCAAAGCTATCAAAGACGCGGGCTTGAAAATTGCTTCTCTGACGACCGGCTTCAGAATTCAAGTTCCCGATGAGTTCATGCGCAAATACGCAGTCGAGTGTTGGAAAAAAATGTTCGACCTCGGCGAGGCAATGGGCGTTACGGTTTTTAACACCGAACTTGAACCGGGGCGCGGCAATCCCGAACTTTGCGAGGCTAAACTTATGACTTCACTTGATGAACTCGTTCCGATTATGGAGCGGCGCGGTCTGCGTATGGACATTCAAGCTCACCCCGACGATTTTTACGAACACAACAACGATGCTTACGACATTATCCGCTACTACAACAGTCCGAGCCTTGCTTATCTTTATTCCTGCCCCCATACTTTTCATTATGACGGAGGCAAAGGCAATATCGAAAAAAATCTTAAATACGCCCGCAAACATTTAAAGCACGTTCTGTTTGCCGACACTTACGACTACACGAAACTTTTCCGCTACAATATCAATCCTTCAAAACTCTACGCGGACGGAACTGTTCGTTGTCATGCCCATATAGGAAAACTCGGCGAGGGCGATATTGACTTCGACAGAATCTTCAAGACTCTGCGTGAAATCGGCTTTAATGAACAAGATGACACAATCGCGACGTTTAATCCGCTCGGTTTCCCCGAACGCGCCATTGAAGACGGCATTTGGGCACGCGAACTTATCGAAAAAAATCTTGTCGGCGTTCCCGATATCAAAGAGCCGGAGCCTGAAGGTTACGGCATTTACGCAAGATAAAATTCATTCATTGGATTAGGGATAAAATAAAGGGAGGCAACCTTGCAACGGCTGCCTCCTGTTTTTGAAACTCTCCGATTAAAAAGAATCTCAAATATTATTGCTTTTTCATTGTACAAAAGCTTTTTCATGCGGTCAAGTTCACAGTTAATTTTAGAAAAAGAGGTGGGGAATGATGACTACCGCGCAGGCGGTCGACAATCGCGATAAAATTTCTTGGGGCACCGGAATTGCTTACGGGCTCGGCGACACAGCTCAAAATATCGTCTGGGGCGCAATGTCTATCCTGACATTTTTTTATACTGACTACGCCGGCATTGATCCGGCTATGGTCGGCTTGGTCATGTTGTTATCGCGCAGTTTCGACGGTTTTTCAGATATTATCATGAGTTTTTTCGTCGAGCGGACAAATTCCAAATGGGGCAAATCGCGTCCGTGGGTTTTATGGACAAGTCTACCTTTTGCACTGTCAATCGTCTTAATTTACATCGTTCCGCAAGGCTCCGAAACGATGCAATTCGCATATTTATTCTTGTCATACAATTTTTGCACGACGGTTTGTTACACGGCGTTAAATCTGCCTTACGGTTCACTTTCAACCATGATGACGCGTTCTTCCTATGAACGTGACATGTTATCAATCGTGCGCATGACTTTATCGCCAATCGGAAAGATTTTGGCAGTTTCGGCGACTTTGCCGCTGATTAAAATTTTCGGCGATGATCAAATGGCTTGGGTAAAAGTTATGGGTATGTGGGCAATACTCGCGCTGACTTTCTCTGGATGGTTTTAAATGTCATTTATTACATTACGGGCACGAGTTTACCTTATTATTGCAAATATATTTTCAATGACGATGCACTTTACAGCGGACTTTATCTTATGGAAACCGTTTTGACTATCGGCGTCGTCATTTTAATTTGTCCGATTCTCCTGCGGAAATTCGGTAAGCGCAATATGAGTTTGTACGGAATGATTTTCGCGTTAATCGGGCATTTCATTTACACTTTAAATCCTCTTGACTTTAATTGGGTAATTTTTAGCTGTGTCATGCGCGGAATAGGTTTTGCGCCGCTCCGGTCGGTTATTTTCGGCTTTTTGGGCGACGTTGTGGAATATGCGCAGTGGAAATTTCATGTGCGACAAGAAGGTTTGATCTTCAGCGGCGGCTCTGTCGGAACTAAAATCGGTTCCGGCTTAACCAGTGCAGTCATTACAAGTTTGATGTCTTATTCCGGCTATGTCTCTTCCACTTCCGGCAATGCCGTTCAGCCTCAAAGTGCAATTGACATGATCGTAAACATTTATCAATGGGGTCCGATTGTCGTCTGCGCGGTTACGATTATTACTTTGCTTTTCTATAAGCTGGACAAAATTTATCCGCAAATTATGGCGGATCTAAAAGAGCGCGAGGCTCGCGGGGAACTCTAATGCGCGGCGAAAAGCCAAAAATTTTTTGAAACTCTTCGCGTCGGCAGGATGCAACGTCACATTGCCCCGCGGCGAATTGGAAAAACCTCTCCAAAAAAATTTTCAGCTGTCTTTCGAACTCGGCGGACGGCTTTTTTTTTTCGTTCAGGTTAAGTATAATGATTAAAAATTTTCACGGAGGAATTTTAATGAGGATTGTAAACAACAAAAAGGTCGGGCGTGAGGAGATTGAAAAACTTCTTGCGAAGAAATCTTTTGATGAAGTGGAACTTTCGCCCAAAATTCGCGAGGCGAATAAAAAAATTTTCGGCTCCGATTTAAGCGCGATTGAAATTGTCCGCAAAATCGTTTCCGACGTTCGCAAGTTCGGCGACAAAGCCGTTATCGATTATACGAAAAAAATTGACGGCGAAAATGCAATTAGGAATTATGAATTAGGAATTAGGAATGAGGAGATTGAAAGCGCGGAAAATTTTATCGCGCCCGAAGTTCTTGTGTCATTAAAAATTGCGGCAGAAAATATTCGCAGTTTTCATCTGGAACAACTTCCAAAGTCTTGGATAACTTATCGCGGCGAAAATTCTTTGCTCGGTCAAGCGATTATTCCTTTGGACAGAGTCGGCGTTTATGTGCCCGGCGGCACGGCGGCTTATCCTTCAAGCGTTTTGATGAATATTATTCCCGCGAAAGTTGCGGGCGTCCGAGAAATTATCATGTGCACACCTGCGCGGGACGAAAAAGTTAATCCCTACGTTTTGGCGGCGGCGAAGCTCGCGGGCGTCGATAAAATTTTTAAAATCGGCGGCGCACAGGCGATTGCGGCAATGGCTTTCGGCACGGAACAAATTCCACGCGTCAATAAAATTGTCGGTCCCGGAAATATTTTCGTCACGCTCGCCAAAAAAGAAGTCTACGGACATTGCGATATCGATATGCTTGCAGGTCCGAGCGAAATTTTGATTATCGCGGACGAGTTCGCCAATCCCGTTTATGCGGCGGCAGATTTACTCAGTCAAGCCGAGCACGATCCTCTTGCCTGCAGTATTTTAATCACGACGAGCGAAATTCTTGCAGAAAAAATTTCCGCGCAGGTCGAAGAGCAATTAAAAAATCTTCCGCGCAGAGAAATTGCCGAAGCGTCCATAAATCGCAACGGCTTAATTGTCGTCGCCGAAACTTTGGACGAAGCGATTGACTTTGCAAACTTCTCCGCGCCCGAACATCTGGAACTTTTGACGCAAAATCCCTTTGAACTTTTGCCGAAGATAAAAAATGCGGGTGCAATTTTCTTGGGCGCGTATTCGCCGGAACCGCTCGGAGATTATTTGGCGGGAACGAATCACGTTTTGCCGACGGGCGGAACCGCAAAATTTTATTCCGTTCTTAACGTCGAAACTTTTTTGAAAAGAACAAGCTTAATTTCCTACACGCGAAAAGATTTGCTCGGCGCGGCGAACGATATAATTCGCTTGGCGGAGGCGGAGGGCTTGCAAGCTCACGCGGCGGCAATTCGCCTGCGTCAATGATTTTGTCATTTTCAAAGCGACCAAATTTTTCACGCAATGTGTTATAATCGTCTCGAAAAATTTTTGGAGGCGATTTTTTTATGAAACTTCTTCACACGGCTGATTGGCATCTCGGCAAAACTCTCAAGGGGCAAAATCTTCTCGACGACCAAGAATTTATTCTCAAGGAAATTTTTAAAATCATTGACGAAGAAAAACCCGACGCGATTTTGATAGCGGGCGACGTGTATGATCGCGGCGTGCCGCCCGCCGAAGCCGTCAATCTCTTCGACGAGACTTTGAACAAATTAGCCGAGAAAAAAATTCCGACTTTGATAATCGCGGGCAATCACGACAGCACAACTCGTTTGAATTTCGGAAGCAAACTTTTCGAGCGACAAAAAATTTTTATCGCGTCAAAACTTGCCGACGAGCCCGCGCAGGTTGTCCTTGAAGATAAATTCGGCGAAATTTATTTTTCGCTTATTCCTTACTTCGAGCCGGGCGAAATTCGCGCAAAATTTTTCGGCGAAGACTCCGAGCGATTGACTTACAACGCGGCGAATAAATTTTATGTCGATTTGGCAAGGAAAAAAATCCCCGCCGGCAAAAGGAGCGTCGCAATGGCTCATGTTTTCTTGACGGGCGGCGAAGAATCGGAGTCGGAAAGAAAATTTGTCGGCGGCGCGGCTAATGTCGACGCGCAAATTTTCAACGATTATGATTATGTTGCGCTTGGACATCTTCATCGTCCGCAAAAATATTACAGCGGCTCGCCCTTGAAATATTCCTTCGACGAGGCGAATCACAAAAAATCCGTGACGATTGTAAATATTTTCGATAAAGAAGATGATGTCGTTATTAAAAAAATTCCTTTGACGCCGCGCCGGGATGTCCGAGTTGAAACGGGAACTCTTGCCGAGCTTAGAAAAATTCCGCGAACCGAAGATTATATCTGCGCACGACTGACCGAACGGGTTATCAATCCTCAAGACAAACTCGCGAACATTTTCCCGCACTTGTTGAGCGTAGAATTTGATTTGCCGCACGAAAATTTTTCGGACAATGCCCCGAAACAATTTCGCGAAGGCGGCTCTCATCTCGATTATTTCGCAGATTTTTTCAAAGATCAGACGGGCGAGGATTTGAATGAAGAATATCGCGAGGCAATGGGAGAATTTTTGTCGAAAATAGGCAAGGAGGAATAAAATGAGACCGATAAATTTAAAAATGACGGCGTTCGGCGCGTATGTCAAGGAAACTACTCTGGATTTTGAAAAAGGACTCGGCGGCGAGAATTTTTTTCTGATAAACGGCGCGACGGGCTCCGGCAAAACGACAATCCTTGACGCGATTTGTTACGCGCTTTACGGCGAAAGTTCCGGCGGCAGTCGGACGGGCAAAATGATGCGCTCCGAACAGGCTTTGCCGAACGATAAAACCGAAGTTGAATTCACTTTCGCTCTGCGCGGAAAAATTTATAAAGTTAAACGTTCGCCCGCTTACAGTCACCCGAACCTGCGCGGCGGCGTCAAGGAAGAAAAAGCTTCGGCGGAGATTTACGAGAACGGGAATTTTATCAATACCAAAAACGTTACCAAGTATGCAGAAAATCTTTTGGGCTTTGACGCGGATCAATTTCGACAAGTGATTGTGTTGCCACAGGGCGAGTTCAAAAATTTTTTGCTGGCGAAGTCCAAAGATAAACAGGAAGTTTTGAATACGCTGTTCAACGCGGATTTTTTTAAGCGCGTGGAAGAGGAACTCAAATCCAAAGCTGCCGACGCAAAAAACATTTTTGAAAATTTTACTCGCGACAAAGAAAAATTCTTGGCTGAAGCCGAATGCTCCGAAGGAGAATTGCCGACTTTGATAAAAAAATCGGCAGAAGAACTCGACACGACACAAATAAAACTTAAAACTTTGGCAACCGAAGCGGATAAGGCGCAAAAAAATTACGGCGAAGGCGAAACTCTTTACAAGTTGTTCAGAGATTTTGATGTCAAAGCCGAAACATTGGCAAACGCGGAAAAAATTCTTAAGCAACTTTCGGAAGAATTGTCCGTTGCCAAAACCGAATTCGATAAACGCACGGCGGAAGAAACACTTCGCGAAAATTTAAACATTCGGGCGAAAGATTTGGAAAGAAAGAAAGAAGCATTGAGACATCTTGCCGATAAAAGGCGCGAACTTAAAAACGCGGAAGCGGCGGCGGAAAAATCGGAGGCAGAAGTTAAACGACTCAAAAACTTAAAACTGTCTTGTGATAAAACAATGGCTGAAATCAAATCTAAGATTGAAAAAATTTTCGACGCGCCGGCAAAATCGAAAGTCGCCCAACAAAATCTTGAAGAAGCCAAAAAACAGGCAGAACTCTTTACGGAAACAAAAAATCTGCGCGGAAAAGTTTTATCTGCGGAAAAAGAATTGGCGGCGGCGAAAAAATCTCATGAAGATGCGGAAAAAACTCTCTTCGACCTGCGCGAGGCGCAAAAATCGGGCAGAGCGGCACTCTTGGCGGCTGATTTGACGGAAGGCAAGCCGTGCCCCGTGTGCGGCGCAATTCATCATCCTTCGCCCGCAACTTCAACGATAAAAATTCCGACCGACGCGCAGATTAAAGCCGCCGAATCAAATCTTAAAACTCTCGCCGACAAAAAAGCTTCCGCCGAACAAAAATTAAACTCCTTAACAACGGAACTTCGACTTAAGGAAAAAATTTTATCGGACGGAGAAAAATTTTTGTCTGTCGCGCAGGCGCAGGAAATTTTCGACAGAATTTCCGCCGAAGTCAAAGCTCTGGACGAATACAACGCCAGAATTAAAAAGGGCGAAGTAAAAACTGCCGAAACTGAAGAAGCTTTGTCGCAAGCACAGGCGGAGGACAAAAAATTTTCGGGCATTGCGGAAAATCTGCGCGGAATTGTGGCGGAACTTACTCGAACAATTGACAAAAAATACTCCGCCGACCCGAAATTGCTTGACGCGGAAATTTTTTCGACGAATCAAGAGCTTGATAAATTAAAAGCGGCATTTCAAAAGGCGCAGGAGAATTTTAATCGCTTAAGCAAGCGGGCAGCGGCACAAAAAGCAACTGTCGAAGCGGCACAAAAAAATAAAGCCGAGCTCGCCGCGCAGATTGAAGGAAAAATTTTGCCCGACATGAATTTGCTTGAAAAAATTCGCAACGAAACACGCACGGCGCATTTTTCGGCGATTGAGGCTAAAACAAAATTGTCCGAAAAAATCGAACGGCTTAAAGATATTGGCAAAAAAATTTCTGCGATAAATGACGATTTAAATCGTGCCGAGAAAAATTTTTTGATGTGGAAAACTCTCAGCGAAATTGCCAACGGGCATTGCGGCTCCAAAATTTCTTTCCAACGATATTATCTCTCGACAATGTTTAAAGAAATAATTTTGGAGGCGAATAACCGCTTGGAAAAGATGAGCGGCGGGCGTTATCGTTTTCAAACAAAAGTTGAGACGGATCGCAGATATTCCGGCGGCTTGGATTTGGAAATTGCGGATGATTACACCGGTACGGCGCGTCCCGTCGAGACTTTAAGCGGCGGAGAAAGTTTTTTGGCGTCGTTGTCGCTTGCGCTCGGACTTGCGGCGGTTGTTCAAAACAATTCGGGCGGCATTAAACTCGACACAATTTTTATCGACGAAGGCTTTGGCACATTGGACAGCGAAACTTTAGATTTTGCAATGAAAACGCTGATTGACTTGCAAAGCGGCGGGCGACTCGTCGGGATAATTTCTCACGTTGAGGAGTTGAAAAATCAACTGCCCGTTCGTATCGAAGTCAAGAAAAATAAAACGGGCTCGACCGCCGAATTTCACTCTTGAAAAAATTTTTATAAGCAAAAAAAATTTCCCCCTCCAAAATCGGATGGGGATTTTTTAATATGTACGAACATTTTCATTGCCTAGCAAAAGTTTTAATTCCTCTCGCAGAGAAAAACTGTCGGAAATTTTTGCGCCGATTTTTTTCCAGACGCCGCGCCTGTTTAAAAAAATTTTACTGTCGCCCGCGTTTTCGGCAAAAATTTTTTTCAGCTTGTCAAACGTCTCCGAATTTTCAATCTGCGCGGGTATCGTCAGCCAAAAGTCGGGAACATAATCTTCAGCCCGAATAATTTTTTCTGCCAAAATTTGATTCGTATCACTGTTGCTGTCGCCGCGCCCTTCGACAACAACAATTTCATCAAGCAACGCGACGTTCAAAGTCCGATAAAAAACGTTCGGAAAAACTGTAACGTCAATCACGCCGTCGAAATCTTCAAGCTTGAGATAAGCCATTGTGTCGCCGCGTTTTGTCGTGATTCTTCGCGCCTCCGTGATAACGCCGCCGACTTTCACGCGCTTATTTAAAAATTTCCCGTCGTTAATCGCCGTGCTCGAAGTCAAATCGGAAAGTTTGTCGCGAAAATCTTCAAGGGGATGTCCCGAAAGATAAAAACCGAGCGTCTCCTTTTCCCAAGCAAGAATTTCTTTTTTGGAACATTCGACGGCAGAAATTTTTTCAACGGGTGCAATGAATTCTTCTTCGCCGAAAAGATTTATCGCTCCGCTTTGCCGCTCCCTGCGCATTTGCGAACCCGCCGCCATTGCCGAATCAAGCATTTCAAGCAAAGTCGCCCGCCGATTGTCCAAACCGTCAAATGCTCCGCTCTTTATCAAATTTTCCAGCCCGCGCCGCGTGAAATTTTTTAAATCCACGCGCCCGCAAAAATTTGTCAGCGATTTAAAAACTCCGCCCTGTTCCCGCTCGTAAATGATATTTTCCGTCGCCGCCTCGCCAATCGTCTTTATCGCCGACAAGCCGAAACGAATCGCGCCTTTGTCAATCGTGAAATGCGCCGCGCTCAAATTTATGTCGGGTGCCAAAACTTTTATTTTCATTCGCCGCGCAAGTTCTATGTAAGCCGTGATTTTGTCAACGTCCTGCGTGCCCGACATCATCGCCGCCATAAATTCCGCGGGATAATGCGCCTTCAGATAAGCCGTCTGCCACGCCAAAAGTCCGTAAGCCGCCGAGTGCGATTTATTAAAGCCGTAATCCGCAAAGTGCGTCAGCAGTTCAAAAATTTTTTCTGCCAAAATTTTTTCGACGCCGTTTGATTCGCAGCCCTGCAAAAAATTTTCTTTCTGCGCCAACAAAATTTCTGCCTTCTTTTTGCCCATTGCCCGCCGCAAAATGTCTGCTTGCCCCAATGTAAAGCCTGCCAATGTTTGAACGATTTGCATTACCTGTTCCTGATACAAAATCACGCCGAAAGTTTCTTTCAAAATCGGCTCAAGTTTCGGGTGAAGATAATTCGTGATTTTTTTTCCGTGTCTGCCCGCGATAAAATCTTCAACCATGCCGGAGCCCAAAGGTCCCGGTCGATACAACGCGACTGTCGGAATTAAATCTTCAAAACCTTCCGGTTGCAATTCTTTAACCAACGCCGTCATTCCCGCCGATTCCATTTGAAAAATCGCGCCCGTGTCGCCCGCCGATAACATTTTTGCTGTCTTTTCGTCACGCAAAGGAATTTTTGACAAATTAATTTCGACGCCGCGTGATTTTTTTATGTCGGACAATGTCTCCGCAATTATCGTCAACGTCCGCAAGCCGAGAAAATCCATTTTCAAAAGTCCGAGCTCTTCGATTTTGTCTTTGTCGTATTGCGTGACGAGCACCCCGTTTGAAAGTTGTAGCGGAACAATTTCATCGAGCGGCAATTTTGAAATGACGACGCCCGCCGCGTGAACCGATAAATGGCGCGGGAGCCCTTCCAATTTTTTTGCAAAGTCCAAAATTTTTTTTGAGTCGGGATTGTTTTCGTATTCGCCGCGCAGATCTTTGGATTTCTTCAGCGCGTCGTCGAGAGAAATATTTAAAACGTTCGGGATCATTTTGACGAGCCGCGAGCCTTCGGAATAAGGAAGATTCAAAACTCTTACAACGTCACGAATAGCCGCCTTCGCCTGTAACGTCCCGAAAGTTGCGATTTGCGAAACATGATCCGTGCCGTAACGATTGCGGACGTATTCAATAACTTCATCGCGGCGAATGTAACAAAGATCAACGTCAATATCGGGGAGCGTGACGCGTTCGGGATTCAAAAATCTTTCAAAGAGCAAATTGTATTTCAGCGGGTCGAGCTCCGTAATTTCCAAAACATAGGCGACAAGACTGCCAGCCGCCGAGCCGCGTCCCGGTCCGACGGGAATTTTTTTTTGCCGCGCAAAATTTATGAAGTCCCAAACGATCAAAAAATAGCCGTCATAACCCATGTCGTGAATAATTTTCAGTTCATAATCGAGCCGCGCTTTTATTTCGTCCGTCAAAATTTCGTAGCGGGCGGAAATTTTTTTATAACAGAGTTCGCGCAGATAATCGGCGGCTTCGGAATAATTTTCGGGCAGAGGAAATTCGGGCATTTGAAATTTTCCAAACTCAATTTCGACGTTGCAACGGGCAGCGATTTTCAAAGTGTTGTCGCAAGCTTCGGGCGTGTCGGAAAAAAGTTCTCGCATCTGCGCGGCGGATTTCAGATAATAATCGTCGGAAGAAAATTTCAAGCGGTTTTCGTCATGCAGAGTTTTATTTGTCTGAATGCACAGCAACAAATCATGAAACTCGCTGTCTTCGCGGCGGACGTAATGCGAATCGTTGGTTGCGACAAGCGGAATATTTAATTCGGCAGAAAAAATTTTCAGCGCGTCACGAACTTTTTTTTCGGAATCGAGCCCGTGATTTTGTATTTCCAAAAAAAAATTCTCGCGCCCGAAAATTTCAACGTACTCTTGAATAAGTTTTTCGGCGTGAGAAAAATTGTTTTGAAGAATTGCGCGGGGAATTTCTCCGGCAACGCACGCGCTCAAGGCAATAAGTCCTTCGTGATATTTGCGCAAAATTTCCTTGTCGACACGCGGACGATAATAAAAACCTTCGGTGCCCGCCAGAGTCGCCAGCTTTATCAAATTTTTGTAACCCGTATTGTTTTCGGCAAGCAAAATCAGATGAAAATATTTTACGCCGTCAATTTCTTCTCTGTCCAAACGAGATTCGGGCGCGACATAAACTTCACAGCCGATAATCGGTTTGATGCCGCGTTTTTTCGCCGCCTTGTAAAAATCGATGACGCCGTACATTGTGCCGTGATCCGTTATTGCAAGGGAAGTCATGCCGAAATTTTTTGCGGCGTCGAGGAGATCGTTAATGCGAGCCGCGCCGTCGAGTAAGCTGTATTCTGTGTGAACATGCAAATGCACAAAATTTTTTTCGTCCATGAAAATCCCTCCGAAAATTTTTTGGTGATTATATCAAAGCCGCGCAGGTTCTTCAATAAAAATTGCGGAGGAAATTTTTTTGTGCTTTTTGAAATTACCTGTTATAATCATGAAAAAATTTTTAGGAGTGTTCGACAGATGATGAGGATTCTGCTCGCCGAAGACGACAGCCGTCTCGGCAAATTGATTGAGTACATGCTTCAGCAAAATAAATTTAACGTCGAGTGGATAACCAACGGCGGGGACATTTTTGAATACGCAATGTACTCCGAGTACGATATTTTGATTTTGGATTGGATGATGCCGAATGTTTCGGGTATCGACGCTTGCCGACAACTGCGCGAGGCAGGTTACGAAAGAGCAATTATCATGTTGACGGCAAAAGATACCGTTGAGGATCGAGTTATGGGTCTTGACGCCGGCGCGGATGATTATTTGGTTAAGCCGTTTGAGTTTGATGAACTTTTGGCTCGTCTTCGCGCACTCGGCAGACGTTCCACGCAAAAAATTCAGCAGGAAGTTATTGAAATCGGCGAGTTCACTCTCAACCGCACAACAAAAATTTTAATGCGCAAAGATCAAGTGATTCAGCTCTCGCCGCGTGAGTTTCAAATCTTCGACTTGCTTGCACAAAATCTCGGCGTCGTCGTGCCCCGCGACATTATTTTGGACAGAATTTGGGGACTTGAACGCGACATCACTTCCAACAACATCGATTCTTACATGAAGATTTTGCGCAAAAAACTTATGGACGTTGACGGCAACATTGCGATTAAAACCGTGCGCGGTATCGGCTATCGTCTTGAAGCTTGAAAAGCAATTTGGAATGAGGAATTAAGAATTGGAAATGTTCGGGCGCAGTCGCCGCCAACTTGCTTTTGCCTACGCGCTGATTATGAGCCTTTTTCTGGTGTTGATTATTTCCGTCGTTCATATGGCTATGAATTGGTCAATGTTCTCCGAGCAGGCGCAGGAACTTTCCGACGCCGCCAACGGTGTCGCCGAGACTCAAATTTTTTACCTTAAAAATCCGAATGCCGCCGTCGATGAAAATCGCTACTACAAAAGCGTCAACGACAGATTATTTTTCTACATTTTCAGCGAGAATAAACAGCTTTTGCGTTTTGATCGGGCGTCTTTTCGTTTGGAAACTTTTGTTCTCGACGTTATCGAAAGTTGGAGCATTGTGGAAGGCGAAGTCGAAGTTTTTCAGCACACCAACGAAACCGGGCAACTTTCAACCGTAATGATGACTTCAAAAAAAATTATCGCGGGAAATACTGTTCAGACGCTTTATATCGGAAAAGATGTCACTGCGCTTTATTCGGGCTTGAGAAAAGCCACTTATGCGCAAGTTGTTTTGGGTTTCGTTGCGCTGTTAATCGCCTCTGCCGGCGGCTACTACATGGCGGGCAGAGCGATTATTCCGCTGAAAGAAGCTTACGACAAACAAAAACAATTCGCGGCGGATGCTTCTCACGAATTGCGGACGCCGCTTGCGGTTTTGATGTCTTCGGCGGAACTTTTATTGGCGGATCCTTCGATACAAAATCCTTTTCTGCGACAAGTGCTTGAAGATGTCAAAAGCGAAGTCAAAAAAATGACAAACCTTGTCAGCGATTTGTTGATGGTGGCTCGCAGTGACAACAACGCTTTGAAAGTTAAAATTCAGCGGCTGGACTTGGCGGAGATATTAAAGCAAGTTGTCCGAACAATGATTCCGCTTGCCGAGAAAAAAAATATCCGACTCATGGGCGAACATTTCAACAAGGTTATGATAAATGCCGACGAGCAGAAAATTAAACAGCTGGCGATAATTTTGGTTGACAACGCGATAAAGTACACGCCCGAAGGCGGCGCAGTGCTTGTCGAGATTGATGATTCGGACGGAAAACGCGCAATTTTTTCTGTCATAGATAACGGAATAGGAATTGCGCCCGAAGATTTGGGTAAAGTTTTTGACAGGTTTTATCGTGTCGACAAAGCGCGGTCGCGAGAAATGGGCGGCAACGGGCTTGGTTTGGCGATTGCCTACGAAATTGTAAAAATTCATGACGGAAACATTTTTGTCGAGTCAAAGCTCGGCGAAGGTACAAAGTTCACGGTCGAGCTGAAAGTTAATCTTAAAAAATAAAAATCCCCAATCGCGGGGATTTTTTTGGAGGATTTTGAAATGAAAATAATTGTAGCGATTGACAGCTTGAAAGGATCGTTGACGAGTTTGGAGGCGGGCGCGGCGGCTCGCGAAGGAATTTTAAAAATTTTGCCGTCCGCGCAGATTAAAGTTTTTCCGTTGGCTGACGGCGGCAAGAAATTTGTTGGTTGAATAAAATTAATTTCAAAAAATAATTCGTCCCGAGCACGATTTTTTTGGAGGTTTTTTGAATGAAAATTATCGTGGCGATAGACAGCTTAAAAGGATCATTGACAAGTTTGGAAGCGGGCGCGGCGGCTCGCGAAGGAATTTTAAAAATTCTGCCGACCGCGCAGATTAAAGTTTTTCCTTTGGCTGACGGCGGCGAGGGAACTTGTCGGGCGATAATTGCGGGGCTCGGCGGAAAATTAAAATCGGTCGAAGTTACAGATCCGCTCGGCGGAAAAATTTCTGCGGAGTTCGGCGAAGTTTTGGAAAAAAAATTGGCGGTTATCGAAATGGCAAATGCGGCGGGGCTTCCGCTTGTCCCCGAAGATAAACGCAACCCGCTCAACACCACAACTTACGGCGTCGGCGAAATTATAAAAATTGCGATTGCGGACGGTTGCCGTGATTTTGTTATCGGTATCGGCGGCTCGGCGACAAATGATTGCGGGCTTGGCATGCTCACTGCGCTTGGTTTTAAATTTGACGGCGGGATTTTCGGACGCGACTTGGAAAAAATTTCTTCGATTGACGATTCAAATGTTTTGCCCGAATTGCGCGAGTGCAAATTCAGAATTGCTTGCGACGTGACAAATCCTTTGACGGGCGAAAACGGTTGCTCGGCGGTTTATGCTCCGCAGAAAGGCGCGACGCCCGAAATTGTTCGGAAAATGGACGCTTGGATAAAAAATTTCGGTGAACTCGGCGCGAAGTTTTTAAAGCTCGAAAAAAAATCTGTTCCCGGCGACGGCGCGGCGGGCGGTTTGGGCTTTGCATTCAGAGCATTTCTAAATGCTGAACTCTTGCCCGGCGTCGAACTGGTTTTGGACGCTTTGAACATTGCGGAAGATTTAAAAACTGCCGACGTTTTGATAACGGGCGAAGGGAAATTGGACTTTCAAACCGCGCAGGGAAAAGCTCCGTCAGGCGTTGCGAAATTGGCGAAGAAACTCAACCCGAAAATTTTAACAATCGGGCTCGGCGGAAGTGTCGCTGATATTTCGGAAGACGCGGGACTTGACGCGGCATTTTCTATTTTGCGGTCGCCGATGACTTTGCAGGAAGCCATGAAAAAATCTGTCGCCGAAAAAAATATCGCCGAAACTTCCGCGCAGATTATCAAACTACTCAAAATATCTCGATGAAAATTTTTTTGACGGTTGATGTTTAATAAAATGCCCCTCCGCTTTTGGAAGGGCAATTTTTTCGTGTTATAATCCTCAAAAAAGAATGTTGGTGATGAATTATGTTCGTTAAAATTATTTTGAGTGCCGTTTTAACCTGCGCGAGCTCGTTTTGGATTGATAAATTGTATCTGAATTGCTCCGAATTAACTTTCCCGAACGAAATTTTAAGCCGCTCGCGTTTTCGTAAATGGATTTTATTCGTTTCACTCGCCGTTTTATTCAATCTCACAAATAATTTTTGGTTAATGGCGGCATTTTTTTTGCTGATTTTGATGTCAATCACGGATTTTGAACAATATATGCTCTTCGACGCAATGACTTTGCCGCTTGCCGTTATCGGAGCCGTCTTTTCTTATCAAAACTCGGTTTTACAGGAAAATTTTTTGGCGGCGATAATCGGCGGCGGAATTTTTTTATTGCTCTCGATAATTTCCAAAGGAGCACTCGGCGGCGGCGATATAAAATTAATTTTCGCGCTCGGTTTGTGGTTTGGCGCGGAAAATTTGTTAAACGTTGTTTTGTTCGGAACGATTTTCGGCGGACTCGCGGCGATTTTAATGATTTTAGCCAAGCAAAAAGACCGCAAATCTTTTTTTGCTTACGGACCTTATTTCGCACTCACGGCAATTTATTTTTTGCTTGCAAAATGATTTTTGCCGATTCATCGCTTCAAAACTGTTACACGTTGCGAAAAAATTTTTCGGCTGATAGAATGGAAAAAAATTTTGGAGGAGATTTCATGAAGAGAGTTTACAATTTCAATCCCGGTCCCGCGACTTTGCCGCTCGAAGTTTTGCAGGAGGCGCAAGCCGAATTTTTGAACTTCGACAATTCGGGCATGTCGATTATCGAAATAAGTCATCGTTCAAAGCCTTACGAAAAAGTTCACAACCAAGCGAAGGCTGATATTTTGGAGCTTATGGGGCTCGGCGACGATTACGAAGTTCTTTTTATTCAAGGCGGCGCGTCGTTGCAATTTGCCATGATTCCCTTGAACTTCGCCACGAAAAAAAATCCCGGCGCGTATGTTTTAAGCGGAACTTTTTCAAGCAACGCTTACAAAGAAGCAAATATTTTGGGCGTCGGAGAAATTGCCGCCTCGACTAAAGAAGAAAATTTCCGCCGCGTCCCGCGCCAAGACGAATTGAAAATAAATCCGAACGCCGCTTATCTCCACATTTGCTACAACAATACAATTTACGGCACCGAATTTCATTACGTCCCCGAAACGGGAAATGTTCCGCTTTTCGCCGATATGTCCAGCGATATGTTGAGCCGCCCCGTCGACTTCAAAAAATTTTCGCTGATTTATGCGGGCGTTCAAAAAAATCTCGGACCTGCAGGCGTCGTGATTGTCGTTGCGCGGAAAA
>ERZ842401.2215-NODE-2215-length-26276-cov-5.540101_pt1 | contig 26276 bp, 19 predicted proteins | sample MGYA00521270_ERZ842401 | MGnify/ENA primary metagenome ERZ842401 (study PRJEB31892, sample SAMEA3878208) | bioreactor metagenome | biome: Moose rumen | place: Sweden | collected 2011-10 | study: EMG produced TPA metagenomics assembly of the PRJEB12797 data set... | reverse complement strand
TAGAGTGGTATATCGGCTCGAACGGCAAGAACGGCAACCAGTACTCTTTCGAGTATGTCTATGGCTCGACCTGCCCGGGATTGGACCAACCCGTCATCTCCGCTATCAGTGCGGACAGCGTGATAACTTTCACTTCCGTCACCGACGCAGAGAGTTACACGGTGATTGTCTATCTGAACGGCTCCGAGCAATACAAGCAGGAGAACGTGGCTTCCGGCGACGTGCTGCATTTCTCCCCGCTGGTGGACGGCACCTATCAGGTGGTGCTTGTTGCCAAGGCGGAAGGTATGCTGGATGCCGAATCCGAAGCGTATGACTGGACCCTCACCGCCCCGGAGATCGTACTCGGCAACTCCGAATACTGCTCCGAACCGATTGGTAACGGCAACTCGCTCGCGTATATCACATGGCAGACCGATGACGAGGGCAATGTGGTAATCTCCATCTCCGGCGACAGCGGTACCAGGTTCCGCGGCGGTAACGGTATGAACGGAAACAATCTGGATAAGTTCACCGTAGGCTCGCAGCCCGCAGGCAACTTCTTCATCCGCGACTATGACGGCGACAACAGCCTGACCTTCACCCTCAGACTCAAAGACGAAGCCTTTGTGGCTCCGGGCACGAAAATCAAGTACAACAATGGTACCATCGAATGGAAGACAGCCTCCAACAACAACTGCTATGGCGGCTATACCTTCGAATATACCTATGGCACTTCCTGCCCGTCTCTGGACGCTCCTGTTATCACGAACATCAGTGGTGCATCCAAGGTCATCACGTTTGACGCGGTGGAAGGCGCAGAAAACTACAAAGTGGACATCTACCGCGGTAACTTTGCCGTTTATACGCAGGCTGACGTGACCAACGGCGATACGATTGATTTTGCACCGTATGTGGAGAGCGACTACACCGTCTATCTGACGGCAGAGGCGGAGGGACTGCAACCCGCTGTTTCGGAGGGCTACACATGGCACCTAGCCGCTTCCGGTGCAGACCTGCCTTTGAGCGAGGTATGCAGCAAAGAGGTCAGTGCCGCTGACGGTGGTGTCTATCTGACAGTTGAAACCGATGCTGAGGGGCGTATTGTATTCACCCTCTCCGGCGAGAACAACCCCGTATGGCGCGGCGGAGGATTGCAGGTCGATATGCTTACCGTCTATGGCGATAAACTGCAGAACTACTTCGACAAGAAAGGCGAAGACGGCACCTCCGGCTATGCCGCAGGAACGACCGTGTTTACTTTGGTGCCCCGCAGCGATATTCGGGTGCATTACGGCGATGTGATCTACTACAAAGGTAATGTGGAATGGACAGTCGTAGTGGATGAGCAGACGAAGAACCCGTGGGCGGGTAACTATGAGTTCACCTATGTCTATGGTACCAAGTGTACTGCTTCTCTGCCGCGTCTGGACACACCGGTTATCAGCAACATCACCGGCGAAGGGGTCATCTCCTTTAGCGCAGTGGAGAATGCCGATAGTTACAAAGTATTCGTCTATGATGCAGACGAAGAACTCGTCACGGAGCAGGCGGTAACCGTCGGCGGCTCGATAGAGAAGGGCGAGTCTGTACTGGACGGCTTCACCTACACCGTTTATCTGCAGGCATTGGCGGCAGAAGGCAGCACTGAGTACCGCGACAGCCAGCTGAGCGAACCCTATACTTGGAAACCGGGTACAGGAACAGGTGTCGGGATCGTATTCACCGCAGAAGCCGTTGTCAATGTCTATACTATTGACGGCACACTGCTGATGAGCGGCGCACGGATGCAGGACATACAGGCTACACTCGCTCCGCAGGGAACACAGATATATATACTGAAGGATAAAAACGGTAAATCCGGCAAACTGTTGGTTAAATGAAAAGGTTGTTGACAGTAGTAGGTATGGCACTTGTGCTCGCGCTCCATGCGTGGGCACAGGTGGATACCGAATTTTGGTTCGCCGCACCGTACCTCTCCCCGAAGCACAAAGCGGAGAGAATAACGCTCAATATAGTCACATACGACCGTCCGGCTAACGTCACTGTCTCACTTCCTGCGGATAACCGCGTGCTGCTGAATAACCGCGCCGTTGCCGCGCACTCCGTCTATACCTTTTCGCTGGGTGCTATAACGGGTAACGAGGCAGACCCCTCTGCCTATCTCTCCGACATAGCCACCAAGGCGGACGGAGTTGTGCACCCCAAAGGTCTCTTAATCACATCTTCGGTGCCGGTCTCGGCTTATTTTACTACCTCCAATGAGAACGCGGAGATATATACCCTGAAAGGCTCCCACGGTCTCGGAACGGACTTTGTTGTGCCGATGCAGAACCGCTACCGTTGCGGTCTGCTCAACAGTGAGGACCCGCGTACTGACCAGGCGTATGCCATCCATACCGATATGAAGGCGCACGCCTCGGTGGAGGTGGTGGCAACAGAAGACAATACCCATGTGCAGATCGTCACCCGCGTGCCGACCAATGTGGATGCAGCGGCTACCACCGTCAACGTGACGCTCAACAGGGGGGAAACCTATGCCGTGCAGAGCCGGCAGACCGACACACCGGCTGCGCTGCTCCTGGGCGGCACACGTGTCACATCCGACAAACCCGTTGCGGTCAACTCCACCGACGACTCCGCTACCGACTTCTCACAGAACAACTGGGGAGACAAAGACCTCGTGGGTGAACAGTTAGTACCGGTGGACCTGACGAGTGACCGCTATGTGGTGGTGGCGAACAACTCTGGCTCGAACCGCCACGAGTATGCCTATTTCTATGCGATAGACTCCCCCGCGGAGATATACACTACCGACGGTACTACCGAGACCCTGGTCGGTACCGCCTCCGGCTACCAGCCTTTGGAGAAGAAACTGGCGAACCTCTCCGCCAACTGTTTCTATACCAAGGACGGCACGCCGTTCGTCTGCTTCCAGCTCACCTCCAATGACGAGGGACGCGAACTGGGCGGCACCATTCTCCCCAGCCTCTCCTGCTCCGGCTCTACCGAAGTGGCGTACGTACCGGTACTCGCTTTTGTGGGCAACTCCGCCCCTACTGTCACCGTACATGTATCCGTACTGACACGCATGGAGAATATCGATGGCTTTACGGTCAACGGTTCTTCGCTGGACCTGCCGCAGGAGTCCTTTGCGCCGGTCCCCGGTATGCCCGAATGGGCGTACGCAGCGGACGTGGCGATAACCATCCCAGCTACCATGCCGTGGATACAGGTGAAAAACAGCAAGGGACTCTTCCACCTCGCGATACTCGACACGGGAGGAGGCGCATTCTCCTACGGCTATTTCTCCAATTTCGGCAAACTGACCGTAGCAGCGCAGACCGACCACGACTACTATTTCACGGGCGAGGACATCTCTTTCTCCCTGCGCGAGCCCGATACCTACAGCGAGATTCACTGGACAGGACCGCGGGGAGATTTCGGACTCAATGACCCGAACCCGGTTATCACGGACCTGACTGAAGCGGATAACGGGCAGTATATCGTTTGGGGTACGCACAAGGAAGGCTGCGAAATGATACCCGATACCTTCACTCTGAATATCCTTTCCGCTTCGCCGGAGCATAACATAGCCGTATGCAAGGGCGACTCCGCTGTCATTACCGCCGAGGGAGTGGCTCCCTTTACGTGGTATAAGAACGGCACGCCGCTCGGTTATACGGAGAAGACCTACAAAGACAAATTTGAGGCGGATGCCACGTTTGTCATTGAGCAGTTCGTGGAAGGACTGAATGTAATCACATGGATAGGACCGGATACCTTCGCTCTCCATACCGAGGATAGTACGATACTTTGGATGCAGACCTACGAGCATATTGCGCAGGGGGTCGATTATGACCTGTATTACCGCCTTTCCGTTCCCCAAGCCAATGCCGCTGCTCCTAAAATAACGATCACTGTCAATAACAGCCGGACCTCGGTTATTTCTGTACCGAACCCGCCTGCTGTTGCAGCGGGCACGTTCCGATGGACTGCCGATGCCGACTTCGCGCTCGTGCAGATAACGGTGCAGAAACCCAAGGACGGCAGGTTTGTCACCATAGACAGCCTCTCCTTCATCCCGCGTCTGCCGCTAACGGAGACCGTCTATGTGCAGGTGCAGGAAGATTTCAAACCTCTCATAGAAGGCGATAGCGTACTTTGTGACGGAGCCGTAAGGCTGAAGACCCGGTTGGAATACGACTCCTATCTGTGGAGCACCGGTGAGACCACCCGTGCTATTGAGGTCACTTCACCCGGTGTTTATACGGTAACGGTCATGTCCGGCAACTGCGAAGGCACCAACAGCATCACTGTCTCGGCGGCTCCCGCCACTGTCTTTACGATGGAGAACCCGGATGAACAGTGCGAGGGTGAGACGGAAATTCTCATTCCCGCTGTCGTCACAGGAGGAACCATGGAGCAATGGCAGCTCTGGCTGGACGGCACGATGCGTGCTTCAGGCACGGACCTGCCTGTCGCCTGTACGCTCGCCGATGCTCCGGCTGCGGGCAAGCATAACGGCTTCGTGCGTTTCACCGACGCACCCTGCGGACGCGTCACCGAACTGCCGTTCACACTCGGCGTCCGCCTCTCTGCCGACATCTTTGCACAGCGGTGGAACGACCTGCTTGCCGTCAAGAACGCCGATAATAACGGAGGACTCGTCATCACCGCCTACGACTGGTTCTGCAACGACCTGCCTATGAACGAACACCGCTCGTATATCTATGTGCCGGAGCAGTTCGCTGAAGGCGACACCTATACCGTACGGCTGACCCTCGCGGACGGAACACAGATACAGTCATGTCCCTATACGCCGGTGTTTGTTGAGTATGAGGATGACGGACTGGAGAGCGTCTATAATGTCATGGGACAGCAGGTGCAGCAGGCAGGTGTACCGGGATTCTATATTGTCCTCAAAAACGGAGTGGCAACGAAGATAATGCGTCGGTAAATGAGATACAGGTGGGTGGTCATAGCGGTATGTTTCCCTTTGTTGCTGTGTGCACAGACTGGCACACGGTTCTGGTTCGCGGTGCCCTATCTGACCCCTCAGCATGACAACAGTCTTGCCGCCGAATATAGCAAACTGTGTTTCACCTCCTATGATCGACCCGCTACCATCACCGTCTCCCAACCCGGGATGACGGACGTGACCGACTGGCATTATTTCGCACCTTATACCATTACGCTTGCCGCCAACTCCACGGTGGACGTGCCGCTCAGTACCATCGGTATCAACCGTGCGGAACACAAGAAGAAAGTGCCGTACGGTATTCTCATCGAGTCCGATGAGGACATATCCGTCTATTTTGCGCAAACCAATGCCAATAGCGAAATCTATACCCTCAAGGGGGAGAACGCCTTGGGCACGGATTTTATCGTGGGCATGCAGAACGCCTATCCCACTTCATGGTCAGGTTTCGCTTCCATCGAGATTCTGGCTACGGAGGATAACACCGTTGTGGACATCACCACCCCCGTACCTTCTGCCAACAACCCTACCGGTGCCCCCGTTCAGGTGACCCTCAACCGCGGCGAGGTCTATACCGTAGTTGCCAAAAGTGCCGGTGCTGCCGACCATTTGTCAGGCACCGTCATTCATGCCTCCCAACCCGTGGCTGTCAACTCTACGGACGACAGTGTCGCTGCTTCAGGGCAGGACCTCGTGGGAGACCAACTCGTGCCCGACCGCTTGGCGGGAACGGAATATATAGCTGTAAAACATACAGGGCAGGCGGAGAACCTCTATATCTACGCTTTGCAGGATAATACTTCTTTTACCGTCAACGGGGCCACCCAACCGGTGCTGAACACGGGACAAACGCGTGTGCTCGGGTTGACAGACGCCGTCTCGTATATTCAGTCTGGCCAGCCGCTTGTCATCTTCCAACTCACCGGCGATGGCGGAGAATTAGGAGGCACGCAGTTGCCAAAATTGGCCTGTACCGGTTCGTCCGCGGTGGTCTATAAGGCGCGGTTCGCCGCCCAACCGAAAGTGGTTGTACTGGTTCATAGTGACTATACAGGGTATTTCCGGGTCAACGGCTCGTCCTCCGCACTCACGGCCGCGGATTTCTCGGTCGTGCCCGGCGCCACGGACTGGAGTTACTGCGTCAAACCGCTGACGCCGCAAGCTTCTACAGGACTGCTCAATATCCGTAATGACAGTGCGGTCTTTCATCTCGGGGTGCTGGATAGCGGCGGAGGAGGAACATGCACCTACGGCTATTTTTCGGATTATAACACGGAGCACTTGACTGCTACCAACGGCAAACCCTTTTATATAGAGGGAGAAACCCTCAGTTTGAGCCTGAAGGATGCAGACCGGTATAGCGACATCGTCTGGACTTTTGCCGACGGCACAGAGGTAACGGGTCCCGAAGTGGACCTGCCCGCCATGCTGTCCTATATGGGCTACGTATCGGTCACGGCCAAAAGCAAGAACGGCTGCGACCTCATTCAGGACACACGGCAACTGGCACTGCATATCCTCACTCCGGACGAAAGAGATTCGGTTATCTGTGAGGGCTCCGAAGAAACACTTACAAGGGCGGTGGACAAGTTCGGCTTCAACATGCTGGGCTTGCACGATGATACCGTCACCTGCTCTGCGCCGCCGCAACAGCTGTGGAAAGCCGTGACGGAGTTGGAAGAGGGGCAACTCTACGCCTTGACGCTGGACCTGTCCGTCGCCAATACGAACAGGAAAGCCAACCTGCAGATAACGGCGAACGGAGAGGCGATAGGCACGGTCGCATCCGTTTCGCTCTCTACTACAGCCACCCCTTATACGTTCCGCTGGACTGCGACCAATAAGGGAAGAACCGAAATAACCATCCGAACCACCGTCGGTACCGTCAGCGGTGCGGTCATCCGGATAGCCGGTGTGGTATTACAGCCCGTCTTCCCAGTCACCGAGACCGTGCATGTGCTCTTAACCGCCAATCCTCCGGTCGTACCCGTGCTGAGCGCGTTGGCGGACTCGGTAGCAGAAGGGGAAACAACCTCCGTCCGCGTGAGCAACGGACAGAACGGCATCTCTTACTATTGGTACAAAGAGGGAGTACCCGTTGCGGAAGATGTGAACTGGATAGAAGCAGTAGAGGGGGAATATACCGTAAAGGCAGTGAATGAAGACGGTTGCGAAGAATGGTCACAGCCGCTGCATATCTATACAAAAGAGAACCCGGAGCCTTCTGAACCTCCTGAACCTGTGTATTCGGTTGTAGTGGAACTGCTGACAGAAGAAGTGACGCTTTGCGATGGCGATGAACGGTTCGATATCGCCTATATGGTTACGGAAGGCGAGGCGCATGTACTGACTCTTGGAGGAACAACCATCCCTCTGAATGGTATGGGGACGGAAGAAATGACCTACCTCGGCGGACCGTGTGATACCATATGGGAACTGACTTTTACCGACACCGTACACCATGTGTCGGCACAACCGCTCAAACTGGCATTGCATGTCTATTTCTCGCCGCTGGGCATCTTCACCCAGAAATGGGGCAACACCCTTGCCGCATATAATGGCGACTACAGCGGGTATCATCTCATCCTGCGCGACTTTCAATGGTGGCAGGACGGACAGGCATTACTGGGGGAGAACAAATCCTATCTCTATCTGCAGGAAGGCTTCCCCGCCGGTGCTGAATATGTGCTGACGGCGGTCTTTACCGGTCAGGACGGCAAAACGAAGACCATGCGGACCTGCCCCTATGTCCCCATAGAAGGGCAGCAGCCGGCTCCCCGGAGGATTTATACTGTTTCGGGAATGAACGTGAATAACATCTCCTGTCCGGGAGTATATCTGGTGATAGAAGGTGAAAACAAGAAATTAGTGATTCAACCATGAATAGAAGATTATTAGTCAGCGTGTTGTTATTGTTGGTGACAGCCGGTATGGTTTGGGGCGCACCGCAGAAACGCAAAAGCAAAAGTAAGAATGAGAAGGACTATGCCCACTACGTCACCGTGTGGGGAGGAGCAGGGTATGGTTCGCTATATCACAATGCACCGGACTGGAAAGCGCTCGGCGGACCCGGAGCCGAAATAGGTGTCGGATATGAGTATGACAAGAAGAACTTTATCTTTCATACGGGTCTGGAAATGCAGTACATTATGAGTATAAGCCGACTGCGCAACTCGTTCCGTGAGAATGTGGATTTCCTCTATACGCCCCTTCCGGACTACACGCTTGCTTATCACTATGATTTCACTTCTTTCAAAGACACGGAGCATGCCCTGATGCTCAATCTGCCGATACTGGCAGGCTGCCGCTTTGCGCAGGACTGGTTCTTCACAGCCGGCGTGCGTGTCGGTTTCGGCGTGTTCGGTCAAGCCAATGCCAATGCCAATGTACAAGTCACTTTTACCGACCCTGTTTTTGCGGAAGATGTGGACCAGGGACATTATGCCGGATGGTATGCTGTAAAGGACCGTATGCCCTTGCGGCTGGGACTCAATATAGCCCCCTCGGCTGAGATAGGACGTTATCTCAACAAACATATGCGTCTCTCGATCTTCGGCGAATGTAATGTGCTGAATATGAATCATACCGCAACAGATCAACCGCTATTGGATATGGCGGCAATGAGCCGTCCGGATAATATACAGGTTCATTCGCTCTTCTGCTCGGACAAAATGGCAGATAATAAAGTGCATAACTTTATGGTAGGTGCCCGCTTTACTTATCTCATTGCGCTGGAGAAAGAGAAACCCGCTAAGAAACATACGCATACTACCTCCAAACCCAAACCGAAAACTACCCCCAAACCGGCAACCAAACCTACACCGGCATCCGAGACTACTCCGGCACCCGAAGATACCATCCGTTTCGGAGACATGGTGGTTAAGAAAGACGAAGCCGTTGTGTTGGCTAACCTGATGTTTGAGTTCCGTACGGCGAATATCATTCAGGAATCGACACAGCAGTTGCAAACGCTGTTGGATATGATGCTCACCCGTCCGGATATACATATCCGCATCGTGGGACATACCGATAATGTGGGTACGGACGCTTTCAACGACCGTCTGTCGCTGCAGCGTGCCGAGGCTGTGAAACAATATCTGACAGACCACGGAGTTGCTGCCGGACGCATTACTACGGAGGGACGCGGCTCGCGCGAACCGATAGATACCAATAATACGGATGAAGGACGCCAACACAACCGCCGTGTGGAATTCACGGTTATCAGTCAATAAAGCCCTCATCGGGGTGTTGCTGCTGATCGCAGGTGAGGCTCTCGCCGCCTCGCCTGCGCAGACGTGGCACGGACTCGGCATAGGAGTACAGGGTGGCATGGAAACGGTATCTTCTGCCTTCGGACCTGCTGCGGACTTCAACTTGACCTACGAACTGGAGTATCAGCGTTTCCTCTTTTCTATCGGCGCAGGAATAGGCTACGGGGCTGTCTTTTCCAGACAAAAAGAGGTGCAGGAGTACACAGATATGGATGACGAAGCCGCCGCTCCGGTTCGTGACTACGACAACTTATATGCCCTGCGGCGCACTACCCGCCAAAACAGAAGCCAAAGCCATTGCCGGATACATATACCGGTCCTGCTTGGCGGACATTTCGGCTCGTGCTATTTCATGATAGGTGCCGCAGTAGCTTTCCCGTTTTATGCTGCTGCTCAACTGGACATCACGGAAACGGACGAAATAGCCTACAACGCGTTCTACGATGATTTTAACAGCCATCCCTTTGTCCCGGCAGGACAGAGGTCATACTCGTTGCCTGTTGATGTTTCCATGCCGGCTGTGGACATCGTTCCGATGGTGGAAATGGGCTGGTATCCGGGCAATACGAACCGCCACACTGTCAGGGTGGCGGTCTTCGCGGAGTATGGCGTAAACACGCACTCATTTAGAGCCGGGCTGAAATTACAATATATTTATCGGGCGCAACGTAGCAGGTTCCCGTGCCATTGTATGGTTTTTTAGTTGCTCAATTGCTCGCAGCGTTAATCGGGAAAAAGCATAATCATCCAATTCCTCCCACCGGACAGCAATAGTCCCTTCTATTTGCGGCAACTCCTCCACCTTATGTATTATAAACCGCGCGTGTATCTTCTGATGCGAGAGGACGTGCGATAACTCGCAGACCGCCTGCGGCTGACAGAGTACAGACCGCTCCGCTGACAGAGTACGGACCGAATCAGTCTGTACTCTGTATTCTGTATTCTGTACTCCTTCACTTTCCTCGCAGGGGAACTCGTAGAGGTGATACCATATATCTTTTGGGTCCTCCCTCCGCCGGATAAGAGTATATACTTCTGACGGCTGAATGCTGACGGCTGACTGCTGTAAGTAGATATGGTAATCGAACCACCGGTCACGCATTTTCGGCCGCTGTTTTCGTACGGGCAATAACTCCGCCGTGCCGTGGGCATGCGCCGCACAGAAATCCGCCAGCGGACAACTCTCGCAACGACTGACAGCTGAATGCTGATGGCTGACGGCTTCTAACACAGGCGTGCAGTACAGCGCACCGAACTCCATGATAGCGGAGTTGAAAAGACGCGGGTCGCCGCGGTCCAGCAGTTCTTCTATCTTCTTGTGAAACAGTTTCTTTCCTGCCGTAGTGTCGAAAGGTTCGTCGATATCGAAAAGCCTTGCCACAACGCGATATACATTGCCGTCCATAGCAGGATAGGGCTGGTTGTATGCAAACGAAGCAATCGCTCCGGCGGTATAGTCTCCCACACCGGGCAGAGCCCGGATCTCCTCAAAAGTACGCGGAAAATGATAGGCAGGTATCTCTTGGCTTTCGACTTTCGACTTTTGTCTTTCTACTATCATTTTCGCCGCTTTGTGCAGGTTCCGCGCGCGGGAGTAATAACCCAGTCCCTGCCATTCGCGCAAAACCTCCGCTTCGTCCGCCGCTGCCAGATCACGGACGGTAGGCCAACGCTGCAGAAAACGGCGGTAATACTCCAGACCCTGAGCAACACGCGTCTGTTGCAGAATGATCTCGCTCAGCCATATGGCATATGGGTCCTCCGTCTCACGCCACGGCAAGTCGCGGTGGTTAACGAAATACCATTCGTATAAACGGCTATATATGAGTGATTTAGCCATAAAAAAAGACGTTTTTGAGCTATAAATACTAAAATTGACCACAAAATTAGAAAAAAATTTGCACATGTCAAAATATTTTACTAATTTTGCACGATTTTTTCGCGGAAGGAGGATCACTCCTCTCTAAAAACAGAAAATTTATAACAGACAATATAGTATGACAAAAGCAGAATTAGTAAATGAAATTGCGATCAGCACGGGTTATGACAAGAAGTCAATCAACCTGATACTGGATAGCATGCTGGATCACGTCAGGAAGTCTCTTGGCGAAGGGGAATTTGTTTACATGCGCGGTTTCGGAAGCTTTATCCTGAAGACCCGCAAAGCGAAAGTGGCGCGCAACATACGCTCCAAAACTTCCGTTGACGTGCCCGAGCACTCGATACCGTTCTTTGTGCCCGCTAAGGAGTTCAAAGCCGTTGTAAGAGACGTAAAAGGAAAAAAATAACATTAGTATAATAACATTTTAAATTAAACAATTATGCCAAACGGAAAGAAGCATAAGAGACACAAGATGTCAACGCACAAACGTAAAAAACGTCTGCGCAAGAATCGTCATAAGCATAAGTAATCGACGATCGTATTTTTAGCTTTGTGGCTCAAGACCCGCCTAAGTGTAGCCGGGTTGCCACAAGGCTTTTATTTTTATAAAACTCAACAAATATGAAAAGCGAATTAATTGTGGACGTACAGCCGCAAGAGATCGCAATAGCGCTGACCGAGGATGACCGGCTGCAGGAAGTGGCGCGTGAGAAACGCAATGAAGACAATTTCGCAGTAGGTAACATTTATTACGGCAGAGTCAAAAAAGTGATGCCGGCGCTCAATGCGGTTTTTGTGGATGTGGGTCATGAGAAAGAAGCTTTTCTGCACTATTTGGATTTAGGTTCTCAGTTTCGTACGCTGCAAACGTATGTTACCAAAGCCGTTTCGGACAGACGCCGGATTCCGGTCATCACCAAGACTCCGCGCCAACCCGAAGTAGGTAAAGAGGGACAGATAGCCGAGGTCCTCAAAGTAGGCGATCCTATTCTTGTGCAGGTTTCCAAAGAACCCATCAACACCAAAGGACCGCGCCTGACTGCAGAGATCTCTATCGCCGGACGGAATATCGTCCTCATTCCCTTTACCGACGGAGTCATGGTCTCCCAGAAAATCAAACGGGAAGCGGAGAGACAACGTCTCAAACAACTGATGCTTTCTATCAAACCGCAAGGTTTCGGCATCATCATCCGCACCGTAGCTGAAGACAAACGTGCCGCTGAGTTAGACAACGAACTGCGCCTCCTGATGGAGCGGTGGACACAGACCGTCAAAACCCTCCAGCAGAAAGAGCCCGTCAGCCTCGTGAGCGAAGAGATGGGACGTACACTCGGTATCATCCGAGACGTGCTCAGCCCCGATTTCACTTCCATTCAGATCAATGACAAGGAGATCTACGAAGACGTACGGCATTATCTAAGGCTCATCGCTCCCGAAAGCGAGAAGATTGTCAAACTCTACAAAGGCGCACAGCCTATTTTTGACCATTTCGACATCACCCGGCAGATGAAAACGGGACTCGGCAGAACGGTCGGTTTTAAACATGGGGGATACCTCATTATCGAGAAAACCGAAGCACTGTTCTCCATTGATGTCAATTCCGGCAGCAAGAAATTGTTCGAGGACCAGGAGCAAAACGCCTTCCAGTTCAACATGTTGGCGGCTGACGAGTTAGTGCACCAACTGCGCCTGCGCGATATTGGCGGTATCATCATCGTGGATTTTATCGACATGGATGACAAAGGCCACCAGCAGCAGCTGTACGACTATGTACGCAAACTGATGGAGCGCGACCGGGCAAAGCATAATGTGCTGCAACTCAGTAAGTTCGGACTCATGCAGATCACGCGCCAGCGCGTGCGGCCCGCTGTGGAAGTGGATGTCACAGAGGTATGCCCCACATGTGGAGGAAAAGGTAAGATCCAGTCTTCCATCCTCTTCACCGACCAGATCGAAGAAGCTTGTGCACACATGTCTTCCCATCACGGACGGGGGTTGAAACTGCATCTCCACCCATATGTGTACGCCTACGTGACGCACGGGTGGATCGCTTCACTCGCCGGCAAATGGCGCAGAGAGTATGGCGTAAAAGTGATGGAAAATCAGGCACTCGGCATGCTCGAGATGAGGTTCTACAACGAGAAAGGAGACATCCTGCAACACACGGAGGAACATGCTCCTGCCAAAGCAGAAAAGTAACAGAAAAAGAAAAGCCCGCACTCGCGGGCTTTCTTTTTCTCTCAACTCTCAACTCTCAACTTTCAACTTCCATCTCTTCTACTTCGGCTCCGGGGATATACCTTTTCAGCACACGGGCTACGCCGGTGGTCCAGTTGTTGATAGAGTCATTGTCCATCTGCAGACCGCTGATCATATGTACCACCTGGTCTATCGGCATGCCGTACCGCAGCACACCCGATATCAGACGCGCGTAGTTCCAGAACTCGCGGTCGAACTTGTAACTCAGTCCTTCCACAGTCGTCTTGAAACCGCGGGTGTTGACGAACTGGAAGTCGTACCGCTTCGTGCCGTCCTCTTTGACAACCTTGATGATCTTGCCTTTGGTAACGGACTTGGGCAACGCTATTCCCATCTCGTCGTCTGCCAGACCCGTGAAGATCTCATACGGACGACCGTCTTTCAGACCAACGAACGCTATCCATTTGTCTTTCTGGTTCTGGAACCGCACGACGTCGCATTCCAACTCCGCCGGTCGCTTCAACAGGGTGTTCTCTGTATTTTCCATAATTATTGATTGTATATGTGCTTTTGTCTTTGAGCAGCTCCGCTGCGGTCTTTTGTCTTTGAGCGAAGCGGTCTAACTGATACTTATTTTCGCGGAGCAAGAGGTCTCTCCCGCTTCGTTCTTGAGTTGGTATTGCACGCCGTCCGGCGTAACGAGATAGAGCGTCTGCAGCGTCTCGCCCGGCATCGCCTCCTTGCTGTAATTGATATCCAGCCGTACTTTCTTTCCGTAGTAATCCGGCAGGTACGCATCGGTCATCGCCTGCAGATAGCGGCAACTATTGCAATGTCCGTTGTAGTCGATATCGGAATACACCACTTTGTGCGTTTCGCAGCCTGTCGGCTCAGGAATGGTCGTCATTCGTACGCGGCTCATCTCTATCACTTCGCCGTCCACGCAGTCCGCGAACATCGGGTCGTCGAAGATGTTTACGATCTCTCTCTTCTCCAGATCCAGCACCGCCCAGACGCTCTTGCAAACACCGATGAGTGTCCACTCGCCCTCTTTCGACTTTTGACTTTCGACTTTCGACTCCTTCGCATAAATGCGGAAATTACGGGTACTCAGCATATGCGAGTTGCTCTCGATCCATGTCTCGAACCGCACCTGCTGGCAATGCGTCGGCAGTTCGTACATCTCTACGCTCAGCCGCGTCAGGATCCATGTCAGTCCGCGCGGATGAAGCGCTGCAATGCCGAATCCCAACTCATCCGCTACTGTACCTGCTACCTCCAGCAGGTAGTTCTCCAGGTTGAACAGCCGCAACTTCTTCGCCCCGTCCACCTCCTGGTACTTAATCTCGTATTCGTAATTGTATTTCATCTCTAGTCTCTAAACACTAAACTATTCCTTCAGCCATCTGTCGAGCCAACCTCTGAACTCTCTTTGCCAGAGAATGCCGTTCTGGGGTTTGAGGACCCAGTGGTTCTCGTCCGGGAAGATCAGTAACTCAGCCGGCACGCCGCGCATCTTGGCTGCATCAAACGCTGCCATCGCCTGGTTAGCCAGAATACGGTAGTCTTTCTCGCCGTGGATACAGAGGATCGGCGTGTCCCATTTATCTACGAATTTATGCGGACTGTTCTCAAACGTGCGCTGCGCGATCTTGTTGTCTTTCTCCCAGTACGCACCGCCCATGTCCCAGTTCGCGAACCATTTCTCCTCGGTCTCCAGATATTGCATCTCCAGATTGAAAATTCCGTCATGCGCAATGAACGCTTTGAACCGTCCGTCGTGGTGGCCTGCTATCCAATAGACGCTGAACCCGCCGAAAGAAGCACCCACGCATCCTAAGTGGTTCTTGTCCACGTACGGCTCTTTGCAGAACTCGTCGATGGCGGTGAAATAATCCTTCATACACTGGCCTCCGTAGTCGCCGCTGATCTCTTCGTTCCATTCTTTTCCGAATCCCGGCAGACCCCTTCTGTTCGGCGCAACGATGATATAATCGCCTGCGCTCATCATCATGAAATTCCAGCGGAACGACCAGAACTGGCTCACCGGACTCTGCGGGCCGCCCTCGCAATACAGGATAGTCGGATATTTCTTCGCCGGATCGAAATGCGGCGGATAGATGATCCACGTCAGCATGTCTTTTCCGTCCGTCGTCTTCTGCCACCGCGGCTCAACGGTCGAACGCTCGATCTGGTTGTATATATTGTCGTTCTCGTGGGTCAGCTGTTCCAGCGGCTGGTTGTACGTGTCGAACGGCTGCTCGTAATAGATCTCCGTATGGGCGTACTGCTCATGGTCTTTGCGCAGCCATTCGCGGATGTCGAGATGGTAAATCTCGTTCGCCTGACGCATGGAGTGACCTAACAGATATGCCTGATAATCGGTCACATCACCCAGACCCAGATCCCATTGACCTTCCGTCAGTTTGCTTGTCCATCCGTCCAAGGTGACGCGGTAGAGCTGAACGGTAGCATGCTTGCAAGCCGTGAAGACCAGCGCTGTGTCGTCCAGCCATTTGTATTCATCGACATTGGTGTCCATCGCGCGGCTCAGGAAACGCTTCTCGCCTGTCTCTAAATTGAGAGCCATCAGCCGGTTCTCGTCGCTCTCATAGCCGTCGCGTTCCATGGACTGCCAAGCGATCCACTCGCCGTTACGCGAATAACTCGGATTCGTGTCATAACCCTTGTTGTCGCCGGTGATATTCTTATGCGTACGCGTGCGTAAATCATATAGGTATATGTCGCTGTTCGTGCTCACGGCGTATTCCAGACCGGTCTTCTTGCGGCAGGTGTACGCTATCTCTTCGTTGTTCGGGTTCCATGCTAACTGCTCTATACCGCCGAAGGGCTTCATCGGACTCTCATAAGCCGTGCCTTCCAGGATGTTGACGCACTCGCCGATCTTGGCGGATTTGATCCGTTCGCCCTCACCGAAATACTCGGTCTCCAACCCGCATACGAAAGGCTGCGGCGCGGTTTCTGTCCATTCGTCCCAGTGTTTGTACATCAGGTCCTCGTGCATGTGTCCCGTTGCTAACGGCAGATCCGGATATTTGTCCACGGTCGAAGGAACGGTCTTCACTTGTTTGATAAGAATGATCTTGTCCCGCATTGGCGAGAGCAAAAATCCCTCAATATCCTCTGCGCCTTCTACTTCCACCTCCTCTTTGTCTCTGCGGAGATAGAGTTTGCCGCCTTTGAGGTATGCCAGACAGCCGCTGTTGCCGAACCATGCCGGTTCGCTTCCTACGAACTCATCCACTAAGAGAGGTTCTTTCTCCCCTCCTTTTAGGGAGGGGCCGGGGGTAGGCTCCCCAAACGGATTCACAATCCGGATCCATGTCGTACTCCGGTTCTCCTCTACGGAATAATAGCTTACGGTGTAAGCGAGCAGACCTGTCTCGATGTCGCTCTTGACGGAACCGATACGGCCCATCGCCCAGAGCCCTTCCGGTGTCAAACGACCGCCTTCTATCGTGATCTGAGGCTTCGTGATCGGAGCCTTACCTTCACTCGCTTTCTCTGTGCATGACACACCAATAATTGCCATAACTGCCAATACAAATAATTTCCAGTTTTTCATTGCTATTCACTTTTGCGACTGCAAAAGTACAAAAAAATTTGCACATATCAAAATTTTTTACTACTTTTGTGCCATAAATCGCAATTACCATGAAAATTCAGTTTTTAGGCGCAACGCGCGAAGTGACAGGAAGCAAGCACCTGATCACGACCGATTCGGGACACACTATTCTTCTCGACTGTGGTATGTATCAAGGTAAAGGAGCGGAGACAGATGCCGACAACAGAGACCTGGGGTTTGACCCGGAGAAACTGGATTGTATCGTCCTCTCTCACGCTCATATCGACCATTCGGGGCTCATCCCCTATGTCTTCAAAAAGGGTTTCCGCGGCGATATCTATTGCACCCATGCCACGCGCGACCTCTGCGCAATAATGCTTGCCGACACCGCTTTCATCCAGGAGCAGGATGTCAAGACCTATAACAAGAAAATCAACCGCCAGCACCCCCATAAAGAGAAGGGGAAGAACTATTTCCTGGAGCCGCTTTATACCCAGCAGGATGTCGATCGGGTGATGAAGCATTTCGTTTGCTATGACTACGACCGCCGGTTCCGTGTCTTTGACGATGTGCTGCTGACTTTTACCAATTCGGGTCACATGCTCGGAAGCGCGATCTGTTCGCTGGAAATCTATGAAAAATCTACCCCCTCCCTTGAGGGGAGGGAAGGGGAGAGGTTTCTCTGGAAACGCCTTTGCTATACAGGCGATATAGGGCGGGCGCATAGCCATATTCTCCCTTCGCCGATGCTCTTCCCGCAATGCGATTACCTCATCTGCGAATCGACGTACGGTGACCGTCTGCACGACGAAGATATGGTGACCGAGCAGCAGCTGCTGGAGATTGTGAAAGACACTTGCGAGTACCGCAAAGGTAAACTCCTCATCCCTTCTTTCTCCGTCGGGCGAACCCAGGAGATCGTCTATGTGCTGAATAAACTGTACAACGAGCAATACCTCTCCAACCGCATTCCGGTCTATGTCGATTCGCCGCTTTCGACCAACGCCACACATATCTTCCGTATGTACCCGCAGTACCTCTCGGACGAAGTGCGCGATACGCTGCGTTTTGACGACGACCCGTTCGGATTCAACACCCTGCGTTACATCACCGACGTGCGCGAGTCGAAACGGCTGAATACCGACGACAAACCCGCTATCATCATCTCCGCATCCGGCATGTTGGAGGCGGGACGTATCAAACACCATGTGGCGAATCATATATCCGACCCGCGATGCACAATCCTTATCGTCGGTTATTGCGAACCGACGACCCTTGGAGCGCGTATTCAGGAACCCGGACTCAAATGGATCTCTATCTTCGGACTTGACCGCAAGATCAAAGCGCAGATTACCAAACTGGAAGGCTTCTCCGGACACGGCGATTACAAAGAGATGATCGACTATCTGACGCGTTCTCTCCAGGTGGAAAACGTGCAGCGAGTCTTTGTCGTGCATGGAGAAGAAAAGGCGGCGGAAACGTACAAAGATCATCTCTATGAGGCGGGATTCAGGCATATTGAAGTACCCGAAAAAGGCGAGATAGTGACTTTGTAGCAAAAAAAATGAAGAATTTATTTGCGTAATTCAAAAAAAAGCAGTACCTTTGCACTCGCTTTTGTGCGGGTAGTAGTTCAGCCCGGTTAGAATGCCTGCTTTGGGAGCAGGAGGTCGTGAGTTCGAATCTCGCCTACCCGACAAAATGGAGTCACGCCACGTGACTCCATTTTGATTAATAATTTTTGATTAATAATTTTTGATTAATAATTTTTAATTTTTAATTTTTAATTTTTAATTTGTAATTTGTATAAGGCCATATTCGTTGACATAGACGATACGCTCCTCGACTACGTTCCTTGTTGCCGGGAGGCTTTTGATGCAGCGATGGATACTCTGTCAGCCGAAGGCGGTCTGTCAGCGGAGCGGTCTGTCTTCTGTCAGCGGAGCGGTCTCTTTAACCTCTTCTTCGACATCGCAGGACGGCTCTTTTCCGAGGCGAAGCATGGCAAATACACGATTGCGGAAGTGATGGACCTCTATCCGAAGGAGTTCATCGCTGCTATCGGATATCCGGACTCGGCGGTTGAGCCTTTCAAACACGCTTTCCGCGCCGCATGGGGAAAGACGCACACCTTGGTTCCCGAGGCGGAAGAAATGCTTGAGACCTTGAAAAACAAAGGATACCGCCTCTTCGCAGCCTCCAACAGTTTCGGACACCTGCAGCGTTCGAGGCTGGAGCAAGCCGGCATTCTCCATTATTTCGAGGACACTTTTATCTCTATGGACATCGGCTATGACAAACCCGACATCCGTTTCTATCAGGAAGCGCTGCGCCGTGCCGGACTCAAACCCGGAGAAGTACTCATGATCGGAGACTCCATGACAACAGATATTGAGGGCGCAAGAAACGCCGGCATGGACGCTCTTTTCTTCGACCGAAGAAACAATGCCTCCCTCTTGGAACTAATAAAGGAACTATAATCTCTAATCCGTCATCCCGTCATCCCGTAATCCCGAAAAATATGAATCGTTTCACTCTTGGTAAAATAATTAAATTCTTCTTGCACTGGCACTACGATGTGCGCATCACGGGCGAAGAATTGCTTCGCGACAACTCCGTTCATCTGGTCTTGCCGAACCATACTGCCTACATGGATCCGCTGATCCTTTTCAGCGAACTGTGGTGGCTGCCGATAAGCCCTATGGTGGACGAACTCTTCATGCGCCACTGGCTCTACGGACGCGTGCTGCGACTCGGAGACGCTATCGAAGTGCCGGACCTCAATAAAAGTGCCATGTCGCGGGAAGAAGGAGCGGCGGCGGCGTCGCAACTGAGCCGGATCGCCATAGACAGCCTCGCGCAAGGCAAACAGATATGTTTCTATCCTTCGGGACACGTCAAAACGATTGACAAGGAAGTGATCGGAAACAGGCGCATGGCATACGAGGTCTGCAAGGAACTGCCGCAAGGAGTGCGAGTCATCCTTTGCAGAATGAGAGGACTCGAATCCAGCAGATGGTCCAGACTCAAGCCTAAGAAATGGAAATGGCGCCGTACGGTCACGCTCCATTTTGAGGAGCACACGGACGAACTACGCCGCTGGGCGCAGACACTCGACAGACGGGCCTTCAACGAGAAATTGGAGAACTGGTACAACGAAGCATGACAAAATAGAGTAAGTCAGCACTCCGCACCAAAGGATAACCCAAGGATTCCCCAAGGATAACCCAAGGATAGAGTGAAAAAAACGTACTTTTTGCACTTTCTATGTATATATACATAGTATATATACACTTTTTAATTCAAAAATAATTTTGATATGTGCAAAAATAGTAGTAATTTTGTAGCCTGATTAAGTGAAAATGACAAACGAAGAGATCGAATCCCGCGCGCAGCGCGCCGTGGACCTGTTCAAACAAGGGTTTAACTGCTCACAGGCGGTGTTCGCCTCCTGCGCGGATATATATGGTATTACGGACGAGAAACTCGCTCTGCGGCTCTCTGCTTCGTTCGGCGGAGGAATGGGAAGGATGAGACTCGTCTGCGGAGCTGCGTCCGGCATGTTCATGCTTGCAGGACTACATAATGGCTCTGCTACACCTCATGACAGCGAAGGTAAGATGGCAAACTATGCCTTTGTGCAGCAACTCGCAAATGAATATAAATCCCGTTACGGATCCCTTATCTGCGCAGAACTCTTAGGCCTTGCGCCGAAGAATAATTCTCCCTTCCCTTCAGGGGAGGGTCGGGAAGAGGCTACCTCTCCTAGACCCGCTGAACGCACACCCGAGTATTACCAAAAACGCCCATGCCCGGAGATGATCGCCGAAGCAGTACGTATCTATCTCCGCGCAATAAATGAGAAAATGTGAAAATGCGTAAATGTGAAAATGTGTAAATGAGAAAATGAATAAATGCAAAAATAGTCTTTTAGACTTAATTGGGCATACCCCGATGCTCGAAATACAGCCGCACCTGTTCCTCAAACTGGAGCGGTTCAACCCCGGCGGTTCTGTCAAGGACCGTACGGCGCTGGCGATGATTGAGGACGCGGAGAAAAGCGGCAAACTGCAACCGGGAGCGACAATCATCGAACCTACTTCCGGCAACACAGGAGTGGGCTTGGCGTGGATAGGACGACTCAAGGGATATCGTGTCATCCTCACCATGCCGGAGACCATGTCCGTAGAACGAAGAAACCTGCTCAAAGCCTATGGAGCGGAACTCGTTCTTACGCCCGGAGCGGAAGGAATGAAAGGTGCTGTCGCTAAAGCGGAGCAATTACGTTCTGAAACGCCGGACGCCATCATATTAGGCCAATTCACGAACCCTGCCAACCCTGCTATCCATTATGCCACTACGGGACAGGAGATATGGCAAGACACGGACGGCCGGGTGGATGTTTTTATCGCCGGAGTCGGAACAGGCGGCACGGTGAGCGGAGTAGGGCACGCACTGAAGGAGAAGAAAAGGCTTGTGGAGATCATTGCGGTTGAACCGGCTGCATCGCCTCTCCTCTCCGCCGGACATGCAGGACCGCATAAGATACAAGGAATAGGGGCGAACTTCATTCCTGAGACCTATCAGCCCGAATATATCGACCGAGTGATGCCTGTCACGGACGAGGATGCTCTTTCTGCAGCGCGGACACTGGCTAAAGATCATGGACTGCTGGTAGGTATCTCTTCCGGTGCTGCTTATGCTGCGGCGTTGCAATTAACCGCTCTTCCGGAATATAAAAATAAGAATATCGTTGTGCTCCTTCCCGATACGGGAGAAAGATACCTGAGTGTGCTATGACCTATATTCCTACGATAGACCAGCTCAAACGCTTCATGGCGTTCATGTGCGGAGAAGTGTTCCCGGAGTTCTTCCCGTCGATGGAAGCACCTTCGGAACTGAATATCCCCGAAGCCTTTTGGGCGGAACTGCCGGATATCAAGCGTCTGGTCAATACCGATGTGGATGCAATGTTGCATAATGATCCGGCGGTAACCGACCGCGGAGAAGTGATACTCAGTTATCCGCTTACCCAAGTGATGATTCACTACCGCACGGCGCATGCACTCTATCTGCTTGGCGTGCCGCGCATCCCGCGCATGCTGACGGAATTGGCGCATAGCCGCACAGGAATAGATATTCACCCTGCAGCGCAGATAGGAGACCATTTCTGTATCGATCACGGTACAGGCGTGGTGATCGGAGAAACGGCAGTTATCGGTTCGCACGTCGTGCTCTACCAGGGCGTGACGCTGGGAGCGAAAAACTTTGAATACGATGAACAAGGCAAACCGATGGATGTACCGCGTCACCCTATCTTGGAAGACCATGTCACGGTCTATTCCAACACCTCTATCCTGGGTCGTGTCACCATCGGTCATGATACGGTCATAGGAGGTAATATCTGGCTCACCCAAGACATCCCGGCTAACTCGATTGTCCTGCAATCCACCCCGGAGATAAGAATAAAAGACAAGGGGACAGGAAAAAAGAACAAGAAATAACAATTTAACGTTTGCAAAGCAAACCATTTTAACTCTTTAACTATTTAACGCTATAAAAATATGAGGTATTTTTTAGCAATCATCGGTGGCGGTCCTGCGGGTTATACCGCAGCAGAGAAGGCTTCCAAAGCCGGCAAAGACGTTATTCTCTTTGAGCAGAACGCGCTTGGCGGTACCTGCCTCAATGTCGGATGTATTCCTACCAAATCGCTCCTCTATGGCGCGAAGCAGTATTATAACGCCACGCACGCGCAGAAATACGGAGTTGCAGCAGAGAATGTCACCTTCGATTTTGCAGCCATACAGAAACGCAAAACCATCGTCGTCCGCAAACTCGTTGCAGGTATCAAAGCCCGTCTGAATAACGACCATTGCACCGTGGTGAACGGCTTTGCCAAAATCCTTAGTCCTTCAGAGAGCGAAGCGAACGGTCTTTGTTCTTTCAGTGAGCAAAGCGAACGGTCATATTGTGTCGAATGCAACGGTCTGTTGTATGAGGCACAATATATTATGATCTGCACCGGCTCTACGAACTTCGTTCCGCCTATTCCGGGTATCAAAGACAATCCCGCGGTCTGGGATTCGACAGACGCATTGGCTGCAACCGAACTGCCGAAGTCCGTTATTATCGTTGGCGGCGGCGTGATAGGAATGGAGTTTGCAACGCTCTATCACGAACTCGGTGTGCCTGTGACAGTCATTGAAGCCATGCCTTCTATACTTCCGAACCTCGATCCCGAAGTGGTGCAAATCCTCCTCGATAAATACCGCAAAGCCGGTATCAATATCCTCACTTCCACTAAGGTGGAATCCATCGACGGCAACACCGTCAAACTTTCCACTTCAGAACTTCTTTCAACTTTTAACTCTCAACTTTCAACTTTATCCGCGGAGCGGATCCTCGTCTCCGTCGGCCGCCGTGCGAACCTGCAAGGTCTTGAAGCGCTCAACGGACTCGAACTGGAACGCGGTGCAATCAAAGTGGATGGGTTCTGCCGGACCAACCTGCCGAATGTCTATGCCTGCGGCGATGTAACGGGTAAGATCATGCTTGCGCATGTCGCTTCCCACCAAGCCGAAGTAGCTGTGTCTAAAATGCTAAATGACCAAATGGTAAATGAAAAAATGGTAAATGACCAGATGGTAAATGACCAGATGGTAAATTATCTTGCTATTCCTTCGGTCGTTTATACCAACCCGGAGATTGCTTCTGTGGGGCTTACCGAAAATCAGGCAGCGGATATGGGGTTCACGACTGAGATTCGCAAACTGCCGATGACTTTCTCCGGACGCTTCATGGCGGAGAACGAAGGAGAAACAGGACTCTGCAAACTCATCTTGGACGCAGAAAAACAAACCGTACTCGGTGTGCATTGTATCGGAAACCCCTGCTCGGAATTTATCGCAGCAGCCTCTTTTGCCGTCCGCAAAGGTTATACTGTGGCGGAAATGCAGCAAGTCGTCTTCCCGCATCCTACAGTAAGCGAGATCCTGCATGAGGTATTGCATTAATCACCAATGTAACTCTTTAACGTTTGCGCAGCAAACCATTTTAACTCTCTAACTCTTTAACGCTTAATAATATGAAAAAACACATTCTTTCTTTCCTCGCGCTCCTTCTGGCGGTGCAATTCATTTTCGCAGAAAAACCGGTTACGGCTCCTGCGGATATTCCAGCGTATTACGCTAGCCTGAACAATAAATCAGGTAGTTCGTTGATGACCACGTTGAATACAGTCACTAACGTCGGTTTCTCTTCGCTTGGTTACGATGGTCTTTGGAACGCTTATCCTTATTCCGATGTCTATCCTGCCGATTCAGTAGGAAAAGCCGGCAAGCTATGGGATATGTACGGAGGCTGTGAGTTCCCGACGGATAGCAAGCGATGCGGTAGTTATAACGGTGAATGTGATTGCGTGAACCGTGAGCACTCTATCCCTAAAAGTTGGTGGGGGAGTGGAAAAAATAATATGTATAGCGATATTTTCCACCTTGTGCCTACGGATGGTTATGTGAATAACCGTCGTGCTGCATATGCGTTTGGAGAAGTGGCGAATGCTACTTACCAGTATAACGGCTGCAAATTAGGTTCGCCGAAAGCAGTTAGTACAACGAAAGCGACAATTTACAATGCCACCTCCGCTACTTGTTCTGCCAGCCCTGTTTTCGAGCCGGGTGCGCAGTATAAAGGTGATTTTGCGCGTGGCTATCTCGGCATGATTGCCAGCTATTATAATTCGTCTTATTCGATTACTTCCGGTGATGGTAGCTCTATCTTCGAAGCCTTCAAATCTTCTCATTTCGGTTTGACACAATACGGTGTAGTGCTGCTACTGAAGTGGCATCGTGAGGACCCGGTGTCCCAGAAAGAGATCGACCGCAATAACGGTATCCAAAAAACGCAAGGCAACCGCAATCCGTTTATCGACTATCCGTATCTGGCGGAGTATATATGGGGTGAACACGCAGGAGAGGCGGTGGACCTGGCGCAATTGATGCCTTCTACCGATCCGGCGTTTATTCCCGGTGTCAGCAACGGTTGGAGGGATGGAACAGTTCCTCCGCAACCCGGTGTAACCAAGCACGGTGTCACATGGTCTGTCAACGGCGAGGAACTGCGTACCGATTCGGTTCAGGAGAACCATAAACCTGCATCCATGCCGGCTGAACCTGTTTCTTGTTCGACCGAGAGCCCTGTCTTCATGGGCTGGACGATTGCGGCTATTGACGGTACACAGGATGAAGCGCCGGCGGTGATCTATAACAAAACGGCTGACTTCCCGGCTGTTACTGCCGATGTCACCTATTATGCTGTCTTTGCTAAAGCAACAGTCGAGGAGGGAATAGCACCTGCTATCTATACTTTCGACGCCAACTCTTCCGAGGGCTGGACCAATACAGCCTTTAAGAGCAACTCCTATTGGATCTTGCGCTCGGGACTTTATCTGGAGTCGCCCGAGATCAACCTCGCAGGCTTGAGTTCTATCTCCATGACCATGCGTACTTATGGCGGTACTTCGTATAACACCGTCAAAGTGATGGCTTCCGGTACACAGATAGCAACGCTGCAGGCTGCCAATAGTACCTTGGCAGAGAATACATGGACGAATACTGCTTCACTGAGTGGTATCAGCAAACTGCGTTTCGAGAGCGAGACCTCTACCGCTTCAAATGGTCCTGCCTTCTCGTCCGTCACAGTCAACGCTGCCGGAGCTGAAACGACATACAGCCGCTTCATCACTTCGTGCTCTGACCATACCGCTATCGAAAATGAGCGGATTTCCGTTCCAACGCACAAAATTCTGCGGGATGGACGACTTCTCATCGTCATCGGAGACCAAATCTACAATGTGATGGGACAAAGAATCCAATAAACCCCTCTTAAACGGGAAAAATTATCTCGCAAATAGGTTAAAACGGCATTTTTGAATAAAATTTGCCGTTTTTTCTTGCATATATGCAAAACTTATTGTAACTTTGTGCGTTTTTTGAGATCCTAGGCTCCTAGGACCCTAGGATACTAGAATACTAGTCAAACTAAATATACTATCTAAAAACACAATTAGCATGGCAGAAAACAAAGTAAACATGTTGGCGGATTTTGCGCCGGTCTCCACCGAGACATGGAAAGCCAAAATCATCGCTGACCTGAAAGGTGCCGACTTCGACAAGAAGCTGGTATGGCGCACGCCGGAAGGATTCAACGTGCAGCCGTTCTACCGCCGTGAGGACCTGAAAGGACTCAAGACCACCGTCTCCGCCCCCGGTCAGTTCCCCTACGTCCGCGGTACGCGTACTAACAACGACTGGGCTATCCGTCAGAACATCTGCGCCTGCAAGAACGCACGCAAGGCGAACGAGAAAGCCCTCGAGG
>ERZ842401.2214-NODE-2214-length-26277-cov-6.140149_pt1 | contig 26277 bp, 25 predicted proteins | sample MGYA00521270_ERZ842401 | MGnify/ENA primary metagenome ERZ842401 (study PRJEB31892, sample SAMEA3878208) | bioreactor metagenome | biome: Moose rumen | place: Sweden | collected 2011-10 | study: EMG produced TPA metagenomics assembly of the PRJEB12797 data set... | reverse complement strand
CTGATGATTAGCAACTTCATCAATTTACTAATCAGTATTATACGTGTTATAATTTTTAAAAGGAATGATAATATGCATAAAGAAGTAATTGTTTTAATAGTAAATGATAAAAAAGAAATATTATTACAAAAGAGAAGTGCAAATAAGAAACATTTTCCTAATATGTGGGCTATTTTATCAGGACACGTTGAAAATGAATCATTTGAAGAAGCTGCAATTAGAGAAGTAAAAGAAGAATTAGATCTTAAAATAGAAAGTAATGAATTAAAATCTTTAGCAGAAAAAGATATAGTTAAAGATGGTAATAGACATATTACAAAATATTACTTATTAATCTCAAATAAAGGGGTTAATGATTTTACAATTCAAAAAGAGGAATTATCTGAGGTGAAATGGTTTAACATTGAATATGTCATTGAGTTATTAGAAAAGAAAGATGAAAACTTCGTATATTCTGATAAAATACTAGAATTGATGAAAGAGATAAGAAATAATTTATGATATAATATTTTCGAGGTGATTTGTATGATACCACAAAGCTTAAATAAAGGAGATAAGGTTGCCATACTATGTTTATCTGCTGGTTTTCTAGGTGAAGATGGTTGTAGGCATGAACTAGAAATTGGACTTAGAAGATTAGAAGAATTAGGTCTTATCCCAGTTGTTATGCCTAATGCTTTAAAGGGAGCTGGATATTTATTTGATCATCCAGAAGATAGGGCCGCCGATTTAAAAACTGCTTTTATGGATCCAGAGATTAAGGCTATTATTTGTGCTATTGGTGGAGATGATACTTATAAGACTATTCCATTTTTAATGGAAGATGAAGAATTCAAAGAGGCTGTCAGAAATAATCCTAAGATATTTTCAGGATTCTCTGATTCTACAAATAATCATTTAATGTTAAATAAACTAGGTTTATCTACTTTCTATGGACCAAACTTTTTATCTGATTTAGCTGAACTTGGTCCAGAAATGCTACCATATACAAAAGATACTTTTATGAAATATTTTGGAGATGGAGAACCATTTGAAATAGTCTCTAGTCCTATTTGGTATCTTGAAAGAAAAGATTTTAGTAAAGATGCAGTTGGGACTTTAGCTATCGCTAAAGAAGAAACTCATGGTTTTGAAACATTAAATGGAAATGGTACAGTAACAGGTAAATTATATGGAGGTTGCCTAGATAGCCTATATGATGATTATGTTGGAGAAAGATATGGTCCTGAACCAGAAGTCTTTAATAAATATAATATTCTACCAACTTTAGAAGAATGGAAAGATAAAATATTTTTCTTTGAAACATCTGAAGAAAGAATGTCTCCTGAAAAATTAGAAATTATTTTAAATTATTTTAAAGAAAATAAAATACTTAGTACAGTAAAAGGAATAATAGTTGGAAAACCAGCTGATGAAGATTACTATGAGGAATATAAAGAAGTTTATAAAAGAGTATTTTCTGATTTAGATACTCCAGTATTATATAATCTTAACTTTGGTCATTCTTATCCTAGATGTTTAATTCCTTATGATGCAGAAGCTACTGTTGATTATGATAATAAAAAGGTATTTATAAAGAGTCAGTTTTTAAAGAATAAAACTAATATTAAGACTAAATAAAGAAGCAATGCTTCTTTTTTGTAACTAAAAAAGTAATTATTCATATACTAATACAAGGGAGGAAATATGTTTAATTTTGATTATTTAAAAGAATTATTATTAATAGCTATTGCTTTAAGTACTATTACTTGTACTTTTATTCAAAAGACTAAGTTTTTATTTAAGACTAGTAAGTTTATTATTCTATATTCATTTTTTGTAAATATTTTAATTGGAATTATCTTTTCAATTACTTTTACTTCTATTACATTCCCTCAAAGTATTTGGATAGGTTTATTTGCTTTTTTAGGAGCTGATTCTATTTATAAGTCATTGGAAGGTAAATTAGCTTCATACAGTGAAATTACTAGTCATAATACTGTTGAAATAGCTAAAACTAATATTATTAATGAGGAGGTTAGTGATGGAAAAACCAATCTTTCCAAGTAAGTATTTAAGGATAACTCAAGGTTATAATGAAGGTACACATAAAGATAGTTATGCGATAGATAATGCTGGTAAAGACAGTGGAATAAGTGATATCTATGCACCATTCACAGGTATAATTAAAAAGATATATACAAATGATGCCAATGAAGTGTGGTTAGAAAGTATTGATAAAGTAGAATATCCTGATGGAACAGTTGATTATTTAACTGTTATGTTTGCTCATGATAATGATGTAAGTAATTTATTTGTTGGCAAGAGGATAAAACAAGGAGAAGTATTTTACCAAGAAGGTACTAAGGGAAACGTTACAGGAAATCACTGTCATATAGAATGTGGTAGGGGTAAGTTTAATGGAACTGGTTGGCACAAGAATAATAGTGGTTACTGGAGTATAAATAATTCTAAAAAACCAGAAGAATGTTTCTGGTTAGATGATAGTATTACTGTGTTGAGTAGTAGATATCAATTTAAAAAAATATCCACAAAAAAAGTGGATAAAACTACTACTGAAAATAACAATTCACAAATTTCTGTGAAAAAAAGTTTTACTTTTACAGCCCCTAAAACAGATTTATATGGAGTATATTTAAAAGAAAATCAAAAACTAATTATTGAAGATTAAAGAGCTATTTCTAAAATCATCATTAAAGAGAACCCTAGCATTAAGAATAAGGTCATTAGACCTTGTTTTTTATTACGTTGACTTTCAGGTATTAATTCTAAGACAGTTACAAATATCATTGCTCCGGCAGTAAAACTCATAATAAAAGGAAGAATACTTTGAATTCTTAATACAAGAATAGCCCCAATAAAGGCAGAAATTGGTTCAACAATTGCGCTTAATGAACCAAAGATAAAAGCTTTGAATCTTGAAACTCCATCTCTACGCATAGGAAAACTAATAGCTGAACCTTCCGGAAAATTTTGAATCGCAATTCCTAGAGTTAAACTAAGAGCTCCAATAAGATTATGATTAGTCACAGAAGCATAAGCTACTCCAATTACTAATCCTTCAGGAATATTATGAAGAGTAATTGATATAAATAACATTAAACTAGATTTTAAGTCTGATACTCTTTTTTTATTATGACAAAGTTTTTTTAAAAAGAAATCACAAATTAATAAACTTATTCCTCCAAGTAGAAAGCCTAATGATATAGTTATCCAAGAATTAGTTAACTCAATCGCAGGATTAAGTAATGAAAAGAAAGAAGCTGCTAACATGATTCCAGCTGATACTGCTAACATCGCATCTAAAAGGGATTTATTAATTTTTTTAAAGAATAGAACTAATGCAGAACCAAGTGTTGTAATAGAAAAAGTAAATATCCCAGATATCAGAGCTTGTTCTATAGGATTTAAAGCTAAAAATCTCGTAAACATATAATCACCATTATAAGATATGTCAAAGAAAAATAAATGGTTAATAGTAAGGCCCAAAGATAATTAATAAAACACTAAAAGAATATTGTAAAATGCTCAAAAAAAAGATATAATGTAGTATAGAATAGGAGTAGTATGGGGTGATTTCTAGTGATAGTTAGATTAATCAAGAAGACTAAAATATACAACTTTTCATTGCCTAATAAGATATCCGGTAACTATTGGATCACAGATAATGATTATCTAGGTAACACTAGAAACCTAATCAACGTTGAAGAATACAATGGTGAATGGAAAATAAAAAGTGACTTTGAAACTAAAATAATGTCTGGTGAAAAGGAAGTAGCTTCAGCAATCTTAAGAGATTATTGCATATACTTCTTAAAAATTAATACAGATAATGAATTCGTTATTTTATACTGTTCTCCATCTGTAGAAACAAATATTATGAAACTAAGACCAGTTGGAAAAACAGAACTTTTAATTGGAACTGATAATCGTGCTGATATTGTATATAATTATCCATTAGTCTCAAGACAACAAGCTAAATTAATTAATAATAATGGTGTTTGGATAGTCCAAGATTTAAATAGTAAATATGGTACTTATGTTAATAATATTGCGGTTACTTCTAAACAATTAGAGTATGGAGATATTATCTTTATCATGGGATTAAAGATAGTACTTATGAAAGATACAATTATAATTAATGATATTAGAAATCATTTAAAAGTAAATGATGCTTCTTTTGAAGTGGTTGGAGAGTTTGTTCAAAAGCAAACTGAGTTTGATAATCCTGATGAAGAAAGTATTGAATTTTATAAAGAAGATGATTATTTTTATCGTGCTCCTAGATTTAAAACAGGAATTGAAGAAGCTGTTATTACAATAGATCCACCTCCTGGAAAAGAGGAAGAAGATAAAACTCCAGCAATCTTTACTATTGGTCCAATGCTTACTATGGGTATGATGTCTATGACCATGGGTTATAATTCATTGATGGGAGTTATTAATGGTACGATGGATTTAGGTCCAGCAATGCCAACTTTAGTCATGTCTTTCGCAATGCTTGCTACTATGCTTTTATGGCCAACTTTGCAAAGAAGATATCAAAAGAAACAAAGAAAAAAACGTGAAGAAGAAAGATTAAAGAAATATCATGAATACTTAGAAAGTAAAAAAGAAAAAATTCAAACAGAAATTAAAATACAAAGACAAATCTTAATAGATAACTATTTACCTTTACCACAAACTAAGGAAATAATTTATCAAAAGAAAAGAAATTTATGGGAAAGAGAATTAGAACAAGAAGACTTCTTAGATTTAAGATTAGGTGTAGGTACTACTGAATTAAAAGGAAGTATTAATGCTCCTGAAGAACATTTCTCATTAAAAGATGATGATTTATTAAAAGAAGTTTATGAGATAGGAGCTACTTCTAAGATTTTAGAGAATGTTCCAATTTCTCTTAACTTTATTCAGAAAAATATTGTTGCTATTATTGGTACTGGTCTTAATAAACAAGGTTTTATTGAAGGATTAATTCTTCAAATGATTACTTATCATAGTTATGAAGATTTAAAAATAGTAGTTTTAACTAATGAACAAAATGAAGGTAACTGGGATTATTTAAAAATAGCCCCTCATAACTGGGATAATAATCGTACTTTTAGATATTTCGCAACTAATTTAGATGAAGCAAAAGAAATATCTCTAGAATTAGAGAAAGAAATGCAAAGTAGAAAATTTGTTGATAGTAATGGAAAGATGGATTTAAGTGAAGATGACTACCATCACTATAAACCATACTATTTAATAATTACTGATGATTATAAATTAGTGAGAGATATTGAATTAGTTAAAGATGTCTCAGATATGCCAGTTAATTATGGATTTAGTATGATTGTTATTAGTCCTAGATTAGTAAATATACCAAATGAATGTAAAACTTTCATTAGTGTAGGAGATAAGAAGTCAGGTGTCTTTGAAAGTGAATTAGTTTCTAATAAACAAAAAGAATTTGTAGCTGACTTTGATCCAACATTGGATATGTATGAATGTTGTAAGATAATTGCTAATATTCCAATTGATATAGCTCGTGAAAATAGAACACTACCACAAAGTATTTCGTTCTTAGAAATGTATAATGTTGGTATGATTGAACAATTAAATATTTTAAATAGATGGAAAACTAATGATCCAACTAAATCATTACAAGCATCCGTTGGTGTTGATAAATCTCGTGAATTATTTAAATTAGATTTACATGAAAAAGCTCATGGACCACACGGTTTAATTGCTGGTATGACTGGTTCAGGTAAATCAGAGTTTATTATTACGTATATCTTATCAATGGCTCTTAATTACCATCCATATGAAGTATCATTCGTACTTATTGATTATAAAGGTGGAGGATTAACCGGAGCTTTTGAAAATAAAGAAACAGGTATGAAACTTCCACATTTAGCTGGTACTATCACAAACTTAGATACAGTTGAAATGAATAGATCTCTTGCTTCTATTCAATCAGAGTTACGTAAGAGACAAAGATTATTTAATGAAGCTCGTGATAAGTTAAACGAAAGTACTATTGATATTTATAAATATCAAAGTTTATATCGAAGAGGATTAGTAAGTAATCCAATATCACATTTATTTATTATTTCAGATGAGTTTGCTGAGTTAAAAGACCAAAGACCAGAATTTATGGATCAATTAATCTCAACTGCTCGTATTGGACGTTCCCTAGGAGTACACTTAATTCTAGCTACTCAGAAACCTAGTGGTGTAGTTAATGATCAAATTTGGTCAAACTCTAAATTTAGAATTTGTTTAAGAGTTCAAGATAAATCAGATTCTATGGATATGATTAAATGTCCGGATGCAGCTGAATTAAAGACAACTGGTAGATTCTATTTACAAGTTGGTTATAATGAACTATTTGCTATGGGACAAGCTGCTTGGGCAGGAGCTCAGTATTATCCAACAGAAAAGAGAAAAAAGAAAGTAGACCAAGCTATTAATATAGTTGATAATGTTGGTGGAATTATTAAATCCCTAGATACTAAAGATAAGGAAATTGCTGCTCCATCACAAGGAGAAGAAATAACTAATATTATTAGATATATTGTTGACCAAGCTAAGCATGAAAATGTTTCTATTGATCAATTATGGTTAGATAGAATACCAGATGTTATTTATATTGATAAATTTAAACAAAAGTACAATTATCACCCTATTAGAAATAATATTAATCCAATTATTGGTGAGTATGATGATCCAGATAATCAAAGACAAAATGTCTTAACATTACCTTTATCTACAGAAGGTAATACAATTGTCTTTGGTTCAGCTGGCAGTGGTAAAGAATTAATGCTTTCAAGTATTATTTATTCAACTATTTCGACTCATGATACTAAAGAAGTAAACTTCTATATTATGGATTTTGGTGCTGAAACACTAACTATGTTTAAAGAAGCTCCTCATGTTGGAGAAGTAATACTTTCAAATGATTCAGAGAAGATAGCTAATTTATTTAAATATTTAGTTACTACTATTGAAGAACGTAAAAAGATTTTTGTTGATTATAATGGTTCATATGATTTCTATATAAATCATGGTGGTAAGCAAATTCCAATGATTGTTGTAGTTATTAACAATGTTGAAGCATTTGTTGAAACATATGCTGATTATGAAGATTTATTAGGTCAAATGACTAGAGATTGCTTGAAATACGGTGTAGTATTTATTCTTAGTACTAATGGTCCTAATACTGTTCGTTATCGTTTAAGACAAAATTTCAAACAAAACGTTGTCTTACAATTTAATGATCCAATGGATTATTCATCAGTTCTTCCTGGAGTTAGAAAGAAAGAACCATCTAAATCATTTGGTCGTGGACTTATAGCTTTAGATGCAATCTATGAATTTCAAACAGCTTATTCTTATACAGAAGAAAAGATGACAGATTATATTAAAGTTATAAGTAATAAGTTAAATGAAATTTGTGATTTTAAAGCTCCTAAGATTCCAATTCTACCAGAAGTAGTAAACAAAGATTTTGTTTCAGATTATTTAGGTTCAATAAATTCAATCCCTGTTGGTGTTGAAAAAGAAACATTAAGTGTCGCGACTATTAATTTACGCGATAGATATATTTATAATATTACTGGAGATGATATATCTTCTGAACCACAATTTATCAATGGTTTACTAAAGAACTTAATAGCTATTGATAATACTGAATGTTTAGTGATTGATCCAAATAGTATTATGAATATTGATAGTGATGAAAAAATTAAATATGGTTCTGATAACTATAATGAAATGATTAGTATGTTCTCAAAATTCCATGAAGAGCATAATGAAGAGAAGAATCTAGTCGTAATGATTATTGGTATAAATGCATTATTAGGTAAATTAGATACTACTGAAAAAATGAATTTTACTGATTTAATTGCATCAGCTAAAAACGATGGTAATATCAAAATTATTATTGTTGATACTATTGATTCAATCAAAGGTATTAGCTTTGAAATTTGGTATAAAGGAAATACTGATCTTGCAGAAGGTATTTGGTTAGGTAATGGTATTAGTAACCAATTTACTTTAAAAGTAACTACTAATTCAAGAGTTCTACGAGCAGAAGTAGAACCAGGTTTTGGATATGTTATTAGAAAAGGTAAAGCAGTTCTAACTAAGTTAATGTCTGATGAATAGGAGGTAAATTATGAATAAGAATAAAATATTAATTGAATTAGAAATTCCATTAATAGAAGCTAAATATGATTTATTTATTCCTATTAATAAAAAGGTTGGTACTATAAAAAGATTAATAGAAGAAGCTTTAATAGAATTAACAGATGGTGCTTATATTCCTAAAGAAGAAAGTAATCTTTATAGTAAAAAAACAGGTATTATTTACGATGTAAATAAAACTATTAGAGATACTGATTTAAAAAATGGTTCAGGAATAATTTTAATATAGGAGGTTATTATGTCAGAATATAATCAATATGTTACCGCAATTAATAAAATTTTTGATTATCTTTCTAAAATGAAAGCTGGCTGGAATAGCCTAGATAATCATAATTATATTGAAAGTATTGAAGAGTATAAGCAAGTAGTTTCTAATACAGCTGAAATTATTAAAAATAGTGGTTCTCCAAGTAAACAAAATGAAAAAATGGAGGTACTAGGAAATGATTGATAAACTTTCATATGATGAAATACTAACTATCTCTAAAGAGTTAAAAACTCAAATAGAAGTCGTTAATAAAATAGCTAATGCTCATGAACTTGATGAATTAGCTGACTTCATCGCAACAGTTGAAGGATATTCAAAATTTTTAGAAAACACTATTGATATTAATAAAGATGCTGATATTGCTTTAAGTGATTTAAAAAACCAATTAAAATAGAACTTTCTTATGAAAGTTCTTTTATATTTTTATATAAAACAGTTTTAGGAAAATAGTATTTTAAAATATCATAGTATTTACCACCATTCTTAGCTATCTCGTTAGAACCATAAATGCTTAATCCATAAGAATTACCATTTCCAATAGTAATAAATTTTAAATACTTAGGATAAGAAATAATATATATTTCTAAAGATTTTAAATTAAGTAATTGTTTTATCTCTTCAATAGTAAATATTTTATTATTAAATTTAATAATTCTAGAATTATCTTTCTTATATATTTCTATTTTAGTATTACTATTAATATTTGTCTTTAAACAGTTATTTAGTTCTTCATAAGTAATATTAGTTATATTTAAGTATGTAGGTGCAGCTAAATCCCATAAACTCTTTACAGAAGATAAATAGGGATAGTTACTATTAGTTTTGGTTTTTCCTTCATTAGAATAATGAATAAAAGGAAGAATATATTCATTTTGATAGGCTAAATATAAGCCATCAATAGAATTAATTATATTATTTATTCTAGTAATTAGTTGATTATAATTATTAAACTTATCCTGATAGTATTTTAATGATCTATATGTAATAAATCTATCATAAGATAAACACTTTTCTTCTTTCATCATTTTCAAAGCATAAGTAGTAAACAAAATAGCAATAGCTTTTAATACTTCAGTTTCATTATTATATTTATCTAGTAAAATGCTTTGTAGATATTCTCTTAAAGTTATCTCACAAATAGAATCATCTTCTAAAGTAATATTTAAGTTAAAAGTATCAGAGAAAAATTTATTAGTATTAATATTTTCCTTAGAAAGATCTAATACTTTAACTACTATACCATCTACTATTAAATAGACTTTATTACCTCGGAAAGGAATATTATTATTTTGAATAAAATTTTTAGTACGTCTACCTAAATCATTAGAATTAGTTAATTCTTTTGAAAACTCATATTTCATAGTTAAGTATAAATATAATATATCTTCATAACCATTACTTCGTATTTCGTAATTATAATACATATCATTCACCTAAGAATAGTATGTATAAATATATTTTACTTATACAAAAAAAGAATTAAAACTCAAAATATTTCAATTCTTTTTTATCATTACAATCTAATCCAGTAATATAACTTTTATTAGTAAATACTTTAGTTAAATCAATATCATCTCCACTTAGATATTCAAAACTAGTATATATTAATTCCTTAGCTTCAGCTAAAGCTTTTAAATATAAATCAATAAATGACTCTTCACTAGTTAAATCATAAATAGCTGGATGTCTCCATAATTTATGATCATTATTTAAGTAATTATACTTATCTTTTAATGGTTGGTGATAACTAATAGCTTCAAAGCGATAAGCCCATCTAGGAGTAAAAGTATCAACTAATTGATAAATAAATTTCTTAATACCATAACGATCTTTTCTAAATAATCTAAGAGCTGTTTTCATTTGTTTAAGAGACTTATAATATATTTTACTCATACCACGTAACTTAAAAGTATGATAAAAAGTATAGTTAATAGTCTTTTCTAAATCATTTGAGAAAGGTTTAATATCAAAGCAATATCCAGTAATATCAAACTTATAAGGATTACACTTACATCTTCTTCTAATCATATCATTATCAATAAATACTTCCATAAAAGCATGGGCATTATTATACTTATAAGTATTAGGATTTCTCTTGTTAAATCTTCCTGTTTTATAAATAACATATGGATGAACAATTGAGTCCAAAGAATAATGACAAATAGCTCCAATTAAATAAGTATATACATCAACATCATCAATATTATGATTCCTAATATATTTAAGTAAATTAATAAAGAAAGCTTGTGAATCATTATTATGAAAATAACTTTGAAATCTTCTAATGTTTTTACCAGGAAATAAAGAAAACAAATTATAAAACATTAAACTATCAGTACTTTGACTAAACATTTTTAATCTTTCTAAATCTATTTTTTCATTTAAACCATCTGGTAGAATATCATAAACATCTTTCGCAAAGAAAGCATGAGTTACAGTAGCTGGCATAAAATCCCCCCAATAAATAAATTATAGTTATTATAACACAATTAAATTAATAAAAAAATCATATTTTTATTATTAATAATATGTTATAATTTATAATAGGTGAGACTATGATAGAAAAGAACTTTAAAAACTTAGACGAACAAGTAGAAATTTTTAAGCATAAAGGTATGATTATTCATGATGAAAAGTATGCGAAAAAAGTTTTATTAAGAGAAAACTATTTCTTTTTAAATGGTTATAGACATCTATTTTTAAAGTCTGAAGAAAATAGAACTTTTAAGGAAGGTACTACTTTTGAAGAAATGTATAGTTTGTTCTTATTTGACCGTTCTTTTCGTAATGTCTTATTTAAATATTTATTAGTAATAGAAAATAACTTAAAATCAATTATTTCTTATCAATTATCTAAGAAATATGGTTATAAAGAAAGAGAATATTTAAAAGAGAAAAACTTTACTAAGAATCCTGAAAAACAAGCTCAAGTAAATGACTTATTAAGGAAAATGAAGAGACAAATAAGAGTAAATGGTTCACAACATTCAGCTACTCAACACTATGTTTCTAACTATGGATATATTCCTTTATGGATCTTAGTAAAAGTATTATCATTTGGAATAGTAAGTGAAATGTATTCTATTTTAAAACCAGAAGATCAAAAAGATATAGCTAATATTTATGGAGTAGATGCAGATGTATTAACAGTTTACTTACCAATACTTGCAAATTATCGTAATTTATGTGCTCATGAAGATATTTTATATGAGAATAAAACTCAAAAGAGTATTGATGATACTGTGTATCATAGTTTATTAAAGATAAAAAAAGTAGATGATGAATATGTTAATGGAAAAAATGATTTATTCGCATTGGTAATTATCTTAAAACAATTATTAGATTCAGAAGAATTTAAAAATATGACTTTAGAGTTTGATCATGTGATAGAAACATTAAGTTATAATCTTAATACAATAAAAATAAATGTAGTATTAGATAAAATGGGCTTTCCAATTAATTGGCGAGAATTGGCTGATATTGAAAGGAGTCAAGACTTAAATGAAGAGTAGTATTAGAGTAAAAGTTATCATTCAAGTCTTCCTAATCGTAGTTGCTTTTTTACTTGGTGGACTATTTACTTTATTGCTATTTAAGATAAATCCTAGGGGAGTAACTAGTAGTTATAATATTATTAAAGATGATACCCAAGTATATGAGAAAGGGTCCCTGGCAAGAGCAGTAAAGAAAGTCTATGATGCTGTTGTGGCTGTTGAAAACTACGAAAATGGAGAAGTTGTTGGTACTGGAACAGGTTTCATTTATAAAGTAGATGATAAATATGGATATATTCTTACTAACGAACATGTTTTAGGAAAAGCTAAGTCAATTAAAGTGGTTTTAACATCTAACGAAGAGGTAACAACCAAAGTATTAGGTAAAGATGGATATCTGGATTTAGCTGTTTTACAAATAGATAAAAAATATGTTACTACTATTGCATCTATTGGTAGTAGTGAAAATATGAATTTAGGAGATACAGTCTTTACGGTAGGGTCACCACTTGGAACTAATTACCGTGGAAGTGTTACTTCAGGTATTTTGTCAGGAAAAGACCGATTAGTCACAACTTCTGTTTCTGATTCAGATAATTATGATTGGGTAATGAAAGTAATACAAATAGATGCCCCTTTAAATCCTGGCAATAGTGGTGGACCATTATTGAATGTTAATGGAGAAGTAGTAGGAATTTGTTCCTTAAAACTAATTGATGATAAGATTGAAGGAATGGGTTTTGCAATTCCAATTGAGTATGCGATGAGCCATGTTGAATCTTTAGAAAATGGAGTTAAAATAAAATGGCCATTACTAGGTATCGGTATGGAAGATGTTACTGATAGTAATCTTCAAATTAATAATATTTCATTAGATAATATTAAAGAAGGAGTTATTGTAACTAATGTTAAGAAAAATACTGGTGCTGAAAAAGCTGGTATTCAAAAAGGTGATGTAATAATCAAAATAAATGATTCAGATGTTAAAGATATTGCTTATTTAAAATATGAATTATATCAATACCAAGCAGGAGATACAATAGAAGTAACTTTTATTAGAAATGGTAAAAAGAAAACAGTAAAAGTATTACTAACAGATTCATAGGAGGGATAATATGATTAAATGTCCGAACTGTGGTGGAGTATTAAGATATAACGTTACTGAAAAGGCTGTTAAATGTGACCACTGTGGTAGTAAATTTAATCCAGAAGAACAAATAGCTCCCACTAAAAAAGCTGGAGAAGAAAAAGGCTTAAATGGTAAAGTATATAGTTGTTCACAATGTGGAGCTAATTTAATGACGTTTGATGAAACTGCAATTACATTCTGTAGTTATTGTGGTTCACAAGCTATGATTGAATCTAAAATGATGGTTGATACTAATCCAGATTTTATTATTCCCTTTGCTAAAAGCAAAGAAGAATGTATTGAAACATTTAAAAAGAAAGTAAACAAGTCTTTATTTACTCCAAATTATATGAAGTCAGATATAGTATTAGAAAAATTTAGAGGTATCTATATGCCTTATTGTATTTATAAATTAGGATATACTGGAGTTAATAAAGTAGATGGTGAAAAATATTCCCATCGTTCAGGAGACTATCAATATTATAATGACTATGAATTGGATTTTAATGTTGATGCTAATTATGAAGGATTTTCTTATGATTTAGTTTCTAAATTATATGATAGGTATAGTAATGCTATTCCTTTCAATGAAGAAGAAAAAATACCATTTAATCCTAATTATATGTTAGGTTATTATGCTGATACAAAAGATGTAAATGGTGAAGTCTATTTAAATGAAGCTATAGAAGAAGCTAGAGAAGATTATCAAAAGAAAATTATGGGTACTAAAGAAGCTATTAAATATAATTGTAAAACTCCTAGTATAAACTTTGATCAAGTAGAACAAAAAATAGGAATGTTCCCATTATATTTCTTAGCTATTCGTAGTAAAAATCAAAAAAGTATTAATTATGCTGTAGTTAATGGACAAACAGGAGAATTAGTAACAGAATTACCAGTATCTCATACTAAATATATTGTAGCTTCAATAATTTTATCAGTAATAGATTTTATACTTATAAATAGTTATTTAGTTTTAACTCCTAAGCAAGTTTGTTTCGCAGCTATAATACTCGCAATTATTAGTTTAGGAATTGATTTTATTCAAATGATTTCTCTAAATAATCGAGAAACACATGATGATGACATGGGATTGAAGTCAGTTAATCCTGATAAAAAAAGTGGTAAAGTATTTAATGTTTTAGGCGTTTTAATTGCCTTTATGGCTGGATTAATACCAGTATTAATATTAGCTTTAAATCCAGTAGGTGATATTTATTACTATAGTGCAGTGGTAGGATCCCTTGCTTTAGTATTAGTTAATTTCTTAACAATAATTAAGAAACATAATGAATTAGTTTCTTCAAAATTACCTCAACTAGAAAAACGTGGAGGTGATGAGAGTGCGTAAAAAACTAATTATCTTAGGATTATTAATAGTTGGTTTATTCCCACTTTTAGTAAATGCTGAAATTTATCGTGAAAATAGTACTACTAATAGTAATGCTATTGTAATAGATGACACTGTAGGTATATATACTAATGAACAAATAGCTGAAATAAAAAATAGTATGAGACCATTACTTGAAAAAGGAAATGTAGTCTTAAAGACAACTAAGAGTGCTTTGGATTTCAATGGTATACAAACCCCTACTTTAGAAGAATACAATAAATTATTTGGAACTGCTAATGGAACTATAGTTTTAATTAATATTTATAATGGTGAAGCAGGATCAGAAGGAATACAAGCACATAATTCTATGTATATTACTTCTTTTGGTAATAATAAAAACATAATTAGTGGAGCCCAAGAAATGCAAATAATTTGGGAAAACACACCATTATTAAAAGAAGGAAAATATCTAGAAGCAGCTAAAACTGGTTTTGAAAAAATAAAAGAATGTTTTGATGGTGGTAGAAAAGTAGAAGAAAATTCTAATAACCAAAGCAAAGAATCTACTACAACAGCTAATTCAAAATCAATAGCTATTTCAAAAGATTTAGTTGTTATTGAAGATGATGCTGGATTATTAACAGAAGAAGAATCACAAAAGTTATTGGATGTAATGACTCCATTAACGGAATATGGACATATTATATTTAAAACTATTAATAGTAATGATACATCAACCGAGAATTATGCCCATAATTATTACTATGAGCACTTTGGTAATGAAAGTGGAACAATGCTTATTATTGATATGGCTAATAGATATATTTATATTTGTTCTGCTGGTGAAAACTATAAAGTTATAACTAAAGATAAAGCAAATATAATTACTGATAATATTTATAAATATGCTAGTAATGAAAAGTATTATGATTGTGCAGTAGAAGCTTTTAACGAAATAAAAACAGTTTTAGATGGTGGTAAAATAGCTGAACCAATGCGTTATGCTAGTAACATTGGTATGGCCCTAGTATCAGGTTTCTTACTATCATTCTTATTTGTAGTTTCAAGTATGAGTGTTAAAAGATCATCAAATAGTAAAAAAATAGAAAAGCTAGGACAAAAAGTTAGTATTATTAGTGTAAATATCAGACAGACAGGACAACGTAAAGTTTATTCACCAGTAAGCGATGATAGCGGCTTCTCTAGTGGTGGAGGTGGCGGCTTCTCCGGTGGAGGCGGCGGAGGCGGTGGCTTCTCCGGCGGTGGAGGCGGCCACAGCTTCTAAAAAGACATTGACAATAAAGAAAAAAAGTAATATAATTTTTATTAGTTTGTTGATGAAGAAATTATCCAAGTAGTTAATTTAAGTCTCTTACAGGAAATAATGGTCACTGACTGAGAGCCATTTAGAAAGATAAATTAATGAATTTCAATAATGGAGTCAAATCGTGTTCGAGCGTTAATCGATAGAGGTAGTAGAAATACTATAAAAAAAGGTGGTACCACGAGCAATTCGTCCTTTCGGATGACTTGTTCGTTTTTTTTGGATAACATCAACATATATAGAAAGGAAGATAGTATGAAAGAGAATTTAGAAAAGATACTTAAACAAGGTCTAGAAAAAATTGACAAAGCAAAGACAGTAGAAGAAGTACAAGAAGTAAAAAAAGACTTAATGGGTAAAAATAGTGAACTAAGTAAAGTCTTAAAAGGTATGAGTAGTTTATCTCCTGAAGAAAAGAGAGAAACAGGTATGAAAGCGACTGAAATTAGGGAAGAATTTACTAAGAAATTAGAAGAAAAAGAAGGAGAAATTATCTCTAATAAGAGTGTTTTAAATGAACCACTTGATTTAACACTACCAGGTAAACATGTAGGTAAAGGAGCACTTCATCCTATTACGCAAATGTGTTATGACTTGAATGATGCATTCTTATCACTAGGATTTGAATTATATAGTGAAGATGACATCAGTAGTGAACAATTTGCTTTTGATAATTTAAACTTTGCGAAAGACCATCCAGCACGTCAATCTATGGATACATTCTGGTTAGAAGGTACTGAAGATAAAGAAGGTACTGAAAGATTATGTTTAAGACCACATTTAACTGGAGGATCAGTAAGAAAACTATTAAAAGATGGAGCTCCTGCTAGATTTATCTATCCAGGAAGAGTTTATCGTAATGAAACAACTGATGCTAGACATGAAAGAGCTTTCTTCCAATATGAAGCTTTAATAGTAGATAAAGATATTTCATTCTCATCAGGAATGGTTATGATTCAAACAATTCTTGAAAAAGTATTTGGTAGAAAGATAAACGTTAGAATGAGAGAAGGATTCTTCCCATTCACAGAACCAGGTTATGAAATCGATATGGAATGTCTAGTTTGTGGAGGAAAAGGTTGTCGTGTATGTAATCAAAATGGTTGGATTGAAGTTATGCCAGGTGGAGTAATTCATCCAAATGTATTACGAGCTGCTAACCTAGATCCTGCAGAATGGACAGGATTCTATATTAATATTGGATTAGATAGATTAGTAATGATGCGTTATGGAGTAGATGATGTCAGATTATTCCATAGTGGAGATTTAAGATTTTTAAAACAATTTAAGTAGGAGGGAAAAGAAAATGAAAATATCATTAAACTGGATAAAAAGATATATAGATTTACCAAAAGATTTAACTGCTAAACAAATAGCTTATGATCTAACTTTAAGAACAGTAGAAGTTGAATCAGTAGAAAATACTAAAGATAAATTTCATGATATCGTCGTAGGTAAAATATTAGAAGTAAAAGATCACCCTAATGCTGATACTTTAAAGATTTGTATTACTGATATTGGTGAAAAAGAACCAGTACAAATAGTATGTGGGGGAGAAAATCTTTATAAAGATGAATTAGTAGTAGTATCTAAACCAGGTGCTGAAGTATATTGGCATGGTGAAGATGAATTAGTTAAGATAAAAGAAACTAAAATGCGTGGAGAAGCATCATATGGTATGATTTGTGGAGCTACAGAAGTTTATTTAGAACAATTATTTCCTCCTGCTACAGAAAGAGAAATAGTTGATTTAAAAGGTATTAAATGTAAACCAGGAGATAATATCGCTGATGTAGTTTATATGGATGATACAGTATTAGAAATAGATAATAAGTCTCTAACAAATAGACCAGATTTATGGGGACACTATGGAATGGCTAGAGAATTATCTGCTATCTATGATGTACCATTAAAGGAATTACCAAAATTAAAATTAGATTCTAAATTACCTGAATATAAGGTAGAAGTAAAAGAACCAGAAAAATGTAATAGATATACAGCTACAGAAATAGAAGGATTAGATACTAGAAAATCACCTCTATGGATGCAAGCTCTAATAATTAATGGTGGTATGAGACCAATCAATGCTATTGTAGATATAACTAACTATATTATGTTAGGAGTAGGTCAACCATCTCATGCTTTTGATAGAACCCATGTTGAAGGTAATAAAATAATTGTTAGAAATGCTAAGAAGAATGAAAAACTATTATTATTAGATGATAAAGACTTAGACTTAACAGAAGATGATTTAGTAATTGCTGATGCTAAGAGTCCACTAGGTTTAGCTGGTATTAAAGGTGGTAAAAAAGATTCTATTTTAGATGATACTACTGGAGTAGTATTTGAAATAGCTAACTTTACTGCTAGTGATATTAGAAAGACTGATAAGAGATTCGATGAAAAAACAGATTCATCTATTCGTTATGAAAAAGCTATTGATACAGAAAGAATAGAACAAGGATTAGCTTGTGGATTAGAATTATTTAAAGAAATATTCCCAGATTGTAAGATAGTATCTTTCACTGATGTTTATCCTATTAAAACGGAAAGAGCTAAGATAGATGTAGAACAAGAATTCTTAGATGTTCGTCTAGGTAAAGTATTAGATAGAAAAGTAATTGAAAAAGTTTTAAAATCTTTAGGATATGATGTTAAATATGAAAAGGGTGTATATCATGTAACTGCTCCAGTATGGAGGTCAACTGGAGATGTATCAATCAAAGATGATGTAATGGGAGATATAGCTAGAATATTAAGCTTTGAAAGTTTTGAAGCTAAGCCATTACCAGTTAAGTTTGAACATGCAGTTATTCAAAATAAAGAAACTTTAGAAAGAAGATTAAGAGAATATTTAGCTTATAGATGTGGATTTAATGAAATATTTACTTATCCATGGGTAGATGAAAAATACATAAAAGCAGCTAAAATAGATGAAAAAGCTCTAGTTAAATTAGCTACTCCACCAGCTCCTGAATTAGTAAATTTAAGAGGATCATTAATCCCAGGAATGTTAGAAGTAATATCTAAGAACTTAAGATATTATGATAACTTTAGAATCTTTGAAGTAGCTCAAGTATTTGAAAAAGGAGAATATCATGAATCTACTTCTGAAGAAACACTTCCAATTCATAAGAAATATTTAACTGGATGTGTAGTAGGAAAGAATGCTAAAGATATTTTCTATGAAGCAAAAGGAGTAATCGAAGATATGGCAAGTCATTGTCATATGGAAGATATTTACTTCACACATGATGAAAAACCAAGTTGGGCTGATATTAATGGATATTTAAATATTAAACTAGTTAAAGAAGAAATCGGTTCATTAGGATTAGTTTCTGTTTATACAATGTCTGAATCTAAGATTAAGAGAACTAATGTAGCTATGTTTGAAATTAATTTTGATAAACTAGTACCATTAGATTCCCGTACTAATGAATTTAAACACTTACCACAATTCCCATTAGTAGAAAAAGATTTGTCTATCTTAGTAGATGAAGAAGTAAAATGGGAAGATATTTCTAAAGTAATAAGATCTAAAGTAAAAGAAATAGAATTTATTGAAGAATATCGTGGTAATCAAATACCAGAAGGTAAGAAATCAATTACTCTAAGAGTTAAAATAGGTAATGATGATAGTACTATGACTTCAGAAGAAATAAATACTAAGATGAATGCTATTATGAAGACACTTAATCATCAATGTAAGGCAGAATTAAGAGAGGAATAAAATGACTAAAGAAAATATTGATAGATTAGTAGAAGAGTTTAATAAAAATTTAGAAGAGAGAAAAGAACTATTTTACGAAATGCAAAATGATGAAGTAGCACTTGAAGCTCTATCTAAAAAACCAGATGTAGTCGCATTCCTATATCTACAAAATCATTTAAAAGAAGTAAAAGATAAATTAGCTTTAACTACAGATGATATAAGTGAATATGCACTTAGTGAGACATATTCAAGAACTAGTGATGAACCATATGTCTGGCTATTTGACTATATTAATGGTGATGTAAAACAAAATGTCTGTAGAAATGATTCTCAAGGTACTCATAGAGTTTACTTAGGATTAGAAAGCCTAACTCCAATGGATTTAACAAGAGAAGCAGCTTATAACTTTGAACAAGTAAACGATATCATCGTCTTAGAAGAATACAACAATCCACAAAACTGTGGATTAACTCCAGAAATATTCCAAGAATATAGAAAAGAATATTTCAAAAATTTACTAGGAAAAGCAAGAACTAAATAGTTCTTGCTTTTTAATTTGACATAAACAGTTACATATGTTACCATAAATTTAGAGATGGCTAGATGAAAAAGACAGGAGGATTAATGAATAATAACCAGTTAAAATTACTTGCTAAAATGAAAAAATTAATAAATTTAAATCATAAAAGATTTGAACATAGACCGGATAGAGATTATCTTAAAGATTTGGCGGTATTTAGACTAACTGAAGAAGAAGCTTGGAAGATTATACTTACTTTAAATGCTAATTCATACTTTCCTGATCCTAAGCCTAATTATTCTACAGATGGAGATACTTTAATATTTAAACGTAAAATACAAGGGATAATGGCATATATAAAACTAAAAATTGAAATCAATAAAAGTGGTGAGGAAGTAGTTTGTTTATCTTTCCATAAAGATAATAAAAAAAGGAGATGATACTATGAAATGTGATATTTGTTCTTCTACAGAAACATATATAAAAAATCATAAACATGTCTATACAATTAAAGGTAAAGAAGTGCAATTTATAGCTAAAAGAAGATTTTGTAAAAACTGTAATAATTTAGTTTATGATCAAGAACTAGATAATGAAGCAAGTAAAAAAGCCTTTAGTACTTATAATAAGCAGTATGGAATATCTAAAGAAGATATTATTAAGTTAAGAAAAGATTATCATTTATCACAAGAGCAATTTTCTAAGATTATAGGATGTGCTAAAAAGACTTTAATTAGTTATGAAAAAGGAACTGCAATACCAAATGATAATTACGTAATCATTATAAATAGTTTATTAGAAAAACCAGGTATTATTGAAGTGTTAATAGATTCTAATATAAATCAATTTACTGATAAAGAATATAAAAAAATAAAAGAAAGAATATTAAAGTTTATTGGAGACAATGGTGTTCAAACATATGAAGACTTAGAATTTAACCCAACAGAGTATAATGGATATACTAAGTTTAACTATAATAAAGTTATTAATATGATACTATTCTTTGCTGAAAAAGGGATTTTAGTAACAAAGCTATTAAAAGAAATGTTTTATGCAGACTTTCTATATTATAAAAACACTGGAATGTCTATAACTGGCTTAGAGTATGCTAAAATAACATATGGTCCTGCACCTAATGGTAAAGATAAAATTATTAATGATTGTATTGCAAATGATTATATCAAAGAAGAAATAGCCTATAAGAATGATTATGAATACCATAATATAATTAGTTTAAAAGAAGTAAATAAAAAGCTATTTACAAAAGAAGAATTAATGGTCATGCATAAAGTAAAAGATTATTTTAAAGATTTTAAATCAAAAGAAATTGCAGAGTTTTCACATGAAGAAAAAGCCTATATTGAAACAGACTTTGCTAAATTAATTAGTTATGATTATGCATTTGACATAAATAGAATAAATTAAGAATCAATGGATTCTTTTTTTGACTTTTTGTGTCATATTATCTAGTTATTCATAATTTATTATAGAGGTGAAATTATGAATAATCGTTTGGTTATTGTTGATGCTGGTCATGGTGGTATTGATAGTGGTGCTGTAGGTAATGGTTTATTAGAAAAAGATTTAACTCTACAAGCATCTAAGTATATGTATAATCGTTTAAAAGAATTAGGTATACCGGTAGTAATGACTAGAGAAGAAGATATCTATTTACCTAAAGAAGATCGAATTAGAAGAGTATTAACTTTATCTAATAATAATCCTAATCCTCTTTTGATAGCTAATCATATAAATGCTGGTAATGGTGAAGGAGCAGAAGTGGTTTATTCTTTAAGAAATAATAGTAATTTTGCTACTTTAGTACTTGATAAGATAGGAGAAAAAGGTCAAATAAAAAGAAAAATATATCAACGTAGATTACCTGAAAATCCTAATAAAGATTATTATTATATTTTAAGAGAAACTAGTAATACTGAACCTATCTTAGTAGAATATGGTTTTATTGATAATAAAAAAGATGCTGATAAGTTACGTAATAATTTAAATGACTATGTTGAAGGTGTAGTAGAAGCTATTGCTCTATACTTAGGTTATCCCTATACTAATAATGATTTAGCTAAAGAAGAATATATAGTAGAGAAGGGGGATACTTTATATTCTTTATCAAGAAGATTTAATATAAGTATTGATGAATTAAAAAGAATTAATAATTTAGATAGCGATATATTATCAATAGGACAAGTATTAAAACTTACTGATAATGATACTTTATATGATGAATATTTAGTACAAAAAGGAGATAGTTTGTGGGCTATCTCTAAGAAGTATAATATTCCATTAACTGAGTTAATAGAGATTAATAATTTAACTGATTTAAATATTAAAGTTAATCAAAAACTATTAGTACCTAAAACTAGTAATACTTATATAGTTCAACCAGGAGATACTTTATGGTCTATTTCTAAGAATAATAATCTTACTGTTAATGAATTAAAAGAACTTAATAATCTTACTAGTAATTTATTATCTGTAGGACAAGAATTAATAATTAAGTAATTGCTATTTAAGATATTGTTTGTTAGAGTAATAGTAGGGGGAATGTAAATGGCCATCTATATAACAGGAGATACTCATAGAGAATTTTCAAGACTTGATAATATGAAATTTAAAAAGGATGATATGTTAATAATACTAGGTGATGCTGGTATAAATTATTTTCTTAATATTAGAGATATGATTGAGAAAGAAAAATTAAAAATTCATAATATTAAATTCTTTTGTATTAGAGGTAATCATGAAGAAAGACCCGAGAACATAGATACCTATAAAGAAGTAGAAATGTTTGGCGGAAAAGTCTTTGTTGAAGATGATTTTCCTCACTTGATATTTGCTAAAGACGGAGAAACTTATAATTTTAATAATAAAAAAGTATTAGTCATTGGAGGAGCTTATTCAGTTGATAAGTATTATCGTTTAATAACTGGTAATAATTGGTTTAGTGATGAACAGTTAAGTCCTGAAGAGATGGAAAATATTTATGGTAAAGTAAAGGATAAACACTTTGACTTAGTCTTAACTCATACCTGTCCTCGTAAATATGAACCTACTGAAGTATTTATGCCTGGATTAGACCAAGCTAAGATAGATAAGTCTATGGAAGATTTTTTAGATAAAGTAGAAGAGAACATTTCTTATGATAAATGGTATTGTGGCCACTATCATACTGAAAAGAAAATTAATAAAATAGAGTTTATGTTTAAAAACATAAAGAAATTATTTGATGATGATTATATTCTTATAGAAGATAATTCAAAAGAAAAAGTTTATACAAAATAAAAAAGACCATTGGTCTTTTTATTTTACTGTTGCTCTAGCTCTATTAACTCCAAAGCCAATTCCACCAGCTATTAATATGATAAGAACTAATACTAAAGCATCGCTACTTCCAGAGTCTTTCTTATCAGTATCTTTTTTAGCAGCACTTGGATTATCAAGATATTTCATAATGTCATATCTATCATTCACATCTTGAGCATACACAGAAGTAATTTGACTAAGAATTTCTTCTTCATAACTTTCTGTAAAACCACTCCAAGACTTATCACCAACGATGATATATGGAACACCTTCAGCTTCTTCACCTCTAGCTTCAGCTACTTGTTGCATTAAATTGGCATTATCTTCATTATACCAAGTTTCATAATCAACAATATTAAAGTAACTTCCATATTCTGCTTCAATACTTTGGAACCATTGTTCTGCTTCTTCACAGTGAGGACATCCTTCTCCTCTAAAGAAATAAATATTTACTTCTTTAGAATTGACTTCAGCTTCAGCAGTAGTAGTTTCTTCAGTCGTCTCTGGATTTTCAGCAACTACTTCTTCTCCTTCAGCAAAAACAGTCATTGGTAATAAAAGTACAGCTGCGAATAAAATTAATAATAATCTTAACTTTTTCATATTAAACCTCCTAAAATAATGATATCACAAAATAAAAATCTAGACAATTGATTTGTCAAATTTAGGTATAAAACTTTCTAAAGCAGTTTCTCCTTCTTGAATAAAAGCATTATTAACTCCAATAGTTAAAGCAAAGTTAACTACTTCTTCGTAATCTTCTTCAGATACCTTTTCTAATAAGTTATCATACTTACAAGTACTAGGCGGAGTATATTGATTCATAATACTTATAAAAATATCATCTTGATATGTTTTATATAAATAATTAATTATTTCTTTAGCATCACTCTTATGACCAGGTAATATTAATACTCTAACAATTAAACCTTTTTTCATAATACCATTTTCATCTATCTCATATTTACCTACTTGTCTATACATTTCATCTATTGCCATAGTAGCCGTTTCAAAATAATTTTTACAACCAGAGTATTTCTCTGCTAAAGAATCATCAAAGTATCGTAAATCAGCTAAATAAATATTTACTAGATTACGCATCATCATTAAAGAACCTAAATTTTCATAACTACTAGTATTATAAACTACTGGTATTTTTAATTTATCTTTAACATTTAATAATACTTTTCTAATTTGTGGAGTATAGTGAGTAGGGGTAACTAAGTTAATATTATGAGCTTTTCTATCTTGTAATTCTAAGATTATTTCTTCTAATCTTTTATTAGTTATTTCTTTACCATAACCATCTAGAGATATTTTCTTATTCTGACAATATAAACATCTTAAATTACAATGAGAAAAGAAGATAGTACCACTACCTTTTTTACCAGATATAACTGGTTCTTCCCATTTATGGAGACTATAGTAAGCTACTTTTATTTTATTAGTAGCTCCACAATAACCTTTTTCTTTATATCTATCTATTCCACATTTTCTAGGACAAATTGTACAATTATGTAATAAATTCATAAATAAGACCTCTAATTAATTATATCATAATAATTCTTATTAAATTGACATATATTTTAAATAGAATTAAAATAAAATTAGAAAGGAGAATGAGCTTTGAAAAAGTATTGTGCAGAATTCATTGGAACACTAGTTTTAGTTTTATTTGGAACAGGAATTGCGGTTGTGTCAGGTGGAGATTTAGTAGCAACAGCTTTAGCTTTTGGTTTAGCAATTGTTGCGATGGCTTATGTAATTGGAAATGTTTCAGGATGCCATGTTAATCCAGCTGTTTCTCTTGCGATGCTAATTTCTAAAAAAATGTCTACTAAAGACTTTGTTTACTATGTTGTAGCTCAAGTATTAGGAGCCTTAGCTGGTACTGCAATTCTATATTTAATTTTAAGCACAACAAATCTAGGAACATCTGCTTTAGGAGCTAATGGCTATGGTAGTTTATCTGCTACTGGTATTAATTTATTAGGAGCCATTGTTACTGAAGTAGTATTAACATGTGTATTTATCTATACAATTTTAGGTGTTACTAGTGATGAAAACAAATCTAGTGTTGCTGGAATCGTTATTGGTTTAACTTTAACATTTGTACATTTATTAGGGATTAAGTTAACTGGTACTTCAGTTAACCCAGCTAGAAGTTTAGCTCCAGCTATCTTTTTAGGAGGTACAGCCCTAAAACAAGTTTGGGTATTTATTGTAGCTCCGTTAGTTGGAGGAGCTTTAGCAGCCTGTCTATTTAAACTATTAAATGTTGAAGAAAAGAAGACTAAGAAAAAAGTTAAATAAAAAAAGATATCAGTCACTGATATCTTTTTCATCTTCATCAAAAGTAACAGTCATTAATAAATTTTGAGTAATATCTTTTCTAGCATCTTTAACATCTTTTAAATCATATATTATATTCTCAAAACCTTCCCATAAAGCAAACGAGAATAAGAAACAGAACATTTCCATAAAGAAATCAAAAGTAGTATTGAAATATAAAAAACCATAACAAACTAAAGAAACAATTCCAATTATAATTAATTTAAATATTTCATTATGATACTTAATATATTCTTTTTGAATTTTATATAATTCAATCGCATAATGTTCTTTAATAATATGTTCTATTCTTCCTTGTTCTTTTTTATCTAACTTTAATCCTACAATATGAAAATTAATTTTAACACTACTATCTAACATTGAACTTTTAGATTCTACAAATTCATAGACATCACTATTTAAATCTAATTGATTATTAATAGTTCTTTCATCAAATAACTGACTTCTATTAGTAACTTTCATAAATATATCAGCATCACCATCAGCAGTTAAATATTCATTTTCGATATAACCATCTAAGTATTTTTGGTTAGAATATTGTTTTATTTTTTCTTTCATAGTAGTTTCAAAATCATTCATATTATCACGTATAATCAATCTTAAGGGAAATATCCTTTTGATTGATCCCTTTCATTTA
>ERZ842401.2212-NODE-2212-length-26309-cov-4.737945_pt1 | contig 26309 bp, 34 predicted proteins | sample MGYA00521270_ERZ842401 | MGnify/ENA primary metagenome ERZ842401 (study PRJEB31892, sample SAMEA3878208) | bioreactor metagenome | biome: Moose rumen | place: Sweden | collected 2011-10 | study: EMG produced TPA metagenomics assembly of the PRJEB12797 data set... | reverse complement strand
AGCCATGCGCGCCCGCCGGAGAGGAAAGACTTGGCATCGCGCAGCCCGTCGTCGGCAAGCGGCGGAGTTTCCACCACAATAAGGTCGGCGCTGGAGGTGTTCTTCCACAGCCTCTGCTCGCCGAACAGGAGGTCTTCCGTTTCGGACGCAACTCGCTGTTCGACAATCCGGCAGGCATAGGGAACCACCAAGCCATAGCCGTTTTGCAGCAGCAATGTGCGCTGCCGGTGGGAATAGGGCAGCACTGTGTAGTCGCGCTGCCAGCGACCACCGCCGGGCATCTCTATCTCTATATGGAAGCCGCCTTCCTCGTAGCCGCCCGCCAGGGTCGCAGGGTCGAGGCGCATGCGGGTCACGCCGCCGTTGTGGATGCGGGCAATGTGGCCGTTGGTGACGGAGTGGGTGTGGTTGAGCGTGGGGATGCGGGTGTATGTGCGCGTGGTAAAATTGGTGAAGAGCATCTCCCCCACCTCCCGGGAGGGGTCATAACGGAAAAGGTAGAGGTAGACCGGCTGGTTGCCATAGAGTACGCACCGGCGCCCGTCCTCCTCCCCTATCACCAGCAGGCGGTCGCCGTCGCCGCCGGCGAACTGCACACCGCCCGACTCCCAGTCGGGGAGGTCTACCCTGGCGTGGGCGGGCGGTTCCGCGCCGCAGAAAGCCCATCGGGGAGCGTCGGTCCGGCAGGGCATCGCATGCGGTGGGTCGCCGAACATCTCACAGTATTCGAGTCTATAGGAGAGGAGTGCGTTGGTGAGGATTTCCGTCAGTTGCGGCGCCCGCCCCGGCAGGTCGGGGTCAGGGAAATAGCCGCGCAGAACCCGGAGCGGGATGTCCACGTAGCCCTCGCTGTCGGGATGGAAGACCAGAAAGCCGGTGTCGCATACGTCCACGAGGTTACGTCTGTTGACGGCCACCTTCAGACGGGCGGCGACGGCATAGTTGGGCAGGCGTTCGGGGTCGCTGCCATTGTCGGCATCGATGTTCAGCACGAGTTGCGTTTCCCAATAGTTCCGCGAGCCGTCGCGGTTGAGACAGCGGAAAGCCAGCGAGTGCCTTCCTTCGCGGCGGGCGTGCAGAAGGAGCTGCTTTTGCCCGGCATCGTAGGATCCCGTGAATACATCGCTGATGCGGTAGTCGGAGAGGATGGCGCGTGCCAATTCCTCCAGCCTGGTGACACCATAGGCCCACACCCCCTGTACGCCAGCGCGGCGACGGATGTAGATATCCACGCCGTCAAGTTCCACCACCACAAACGCCCCCGCGTTGGCCAGCGAGCCGAAGGTTACCGTGTAGCGGGCCCGCGTTCCGCCGGAAGCCAGACTGTCCGTCCACAGCCGGTAGCTGTTGTCGTTGCCTGCCCACGAGAAGAGCGGTGGGTGCTGGGTCAAAGCGCGTATCATCGTATTTCTTTCTTTGGTGCAAAGGTATGCATATCGGGATGTTGGTCAGGGGACAGCATCATTTGTTGATACCGGCGAACACTCGCACCACCTTTCCTGCCTGTTGGTCAGCCACGATGTCGAGCAAAGAGGCTTCTTGGCGCTGGAGTGTTCCGCTGAGCCAGTCGCTCATCGAGCGGGCAGTATGCCCCACTAGAGCGCGAGGTGTGCCACGTCCCACGCCGTATTCGCGGAAGATGCCATGCACCGGGAACTGGAACGCCACGCCCGCCACCTCGCCGCTATCGCTCTTCATCTGGTACTGGATATGGTTGCGAAGGATGGGTTCCGTCTTGCCCTTTTTAGGGCCACTCTTGTAGGTGATGCTGTGCTTCTTTCCCTTGTGGAAAGATGAAGCCTGCATCTTGGCCATCTTCTGCACCGTCTCGCTCCAGAGCTGCATCTGGCGGTTATACTCCATGTCGGTCAGCACGTCGCGCCGACCGTTGTACACGTCGCGTACTGTCACTTTCTTCGCCATAGTCTGTATGCCGCGTAAACAATCAGGGCGATCATGGCGGCGACAGCCAGCCAACCCGCCTTGATGAGGAACTTCTGGCCGCCGGTGAGTTGTGCCGACACGGCAACATATACCGTGTCGGACTTCTCGCTGCTGTGGTATTCCTCGTGAGTCGTTTCCGACACAGGTACGGCGACATCCACAGGCGTTTGGATAGTCTGTGCCTTGTTATCCAGTGTGTGGTGAAGGAAGCCGAGGCTGTCGATGAACGCCGTGCTGACGGCCATGCTGGTCTCGAGGTTTGAGGTGTCTTTGTCCGGCAGCACGTTGACGATACGCTCCACAGGAATCTCCACCGGCACCATGACGCGGACGGTATCGATACGCACCACCACCTTCTCGCGGGTGCTGTCCTGCTGGTTGGAGTGCGACACCGAAGGGGGTGCAGTCTTATGGCTGCACCCTGTCAGTACCACCAACAATACTAATCCTAAAACTATGGCTTTTCTCATACTCCTACCTCTTTTCTCCATTTCTGCACGTCGAAAGAGGGGCAGCCCTTCTTTGCGTACTCGTTATGTCCCGACACCTTCGACACGCCGAACACCAGCTTCAGCGACCGCACCAACTCGATGAGGGCCGCTTTCTGCTCGGGTGTCCGGGTGTCCTTGGGTGTCTTTCTGTCCGAGGCGCAGCCGCCGACATAGCAGATGCCGATGCTGTTGGCGTTGTGGCCTGTAGTGTGTGCCCCTGCCTGGTCGAGCGGTCTGCCCGGATGCACGGAGCCGTCGAGGTAGATGACATAGTGATAGCCGATGTCCTTCCATCCGTTGCCCTGGACGTGCCAGCGGCGAATATCCTCGACAGTGAAATTGCGGCCTTCCTCTGTTGCCGCGCAATGGATGATGATTTCGTTTATTGGTCTCATAGAACTACTTTCATACCGTTAAACATTCTGATATTGTCGATAGAGAGCGGCACGACATGGCCGATTTTGTTCCCTGCCGCGTCTGTCTGCTGGAGTCCGCGAAGGCGGTTGTCCTTCAGCGACACTTTGAGGCCGCAGGTGTAGGCGTGGCTCATAGTCACCACCTCGCCCTGCTTGCTGTAGAACTGTATAGAGAAGAGCTTTCGGCGGCCATACTGGTCTTCGCGCTCTTCCATTTCATGCAGCACATCCGTGCGGCGTATCGTCTTCAATTCATTTTCCATACTGCAAAAATACATTATACCATAAACACCCGCAGGGACATACAATAAGGCCGGAGGCCGTCAAACAAATGACCGCAGGGAACACCGCAGACCTTTTTTTTCGAGCGCATTCTGGACTGTCTGAACCATCGGATTGACATTGTGCCCGCCTCAACCGCGTCCGAGGCGCAACAGGTTGAAACGTCCGACAAAAAAATCTAACGCTACGCGCTTTAGAAACTCGACAGCGGGGGCTCGCCCTACCGAGCGACGTGCGCACGAGAGAAAGACCTTTACCGATATGTGAGGGGCTGCCGATGGGGGCGGCGCGGTGGGAACGCCGTGCCGCCGCCGTTTTTTTTTGCCGCTTTGCTCGTTGTAACCTTGGCTGCCGCAGGCTTGTCAAGGTTGCAACGAATAGCGCAACACTTATACCGCTTGAAGAAGCTCTGCCACACCGAGCGGAATTAGTGCAGGCGAAACCGCCGTGCCGACATGTAATATCGGCGAGGCTGTGTAGCCGGAACGCTTCCCCTCGGTGTGGCAGTGCTTCCCCCCGTCCGAAATTGTGTGCCGCTGCCGGGAGGGGTCTATGGTCCAGGCTTTCCGGATCCAGAGTTCTCGACCAAAGCGGCACTCTATTTCGGACACAATCATACAATATCACTCCCGCAGGGCGAGGAATAGCACAGTGAGGAGTAGCCGAGCCGTGCCATACGCAGCCCCAGGGAGTGATTTTGTATGCCGCTCCGTGGCATGGTAGCCCTACTGTCGGCAGACACCTGGGCCACGATGCCACACCTTGTTAAGCCAGCCTCTGCCACGGAAATCTGCCTTAGCTGTGGCTGGTGCCGCTGACGCTCTCTGTGGCAATACCAGGCGTGTCTCGAACAGAGCACCCCTGATTTTGCCACAATGAGCGGCAGCCCCCGCGTTAGGGATTGGAAGGGCGCGAAGCGGTCGCACAGCGACGGAACCCCTGCAAAGCCCGACGGCCTTGCCGGAACGCCCAGAAGAGAAATCAAAACGTTCTGCCACCGATACGGAGAAAGCCGGAACCCTTCCCCTTCTTCCTCATCAGTTTGCCGAATTTAGTCCACATCAGTTTATCCACGGCATCGCTGAAATGGGTCGCTTCCTCGGGCAAAACACCCGAGTCCCTACGTTCCGAAGACTTATCTTTCTCCAGTTTCCCCGCCACCTGTCTAACCCTTGCATTATTCATAGAGATAAGAGAATACTTACACTTATCCCCATTGACACGGAAACGAGGATAGTTAGCGTCCTGTTCCCCCAGGATAACACCCCAAAGAAGATACTTATCAGAATACGGCGGCTCCATACCCGGATGTTCCAGCACCTGAACCTCCCACCCATGCCTACGTAGATAGTCAATAGCCATCTCGTTAAAGGTCATAGAGTTCAAAACATTCGGATTACGGTGGTCGCCATACCTATCCTTATAGAAAAGCAAGTGCCTGTTAGAATGCTGCTCATAGTAAGCGCAGAACTTACCCAGCAATTCGTCAATCATCAGCTTATCTGACCCGTCCGGCTTCACGAAAAACTCATTGATAAACGTCTGGCACACCTGTTCCGAGGCGCACCCCTGGGCGAAGTCCCAATAGCGGGGTTGGCTGACATCCATCACGCAGATAGAAGAACCCCAGTCGAAAGACAGTTCCAGTGGAGCGGTGGAGTCGCAATCCTTATCAAAGACCGACGAATTGAAATCGGCATCGGCGGAGCCGAGGCCGACATCAGCGGCGAAGCCGCGCAGTCGGTCTCCATCATAAAGATTATAGTAGACGTGCTTCTTTTCCTGAATGGAATAGAAGCAATCCTCCACGCGGTCATAGTAGAGATTCATTATTTCTGTCATGAACACCAACAGCGGGAGCTGCTTCTGGTTCTTTAGAAGATACTCGAAGCCGAGCATTGCGAGGTTATCAAAAGCGTTTGAGAGCGTGAATAGCACACCGTCTCGCGAGACAAAGGGTGCTATCTGCTTCTTCAAACGCACAATCTCATTCCACTGGCGGCGGAACTCCGTCGCCAGTTCCGCTTTTCTGCCACCCGATGCCGCCGTACCCTGGGCAGCGGCGACAGCCGCCGGTGTGGTCGGGCAGGGAACGGCGGCATCTTGGGTGGCAGACAACTTCTTCCATTCATCCACGACAGCGAGAAGGTCGATCTGCATCATCACTATTCTATTCCACACCTCGAAGATACGTATTCCCCTTTCGCGGTAGTAGTAATCAGCATACTCCAGCACCCAGCGCCCTTCTTTGTTGACAGGCATAGAGGTAGAGTATTTGAAACCGTGGTGAAACGGAAGGTGGCCGAAGAACTCGCGGTTGCCTCGGTTGGTTGGTGTCACCTCGTTATTGTATTGTTCGCGGTCAAGCAGCAGGGCCTCGTCGACAATCTCATAATCGGTGTTGGCACCGCGCCCGCTGCCAGGCTCACTTTGTGAGATCATGGCGAAGCGGGTGCCGTTGGAGAAGGAAATGATATTGTCGTACTTGTTCAGCGTCTCGTAGCTATCAGCAAACCATGACGGCGGTTTCCGACCAATGACATAGTTGACATCCTTCTGGTAACCTATTTGATTGAGCAGTTTGAGCGACGATGGCAGGGTACGGGTGAGCAGCTGGCCGTAGGTCTTGCCGGTTAGGGCGATGACCGCCTTGGGCATCAGGCGTATCAGCTTATCCATAGTGAAGCCAATATCGAAAGACTTGCCTGAGCCACGGCCTTCCACGCTCACCTCGCGCGGGGCCATGAGCAGTAGCTTGGGCAGCTGTGCCCGGTTAGCCGACAACATAATCTCTGCCATGGCTCAACTCTCCAACAATGCCACCGCCCCGGCATCGTCTATACTGTCATCTATGGCGGCGAGAATCTGCTGGCGCACTTCCACAGGCAGGGCTGCCAGCATAGACTGGTTAAGGACAAACGACTTGTTGCCGAGGTTCACCTGGATATTGACCACATTCTTCTCCATCAGCTTCGGGTCGATGTTGTCGGCTGGTCTGTTGTCGAGGAACTTTTGCAGGGTGGCCAGGTTCTTTGAGCGCACCGCCTCGGACGCATCGGGCGAAGCAATCTCGGCCATCAGCTTTTCGAGGAAGAACACCTCGAGGAACTCGCGCCTGTAGTCAACGTAGTTGCCCCATGTCTGGCGGGTGAAGTCCACATACCGCGCCGCCGTGGTATAGGGTAGGCCTTTAGTGGCCATCAGGGTGCGGATGCAGACATTGCGCTGTGGATAGTCCCGCAGCAGACCGTAGCAGTACACGCAGATGTCGAGCATTTTCTTGTGTTCCTCGTTGAGTGCCGAACTCTTCCCGGTGTAGAGGTATTCGCGCACCACATCGAAGTTGGCATCCTGTATACTTTCAAGCGACTTGTGCATACTCAATAGATTAGTTTACGGTTGGTTTCCTCTGTCTTCCTGTAGATAGACAGCATTTTTTCCAGCATCGGGCTGGAGCCGTTGAGAGCGTCGCGCAGCATTGCCTGACGCAGCTCTATCTCTACCTGCATCCGGCCTTTCAGCCATGCCTCATAGACCTTGCCTCGGAACTGCTGGAACTGCTCTTCGACCTCTTCCACAGGTACAGCCAGCACGGCGGCCAGTTCCTCATAGGAAAAGCCGACGCGCCCGCATTGCTCGATGTTGGCCAGTTCTTTCTCTTCCAGGTCTCTCATACGAATGATTTAATGCCGTCGAAATAATCCTTATAGAAAAGGCACACGCTTTTGTCGATGGTGATACATGCCTGTTCCGTGCGAGGGTTGGTGTTGATGTTCGCGGAACTTTCAATAGTGAAGTGGAAATCGTCGCCGTACCCGGCGTAGATTTTAGAGTGGTTCCTGAACACGGCGATGCGACCGCACTGTGTACGCTTCACCATATCGTTAAGCATATTCCACTCCACGCGGTAGGAGTTGGGGAATATCTCGCCGACGTAGCAGTCCAGCCGCTCGATAACGCCCTGGTCAATCCATTCCCCGAACTGTAGGATGTCCTCGGCGGCCATGCACCATGTCGAGAAAAGCAGATAGTGGAGCTTGGGCTGATGGAGAAGCACCACCTTCAGGAATGAAAGCGAGTCCACGTCGCCGGCAGTGATGAAGTGCCAGCACTGGCCCTGCTGAAACGGCTCCAGCCGCATACTCTCCAGCAGCCGGGCTTCGGAGAAGCCACGGCGGTAGAGGTACTGATTGGAGAAAGAAGTGCAGGCGGTAGTCCGGCGGTGGGAGCCGTCTCGCTTGGTGCCCTTCTGCTCATCAGGTGCAGCGGGTGGTGTCTGTGTGTCGAAATTCAAATCCATACTCATAGCCCGCGTTTCTTTATTTCCTCTTTCAGCACAGCCAGCTCGGCCTCGCGGTCTTTGAGCCGCGTTTCGATTTCCTTGCGCTTGGGGCAGTCCGGCATGGGGTTGTCGGTCTTGGCGGCTGTGTCCTGCTGGTAGCGCAGCTGGTTCTTGCAGCGTGTGATGGCGGCCTTTGCCGCCTTGGCTTTCTTGGTCAGCTGGATGTCGGTAAGAGAGCGGAGCGGTGTCTTCTCCTTGGCGGGTTCTGGGTGCAGCACATGGTCGATGGTCTTGCCGTCGACCACCTCCTGAAGCTGTGCCTCGGTGAGCTTACCGGCGAAGAAAGATTCCTTGGCCTCGTAGAGGGAATTGTAACGCTCAATGAGCGGGTCGCGTTCCTTCATCAACAGCAGCCGTGCCGCAATCTCCTTTTCGCCGTTGCCCTCGCCGGTGTCGAAGAGGTCGGAATGAATCTTCGACAGCTTCACCCATAGTTCATGCACCTGGCGTTTGGCTTCTACAGCCACGTCTGGCACCGTGGGAGTGGGAGCGGCCACCGGCACCGACGGAGTCGGATCCGAGGCCGTGGCGATGGGTTTCAGGTGGCGCAGCTCTTCCACCAGTCCGGACATGGCGAAGCGTGGGGAGCGGTTGGCGTAGTAGCGCACAAGGTTGGGGTTGCCGCAGTGTTGTTCCAGCAGACGGACACCATCGGCGTAGTCGCGCCGTGGGTCGTTAATCCATTCTGTTATTGTTTTATTCATGCTGCAAAGATAGGGAAAACTGTGCGCACGCAAAGGACAATGAAAAAAAATGCAACGCTACCCGATTTCTATAAAACCCATGTAGTAATTGTAGTAGTTGTAGTAATCGGCTTAATAGACTAAAAAACAAAGTGTTGTTTTTGTAGTAGCACTATAGAAACTTGTAGCATCATGTAGTAATTACTACACGTTACTACAAATTACTACACGAATGTAGTAATAAAAGGTGGTATAACTTTCTCATTATCAAAACTACTACAATTACTACAACTACTACAAGCTTTTTTCGGTTATAGAAACGCCCTACAAAAAAAACGGCACGAAAAAAGCCCCCGGCATGCCTGCCGGGGACCGTCCAGTTTTTCCCGTTTTCTTCTCGCGCTCTGCTATTCCCCCGGGTCGGTTGCTGGGGAAGCGTCACCAATCAGGGGCAACCCTTTCGAGGCATCCTCCGGCTTCCATTCGTCGTAGAAGATCTGCGGCATGGGGGTATCCCACTCGAATTGGAGTGTAGCTCCGTTCTGGTCGGTCACGGTCTTGCCGCTGGTGGCCTCCACGCCATCGGCGAATTGCGCACCACGGTCGAGGTCGCCGAGGAGGTGCTTGTCGCCGTTGTTGAGCACGGCCACGATGAGCATCTCCTGGTTGATCATGGTGCCAAGGAAGCCGAGAAGCTTGCGCTTGAAATTCGGATGGAAGATCTCCAGGGTGGCCTTCATGGAGCGGCTGCCCACGCCGGCTCCCTGGACGGCGTACTTCAGCTCGCCGAGGTCTTTGACACTGTAGATTTTCGCAAAGCCCTTGCCGTTCTTGACGGTGAAGGCCTTGCCCTCCATGGCCGCGCTCCCTATCTGGACATAGTCCTCGAAAGCGATTTTGTTTTCGGCCAGCGCGGCGTTAACGGCGATGACGTCGTCCTTGGGGATGAAGAACAAGGTCTTCACGCCCGACATGTTGTTCTGGCAAAAGTCGGAGTTTGCCAGGGATTCGATAGTAAGGCTGCAATTACTCATTTTTCTTGTTCTTTACGGGTTTCTCTTGTTGTTGATTTTCCCGGCGAATCACTCGCCACCTTCGTTGCCGGTGTCCTCGCCACCTTCGTTGCCGGTGTTCTCTCCGCCATTCTGGCTGTCGCCGTTCGCCTCGACGGTGTTGGTAGAAGCGAAAACGAGGTCGTTGTCCTCGAAGCCGAGTGCTTCAAACCAGTCGGCCATGACATCCACGTCGCGGTGGTTTGCCTGCACGTCGAAGTTGTTTTTGCTCCGTTTGGTGAGATGGAGGATGTTGGCGGGGATGGTTGCCCAGATGTCGGTGGAGCCGGTCATGCTGGGCAGGCCGATAATCTCATGCTCGGTGTTGTCGACGGTAAAAGACAGCCCCTTTGCGCTGGCCACGTCGTAGAAACCCAGGGCACGGAGTTTACGGAAGTAGGCCTTCTTCATGGCCGGGCTCATGAAGATATACATCTTCACGTTGGTGAGGAACTCGGGGATGGCGTCGTCGAAAGTCTCCACCTGGTCGAAGATTTCGTTGGCGTTGAGTTTGCCGATACCGTCCACCTTGTGGATGGGGTAGACGTGCGAGGCGGTGGCCGCGTCGGTCATAATCTTCTTGAAGCCGTCCATGACGTTCACGGCATCGCCAGCGGTGCCCTCGGTGGGTTCCTGATAAACGCCGTTATATACCAGCTTCAGCTCGCGGTCGTTCTCCACCTGGTCGGCGACGAGTTTTTCCATGAAGTATTTGACGATGGGCCAATCCTTCGGATGCTTGTTGTCGTCCGAGAGGAAGCCCAGCCAGTTCTCGCGGATGACATCGGGCGCCAGCGACTTGTCAACCTTCATCGGTCGAAGGTTGATAGTGTTGGGGTGGAATGTCACGTTGCCCTTGGGAGTGAAACCGTGCTGATAGCCCTGAATCATCTCCGAAGTCGTGACGTTGCTGGAGCGGTATTGTGTCTCTTCCGTCTTGATATGACGGATGCCGGGCAGACTCAGCGTCTTGCTGCCCTGCATCATCTTACGCACCAAACGGCTCATGTTCTGCTGGTCTTTGACATAGTAGCTGCCAAAGGCGCTGATGATTTCTTGAACATTCATTGCTTTTTACGTTTATTGGTTAATACTTGATTCGTTATGCCTCTACGCCGAGTTCCTCGCAGGCCTCTTTGTAGGTGTCCGACTTCTTCCAGGCATCCTCATAGGACTCTTCCTGATGGGTGTCGCTGCCGGGCGTGGAGGTGGGGTTTGCCGGCATTTTGTCGACGAGAGCCTGCAGCTCTGCCTTTTTGCTTTCGGCTTCGGCCAGCTTTCTCTCGGCTTCGGCTTTGGCGGCTTCGGCCTCTGCCTTTGCTTGCTCGGCTTCTGCCTTGGCTTGTTCGGCGGCGGCCTTGCCGTCTTCGAGGGCTTTCAGGCGGTCGTTGATTTTGCCCAGCTGCTCATCGTCGAGCAGGGCCTTGTTGTCTTTTGCCTCCACTTCCTGGCAGGCCAGCACCGCGCAAAGCAGTGCAAGGGTGGTGATGGATTTCTTCATTTCCTTATGATTTTTGAATTTGAACATATCTTTAATCTTCTCTTTCAGATAGTCGCTGTCGGCGGGCTTCACCTCTTCGGGCAGTTGGCCGGTGATGAATCCGTACTGCATGGCCTGTTCGACATTCAGAAACTCGCCGTCGCCGTTGAAGCGGTTCATCAGTTCCTCGATGGTCTCGCGGGTGTTGCCTGTGCGGTCGATGTATATTTGAGCCAGCCGGTCGTTGATGGCGCGTTGTGCTGCCAGTTCCTCTTCCAGCACATTCTCGTTGCCGACAACGCCGCTCCAGCACTTGTGTACCAGGAACAGGGCGTAGCGGCTCATCAGGCGTTGGTGTCCGGCCATGGCGATGATCGTGGCCGCTGATGCGCAACGTCCGTAGCATTCGGTGGTCACGCGGTCGCCCATCGACAGCAGCAGCTCATAGATGGCCAGTGCTTCGTCCACGTTGCCGCCGAGGGAGTTGATTTTCACCTTCACCTTCTTTTTGCTGTTGACGGCGCCTTTCAGCTGTGCCGCCACCTTGTCGTAGGTCACGCCCTCGTTCCACCAGCTGCCGCCGATTTCCCCGCGCACCTCAATAGTCAGGTCGCTGTCGGTCTCTATCAGGTTAAATACTTTCATAATGTCCGTTTGATTTGCTTGCAAAATTACCTATATACAATATTATATGTGTTGACATTTCGCCGCGCCAGCAGCAGCCATAGCGTACCGCGTCCAGGGCAGCCACACTGTGGCCGGTTTGGTCGGGCTGGATCGCGGGACGCTATGGCTGCATAAAAAATGGGCGGGGTTGCCAGCGGCTTCCCCACCCTCCTAAAAAAGATACACATGACTTTCTACACAACTTTCATTTGCGGCCACTGTGTCAGCCCTGTAATGTTCAGGTTATAGGCCGTTGTTCCGTCCGGTGTGCCGTCGTTGTTGTCCGTCACCCGGACCAGGTAGCGGCCACGTTCCAGTGCCATGAGGTCGCGGGCGGCCACGGCGCCCTTGCCTGGCAGGGCCACTTCCACGCTGTGACTGTAACACTCTCCCTCGGTATCACTTCCCAGCTTGACGGTTGAGAAATGGATGCGGATCCAGTAGTGGCCGTTCTTCAAAACCACCACCCAGCCGTCTCCACTCGGCGTTTGGCTTACAACATTCTTTACATCAACTTAATGCAGCAATTTGACACCTGCCATTGCGCTGCAAAATTCGTTTTGTTTTAATTCTTTTTCCATAAAAAAACGTGTTGGGGACATTTCGCACATAAATTTTAGTGTGCATTTTGTGTCCGTTTTAATTATTTAATTCTTTGATGTCGTGTAATATATCATCTTCCTTTTGTCGGTAGTGCCTCTGATAGTATTTTTTGAGGGCCTCAAAACTCAATTCCTCCTCCTGGATGTCTGCTTTTTCCAAAAAATACCTCATCACCTTATTTCGCTCTATTCCTGTCGCAACATGGAAAACTGCTATCTTGTTGCAGATGTTTTCCCGTTCCTTCTTGTAGAGTACCCTGCTGATGTTAGCCTGGCGCGAAAGGCTCAGGAAACGGCCGTAGCGCAGGAAGTCGTCGGCATAGATGTACACCTTGCCGTCCACAAGTCCCTTGGGTTTCTTGCGCAGTTCCCCGCTGGTGATGACGTGCTGCCTTTCGAGGCCCTGCACGATGAGGCTGTACAGCCAGCCGTGGCCCACGTCCACGGCCTTGCCGTCGTAGTGATACTGCTGCATGAGTACCTTCCATGCCAGCGGATGCAGGGCGATGTCTATAGTAATCTTGTCTGCCATGGTCAAAACAGTGTTGGTTGTTTGTCTCTCTCTTCCTCGGCGGCGCGGCGTTTTTCCTCGCGGTGCTCTTCGTCGAACTTGGCCAGCCATTTGTCGCACATCTTCTCTGCTTCGCGGGCTGTGTACATCGACCATGAGCCGTCGCCTTGCTTCATCCAGTCGCGCTGTTTGCGCACCATGTCGGCCACGACCATAAAGAACTCTTCGCGCTCGTTGTCTATCCGTTTCCCTGCCGGGCGTTGTGCCAGCACGGCATCCACCACAGGGAAAACGACCTGTTCCTGTTTCCGCATCAGTGCCTTGGCCTTCTGTTTGTCCGGGTCATCCTTCCGGCAATGGAAGAAACGCTTTTGACGGCGGCGCAGCTCTCTTACTGCCTCTTCAAATTCAATCGGTTTCATCGTTGAAAAGTTTTAGTTGGTTCGGGTCATCACTGGGCGGTTCGTCATCGGGGCGCATGAGGTCATGCACGATGCCGATGTTCTTTGCTGCCCAGCGCAGCTCCTTGTGTGCCAGCCGCAGGTGCTCGGCAATCTGTTTCTGTGTCTCTCTGTCATTGGTCATAGCGTTCAAGGTCATAGTGTTCGTTACATAAGCCGAAGCCCAGGGCGGCGGCGTTCATCAGTTCCAGCCGTGCCCCTTTGCTCTTCGCGGCACCGGGCAGCATGTGGATATAGTTGCAGTCGAGCAGGGCGGCGAGGCACAGCTTCATGGCCTCTTTCCATTCCACACCCTCGGCCACCAGGCGCACAGGGTTCACCACCTCGACATTGGTGCCGTATCGGCTCAGGATTTCGCGCTCGGCGTTGTAGAATGCCGCCGCCGCTTTCTCATACTCCAGCCCTGTAACTGGGCCGCTGATATAAATTCTGTCTTTCATGTGTATGTTAATATGGTACTTCTACTGTTGGTTTGTTGGGGTTTTCCATCACGTCGCTCTGCACGTCGAGGTCTATGCCGTAGTTCTCTTTCAGGCGGCCATAGTTGAACACCAGGGCGCGGCACGACTTCATCAGCACTTTCTTGTCGCCGTTCTCGTTGATGCCCATGCCCTCGCCGGGGTTCTGGCGCAGACGGATAGGCACCTTGAATTTCCGCACCGCCTCGCCCATGAACTCCGGGCATGTGGTGAGGTAGTGGCGCAGTGAGGCCTTGCCGAGCAGTCCGGCCTTGTTGTCCTTCACGCGCTTGGTGTGCTGGGCGTAGGCATCAAACAGGCGGTCGGGGTTGACATAGAGAAGGTCGTATGTCTGTGTGTAGGGTCTCTTCTGTCTGTCCTTCCCTCTGCCGTAGTCGAGGGTGAAATCCGACTTGCCGAAGTATATGAGCAGGTCGTATTCGTTCTCTATGTCGCCGTTGGTCAGCATGGACTCCACGCCGTGCCAGAACTCGCCCAGCTCGTCGGTTTCCTTGTTCGATGCCTGTTGCCGATCGATACCTTCCACGAACACCTTGACAGCGTCGCGGTAGCCCCACGGAAGGTTGACACGACCGTCGAGGCACTTGACCATTGCAAGCACCATCCACCAGTTCTCGCGGATGCGTGTCACGTCGCTACTGCGGCTTTTCAGCATCTGCTTCAATTCCACGTCCACGTCCTCGACGGCCTGGCTGTAGTGTTCGGCCACCCACTCGCGCTGTTTCAGCAGCTCGTTGGTGATGTCGGTGAGTCCCTTCTTCTCGTAGGCTTTGAGGTCGGCCAGCGCGGCGCGATCATCGTCCGAAAAGCTGGTCTTCGACACTGTCAGATAGATGAGGCGGCCAAACAGGGCGGGGGCGGCGTTGGGTATCTCCTGGCCGGTGAGTATCAGCCCGCAGTCGATGGGTGTCACCTCGGTCTTTTTGTCGCGGTCGATGTTGATGCGGCTTCGTCCCTTGCTGTTGTACACGCCTTTCAGCAGTTCTATTTTCAGATAGTCCTCGTTGTTCTTGTATTCGTCAATGTGGGCCAGGGCGTTCTTGCAGCGGGAGAGGTTCATGGCCAGTCCCGGCGCGGTGCTGTTGGTCAGCAGGTCGCCCGGCTTGTCGCTCTGCGAGAAGAGGCGCATGAGGGTGAGTGCCATCGTGCTTTTGCCCGTGCCCTTCTGTCCGAAGATGTTGAGGATGGGGAAAGCGCCGAAGTGGTTATACACGATGTCGCGGAACAGTGTGGCCATATAAAAAGCGATGCCAACGACGGCATTGTCGCCGTAGCATCGCTGCATCTTCAAGGCCAGCGTCATCATGTCGGCGCCGCTGGCGGTGTGTACGAACTGCCTTTCATAGCTGAACAGCCCTTCGTCGCTCTGGTAGTAGCTGCTCAATGCCGGCAGATAGTACCACTGCTTGCCCACCTCCACGGTGCCCAGCTCGTCGATGGGCAGCATTTCGCCGCTCTCCATCACGGCTCCGTTGCTCCATGCCCAGAAGCCCTCTCGTTGCCAGCCGAGGCGTTCCACCTCACGGCAGCTCTTGGTGGCCTCGTAGAGATAGGCCTTAATCTTGTTTAGGTCGCTGTCCGAGCCGGTGAAGAGGAAATTGCCGAAGCTCTCCACGCGCGTCTTGAAGGCGGTGAGGGAAACAAGATCCTTCTGGGGAATCTCCAGCACCTTCACCACGCCCCGGTTGTTTTTCAGGCGGTACAGGCGTTTGGCATTGACAGTGCTTTCGATATGGAAAAGCGGCTCCAGTACAAAGTTGCTCACCTCGCGCCAGCCGCTCTCTGCCGATGCCTGGATGTGGTAGCAGTTCTGCCTCATGCAGAAGCCGTAGGTGTCTATCATCTTCAGCTGTTCGGCGCTGTAGCCGTCGCGCTTGGTCTTGCTCTCTTCCTCTTGTGTCACCACCTTGATGAGCTGCTTCCACCGTGGGCGTGTGCCTACATACTTGGCCAGTATGGCGATGATGGCCGTCTGTTCCTCTTCATCCCTCACTGTGATGAGCGGCACCAGTTCGCGCATGATGTTCGTCTCAATGGCGGGGTCGGGGTCTTTGCCGAGCATGGCGGCCTTCGCCTCTCCCCAGAACTGGAACCAGCTCCGCTTGTTCTTGTTGGCATACTCTTCGTATTGTTCCTTGCTGGTGAAGAAGGAATCGGGGTCGTGCTTTACAGTCTTGCCGTTGGCATCCTTTATTTTCTTTCCGTTTTTGTCGGTCTTGTCGGGCAGTGTCAGGATGCTCACGGCCAGCCCTGCCTCTGCCGCCACCAGTCCTGTCTTCATGGTGGCCGCCTGCCCGGCGTTGTCGCTGTCGTATATCAGCACCACCTGTCCGACGGTCTTTTTCAGCACCTCGGCCTGTTGTGGGGTGAATGCCGTGCCGCAGGCGGCACAGGCGTTCTTGATGCCCACCTGGTGCAGCCGGATAACATCGGGGTTGCCCTCTACCAGTATGGCCTCGCCCTTGCTCTTGGCCTCGCCTCGGGCGAAGTTCCATCCGAAGAGCAATTCACCTTTCTTGTACACGTCCGAAGGGTCGTTTTTCTTCTGGCTGCTGCTGGTGTTGATATACTTGGGCGGTTCCTTCTCGCCCTCGGCGGTCTTGATGGGTTTGGCCCACGATACCGTTCTGCCGCTGAAGCCCACCACCTCGTGCCGCTGGTCGAACACGGGGAACATCACACGCTCCTGGAACTTGCAGAAGTAGCCGCCCTGCCTGTTTTGTGAGAACATGGCCGACTCCATCAGCACCTCCATCTTCACCTTGCGCACGTCGCGCATGTATTTATAGAGACCGTCCCAGCTGGCGGGAGCGTAGCCGATGCCCCATTTTTCCTGCGTCTCTTCGTCCCAGCCCCGGCTTTGGCAGTACTCCATAGCCCTCGGCTCCTTTCGCAGCTGTTCCTCGAACCAGTGGGCGGCCATTTTGTTCACCTCCAGTTGGGCGTTGCGTTTGGCGCGGGCGCGTCGTTCCTCGTCGGTCTCGTTGTTCTCTTCTTGAATCTGTATGCCCTTCATGTCGGCCAGCTCCCGCACGGCCTCGATGAATGAGCACCCTTTCATTTCCATGTAGAAGTCGATGACGTTGCCCCCCTTGTTGCATCCGAAGCAGTGCCAGTCGTTACGGCTGGGGCGTATATTGAAAGAGCCGTCCTTCTCTTCGTGGAATGGGCAGCGGCCTACCCAGTTGGCACCGGCCTTGCGCATGTGTACGCCGAGGCGTTCTGCGAGGTCGAGAACCTCGACGCGCTCCTTTATTTCGTTTATAACATCTTGTGAAATCATGATTGTTTGGTGTCTATCTCGCCGAAGCGGTATTGTTCCATCTTGGCCTTCATCCTGCGGATGCGGGCCATACGTGCCTCGTGGCTGTACACACGTTGCCACAGTGCCTCTTCAATCTTGGCGTTACGCCGTTTGCCCTGTGCCACCTTGGCCACAAGGGAACGGCTAACGCCTAGCTCTTTGGCCACTGAACCTATTGCCCCCTGGGGCAGTCCTTCAATCTTCGACATGGTAATCCTCCGGGAATTTCATAAAAGCCATCCAGACGGTCTTTCCGCCGCCGAGTTTCTTGTGCCCGAATAGCGGCTGCCGTCCGATGGCGTTAATAATAGTTTTGACTTTCAGCTGGCTTTCAGCCCACTTAAAAATAAGTACTCCGTAATCGTCAAGCACGCGGAAACATTCATCGACACCCTTGCGCAGCTCCTCCTGCCAGTTGTCGAGTTTCCCGTATCTCTTATAGAGGTTGCTTGCTTTGCCAGCCCATACAAGGTGTGGCGGGTCAAACACAACCAATTTAAAAGATTTGTCAGGGAATGGCATTGCCGTGAAATCCCCCACAATATTAGGGTGCACAATCACCGTCTGACCATCCGACAGGGTGCAAACCTCATCGCGCTTGTCCATAAACACGACATCGGGATTGTCCTTGTCGAACCAGAACATCCTGCTTCCACAGCAAGCATCGAGTATTGGTTTGTTGTTCATACTGCTATCATTTCTGCCAACGCCTCGCACAGGCGGCGGCTTGTGGTCACCTCTACGGCATTGCCGATAAATTTCTTCTGTTCGCTCTGGGTGCCGACCAGCTTATATCCGCGAGGAAATCCCATGATGGCAAGCAGCTCCGACACTTTCAGCATCCGCATCTTGATGTCTATGATGCCGTAGGCGGCCATGAACTCCTTGATGGTGCGTGTCATGGGGCTGTCTTCCTCGTACACCTCAATGCCGACTCCCTCTGTGGTCTGCACCAGGTAGGGCGGCATTTTATCCATGCGGGCAATGAGGGTGAAGCAGGGTCTATCCACGGAGCTACCGGTTGAACTATACTGTGGGTTCATCAGGAAGCAGCTCACAAGTGAGTGCTTCGGCTTTGTGGTCAGTGTCCCGGCTGGGGATTCTACAGAGGTAGGTTTGCCGCTCTTGTATTGGGCATCGAGGAACCGCACCTGTACCTTGGCCACTCTGTCGTGTGTGGTGACAGTAGGCGCTGGGCTGTCGACGGAAGCCATGCGGCCATTGCCGTAGTAGGTTATAAGGGCGTGGTGGTCTTTGGTGGTAATGGCCCCGGCTGGCTCGTTCACGCTGATGTTCTTGCTGACATCGTGGCCGCTGAACTGCTTGGATAGGAAATGGCATGTTGCCATTCCGAGGCGGTTCTGTGTCGCCACGGTGGGGCATGGCTCATCAATCGACGGCGGCGTGTGTACGCCTGTCTTGCCGTTGACGCTGTTATATTTCAGCAGCAGGTGGCATTCATGTCCACCGGCCACGAACTTCACCAACCCCGCATAGATACGGCGCAGTGTGGCTTCCACCAGCGGCTTCTTCCTTCCGAAGATGCTTTCGCCCTCATCGTCGAAGTCCAGCACCTCGCGTACAGGTTTCCACGGCTTCATATCGAAGAGGCCGCCGCCCTGCTTGGCGTGTGTCGGGGTGGGGAAGGCTCTTGCCAACCCTATTTGTACAAACAGACCGAAGTAACGCTTGCGGCTGGTATAGGCTCCGAAGTCGGCGCTGTTAAGCAGTCGCCATGAATATGAATAGCCGTAGCTTTTCACCTTCTCACACCACCGCACATAGTCGCGCCCGGCATCCTTGCTGATGGGCTTGCCGTTCTCGTCCAATGCTCCCCAACTCATGAACTCTTCAACATTCTCTATCTGGATAAAGTTGGGTTGCAGTGCCTCAATGTAGCGGAATAGGTGTTCTGCCAGTGTCCGGCTGTCCGCGTCGCGGGGAAGGCCGCCCTTGGCGCGGCTGAAATTGGTACACTCGAGCGAAGCCCAAAGCACCAGCAACGCCTTGGGATGTTTGCGCCTCGCCTCGGCGGTGATCTTCACCAAGGGCGACAGGTCAAGCGTGCGTATATCCTCGGTGAAATGGACAGCCTTAGGGTGGTTGGCCAGATGCGAAGCGATGGCGTGAGCGTCGTGGTTGACACACGCGATGACCTTGGCGCATTTCTCGCCGTGGAGCGTTGCCAACTCCACGCCTGTCGTGGTGCCACCGGCACCACAGAAAAGGTCTATATAAAGCAGTCGTATCATTCAAACAGTTTTAATTGGCGTTCTACGGTTTCTTGTTTTATGGATTTATATCGACGATGTCGACTATCGTATATTTGATGGACGATTGTAAAGTCTTTTTGCTGTTTCATTCCATATTCCATAGCTTCTTCTCTGGGTACTCCAATAGTCCCCAATCATAGCATATATCTACTCTTCATTCCTAGCCTTCTTCCTGGCAAACTCACCATTCTCGTCTCTTTCAAAGAAAATTCTAATGGTGGAGCCGATGATTACATCTTCCACCTTTACAAAGGAATCAATCATTGCTTCCATTTCTTCGAGGTCGCCCAGTCTGTGATTATTCTGGTATGCCAGTTCAAGGCTTAGGCTTTCGTCGTTGTCCCACCATTGCACATCTATGATATTGCATTGCTGGTATCTCAATGCACCGATAGCAATACCTTCGATAAAGTTTTTGCTGATATTCATTCCTCATCTCCTTTCTTCCCTTCAAGGATTTTGACCAACATTATGTAGGCGAATAAACAAGAGCCGACTGCCAGAACAATCAACACATCTTCGGCGAACTCACTTAAATCCCACATGAAGCGGAAGTGAAACACGTCTTTGAAATTCATCCCTGCACCTCCCTTCTGGCTTTCAGCTCTCGGCGCAGCTCTTTACATCTTTCGTGGCTGACTGAGTTGCAGTCCTCCCAATAGGGTGCCGTGTCCGGCATCTGTTGGTTGCATTGTGCAAAGGGCTTGTACCCCTTGCTTGTCGTGGCTGTCACCAGGCGCGGACAGCTGATAAGTTTACAAAATTCTGCTTTCATTTTCATTGTGCTTGCTTTTTTATTCGTTCCAGAACGCCGCGCTGTAGTCGTATGTTCTGCGGACAGATTGTCTGTCGGTCTTTCCGTGCAGCCGCACGTTATGTTTCCTCACCTTTATTTGGTCATACTGCCGATGGCGGCCCATCGGACAGGAGAGCCTGATGAGGTACTGCTTTTCACTTTCGCCAATTACTGCGACCTTCACCGGTTTGATGCGGAAGGTGCCGTCGAAGTTCGGCGTCTTGTAGCTGTAGGTGCCCTCCCTTGGCGTGGCGTACATGTCCATTATTTTACTCTCCTTTTTAGTTTAATGATGAAGACCTCCTTGTCTGGGGCGCCCCACTTGGGGTTACCTCTTCCGGCGGTTATTTCTTCTACACTCCACGTCATTGTTGTATTGGTGTAGCCTCTGTGGAAACAGACGTATCGGACATCGGTCTTTATCTTTTCGCCAGACTGGATTAGTTTGCCTGGATGTACACATATCGTCCTTTTCCATGTCGCAATGTCGCGGTACTCCTCTGGCTTCTCACCGCGTTCAATCATGTCGTACCAGGTGTAACTGTTGACTAGGTGTAGCACGCCGTCCTTCATATCTCAACCTCCTCTTCAATATATCCTTGTTCAACCATTTCTCTATTGAGGAAGTCTGGCAGTTCTTCCATAGTCACATAATGGTTTTCCCATCTTGCGTGATATGGAATTCCGTCTTTTGCATCCGTTGATTTGCTCAGATGGATACAATCTTGCCTTGGCCCTTTGCTCACATCGAAACCTAGTTGTCTTATTGTGATAAACACATCGGCGAAGCAAGTCTTGCGGCTGACCCTCTTCAGCTTCGGGAATCCGTCCCTATCGTACTTCATTCCTCCTCCTTTTCTTCTTGCTTCGGGCAGGGCTGCCAGCTGTTGCATTCGGTCTGTTTCTTCTCGCACCTGCAGCAGGGAATACCCTCGTGGCAGGGCGGATATTTCGCCACGATACAGTCCGGGCAGAATGCCGCTTCCTCTCGCTGGTCATTCGGCGATGCTTTGGTGGTGTCCGGCACTTCCTGCATCAGCTTTCCGCCCAGCTCCTGGGCGCGGCGCCGTATCTGCTCGGCGGTGTAGCCGCCGGTGGCGTAGGTCAGCGCGTTGTAAACCGTCTTCTCGCTCACCGGGAATTCCTTCATCAGCTCCCCCCTTATCTCGGGGGTCACCTTGATCATCTTTTTTTTCTCTGCTTCCATAACTTTTTTATTTTCCTGTTTCAGAAATATTTGCTATTTTTGTAAAAATTACAATGCAAAGATATATAAAATTCTGAACACAATGGAAAAGAATTTTAACCACACCAAAGTTCGAATATTGCAATATCTTAAATATAAAGATATTAGCATACGAAAATTTTCTGAAAAAATTTCAATTAGCCCATCAAATTTTAATGAAAAGAACATGCCTTCGGCTCTTTCTGGCGACATTTTGAGTAGAATTTTAACCACATATGAAGAGCTAAATCCTGACTGGTTACTCCTTGGAAAAGGTGAAATGCTCCGTTCCGATGCTCAAAAAACAGCCTCTTCGTCGGCAGACTCCGACAAAATTTGGAAGGAGATCCTCGCCGACAAAGACCGCCGAATTGAGGAATTGATAATTGAAAATTATCAAATTCGCGAGCAAGTCGCTCATATTCAAGCAATTACCCCCCCCCATTTCGCAATGGATTGATAAAGACGGAGTTACGCACTTCCAATTCTGATGCGTTGGAAGAGACCTCGCCCCTCACCCATGACTACCTCGCTCAGCGTTCCCATCAATACCTCGTTTCCCTGGCTCTCCGCCAGCAGGAAACGATTTTCTTATTGTCTGAAACCATTAATTTCAACAAGGGGGAATAATATGTGCTGTTGGGAGTATATGACCGCTTTTCTATCCGCAATGCTTACTGTGGCTATAGGCCTTAATATCTACTCACTTGTGGATTTTAACAAACATCTAAAAAAACTTGACCGTGCAATTGCAGATACGGAAGAGACGAAGCAAAAATACATAGAGCTAAAAGAAAGAACTCTTGACGTAGAGTATAAATTGGAAACATCGACGTGTATTTTGTTCGCCAACCTGGCTTCTTCTGGGTATTTCGACAATGCCGTCGATTCCTATATTTCACACGCACTATATTCAATAGATCTAGCACTTACTCTTGATAAGTTTGAAGAGGCAAACGGCCTTCGGGATGCTTTGTTGGATTCTCTTGAAAAGATTGACGATGCGAAGTTTAATTACGGTGAATGGAAGAACATTGTCGAAGCCTTGAACGTAATAAAAAAGAATGACAAAAAGAATTTTATAGATAATTTTGATTCCTTCTGGAATTCCATTGCCCAATATATAGCAAATCATTACAATCCAATGAATAAGTAGTTATGAGGAAAAACTTTACCATTCTTATTCTTTGCTTATGTGCCGCATCCCTGTGTCATGTGCAGATACAATCGTATGCAAAGACCGACGCAGTAGCCTTTGCCTCTGTCACTTTCTCCCCAGACTCCACCCTGTTGCCTACGTCCTATTATCTCCTGCGGGCAGCGAAGAAGCAGACACAAGAGCTGCTGTTGGTTGGCGGCGTTGCCCTGCTGGGATTCGTGGGAGCGGGGCAGGAAAGCGACGGCTCCGGGCGGTCGCTGTGCTTCATCGGGGCTACCGTCTGCGGTGTGGTGGCCTTCATCAAGCACATTGGGGCCATATACAACCTGAAACTGGCCGGTCGCTCCCTGGAGCGTGTTCACTTACAGCAGGGCGGCATAGCCATCGACCTGTAGCCCTACAATATATAATGAATAGATAAACGGAACATAAACGAAACAGAATCACCTCGAAAAAACCTTTTTCAATCATGCAACTTGCATTCATTCAATATATGTTTAACCGTGCCCCCCGCGCCCTGCGCTCGTGGGTTTGAATCCCGCCGGGGTCACCAAACAAATGAACAAGTCGTCCCACCCCCTGATGCACCTGCTGTTCATGTCGGCACTGGTGCTGTTGATGTTTGCAGCCGTGGCCGTGCTGACGGCCGCCGCCACCGCCGCCGGGCTCGACCCCGGCGCAAACCCGGGCTTCTACCTCACGCAGAGCCTGACCCAGATATGCGTCTTCCTGCTGCCGGTGCTCATCACCACCCGCCGCTACTACAGCGGAAGCCAACGCGCCTTCTACCGCCTCGAAGCCGGAAGCCACAGCGGCGCCGCCGTCCTCGGCGGCATAGCGCTGCTGCTGCTGCTCACCCCCCTGATCGACCGGCTCACCCAGTGGAACGACTCCTGGCAGCTGGGCGCCTTCGGCGAGAGATGCCGCGCCCTGCAGAACCAGACCGAGGGTCTCCTCGGCCGGGTGTTCTCCGCCACCGGCATCGGCGGCCTGACGTCCAACCTCGTGGTGGTGGCGCTGCTGCCCGCCGTGTGCGAAGAGGTCTTCTTCCGCGCCGGAGTGCAGAACCTGCTCCAGCGCTGGCTCCGCAACCCGCACGCCGCCGTATGGGCAGCGGCAGCCGTCTTCAGCCTCGGCCACGGCGAACTCTTCGCCTTCGTGCCCCGCCTGCTGATGGGTGCGCTGCTGGGCTATATATACATAGGTGGCGGCAGCCTGCTGGCCAACACCGCCACCCACTTCTTCAACAACGCCCTCATCGTGGTGCTCTACTGGCTCAACGCCCGCGGCACCCTCGGATTCAACCCCGAAACCCCGCTGCAAATCCACTGGCTGCCCACCCTTCTCTGCACCGCAGTCGCCCTCGTGGTGGCCGTCCGCCTGTGGAAGCGGCGCCCCCTCCCCGCCGCCGACAGCCCGAAAGAGTGCTAAAAACCTGTATTTTCGCCACAAAAAAGCCGCAAAACACCACCCGCCCGCCCAAAACACACAAAACAAATCAAAATCCGCATCAATCAGCATTACAGAGCGTTGCATTGATTCCAAATGTTAAAAATGGAAAAAATTAGGGAAAAGGTGCCGTCAAATGGAAAAAAAAGATTAGTTTTGCATTCCCTTTTGAAATAAAAGTCAATTATTAACAACAAAAAATAAAGAGAAATGACAAAGGCAGAAATCGTAGCTGAAATAGCTCAGAAAACTGGTATTGAGAAAGTCGCCATCCAGGCAACTGTTGAAGAGTTCATGTCGGTAGTGAAGGACAGCCTCGCACGCGGCGAGAACGTCTACCTCCGCGGCTTCGGCAGCTTCATCGTGAAGAAACGTGCCGAGAAGACCGGTCGCAACATCAGCAAGAACACTACCATCATCATACCTGCCCACAACATTCCGGCGTTCAAACCCGCCAAGACCTTCATGCAGGAAGTGAAAAAGAAAGTTAAATAAAAATACTCGTTGAACAATGCCTAACGGAAAAAAACACAAACGCCACAAGATGTCTACGCACAAGCGTAAAAAACGCCTGCGCAAGAACAGACACAAGAAGAAATAAGCCTCCGGCCTGCACAGCAGGCCGAGGCCGTCTCCTTGAACCAAAATCTAAAGCAAATTACACACCGGCACATAAATGTGCGGTATGTAGTTTGCTTTTTTCTATACAACTCTAAACAATCGCAACAACCACACTAACAAGCAGTATCAGTGGAAAAAGACTTGGTTATATCGTCGCGGGGAAGCGAGGGCGTGCAGATAGCGCTTCTGGAAGACAAACGCATAGTGGAGCTGCACCGCGAACAGCCCGGCGGCCAATACGCCGTGGGCGACATCTATTTCGGACGGGTGAAAAAAATCATGCAGGGACTCAACGCCACCTTCGTCGATGTGAGTGGCGACAAGGAGGGCTTCATGCACTACCTCGACCTCGGCCCCGACTACAACTCGGTGAACAAATACCTGAAAATGGCCATGAACGGCGACAACGGCGCCAAAACACTGGCCAACTTCAAAATAGAACCCGTATTGGAAAAGGTGGGCAACCTCAACGACCTGCTCAAGGTGGGGCAACCCATCCTGGTGCAGGTGTCGAAAGAGCCCATCTCGACCAAAGGCCCCAAACTCACAGGCGACATCTCCATTGCAGGGCACTACATTGTGCTGCGCCCTTTCAGCAACAACATCTCCATCTCGCAAAAGATCAGAAAATCAGAAGAGCGCAACCGCCTGCGGCGGCTGGTGCAGAGCATCAGGCCGCAAAACTTCGGCATCATCGTGCGCACCGTGGCCGAAGGAAAGAGCGTGGCCGAACTCGATGCCGACCTGCGCCATCTGATGGACAACTGGAACCAGATGACCGAAAAACTGAAGCGCGTCAATGCACCATGCAAAGTGCACGCCGAACTCGACACCACCTCGGCCCTGCTCCGCGACCTGATTACCGACGAGTTCAACTCGGTTACGGTGGACAGCCCCGAACTGTATGCCCAAGTGCGCCGCACCATAGGCATCATGACCCCCGGGAAAGAGGACATTGTGAAGCTCTACAAGATGGAGGCACCCATCTTCGAAACCTTCGGCGTGCAGCGCGACATACGCAGAGCCTTCGGGCGCATCGTTACCATCCGCTCGGGAGTATACCTCTACATTGAACACACCGAGGCCATGCACGTCATCGATGTGAACAGCGGCAACCACATCAAGGCCGGCACCGGGCAGGAAGACACCGCCCTGCAGGTAAACATCGAGAGCGGCATCGAGATTGCCCGCCAGCTGCGCCTGCGCGACATGGGCGGCATCATCATTGTCGATTTCATCGACATGGACAAGGCCGAGAACCGGAAAAAGCTCTTCGATGTGATGACCGAGGAGATGAAGCGCGACAAGGCTCGCCACACCATACTGCCGTTGAGCAAGTTCGGCCTGATGCAGATCACCCGCCAGCGGGTGCGCCCCGCAATGGAGGTCGACGTGCAGGAGAAATGTCCTCTCTGCGACGGCACCGGCCATATCAAACAAAGTCTCGTGGTGGTCGATGAGATTGAGTCGAGCCTGCGCTATCTCATCACTTCGCAAAACGAGCGTTCATACACCATTGTAACCCATCCCTACATCCACGCCTACCTGACCAAAGGAGGGCTGCGAAGCCATGCTGCCAAGTGGATGCTGAAACACAAGGTGTGGCTGAAAGTAAAAAAGTCGGAGAGCATTGGCCTGCTGGAGTTCCACTTCCTCAATTCCAATGGCGATGAAATTGAGATGTAGCGCCCGCATCCGCCGCCAACCTGCCATCGTTCCTGCCATGCGAAGCCTATGGCTGGCCGCAATGCTTGTTGTGGGGCTGCAGGGGCTGGCCACGGCCGGTGCACAAGTGCGCCACCGAGGTATCGACGTGTCGAAATACCAGGGAAGAATCAACTGGACCAAAGTGGCCAAAGACAGCACCATCAGGTTCGTTTATATCAAGGCCACCGAGGGCACTACCATTCAGGACCCGCAATACCGCACCAACCTGACCGGGGCCAAAAAGGCCGGCCTGCTTGTCGGCAGCTATCACCTCTACAGCAGCAAGACCACCGCCTATCAACAGATGGCAAACATCCGCAAGGTCATCAAAAAAAAGGAGCAGGACTTGATAGGCGGAGGTCTTGC
>ERZ842401.2209-NODE-2209-length-26339-cov-23.245967_pt1 | contig 26339 bp, 26 predicted proteins | sample MGYA00521270_ERZ842401 | MGnify/ENA primary metagenome ERZ842401 (study PRJEB31892, sample SAMEA3878208) | bioreactor metagenome | biome: Moose rumen | place: Sweden | collected 2011-10 | study: EMG produced TPA metagenomics assembly of the PRJEB12797 data set... | reverse complement strand
GAAGAACATCGTGACAATGGCGATGATGCTTCCGTTTTGTTTTTGATTACTCATATTGAAGTTTAGCGTTTAGAGAATTATTCTGCCACACCGAAACGATAAATGGTCTTCTGCTTGTACTGCTGTCCTGGATTCAGGATGACTGAGGGGAAGTAGGGACGGTTGGGCGAATCGGGGAAGTGCTGTGTCTCGAGGCAGACTGCGCTGCGACGTGGGAAGGTAGCACCATTGGCGCCCTTGTAGCCCGTAGCAAAGTTAGCCGTATAGAGCTGCATGCCAGGCTCTGTGGTGTAGCACTCCAAGGTACGTCCGCTCTTGGGGTCGGTAACCTTGGCAGCAAAGCTGAGCTCACCCTCTTCGCGCTTGTTCAATACATAATTATGATCGAAACCGTGACCGAACTTAATCTGCTCGTGGTCAGCGTCGATATCCTGTCCGAAGGGCTTAGCCTTGCGGAAGTCGAACGGTGTGCCCTCAACCTTCAGAATCTCACCGGTAGGAATAGCGGTGGCATCGGTAGGAAGGTAGAAATCAGCGTTGATTTCGCAAATCTGATCCTCGATAGTGGGAGTGGGATCGGCTGTACCTGTCAAGCTGAAGAAAGCATGATGGGTCAGGTTGACAATAGTCTTCTTGTTGGTGGTGGCGAGATACTCAATCACCAGCTCGTTCTGGTCGGTGAAGGTATACTCTACGGTAACATCAAGTTCGCCAGTGAAGCCTTCCTCACCATAGGATGACTTTCTGTGGAGAGCCAAAGAGCGAGGACCCATCTGGCGAGCATCCCATACCTTGCAGTTGAAACCTTTCAGACCACCGTGCAGATGGTTAGGACCATCGTTGATAGCCAACTGGTAGTCCTTGCCGTTCAGCGTGAACTGACCCTTGCAGATACGGTTGCCCCATCGACCGATGAGGGTAGAGAGGTAAGGCTCGTTACCGCTGGTGAGTTGTTCGATACTTGCATGTCCCTGAATGACATTGCCGACGTTACCGTCCTTGTCTGGAACCATAATAGCTACGATAGCACCACCATAGTTAGATACTGCCACTTCGTAACCTTTGCGGTTCTTAAGGATGTATAAATCTGTCTTTTTCCCATTGATAGTGGTTTGAAAATCCTTGCGGTCCAAACCACACAAATACGCATTTTCTGTAGTGTTTGCCATATTGTTAATGTTTTAAGTTACTAAATCTATCTGCAAAGTAACCTAAAAAAAACGAGAATGACGAAAGAAACGTGGAAAAAAACGTTTACGGAGTGTTAAAAACACCTAAAGACATTTCTTCAGGAAGTCGCCAACGACATATGAACTGCCTCCGATGAACACAAAACTGTTGCGCGAAGCAGCTCGCATGGCAGCGCTATATGCTTCATGCACAGTGGGGTAGGAGTCTCCCTGCAGTCCGTGTTTGGCAGCTAAGACCTTGACAACATCCTCGCTGAGGGCACGATGGCTGTCAGCCTTGGTGAAATAGTAAATGGCTTGCTTGGGAAGCAGTTGCATGACGCCTTCGACGTCTTTATCGTCGACCATTCCGAAGACGATGTGCATCTGCTGACAGTCGACCATCGACAGCTGACGACTGAGATACTGCCATCCTCCGACGTTATGAGCGGTATCGCATACCACCCTGGGATTTTTATTGATGACTTGCCAGCGGCCCATCAGACCGGTGTTCTCCTTGACGTGGGCAATACCTTCCTGTAGCTCGTAGAGATTCTTGGCCTTGCTCGTTTCGTTGGCACCATCGTAAAGATAGCCCTGACGGACCAATTCCTGCATGACAAAAAGAACGGTATTGAGGTTCTTCTGCTGGTAGATGCCTCCCAAATCACCTGTCAGATTGCCAAAGGTGGTGGTATGATAGAGGAGTCCGCCCTCGGGTTGCAACTCGATACCCATGACCTGAGGAGCATCCTCGGCAAAGACGATGGGGGCTTCGAGTTCACGAGCCTTGGCTTCGAAAACGGGACGAGTCTCGTCGTTGTTCTCGCCAATGACCACAGGTACACCTCTTTTTATAATACCAGCCTTTTCTGCAGCTATCTTCGCTAAGGTGTCGCCCAGAAACTGGGTGTGGTCGAAACTGATATTGGTGATAACAGAGACGAGTGGGGTAATGATGTTGGTGCAGTCGAGTCGTCCGCCCAAGCCCACCTCAACAACAGCAATGTCGACACGACGATCCTTGAAGTATTTGAAGGCCATTGCGGTGGTTACCTCGAAGAAAGAGGGATGCAGGGGTTCGAAGAAAGAACGCTCCTGCTGGACGAAATTGACCACATAATCCTCACTAAGTGGTTTCCCGTTTACACGGATGCGCTCACGGAAATCCACCAGATGGGGTGACGTATAGAGACCTACACGATAGCCACATTCCTGAAGGATGGAGGCCAGAGTATGTGACACGCTGCCCTTACCATTGGTTCCTGCTACGTGGATAGTGGCAAACGACTGGTGGGGATGGCCGAAATGCTCATCCAATGCCAGCGTATTGCTCAGCCCTTCCTTATACCCGTCAGCACCCTGTCGCTCGAACATGGGCATTTGGTTGAACAGATAGTCGCAGGTCTCTTGATAGTTCATTTAACTGAAATAGTTCTTGAATTTTTGGAAAATGCTACGCTTCGTGTCAGCATCGCCCTTGAAATTGTCGCTCTGACGGAACTGCTCGATGGCTGCCTTCTCATCGCGTGAGAGGGTCTTCGGAACGTAAACGCTCACATTGACCACCAGGTCGCCATTGCCGCGTCCATAGCCTTGTACGGCAGGCAGACCTTTGCCTCGCAGACGCAGGGTCTTGCCGGGCTGGGTGCCAGGCTCCATCTTCACCTTCAGCTTATTGCCTTCGAGTGTGGGGATCTCCACATCGCCACCAAGTGCTGCCGTTGGGAAATCGAGCAGCAGGTTGTAGATCAGGTCGTTCTCGTCGCGGATAAAGGTGTCGTTCTCTTCCTCCTCGATAAACACCTGGATGTCACCATTGATACCCTTGCGCTTACCAGCGTTACCCTTACCAGGAACGTTGACCACCATACCCTCGGCTACGCCTGCGGGAATCTTGATCTCGACCACTTCCTCGCCTTTCTCGATACCTGTGCCACCACAATGCTTACACTTGTTCTTGATGACGGTACCTTCACCATTACAGGTAGGACAAACGCCCTGCGTCTGCATCATACCGAAGATGCTCTGAGTGGTATGGGTGATGACACCTGAACCATGACACGTAGGACACTGCTCGCTGGTGCTGCCAGCCTCTGCACCCGTACCATGACAATGAGAACAGGTGATGTCCTTGCGTACCTTAAACTTCTTGGTGACACCAGTAGCAATCTCGTTGAGCGAGAGGCGAACCTTCAGACGGAGATCAGAGCCGCGATGCTGCTGACGTCCGCGAGAGCCTCCTCCGCCAAAACCTCCGAATCCGGCACGACCTCCGAAAATATCGCCGAACATCGAGAAGATATCGTCCATATTCATCGAGGCGCCCTCGAAAGGATTGAAACCGCCAGCACCGCCAGGACCGCTGAATCCGAACGTATCGTACTGCTGACGCTTCTGGGGGTCATGCAATACGTCGTAGGCTTCAGCAGCTTCTTTGAACTTCTCTTCTGCCTCCTTATTGCCAGGATTACGGTCAGGGTGGTATTTGATGGCTATCGTGCGATAGGCCTTTTTGATCTGGTCTTCGGTAGCGTTCTTGTCGACGCCAAGTACCTCATAATAGTCTCTCTTTGCCATTGCTTATTGTCCTACGGCCACCTTAGCGTGGCGGATTACTTTATCGTTCAACTGATAGCCTGCCTGCAGACAGTCGATGACCTTGCCTTTCTTATCATCGCCCATACCAGGAACCATAGCTACAGCCTCATGCAGGTCGGTATTGAAATCGGCATTCTCAGTCTCTATCTTCTTCACGCCAAGACCTTCGAGGGCCTTCATCATCTTGTGATAGATGAGTTCCATACCCTCACGCAGCACTGCGGGATCGTCAGTCTTCTGACCATTCTCGATGGCACGCTCCATATCGTCGATGATAGGCAGAACGGCACTGACAGCCTTCTCGCCACCATTGAGAATCAGCTCTGCTTTCTCCTTCAGGGTGCGCTTGCGGTAGTTGTCAAACTCAGCTGTCTTGTAGAGCATCTGTGTCTTCAGCTCCTCTATTTCTGCCTGTGCAGCCTCCAAGGGGTCTTTCTCCTCGTTCTCCTGAACTGCAGGTTCTTCAGCATTCTCAGTGTTCTCCGTATTCTCTTCGGGAGCTGATGTCTGCTCCTCGTCTTCGATGTTGATCTTTTCTTCTTCTTTCATAGCTCTTTGATGATTTTTTTAGCGTCTATTGCAAAAATCGTGCCACTTTTATTCGTACATCTTAGCCTTTTGCTCCTTGATAGCCTCATCATAGATGTAGTCATCATAGGTCATCAGTTTGTCGATCGTTCCTTTTGGTGTCAGCTCGATGATGCGGTCAGCCACAGTATTGATGAACTCATGGTCATGCGAAGCAAACAGGATGTTGCCCTTGAACGAGATGAGGTTATTGTTGAAGGCCTGAATAGACTCCAAATCCAAATGATTGGTCGGTGTGTCGAGAATCAGGCAGTTGGCATTCTTCAGCTGCATGCGGGCTATCATACAACGCATCTTCTCACCTCCGGAGAGCACGTTGACATGCTTCAGCACATCCTCTTCCTTGAACAGCATGCGACCCAGGAACGACTTCATCATCACCTCGTTGCCCGTACCATACTGTGAGAGCCAGTCGACGAGATTAAGTTCCGACTGGAAGAAGTTGGTATTGTCGAGTGGGAGATAGGCAGTCGTGATGGTGACACCCCATTTGTAGGTACCAGCATCAGCCTCACGATTACCATTGATAATCTCAAACAGAGCCGTCATGGCCTTGGGATTGTGAGAGAGGAATACGGTCTTCTGTCCCTTCTCAATGGTGAAGTTGACATTGTCGAAGAGTACAGTACCATCGCTGTCGACAGCCTTCAGACCCTCGACTTCAAGAATTTGGGTGCCAGGCTCGCGCTCCATGGTGAAGATGATACCAGGATATTTACGGGTAGAGGGTGTGATTTCCTCCACATTCAGCTTCTCCAACATCTTCTTACGTGACGTGGTCTGCTTCGATTTTGCCACATTGGCAGAGAAACGACGGATGAACTCCTCCAGTTGCTTGCGCTTCTCCTCAGCCTTCATCTTCTGGTTCTGAGCCTGACGCAAAGCCAGCTGACTGGACTCATACCAGAACGAATAGTTACCCGAGAAGAGGGTTACCTTGCCGAAGTCGATATCGACAGTCTGGGTTGACACCGCATCGAGGAAGTGACGGTCGTGGCTGACAACCAGCACACATTGCTCCAGATTAGACAGGTATTCTTCAAGCCATTGTACGGTATCGAGGTCGAGGTCGTTGGTAGGCTCGTCGAGCAACAGATTGTCAGGATGTCCGAACAATGCCTTGGCCAGCATGACACGCACTTTTTCGTTGTTCGATATCTCGGACATCTGCTTGTAGTGCTCGGTCTCCTTCACACCCAGGTTCTGCAACAACTGGGCAGCCTCACTCTCAGCTTCCCATCCGTTCATCTCGGCAAAGGCCATTTCCAGGTCGGCAGCCCTTACTCCGTCTTCTTCTGTCATTTCCTCCTTTGCATACAGAGCCTCGCGCTCCTTCATGTTCTGCCACAAGGGCTGATGGCCCATGAGCACGGTATTCATTACAGAATACTCATCATATTTAAAGTGGTCCTGTTCCAAAACGCTCAGGCGCTCGCCAGGCTGCATCTCGATAGTACCCTTGTTGGGTTCCAACTCACCACTGATGGCGCGGAGCAGCGTTGACTTACCTGCACCGTTGGCACCAATGATACCATAGATGTTACCACTCGTAAACTTCATGTTGACGTCCTTGTAGAGCGTCTTCTTACCAAACTGGATAGCCAGATTCGTGACTGTTATCATGCTTTCTTAAACCTAATTTATACCTATATGATTTAGTTTGAGTTTGCAAAGTTAATGCAAAATAGGGGAAAAACCAAATTTATTTCGGCTTTTTACATGTGTAGAAGTCGATGAGCCGCTGAAGAGCTTGTTGACAGACAGGACAAAAGTCGGGATGTTCGTTGGTGCGCATACGGCAATCCTCCTGTCCGCGCCACACGCCTTTTGACAGATAGCCTCCTCCTTCGACGACACCAGCCTTTCCGGCATCAATCAGCGACTGCCATTTAGGATGGTCGGGATGGGTGGTGAGATTGGGCTCCCAAGGTTCGGTGTCAGCAAAGTACATAGGATCGCTGTCGCCATAGGGATACTCATCGCCTAAACCGCCAAAGCTATGTCCAAACTCATGAACAACGACTGGTAGAAAATTTTTGCCACGAGTGTAAGACAGGTTATAGGAGTTATAGATGCCTCCGCCTCCGTAATGGCTGGTATTGGCCAGTACGATGATATGTTCATAGGGAGCACCGCTGAGCAAGGTATGCAACTGCTTGAGATGCAGCGTGGTGAGATAACGCTGGGTGTAGAAGGTGTCAAAATGGGAGTCGAGGGCGGTGTTACGCCAGATGCCTTTTCCCGGTTGGCTGACGTCGGTGTCAGCTGAGGGCGACATCAAGGCAATGATGTTAAAACGCTGACGCATGGAACGGAAGGGTTCATGACGGAAAAGTGCTTCGTTGGCATCGTGACAATCCTGTAGGTATTGCTCCATCTGGTCTTCTGTATAGCCCTCGGCCACATAGGCGATGTGTATACATGACATCGTGTCCTCAGCCTGTTGCAGAGTGATATAAGGCGTACGCCTGGGGTATTGACGTATCAGACAATCGGATGGGTCAACCTGATGCGTAAGCGATGCCACGATGCGGTCATGATAGTCGAGCAGCTGTATATGGACACAGACAGGATGTTTGGGAAAGGGGATGAGAAACACGTTTTCAAACGATTTTGATACCTGCTTTGCCTCAGTTGTGGCCAACCATTCTTGGAAAAGGGTGGAGAAGGAGTGGCGATAGAGTGTGTCGCCAGTAGCTGGGTCGCTGACGGTAATCTGTCCATTGCCCTTCAGGGGTAACTCGTTCAGACGGTAACGACGCCCATACCAGCGGGGAGTAACGGAAAGTTCGTCGACGAAGATATACTGATGGGCTGTGTCGCCTGCGAAGATATAATCGAGACGCAAGGTGGAGTCGCAGAAATGTTTGGAGAACTGCTGGGCACATAAGGGCATGCAGCAGATAAGGCCGAAAAAGATAGTCAGGATACGTGTCATATGACGTCGTCGATAAGTTGTTGGATATAGGGATGGGGCCAGTCGCGCAGATGGTGCCGCTCGTCATCGTATAGCATCAGGTCGAGGTCGATGGTCACCTGTTGCTTGGTTCGTCCTGAGAGCATTTCAGCCTCTTTCAACAGGTGTTCTACTTTGACGCGGGAATACGTAGTAGTACCTTTGGCCAGCTGATTCATATACATCTGTCCGCTGCCCTTGACATCTTCAGTCCATAGGGTACGACTGAATTGGAGGTTGGATACGAAGGCAGATAAACGCTGGGCTGCCCATTGGAGATGAACAGCTTGATGGTAGTTAGACCCCAGAGCTATCAATACACGGTGCCCCATATCATCAGATTTTGTTCTTTTCCTTTAGGATACCGTGACGGTAGGCATAGAGCAACTGGCGCAGGTCTTCAATCTGGGAACGGAGCTCTAAGCCCTTGTCCGTGTCAGCCACTAACATACGGTGTGCGGAGAGTTCTACCAATTGTGTGGTAGACTTAATATCAAGACCTCGTTCTGTGGCGTCTCTTGCATTCATAAATGGTTCATGCTGAACCAATTGGAATCCGCGGCTATGGTAAACCAGCGTGTATCCTGCAATACCCGTTTCCTTATGATAAGCCTCGGAGAATCCACCATCAATCACCATCAATTTACCATTAGCCTTAATGGGATTCTCACCCTTAGAAGCATGTACGGGAACATGTCCATTGATGATATGACGATTAGGACCTTTGACACCAAAGGCATCAAGAATGCGGTCGCAGATTTCTTCATTGTCGCGTAACTGGAAATAACATCCTTTCTCTTCTTTGAAGGTCTCCTTGTCTAAGAGGAAATAACGCTCGAAGGTGGCCATCTTAGACTTGTCGAAGAGCGGGGAGTCCTTACCGCACCACAGATACAGGAAATAGTCACGTGCATAGAGTCGCTGCTCTTGATCGGAATCGGAATTGAAAGCTGTGCGTACCATCATTCCAATATTGTGCATCAGTTCCAGACCACTATATCGCTCGCCCTCGAATAGTTCTACTTTTTTGAGGCTGCCATCGGCATTAAGAGGACAAGAGGCGTGAAATAGCAGGTTCTGGTTGCAGATATTGTACATACAGCCATGTGAGAGAAGCATCTTGATATGCTTACGCAACTTTTCGCATACGCGGAAAGAGTGGTGCAGCTTTTCCATCAGCGCTTGCTCCTCGGCAGTAAGGCGGCAGGGGTCATTAGGATCAACCGTAGGGAAGTGGCATGACTTCATGATATACTCTTTACCATCGATGGTACAAATGCCTCGTTCGAAGTCAATATGGTCGAGCAGACAACGGTCTTCCATCTGCCATGACTTTCGACGCTTGAAGATATGCGACTCTGTCTTGAACTGGATGACGGATATAGCCTTGTGCATCTGAGCTGTCAGACGCATCGTCTTTTCATCCAACTCGTTGCCCGTCAGCAGTTTGGGAATAAACTCTTCACAGGGGTCGTCGCCATAGGTTTCCATAGCAAAAGTGGCCAATGGTACGAGGTTGATACCATATCCTTCTTCAATGGTTGTCAGATTGGCATATCGAAGCGAAAGGCGTAGCACATTGCATATACATGCATCATTGCCAGCTGCTGCACCCATCCACAGCATGTCGTGATTGCCCCATTGGATATCCCAGGAGTGATACTGACGAAGCGTGTCAAGGATGATATGTGCACCAGGACCGCGGTCGAAGATGTCGCCTAAGATGTGAAGCTGGTCAATAGACAGGCGCTGAATGACGTTGCAAAGCGCTACGATAAAATCGTCTGCACGTCCTGTAGATATTATGGTGTCGACTATCACCTTGACATAATCGGCCTTGTCAATGTCATCCGTACGTTCGTGGAGCAGTTCCTCGATGATGTAGGCAAATTCTTCGGGTAAGGACTTGCGCACCTTAGAGCGGGTGTATTTGGAAGACACATCGCGACAAACGCTGACCAGACGGTGTATGGTGATATGATACCAGTCGTCGATATCTTCTTCTGAAACTTTAATCAGCTCCAGCTTTTGTTCGGGATAGTATATCAAAGTACAAAGCTCGCGACGCTCCGTCTCACGAATATCGCCCTTGAACAACTCGCTGACCTTACGACGAATATTACCTGAAGCATTCTTGATTACATGTTGGAAAGCCTGACTCTCACCATGAAGGTCGGCAAGGAAGTGCTCTGTACCTTTAGGTAGGTTGAGTATAGCTTCCAGATTAATAATCTCCGTAGAGGCTGTCGCAATAGTTGGAAACGTGGTGGAAAGCAATTGAAGATAATGCATGTCGCGGTTAATGTTGCTCTTATTCATAGCTTTATATCTTTAGGTGATTTTCTACTTGTTGGTATAAATGTTGGCTGGCACGATCGCAGAGTGGGGGAACGGGCATAAATCCTTCAGTAAGTCCCGTGCTTTGTTGCGTCACATACATGATGCGACAAGCCAGCTTATAGAGATGCAGGTCTTTCAGTTTCTCAGAGAGTAAATCTTCGTCACACTCATGTTCACGCAGTTCTTTGTCTAACTCCAACAGATGTGAGAATGCCAACTGTTTATTGTTCTCAAGCTTTCGAAGGTATCGGAAAGTAGCAAGAAGACGGTCTACTTGAGTGACGAAACTAAAGCCTATATTGTCTGCAATGGAAACAGGCGACACATATTGGTCAGGAAAGAAGCAAGGCATCTGATTAACATCCATCTCAGGAACTTCATATCCCAAAACGTTAAGACCACGAAGAATGACTTTGTCAATGTGCTCATAATGGGCGAAGCATAGCAGATATCGCCATTTTTCCAAAGTGTCAGGTTGTGGCATAGGCTTTTCGGTAAGCCATCGCTTATCGCCCGTAACACCTACGATAATGAGTTGCCGAAGCAAGCTACGCATATCTGAATCCATAAACTCTAACGGGTTTGAATTCATGACCTTGCTATAAGTCTGGAACACCTGACTTACTGCCTCTTTCTTAGAGATAGTACGTGTGATTAGCGGGTTGCGAATGATGACCAAGCGTTGGTTCCACCCCAGCTTTTTCAAACAGTCTTCCTCCATCTTGCCTTGAATAATCAAAGCATAGGACTTCTGAATAATACGTTTCTGATAGAGTAGACGTTTGGGCAACTTCTCTGTCCAATACTTATCAGACATAATCCAAGGCGAAAACTGCCCATGGGAAGACAACACGATGCGTGTTCCATTCTTAATCGCTTGCCTTACAATAGGATAAGAAGATGCGTACCAGCATCCATGCAAGTGAAGAATGTCGTAATGAGAAGATTGTAGTCGTTGCTGGGCAAGACCTTGTTCTGACAAAATCTCATTGCTGCACTCCAATCCCATATTCTCGTTGAGCAAAGTCACATAGTCTGAGATCACACTATTGTTTTGGGGATAGAAATGCAGTATACGAATCATGATGATATCACTTTAAAAAAGATTACTCCACAAAATCTTTAGATACAAACCAGCCAGACGAAATCCACCAATATGTTGGTCGAATAGTTTTATTGTTTCGTGGATGATATCCTTTTTGACTACAACTGCGCTATACAGACCACGACGGAACAAAAGGAAACGTCCGCGATGCCCATGCTTTGACCTGCGTTCGGCTTTGAGAATATATGGCGTTGCCTCCTCCAAAGTGTTCCAACTCTGGAAAGTGTTGGTTTTGTTGTGGTACAACAACATGACATCAGCTGCCTCATCAAGGTTATCGATAAGGATATTGAGCCATTCGTCAGAAATTGGTGGACGAGTGATATCCGTAATCACAATACGATTGCTATGAGCAGCCTTGGCTCCAATGGTCAGGGCTAATCGTATACGAGAAGGATTGGGTATTTGAGATTTGGGTAGGAATGTTGTATATAGTTGTGGATAGTCTTTTTTGAAACGCTTCAGAATATCTGGTGTTTCATCAGTAGAAGCATCGTCGACCACAATGACTTCATAGGGAATGTCTCCCTGTGGAGATAGAAATTGCGGTAAATTCTGTTCTAAGGCATGTGATTGTTCATGCACAGCCATGATGACAGTTATCTTTGGACTTTCTTTTGTCATTTCATTTTATAATTCATCTATAACATATCCCTGGGGCAGTTTACGACAGTTGTATTGTGACGCCATAATCTCGCCATAGGCTCCTGCAGAGCGGATAGCAATGAGATCACCACGACGGGTTGTGTTCAGATCAACTTGCTTGGCAAAAACATCGCTTGACTCACAGATAGGACCAACCACATCGTAAGTCTCCATGGGTAAATCGCTAGAGATATTCTCAATCTTATGGTATGCCTGATATAGGGCGGGGCGAATAAGGTCTGTCATGCCCGCATCAATAATACAGAACTTCTTGACGGCCCCCTCTTTTATATATAAGGTACGCGCAATAAGCGAGCCACATTGGGCCACAACGGCACGACCGAGTTCGAAATGAAGGGTTTGACCAGTACGTAGCTTCAGTTTTTTAGCATAAGTATCGAAGTAAGCTTTGAAATCGGGTATTGACACACGGTTAGGATGTTGATAGTCGATACCAAGCCCGCCACCAACATTGATGTTCTCCACACGGATGCGATGACTCTCAAGCTGGGTCTGCAATTCGTTGATACGGTTGCAGAGTGCCTCAAAATCACCCATGTCAAGAATCTGAGAACCAATATGGAAATGCAGGCCTACGAACTTGACATGCTGCATTTCGGCTGCCCGTTCGATAACGGTCTCCATATCACGCATAGCAATACCGAACTTGTTCTCGGCGAGTCCTGTCGTGATATTGGCATGGGTATGAGCTCCTACGTTAGGATTGATGCGTAAAGCAATACGAGCAGTCTTGCCTTTCTGGCTTGCCAACTCGTTAATCACCTCCAGCTCAGGAATGCTCTCTACATTAAAAGCAAAAATATCGTTGTCTAATCCTAATTCTATTTCCCAATCACTCTTGCCTACACCTGCATAAACGATTTTATTCGTGGGGAAGCCAGCTTTTAAGGCGGCCTCTATCTCACCACCGCTGACGCAATCTGCTCCCAGTCCGGCCTCACGGATTATGCGAAGAACCTTTGGATTTGCATTAGCCTTGACGGCATAATGCACTACGAAACCATCGTGTTTTAATACCTCCGCATTGATGGCACGGAGTGTTGCTCTCAACAACTCCGTGTCATAATAGTAGAACGGTGTCTGTATCCGCTCAAATTTATCGATAGGAAATATACCCTTCATGTCCTAGTTTTGTGTTTGTCGTATTGTGTTAGTTGTTGAACAAGTGGTTGCTCAAAGACTGCAATGCACGTTTCTTATCCTCTTCCTTCACAAGGAACGAGATGTTGTAGTTAGAGCCACCATATGAAATCATGCGTACGGGGATATTCTTCATGGCGTCCATCACCATTGTTTCGAAGCCGATATTTGACCAGTCAAGATCGCCTACAACACAGATGACACACATGCCGGTATCAACAGTTACCGTACCATACTTCTTCAACTCGTCAACTATCTCACCAAGATGTGAAGAGTTGTCGATGCTCATCGAGACACCCACCTCAGAGGTGCACACCATATCAATAGGTGTCTGGTAAGACTCGAATATCTCAAATACCTTACGCAGGAATCCTGTAGCCAAAAGCATACGGCTCGACTTGATCTTGATGGCGATGATGTTGTCTTTAGCAGCTACAGCCTTAATCTTGCCATACTCCGTCTTGTTGGAGATGGTAGTTCCTTCTGCATCGGGCTGCATGGTGTTCAGCAGACGAACGGGAATGCCTGCATACTTAGCTGGTTGAACGCAGGTAGGGTGCAAAATCTTAGCTCCGAAATATGCCAACTCAGCAGCCTCCTCGAAATGAAGCTGATGCACGGGGGCTGTCTTGTCAACGACACGAGGGTCGTTGTTATGCATACCATCAATATCTGTCCAAATCTGAATCTCCTCTGCATTCAAGGCCGCACCAATCAACGAAGCGGTGTAGTCGCTACCTCCGCGCTGTAGGTTGTCAACCTCGCCATAGGCATTACGGCAGATGAATCCCTGGGTGATATATACCTGATAGCCCTCATTCTGCTCCATAATAGCTGCAAGTTTTTCCTTGATATATACAGGGTCGGGCTCTGAATTCTTGTCTGTACGCATGAAGTCAAGGGCATTGAGAAGAACGGCCTTAATGCCTTGCTCCTTCATATAGTTGACCACCATATTAGTCGACATCATCTCACCCTGTGCTACGATGCTCTTTTCCTCAAATGAGGTAAACAACTCCTTGGTAAACGAACGCAGGAAATTCATCTCCTGAGTGAGAAATTCGCATGTCTGTGCTTTCATATCCTCAGTAGAATAGAGCTCGTCAACATGCTTCATGTACTTACGTTCCAACTGGTTGATGATTTCGTTGGCACCATCAGGATTCTTCTTGTAGAGATAATCTGAAATCTCAACAAGTGAATTGGTTGTACCAGACATGGCCGAGAGCACTACGAAGACTGGCTCGCCAGACTTGGTTACTAACTTGGTTACGTCCTTCATGCGGGCCGGTGTGCCAACCGACGTGCCGCCAAATTTCATTACTTTCATACGCTATATTTTTTTCTTTTGTCTTTAACTTACATTGATAAATCTTCGCGTGCAGAATAGTCAACCCTACTAATCTCCTCCGCATCGGCCTCTTCCTGATAGCTCGCTATCTTGTTGTAGTCGTTGGTAATCTCTTCCACATGATGGTCGGCACAACGATATACGATACCTGGATACTGAGTAAGCAGAGGGATATTATGTGTTGTCATGACAACCGCAGTACCCGTATGAGTAACCTGACGTAGAAGCTGTAGGATGTTAGACGCCGTCTCTGGGTCTAAGTTGCCAGTAGGTTCATCGGCTATGATGACTTTCGGTTTGTTGAGAATAGCGCGGGCTATGGCTATACGCTGTTGCTCGCCACCAGATAGCTCATGAGGATAGCGGTCGGCATAATCTTCCATCTCAACGTCTTCTAAAACATCCATGATGCGCTCTTCTATCTCGTCTTTCTTTCGCCAGCCAGTAGCACGAAGCACGAATTCCAAGTTGTCGTGAATAGTACGGTCGCTCAGGAGTTGAAAATCTTGGAAAATGATACCCATCTGGCGACGAAGCGCAGGAATATATTTGCGCTTCAAATCTCTGACATCATGGTTCAGTACGACAGCAGTTTCCGCTTCATCGACATCCAGTTCAAAATACAATGTTTTCAGCAAGGAGCTCTTACCGGCACCTACACGACCGATGATATAGATAAACTCGCCCTCGTCGACGTGGAAGTCAACATTCTCGAGCACCAGAACACCATCGTTTTGATAGATATTAGCCTTTTTGTAATCTATAAGCATAGTTCCAAACGATTTTTTTATTTCATTTCACCCTTAGCTTTAGCCTCGCGACGTTTCTTGTCCCAATTGGGGTCGTGACGTTTTTGTAACTCAGCAGCCACATCCTCTATTCGCAGTCCTTTCTCTGTCAACATGACCAACAGGTGGTACAACAGGTCAGAGGCCTCATACACCAGGTGGTCGTTAGTGCCATTAGTGGCTTCAATGACAGTCTCCAGAGCTTCTTCTCCCACTTTCTGTGCAATCTTGTTGATGCCCTTGTTGAAAAGACTGGTGGTATACGAACCCTCCGGCATTTCCTGTTTGCGCTTGTTGATGAAGTCCTGTAGTTCAGTCAGGAAGAGTAGGGGATTTGCATCGTTTTGCTCACCCCAGCATGTGTCTGAACCTGTATGGCAGGTAGGACCATCAGGATGAGCCTGTACTAACAATGTGTCATTGTCACAATCAACCTTGATGTCTTCCAGGTTTAGGAAGTTCCCTGATGTCTCACCTTTCGTCCATAGCGTATTGCGCGAGCGGCTCCAGAAGGTGACATGCTTTGTGGCAAGTGTCTTCTGGTAGGCTTCTTCGTTCATGAATCCTAACATCAGCACCTTGCGGGTCACGGCATCTTGTATGATGGCAGGCACGAGGCCTCCCATTTTATCAAAATCTATCGTCATAGTCTTATATTAATTCCTTCGTTGTGTAAATACTGCTTCAGTTCTGGTACGGGTATCTCGCCAAAATGGAATACTGAGGCGGCGAGTGCTGCGTCAGCATGACCTTCGAGAAAGACATCCCGGAAATGCTCCTTACATCCAGCACCACCGCTGGCGATAATGGGAATACGCAGCGTGTCAGAGAGCTGACGGAGGGCTTCGTTGGCAAAGCCTTGCTTGGTACCGTCGTGATTCATCGAAGTAAAGAGGATTTCGCCTGCACCACGCTCTTGAGCCTCATGTGCCCATTCGAACAGGTTTAACTCTGTGCGCTCGCGTCCTCCTTTTAGATAGCAATGCCATCCGTCTTCGTCGTGACGAGCATCGATGGCTACCACGCAAACTTGCGAACCAAAACGGTTGGCAATATCGCTGATGAGCTCAGGGCGACGGATAGCTGCCGAATTGACGCTCACCTTATCGGCGCCTGCATACAACAGGCTTTCCACATCAGCCAACTCGTTGATGCCTCCACCAACGGTAAATGGGATGTTCAACGTTTCAGCCACTTTCGTCACCATGTCGGCAAACGTCTTACGACCTTCAAACGAGGCCGTAATGTCGAGGAACACCAGTTCATCTGCTCCTTGCTCAGAATAGGCCTTCCCCAGTTCTACAGGATCGCCTGCGGAGCGAAGATTGACGAAGTTCGTTCCTTTTACCGTTTCTCCGTCTTTCACATCAAGACAAGGTATTATGCGTTTCGCCAGTCCCATAGTTCCTTCAAATTAATTTTCCCTTCATAAATAGCCTTTCCAAAGACTACAGCAGGAATACCTGCAGCATCGAGAGCTTTGATGTCGTCAATAGAAGAAACACCTCCGCTGGCTATCAGATGCAGCTGTGGATATTCTGCCATGATTTCTTTGTAGAGTTGAATAGCTGGGCCTTGTAGCGTGCCGTCCTTTGAAATCTCCGTGCACAGTACATTGCGGATGCCTGCATCTACAAAGCGACGTAGGAATGGAAGCAAATCCTTACTAGAGTCTTCTTTCCAGCCATTGATGCTGATTTTTCCGTTTCGCACGTCAGCACCCAGTATAAGGCGTTCCGCCCCATATTGTTCAATCCACGAGAAGAAGCGTTCTGGCTCGGTAATAGCTATTGACCCTATCGTTACCATAGCTGCTCCATTATCAAAGGCGATACGGATATCATCGTCGGTTTTAATCCCTCCGCCAAAGTCTACTTTCAACGTTGTTTTCTCCGTAATTTGTCGTAGCACCTTGTCATTGACAATATGGCGCGACTTTGCTCCGTCCAAATCGACCACATGAAGACGATGGAAACCAATCTTTTCGAAATCGCTTGCCACTTCATCAGGAGAGTTGGAATAGACGGTCTTCTGCGCGTAGTCGCCTTTTGTCAGACGTACACATTGTCCGTCAATGATATCTATAGCGGGGATGAGTTCTATCATAAATCGAGAAAGTTCTTAATCATCTGCTCACCAGCTTTTCCACTTTTTTCCGGGTGGAACTGGCAGGCGTAGAAATTGTCTTTTTGTAATGCTGCAGAGTAGGGGAGTATATAGTCTACAGAGGCGGCTGTATCAGCGCACAGAGGCACATAATAGGAATGCACGAAGTAGGCATAACACTCCTCGTCGAAAAGGGGCTTTTTCACGTTGTAAAGCTTGTTCCAACCCATACAAGGAACTTTGTCCTCATGACGGATAGGGGAGAAACGCTTCACTTCTGCGTCGAAGATGCCTATACAATCCACATCGCCTTCCTCAGAATGACGACATAGCAACTGTTGCCCAACACAAATGCCAAAAACGGGCTGTCGAAGGGAACGAATCACTTCGTCGAGCCTGTGAGCCTTCAGGTATTCCATCGCTCCACGCGCTTCTCCCTGGCCGGGAAAGAGCACACGGTCGGCCTTTGCCAACTGCTCCGCATCGTCTGTCAACAGCGGTTCTACGCCTAAGCGTCGTAAGGCATTAACTACGCTGTAAATGTTTCCGGCGTTATATTTAACAATAGCTACCTGCATTTAGCTGAAAATAATCGTTTTGTTTTTATAGGTCAGAATCTTGCGCTGTATATGCTTGCTAACAGCATGCGACAGCACAATTTTCTCCAAATCCTTGCCTTTCAATACAAGACTCTCGGGAGTATCCTTGTGTGAGATGCGTGTCACATCTTGTTCGATAATCGGACCGGCATCCAGTTCGGCGGTCACGTAATGACTTGTTGCACCGATAATCTTTACTCCGCGTTCCCAGGCCTGATGATAGGGCTTTGCGCCTACAAAAGCGGGCAGGAACGAGTGGTGGATGTTAATGATGTGATTCGGATAGGCGGCAATCATCTCGTCTGAGATAATCTGCATGTATCGAGCCAGAACAATGAATGTAACTTTCTCCTTCTTAAGCAGTTCCATCTCGGCAGCTTCAACTTCTTCCTTGTTGGAATGGTCCTTTTTGATGCTCCAGACATGGTAAGGAATACCAAACTGATCGGCCACATATCTCAAATCCTCATGATTAGATACGATGCAGGGTATGTCTACGTCAAATTCACCAGCTTTCCAACGTGCCAGCAAGTCGTACAGGCAATGACTCATTTTTGAGACGAAAATGGCCATTCGTGGACGTTTGTCACTAAAATAGAGGTTACACGTCATCTGGTAACGCTGGGCATAAAGTGTGGTGATGTATTCCTGAATTTTTTCACGCGGTATCAAGAAACTTTCCAGTTCCCATTCAATACGCATGAAAAACATGCCGTCTTGTTTGTCTACATATTGGTCAAGGTAAACGATGTTACCTTGGTTATCCGTGATAAATCTAGTAACTTCTGAAATAATGCCTTGTTGATCAGGACAATGCAGAAGTAAAATTGCTGTTGGTTTCATTTTTATATAATTTCCTTTTATAGCGTATTAATACACCTTATTAATTAAGACGTGCAAAGATACGAATATTTTTTCAGATTCTCCAAATTTTCTTTGGAAATTTATAAATAAAGAGATTTTTTTGCTTTTTCAAATCTAAGTATTATTTAAAACCATAATACGCATTATGATAAATAGGAAATTTAATTTGGATAAGAATGGAAAAATTTTAATGGAATCTGAAAAATAAATTGTATCTTTGCAGCAAAAGAGATAAACAAATCAAAAAACCAGTTTTTTATGCTTAAAGACTTTAATTTCTATGCACCTACCCGTGTAGTTTTCGGACGCGATTCTGAAAGCAAGATTGCCCAGTTGGTTAAATCCTATGGCGGCACTCGTGTGCTCATTCATTATGGTGGCGGTTCGGCTGAGCGTTCCGGATTACTCCGTGTTGTTCGCAAACAGCTTAGCGATGCTGCCATTCCCTTTGTTGAACTGGGCGGCGTAGTTCCTAATCCCCTTTTATCTAAAGTTTACGAAGGCATTTCGCTCTGTCGCCAGGAAAATGTGGATTTTATTCTGGCTGTTGGTGGCGGAAGCGTTATCGACTCTTCAAAAGCTATCGGATATGGTGTGAATTATGAGGGCGACGTTTGGGATTTCTGGTGTGGCAAAGCACCCGAACAATGCCTGCCTATTGGCGTCGTACTAACCATTCCTGCTGCGGGCTCTGAGATGTCGTCAAGTTGTGTGATTACCAAGGACGATGGACTTTTGAAGCGTGGTGTTAATAGCGATTTGTGTCGTTGTAAATTCGCCGTGATGAATCCTGAACGCACCTACACCTTGCCCCCTTATCAGACGGCAGCTGGTGCAACGGACATCATGATGCACACTATGGAGCGTTATTTCTCGAAATATGAGGATATGACGCTGACTGATGCCATCAGCGAGGCCCTGCTGCGTACCGTGAAAGATGCTACTTTGGTTGTCATGGAACATCCTGAAGACTACCGGAATCGTGCCCAGATTATGTGGGCAGGCTCTTTGGCACACAACGACTTGACGGAATGTGGCACTGAGAAAGACTTTGCCACCCATAGGCTCGAACACGAGCTGAGCGCCCTATTCGGGGTGACTCATGGTGCCGGATTGGCTGCTCTTTGGCCTTCGTGGGCTCGCTACGTCAAGAGCCGTCACCTGAACCGTTTCGTCCAGTTTGCCGTCAACGTGATGGGCGTTGAAAACGATTTTTCACATCCCGATGAAACTGCGGAAAAAGGGATTGTTGCCATCGAGGACTTTTATCGTAAGATAGGTATGCCTACCAATATCCACGAACTTCTCGGTCGTGAGATTTCTGCCGATGAAATCGAGATATTAGTGGATAAGTGTTCGCGTGGTGGTACGATAACGTTGGGTGCTATGGAGGTAATCGATGCCAACGATATGCGTAACATCTATCATATGGCGAGATAGGAAATAGGGGGGTAACACTCCCCTATTCGTTTTTTAGCGTCGGTAGCGACAGATGGTAGCGTACAGCCAGGAATCTCATGAGGCATGTGACCACAAATGAAGCTATAACTGTAACTTCAATAGGTAGTTGTATGTAATTTAAAAACCAATAAGTTATGCCGCCAAGTACGGCTGCTATGGCATAGATTTCCCTTTGGAAAATTACAGGCTCGTTATTCAACAGCACGTCACGAATGACGCCACCTGCCGAACCCGTTATACAACCCATAATGATGGCAACCCAATAAGGCTGTCCGAACAACAGCGACTTCTGGATTCCCGCTATTGTAAACAAGGCTAAGCCGAGGGTGTCGAACACGAACCATGTGTTGCGCAGTCCTTCCATGTGTTTTGCAAATACGATGACGAAAACCAGAGCCAAGGCTGTGCAAATGATGTAAAAAGGGTTCGTCATCCAAAAAGGTGTGGCACCAAGCATGACATCACGTATCGTTCCGCCTCCTATAGCCACCGCTATGCCGCACACATAGCCTCCAAACCAGTCGAAATGCTTGGCGGCGGCATGGCGAATACCCGATATGGCAAAGGCAAAGGTGCCTAAAAATTCGATGATTTGCTGAATGATATCTTCGTATCCCATCTTCCTATTTCTCCTCAAATCGTTTTCCCCAATAGCTGACCATCCGCTCGTACAACTTCTGTTCAGAGGGAGAATGTTGTGCATGCCAAAGTCTCTCCCCTTGCAAGGCGTCCGGCATATACTGCTGCGTGGTGAAATGGCCTGGGAAATCATGCGGATAACGATAGCCGTCGCTATAGCCCAGTTCTTTCATCAATGATGTTGGCGCATTTCGAAGATGCAGGGGGACGGGTTGATTGCCCGTGTTTTTTACCAGTCCTATCGCGGAGTCTATGCCTAAATAGGCGGAGTTGCTCTTGGGCGAAGTGGCCAGATAGACGGCGCATTCTGCTAAGGGAATCCTGCCTTCCGGCCATCCTATCTTCATCACAGCATCAAATGCTGCGTTGGCCAGCAAAAGAGCGTTAGGGTTGGCTAACCCGATGTCTTCGGCGGCTGAAATCACTAGTCGACGGGCAATAAACTGAGGGTCTTCCCCACCCTCTATCATGCGTGCCATCCAATAGAGGGCAGCATCAGGGTCAGAACCGCGAATCGACTTGATGAAAGCGGAGATGATGTCGTAGTGCATCTCGCCGTCTTTGTCGTAAGCCAGCGGATTCTGTTGCAGGCATTTTTCCACGAATTCATCGGTAATAACAATTCGTTCGTCTTGGGATGCTTCAACCGTTAACTCAAGTATATTCAATAGTTTACGCGCATCCCCTCCACTATACCTCAAGATGGCAGACGTCTCCTTCAACTCGATTTTCTTCTCTTTGAGATAGACGTCTTGCGTGATGGCGCGGTTCAGCAACTCCAGCAAATCGTCTTTTTCCAGCGATTTCAACACATACAGCTGACAACGCGAAAGCAAAGGTCTGATGACTTCGAACGAAGGATTTTCCGTTGTAGCACCGATGAGCGTCACGACACCTTTTTCAACAGCACCCAGTAGCGAGTCTTGCTGCGATTTTGAAAAACGATGTATTTCATCTATAAATAAAATAGGTGACGCCTCGTTGAAAAAACGTCCTTTCTGAGCCCTTTCTATGACGTCACGCACATCTTTCACACCACTTGTAACGGCAGAAAGCGTGAAAAATGGAGTCTCTAGTTTGTGGGCTATGATTTGTGCCAGCGTAGTCTTCCCCACCCCTGGCGGTCCCCACAATATAAACGAGGAGATGCGGCCTGCGTCAATCATTTTGCGCAAAACTGCACCTTCGCCTACTAAGTGTTTCTGTCCGATGTAGTCGTCAAGCGACCTCGGACGTAGTCTTTCTGCTAATGGTTCTGACATAAGTGGTTACAAAGTTAATGTATTTTGCGGAAAACTACAAAAAAATCGGCTAAAAACTTGTAAATCGAAAATAAAGTATGTACATTTGCACAAAAATATCGAATAATAGCAGAAAAATTTATGGCGAAAGAAACAACAAGTAAGGTATTGAACTTAAAGACTTTGAACAAGAGTACGGTATGGGACGTGCAGGAAAATGACATTTTCCGCATGCTTGAGTCAGGCGACAAGGATGTTGAAGTGAAAGACAACTTGCGTCACTATGCTGATATCATCAGAAGTGCCTTTACTATTGAAGAGATAAAGGATGACAAACAAATCAGGGAGAAATACGCCAAGTTAGGATATAAGGTTGGCGCTATCAAACTGGGTGAAGACTCAAAGGTGATTTGGGCCATCAAGAAACGCCCCATTGTCCGTGTTACCGACCTGACTTATGAGAACATCCGACACATCACGGCTGCCAAGCTCATCGAGGTGCTGGAGCGCAATTTTGGCGGAGGCTGGGATTCGCTTTCACAGTCTATTCAGGATATCATCGAGAGCGGATTCGACATTTCTACCACCACCCTCCCCAAGGATCGTCTTCACAAAAAAGGTGGCATGTACGAGAAGAAAGTGGCCGACGGCTTTGAAGTCCTTGAAATCGAGAAAGGCACGTGGGTGGAGGCCATCTTTGCCAAATTGAAGCCTGAGACCATCAAGCCCAAGATGAGGTTCGACGACTTCAAAGATGACATGGAAGACGACGACAACGAGGATGACGACCTGCCCATTGACGATTACAACAGCCCCGATGAGGACGACGACATGGAGATAGAAGACCCCAACGACGATGAAATCAACGAAAACAACTATCGCACCACCTTCACCATAGATGATGTTCCCGATGAAGATGCCGAAAGTCTCTCCGACTTCATTGCCGACGAATAGTAATCTCCACTCGCTAATAGCAAAACACTAAACTCAAAACTTAAAATATGAACATTCCTATGGTATTCTGGCTCGTGCCCATTGCTTCTGTTGTAGCGCTGGGCATGGCCTTTTTCTTTTTCCGTCAGATGATGGGAGAAGACGAGGGAACTCCTCGAATGCGTGAGATTGCACTTTACGTGCGTAAAGGTGCTATGGCCTATCTGTGGCAACAGTACAAGGTTGTAGGCATCGTGTTTGTAGTGCTTTGTACCTTGTTTGCCTTCATGGCTTACGGCCTGAATGTGCAGAACCCCTGGGTGCCTTTTGCCTTCCTCACGGGTGGTTTCTTCTCTGGCTTGGCAGGTTTCTTCGGCATGAAGACGGCTACCTACGCCTCTGCCCGTACGGCTAATGCTGCCCGAAATAGCTTGAATGCCGGTCTGAAGGTGGCCTTCCGCTCAGGTGCCGTTATGGGTCTTACCGTGGTGGGTCTTGGTCTGCTCGACATCGCCATCTGGTTCATTGCCCTCAACGGACTTACCGACGACTCGCTTATCACCATCACCACCACCATGCTGACCTTCGGTATGGGTGCTTCCACCCAGGCACTCTTCGCCCGTGTCGGAGGTGGCATCTATACCAAGGCTGCCGACGTGGGTGCCGACATCGTGGGTAAGGTCGAGGCTGACATCCCTGAGGACGACCCGCGCAACCCCGCTACCATTGCCGATAACGTAGGTGATAACGTGGGCGACGTGGCTGGTATGGGTGCCGACCTCTACGAGTCGTATTGTGGCTCCGTACTCAGTACTGCCGCCCTGGGTGCCGCAGCCTTCTCGGTGGCAGGTCTTGAGGTTCAGCTACGTGCCGTCATCGCTCCCATGCTGATTGCTGCCGTAGGCGTCTTCCTGTCGTTGTTCGGCATTTTCCTGGTTCGTACCAAGGAGGGCGCTACCATGAAAGACCTCCTGCGCTCTTTGTCGCTCGGTACTAATGTCAGCGCTATCCTCATCGCCATTGCCACCTTCGCCATCCTCTACTTCCTGGGCATCGAAAACTGGCTTGGCCTCTCCTTCTCCGTCATCAGCGGTCTTGCTGCAGGTGTCATCATCGGTCAGGCCACAGAGTATTACACCTCTCATAGCTACAAACCCACCCAGAAGATTTCAGAGGCAGGTCTTACCGGTTCTGCTACCGTTATTATAAAAGGTATAGGAACCGGCATGATTTCCACCTGCATCCCTGTCATCACCATTGGTGTGGCCATCATCCTCAGCTTCGGTTTTGCCAACGGCTTCGACCTCTCTATGTCTAGCGAAAGTCTGGCTCACGGACTCTATGGCATTGGTATTGCTGCCGTGGGAATGCTCTCCACGTTGGGCATCACGCTGGCTACCGATGCCTACGGACCAATTGCCGACAATGCCGGAGGTAATGCTGAAATGTCTGAGTTGGGCGAAGAGGTACGCCATCGTACCGACGCCCTCGATGCTCTTGGCAACACGACTGCCGCTACCGGCAAGGGCTTTGCCATCGGTTCTGCCGCCCTCACCGCCCTCGCGCTGCTGGCCTCTTATATCGAGGAAATCAAGATTGCGATGGACCGTGCCGGCATCATGATGGAGAACGTCAAGGGTGAGGTTATCTCGGCAGCTGATGCCACCATCCCTGACTTCATGAACTACTTCCAGGTCAACCTCATGAACCCCAAGGTGCTTGTCGGAGCCTTCATCGGCGCTATGGCCGCCTTCCTGTTCTGTGGACTCACTATGGAGGCTGTAGGTCGTGCTGCCCAGAAGATGGTTGAAGAGGTGCGTCGCCAGTTCCGTGAGATTTCTGGCATCCTCGAAGGCACAGGCACGCCCGACTACGGTTCTTGCGTAGAAATCTCCACCCGTGCTGCCCAGCGCGAAATGATATTCCCCTCTCTGCTGGCCATCGCCATCCCCATCGTCGTAGGCTGTGTCCTTGGCGTTGCTGGTGTGCTCGGTCTGCTTGTCGGCGGACTCGCCGGAGGCTTCACTTTGGCTGTCTTCATGGCCAATGCCGGTGGAGCCTGGGACAATGCCAAGAAAATGGTTGAGGAAGGCAATTTTGGCGGCAAGGGCTCGTTTGCCCATAAGGCCACCATCGTTGGCGATACCGTTGGCGACCCGTTCAAGGACACCTCTGGTCCGTCGCTCAACATCCTCATCAAGTTGATGTCAATGGTCAGCATCGTGATGGCTGGATTGACCATCCTCTTCATCTAAAAAACATGGAAAAAGGGCTCGTTTCATCGGAAAGCGAGCCTTTTTCCTACTTTTTTTAAAAAAAGTCTGCAAAAAGTTTGGCAGTTTCAAAAATACTCCGTACCTTTGCACCCGCAATTCAGAAAACGATGCACCCGTAGCTCAGTTGGTAGAGCACCTGACTCTTAATCAGGGTGTCCAGGGTTCGAGCCCCTGCGGGTGTACTTAAATCAAGGAACTGGTAGGAAATTCATTCCTATCTTTTTTTTATTTCAATAATACATTTAAAAGAGCTTGGCACCCTTCGAGTACATCTTGCCATGTAGTCTCGAAGTCGCCTGTGTACCAAGGGTCGGCGACATCTCCGGAACGGTGGGTGAAGTCCATCAGCTGGACGATTTTCCCTGCGGGGTCGCCACCACAGATACGTCGCATGTTGACGATGTTCCGCGAGTCCATGCCTATCAGCAGGTCGAAGCGGCCGTAGTCAGAGCGTGTCATCTGACGAGCCGTCTTTCCAGCACAGCTGATGTTGTGCTCTGCCAGTTTCCTTCGGGCGGGAGGATATACTGTATTGCCTATTTCCTCGGTTGAAGTGGCAGCAGACTCAATGAAGAAGTCCTCCTCAACTCCAGCCTTCTTGACCAAATCCTTCATTACAAATTCAGCCATCGGACTTCTACAGATGTTTCCGTGGCAGACAAATAGAATCTTATGTTTTGCACCTTTGTTCATGATGTTTGCAAAGTTACAAAAAAAAATTGAATTGTGCGTCAGAATGGTGTGCGATTCAAAAATAATTTGTAAATTTGCAGCAGAATGGAAGCAAAATATATTAGAAAAGCAAAGAAGGAGGACATCGCGAGTATTATCGAACTATTGCACCAGGTGAACATGGTGCATCATGTGTTGCGCCCCGACCTGTTTAAGCCTCACACCACGAAGTATAACGAGTTGGAGCTGGAATCGATGCTCGACGACAGTAGCAAACCCATTTTCGTGTACGACGACGGCGGCGTGATGGGCTACGCATTCTGTCAGGTTTCCGAGGTCAGGAACCACTTGCTGTTGGAAGACATCAAGACGCTTTATATCGATGACATCTGCGTCGACGAGAAGGCTCGCGGCAAACATGTGGGGAAGTCGCTATACGAACATGTTTACGAATATGCCAAGTTGATTGGCTGCAACAACATCACCCTGAATGTCTGGGAGGGCAACACCCCTGCATTACAATTCTATAGGAACATGGGAATGAAGGTGCAGAAGACGACGATGGAGGAAAAACTTCGATCATAGCGGTACACGCCCGCCGATTCCTTGTCAAACTTCAGCAGTCTCTCCACTGCCTTTACTTTCAATTCCATAAAAACTTTAAATTTTAAGGGTGTAAAAACTTTTCCGCTTCCTTGAAACCTATTCCTTACTTCGTGTTTTTGCGGTGTGGCTATGAAAAACTTGCCCCATGGTTAACAAAATTTTTCCGGATAGTTATGCCGCAATTTTTAGACGCTTTTGTCTGTTTTGCATCTATGATGCAAAGGTACGAATTTTTCCT
>ERZ842401.2208-NODE-2208-length-26352-cov-10.263984_pt1 | contig 26352 bp, 22 predicted proteins | sample MGYA00521270_ERZ842401 | MGnify/ENA primary metagenome ERZ842401 (study PRJEB31892, sample SAMEA3878208) | bioreactor metagenome | biome: Moose rumen | place: Sweden | collected 2011-10 | study: EMG produced TPA metagenomics assembly of the PRJEB12797 data set... | reverse complement strand
CAAGGAACACTGAAAGTGCCCTTGTTATGCATGGTACATGAATGATGGATTGTACATTTTTGTATGAGTGCATTCTTTTTCTCTCCTGACTTTTTCGTTTACTTTAAGTATTCAGATTTTATTACCTATTGTCAATAGGATTTACAAGGAATTTACGCCTTATATCATTTTCTTCCATGGCACAGGGGCTTTCCATTGCACGATACAATGAACACAGGGTTCTGTGCTTTCATCAGGTGGTATTCCCCCATCTGCTCTGCTCTGGAAATGCTTGCCTGCATGATGTCGATGTCAGTCACAGCAAGCGACTTCAATGCATTCTGAACGTGGCACAGCGTTTCCAGTGTAACGACAGAAATGACAATACGCACACCTGCATTCTTTTTCAGTACGCACTGCATGATATCCATGACAGCCCCATTACTGCCACCAATAAACACATGGGAAGGAGAAGGCAGGCTGTCCAGACATTCGGGTGCCATGCCCTGCACAACATGAACCGTGTCAAGGCAAAATTTCTTGCAGTTCTGCTCCGTAAGGCGTACAGCTTCTTCGTTGCAGTCTACGGCATACACACATCCATCCGTGCATATCCGAGCCGCCTCCACCGTAACAGAACCAGTTCCACACCCTATGTCATACACAACAGAATCGGATGCAAGTTCCAGCCTGCTCAAAATGAGCGTTCGCATGTCGCGTTTTGTCATGGGAACGGTCGAACGCACAAACAGGCTGTCGTCCAGCCCATACACAACGTTCATGGAGGAATGTTCATGTCTTGCGTGTTCAACCAGCAGAATGTAAAGCCCTTCTTCGTGCAAAGCCTGCATGTCCGATGCAGACATGCGGTGCACACATTCATCTGCACAGGAAAGCTGATAGCCCACATATATGTTCACTAGACCCAGCACACCGCATCCAACAGCATGTTCAATGTTCCTTCCAATATCGTTTACCTGCCTTACATTTGAAACAATGAGCAGACTGGCTTTGTACCGTCTGAATGCATTGATGTAGTCAACCGACCTTCCATGGCAGCTGACCAAATGCCAGTCATGCCAGTTTTTTTTCAGTTTTGCAGCAAAATATGCAACGGACGATATGCCCGTAAGGCTCTGGATGGCAAACGGAAGCTGCTTTTCTTGCCTGTAGAATGCCTGTGCTCCGCTGTAAAACCCAACATCACCAGAAAAAACGGCAACAGGTTTGGCATATTCGGGATGATACGAAAGGTATTCTGAAATCTGTTCGGGTGTGTAATACGGAACGATCGTGGCGTTGAGAGAGGATTCCCTAAAAAATCGATGCTGCAATACGGAGGGTGCTCCAAACACAACATCAGCATCCTGCAAGGCATGGAGCACTTCAAAAGTCAAAAGACCTTCATTGCCGGTACCAATTCCTGCCAGCACAAGCGTTTTTTTTCGGTCGGGAACAACAGCCTTTCCTGTGAGCGCCTGTATGCGTTCCAGCGTCTGGAAAAAATCCAGTGCATCAGTATCACCATCATCTGCACGTTCTGGATTCCGTATGACAACAGCCGTACAACCGCACTCCTGTGCTGCAGCAAGCTTTTCTGCATAGCCGCCTGCCAGTCCCGTTTCTTTTGTAAGCATATACGAAGCATGCATTTCTTTCATGAGAGCAGCATTCAGGTCTTTTGAAAACGGACCTTGCATTGCAATGACATGCTTTCCTGCAATGCCGCATCTAGTGCAAGATTCAATGCTTTCTGTCGAGGGCAGCACGCGTGCATACAGGCGGTCTACATTGTCAATGCACTGGGCAATCGTTTCAAGCTCCTTGCACCCCGTTGTAATGAATATGACTCCGTTGCGCTCATTCAGCCATGCAGCAGCTTCTTTTATCGAAGAAAAATAGACAGCAGGTGCATTGCCGTTTTCGCATCTGCGTAAAAGCCGAAGGTATGGAACAGATGATTCCCGACAGGCATGCAGAATTTCCTGTGACACGATGCGTGCGAACGGATGCGTAGCATCGACAACACAGGAATACTGCCGTTTTTTGCACAGCAGCGACATCTGCTCTCGATTCATCCGTCCCTGATGAATTTCTATATGTTCATCGGGAGTCATAATAAGGGAGCCGTACTCTGTTGCAACGCTGACCGTACAGTGTACATCCTTTGATGCAAGCCACGCTGCAAGCTCCCGTCCTTCGGTCGTTCCTGCAAAAATCAAAATGTCCGTCATTTCTGCCCCTCATACGCATAGCCCCGTACCGTCACTAATTTTTCTGCCATAATGCGCGTATAGGAATTTCCAATGAATACCGTAGTGAACATGTCTATGTCAGCAGCCTTTAACTCTTCAAGCGTACAGAGAGATGCAGATTCGCCCTTTCTGCCTATGTTCTTTACGTAGCCGCATGCACGGTCTGCTGGATACACTTTAAGGAGAATGTCACATGCCATTGCAAGATGTTCTTTGCGTCTATGACTGCACGGATTATACAGTGCAATGCACAAATCTGCCATAGCTACACATTCAAGACGTTTTGCTATGACCGGCCACGGAGTAAGGGCATCGCTCAAACTGACGACAGCAAAATCATTCACCAGCGGAGCACCAAGTATTGCAGCACCGCTCAGTGCCGCTGTTATGCCGGGGAGCACCTGCACCTGAACCGAAGGATATTCCACAGACATTTCTTCCAACAGTCCTGCAAGTCCATATACACCGGCATCTCCACTACAGACGAAGACTACATTCCTGCCAGATGCAGCATGCTCCAGTGCAATCCTGCACCGTGACTCTTCCTGCCGCATGGCTGTGGAAATATATTCCTTTGCTGGAAAATAAGGTTTCAACAAGTCAATATAGACAGTATACCCTATAATTTCATCACACACATTCAAAGCTGCAATCACAGCTTGCGTTATATGTTCATACGCTCCAGGTCCTATGCCTGCAACAATCAATGTTCCCATACATTCTCCTCGAAAAACAATTCTGATTATGTTTCCCACGTGCATGCCATGTTTTTTATTCCAACACAAAGCGTCATGCCGTTGCACACCATCTTGGGCACAATCACAGAACTACACTGTGCCGCAAAAACCGAACGTTCGCATACATTGTCAACGCCAGTAACCCGCCTAACAAAATCAGAAGAACTGCACGATGCCTGTACAGCATTCAATTCGCTGACAGAAAACGTCAGGAACGGCACGGAAAGTTGCCGTGCAAGTGACACAAGACAGACTTCTTCTTTTTTCAAATCAATGGAAGCAAGAGCCGACAGTGCATGCATACTCAGATTGTGTGCTTCGAAAACAGTTTCAACGAATGCTTTCAGCTGTGCATACGGCTTGCCTTTCTTGCATCCTATGCCTACAACAAGATTCTTGGGAACTAGCTGAACTGTACATACGCCGCATTGCGGACGTTCGTATGCAGAAAGCACGCATACAGGTATATTAGATGGCACATCTAAAGAGGTGACATCTTTCGATGTATGCAGAATGGAAAGCTCTTCGGGTTTATTGCGTGCAGAAACAGACATGGTGCCTGTAAAAGCCCCTGTATCATCGACAATGATAGCAGCCTTTCTAGTTTCCAAAAGCATGGAAGAAAAAACTTTTACCTGTTCCAAATTCCGTATGAACAGATTGTTTTTGCGAGCAAATACGTCCACGGCAAAAAGATGCTGCACATCACTTGCTGTTGTAAGAACCGGTGTTCCACCAACCCACAAAGAAATTTTTTCCGCCCATTCATTCGCTCCGCCAATATGCCCAGAAAGGACAGGAATGACAAACCTGCCGCACTCATCCATTACAATGACAGCAGCATCAGTATCTTTATGATGAATGTAGGGGGCTATTGATCGGACTGCTATGCCACATGCTCCAATATACAAAAGCACATTGCCCTTCATAAAATGACGCTTGACCCATTCATCGAGCGAAATGCAAAACACAGGAATGCCCTGCTTTTTTTCGTTCACTGCATTTCTTGAACAGAACGTAATGGAGCAAACTTCCTTGGGTGCATTGCCGTACAGTTTTTCTGCCATGGCAAGACCGTTTTTTGTAAAGCAAATGACATGAAGAAAAAACGGTTCGTTAGCTTTCACCACTCACACCCTCTCGCCACCCCGTTGTAAAGGTCGGATCATACAGCTTGGAACGGCTGTACATGCACTCATCGACATGAACCTGAGACAGTATATTGCCTACAATAATCAGAGCAGTCTTTGTAATGCCATTTTGCCTTGCAGCTTCGCAAAGTGTTCCTACCGTACATAAAATTTTTTTTTCATCACTCCACGAAGCCTTGTAGACAATGGCGGCAGGAGTGTCTTTGGCATAACCTCCTGCACACAGTTTTTCCTGCACCCTATCAACCATTCCCGCACTCAAAAAAATGACCATGGTACATTTATGGGCAGCAAAAGATTCTATGGATTCTGATGTGGAAACGCTGGTCTTTCCTTCAAGACGGGTTATCACAACGCTTTGAGACACATCTGGCAGCGTATATTCAATGTTCAGGGCTGCGGCGGCACCGCAAAACGAACTGACTCCAGGAACATCTTCATACGATATATGCAACGTGTTCAATGCATCCATCTGCTCACGCACGGCACCGTAAAGACTGGGGTCGCCAGTGTGCAGGCGTACAACATTCTTTCCATCTTTTTCTGCAGCAGCAATAACCTCCAAAACCTGTTCAAGCGTCATTCGAGCACTGTTATGTATGGCACAGCCTTCCTTGCACGCCTTTAAAAGATCCTTGTTCACCAGGGAACCTGCATAAATCACCACATCTGCAGTCTGCAAAAGCCTGTGCCCCTTTAGGGTAATCAAGTCTTCTGCACCAGGACCTGCACCGACAAAACTAACCATGTACCGCACCTTTCATGCACGTTATAAATTTTTCTGCATCGGCTGTTTGGCCAAGTAATCCATGCACATTAGAAAAAACGATTACTTCAACCTGAACGCCGTTTCCTGCCCAACAGGACATGTTCGAGTGAATGCGTACAGTCATTTCTTTCAAAACGGGGACTGCACAACCTTCTTCTACCAAAACTCGTACGGCATTATCTGTTGAAACGCATGCAGAAATGGCATGCTGAAGTTTTTCATCAAGCTGTGCATTTCTACCCGACACGACATCGTGAACAATAGAACACAAAATTTCCATTCTATGGTCTCCGTACTTTGAATGCGTATTCCTGATGCCTCCGGCAACCTTGACAAGCTTGCCTATATGCCCAATGAACAGGATTTTCGAGAATCCTGTTTCAACAGCCTTGCGTATACTATCATAAATGAAATTTGAAGTTGTTACAGCTGTTTCTATTGAAAAACCGTACGATTTTAAAAGAAAATCTTTGCCATAGTTGCCAGGAACCATAGGGAGTACTGGATAGTGCAGAGCTTTCCGCATGTTTATTTCAACCTGAATGGTATCAAGCAATGCCTGCTGGCTCATAGGTTCTACAATGCCGCTCGTTCCCAGCACCGATATGCCACCGATTATTCCCAAGCGTGGGTTAAAGGTTTTTGAAGCCAACGCCAGCCCCTCAGGAATGCTGATTACAATCCTGGCTCCGCGCTTGTTCCCTATTTCTTTTCTGACGCATTCTGTAATCATCTGACGCGGAACGCGGTTGATTGCAGCACAGCCGACATTTTGATCAAGCCCCGGAAGCGTTACCCTGCCGACTCCCAAACCTCCATCTATCTCTATTGAACAGTCTTTTGACAAGCTTACGAATGCATGCACAAGAACTCCGTTTGTAACATCAGGGTCGGAACCGCTTTCCTTGCGCACTGCACACTGTGCAACGGCACATCCCGAAGCCCCCTCTGTTACCGTTGCCTCAAGAACCTCAATCAGCACGGGAATGCCTTTTGGTGTCAGGACTCGCACATAATGCACAGGCTTTCCAGTCACAAGCATCCTGGCGGCAGCACAGGCAGCAGCTGCTGCACACGTTCCCGTTGTAAAGCCGATTTCGGGCCTGCCCTTCTGTTTTGTCAGAAAAAAAGAGCCTGATTCTGCCATGCCTAGTCCCTGCTTCCCAGAGTCTTGTACAGCAATGCATTGCAGATGGCAGCGGCAACGGTGCTTCCACCCTTAAGCCCCTTGTTTATGATGAACGGAACGCCATGCTCCGTGCACATCTGTTCCAGCATTTTTTTAGAAGCTTCGACATTTACAAAGCCAACAGGAACACCAATGACAACCTGGGGTAAAAAGCCTTTCTGCATAAGGTTGCACAAGGACAACAGGGCTGTCGGAGCATTGCCCACTGCAAATACAAGGGGTGCATCGGGAAAGCTGGCTGCCTTTTCAGAGAATGCTTTTTCCATGCTGACATATGCCCTTGTAACGGAATTATCTTTTGCCTTTTTTGCAACATCATCGTCTGCCATAAAGCAGTGTCCTTTACCTCCCAGTTTGGAAAGAGACTTTTTGTTTATGCCAGACAGGGTCATGTTTGTGTCAGTCACTATGTGCGGACTATTTTCAAGCACTGAACGGGCTTTTTCGAGGAATCCTTCAGAAAACGCAAGTGTCAAAGCATAGTCAAAATCAGCAGTAGTATGGATTACGCGCATAACAATATCTGCCTTGTCATCAGACAGGACAATATGCCGCCTGAAAAGTTCTGCCCCTATAATCCGAAAGCTTTCTTTTTCAATGTCCATTGGAAGAATATGTTCAAAAGCCACCATTTCCACTCCTGTATTCGTTATCGGCAACTGAAAATTCGGACAAAAACCCGCTCTAATGTCGGTCACCAAGCCCAATCAGAATTTTTTAGATGTTGCCATGATATCATATATGTACGGCATGTCCATGTGTGCCCTCACCGTCTGTGCAAGCATGTCATACTGCTCGTTTTTAATTTCAAAAACAGATTTGACCTTTTCGGCAGAAACAGATACGCCCTTTCTGACTGCCAAAGCCTTTAGCAAAGTTGAACACACGCCGTCTGCATCAAAAAAACCATGTACGTATGTTCCATATACATTGCCAAAGAAAATGCCATCCTGCTTTGACATTCCGGTAACAGTATCTTTTAGCGATGCGACAGGCTTGGAGCCATCGTTGCTGTCAATACGTTTCGTTATCCCCATGTGAATTTCGTAGCCTTCTATGGAAACACCCGAAAGAGGAGCCAGAGTTCCAGTCAAAGGAAAAATCTTTCCGCGTACCCGAGTCCTGATTTTAGAATTTGAAAAGGAGGTTTGCACCGGAAGAAGCCCAAGGCCTTGGACACACGTTCCGTCTTCTTCTATTATATTGCCCAGCATCTGAAAGCCTCCACAGATTCCAAAGACTACCACATTTTTTTCCATGGCACAGGAACGAATCGATCCTTCAAAACCACTTTCCTTTAGCCACAGCATGTCATGCGATGTACTTTTTGAACCGGGAATTATCAAAAGGTCTGGCACACCTATGTCACAGGCTTTCGAAACATAGCGGACGCACACGTCTGGATAGGACTCAAACACCGTAAAGTCAGAGAAATTAGAAATATGCGGAAGCCGCAGTATAACTATGTCAATGGCAGCATGTTCAAGAGGTCTTTCTGACGATGCCGCAAACCGTTCGGTAAGGCTATCTTCGTCATCAAGCAAAAGATTCATGTAGGGAACTGTCCCCACAACAGGGAGAGCCGTCTTGTCTTCAAGCATTTTTATTCCTGGAGCAAGGATGCTCTTGTCACCCCTGAATTTATTGATGACAAGTCCTTTTACACGTGCCCGTTCCTGTTTTTCCAAAAGAACAAGAGTGCCTATCAGCTGTGCAAACACGCCGCCCCTGTCAATGTCTCCAACAAGGAGCACGGGAGCATCAAGCCGCTGGGCAAGTCCCATATTGACAATGTCATCTTGCTTTAAATTGATTTCGGCGGGGCTTCCTGCCCCTTCTATTACCACAATGTCATGTTCACAAGCCAGCGAAACATAGGCATCCAAAATCGGCTGCCACAAGTTTTTCTTGTAAGCAAAATAATCCCGTGCACACATTGTGCCAAGCACTTCACCATTTACTATCACTTGAGAACCAATATCACTGGTAGGCTTCAGGAGAATGGGATTCATCAGGACTGAAGGCTCAATGCCGCACGCTTCCGCCTGCATCACCTGTGCACGACCCATTTCAAGGCCATCCTGCGTTACAAAGGAATTCAATGCCATGTTCTGGGACTTGAACGGTGCAACCGAATAGCCGTCCTGATGAAATATCCTGCACAGGGCGGCTGCAAGCAGACTTTTTCCCACACTGCTCATCGTTCCCTGGATCATGATGCATGTTGCCATAAGCAAAGTGTACATTTTTTTTTTCATGGTGTACAGAAGCCACCAGCAACGAGGACTGTGTGGAAACAATAATTTTCTAAGCAGCTCTACTGACAACAAAACACTATTTCTGATATACTCCTGTACATGGCTACGTACTCGATAAAAGCAGAAAAAATGGTCTTCGGCGGAGACTGCATTGGAAAAATAGAAGGCAAAACAGTATTCATTCCTTTTGCCATACCCGGTGAAACGCTTGAAGTAGAAATTACGAAAGACTTGCGAGATTACAGCATTGCAAAGATAGCATCGATACAAGAACCATCACCGTACAGAGTACTTCCATTTTGCCAGTACTACGGCACCTGCGGTGGATGCAACATGCAGCACATACAAACTGACTATCAAAGCAAGCTGAGGGCGGAAATCCTCAAAGAAGCATTTGAGCGCGAAGGAGTTGCGACACCCGACATACAGATAGTAACAGGACCTGCACAACAGTATCGCTCTCGCTTTCAGTTTCATGACGGAGGTCTCATGGCGCGCCAGTCCAATGAAATCATACCGATTGCATCATGTCCGTGTGCAGCCCCCGAAATAAATGCTTTTCTTACGGAAATTCCCTACGAAGAGAGACCAAAAGGACGTACTCATATTTTTGCAAGCAACAAAATCACTTCCATACCGAAAGGATACGACAAAATAGTCATTGCACAAGAAGAAGCAGCACGACAAAAAAAGGAAAAAAAACTGCCGGAAATAACTGCTGGCGGACGCAAGTTGAAAAAGCAGAAAAAAATCAGACCTCGCTTTGAAGGAACAACCGTAAATCCTCAAAATCTGTGCACGGTATGCCTGAACGAAAAAAACATCACGTTTGACGTACAAGGGTTCTTTCAGTCGAATATGACTGTACTGGAACAGGCAATACCGCTTGTAACGGAAGGTTTGCACGGAAAGAACGTACTGGACATGTATGCAGGAGCAGGAACATTTTCGGTGTTTCTTGCTGAGTCTTTTGAACACATTTGCCTTGTAGAACACAACAAGAACGCCATTGTGTATGCGGAACAAAACCTTGCTACAACAGGAAAACCTGGTTGCACGCATGAAAGCTACGGTTTGAGCGGTGATGTCTGGGTAACATATCATGCAGCAAATCATGTTCAACGGCACGGAGAATTCGATGCAGTCGTGATTGATCCTCCCCGCAGCGGAATGGAAAAGTCAGTTTGCCAGTGGCTGTGTGCTTCAGATATTCCCCTCATTCGCAGCCTGTCCTGTGACATTGCAACACATGCCAGGGATGCAAAATTCCTTACACGTGCAGGATACCACATGGAAAAACTGTTTCTTCTGGATTTTTATCCCCAAACGTGTCACATTGAAAGCCTTGCATGGTTTAGTAAGTAATGAACAGAACATTACTTTTTATTGCAGCACTGGTATCCATCAGATTCTCTGTATTTTCCCAGGTAAAAGTCAACCTTGCTGACACGCAGCCCAGCTGGACAACTGTATTGGGAGGAAGCGTCCTGACAACCCCCGTTCGGAACAGTACGGGATACATTGCTGCCGTCGAAGGCAAAATGCTGTATGCATTTAACGAAGAAGGAACCATTATATGGAAACATTCCGTTTCTTCGAAACCCGACATTATGTCTGTCGGCAAAGGAGGAATGCTCTATCTCATAACACGAAGCAACAGGCTGAGCATCGTGAACCCCAGTGGATTTGAGCTGTGGAAAGTCAATACCGGTTTCAACGTAATAGAAAAGCCTCTTCCAGGACGCGACGGCAGAGTATTCGTTCGCGGCAACGTAGAGCTTTCATGCTACGGCATAAAAGGTGCACGCCGCTGGCACATGAATATTGCAGAACAGAACACGAGCATTCCCCTCATAGAACTAAATGATGGAAGACTACTTGTCTTTTTGAACAAAAGCAGATCTGGACAAAGCATTGCCTATATCATTTCACCGTTCGGGCAGCTTGAAGAAGAAATTGTTTTTTCAGGCATCGTAGCATCTGCAGAGTCATGCAGCCAGGGAGTGCTTCTGTCGTTTTCAGACGGAAGCATCGGCCTGTGTACCGTAAAGAACGGGAAAACCGTATCCCAATGGATTTTAGGCAAAAGTGAAACAGGCTTTTCCTCGTCCGCGATAATAGTTCCTGCTGCATTTCCAGATTCCATTGCGGCTTTTGCATCTGGTTCAAAGCTCCTGTACATAAACCAAAAGAACGGAGCCATAACAGCATCCCTGTCTTCAAGCGTAAATGCATCATCAGGAAACACAAGCTCCCTTGCATTCAAGGGAGTAACGGCACAAGGGCTTGTCCTTGCCGACAAAGCAGGAGCAGAGTGCTATGACAGGCGGGGCGCATTGATTTGGCAGGCTCGCTTTAACACTTCAAAAGCATGGGATTACCTTATCGTTACAGATGAAGGATACATTGTTTTTTGCAGAAACGACTGGGTGATCGAATCGTATCGAGTCTGGCAAAGTACTGCTGCTAGTGCGTCTTCCTATACAGAACAGGCATTTTCGCATTACCGAGACTTGTATTCAAAGACAAGCATCTCTTCCAACGAAATCCTTGGAAGAGCCGTTTCCAGCAAACTGAGCAAGGAAATTGCTGAAGGATGGAAGTCTGAAGACTTTGGTACCAAGGAAAAACAGTGGCTTTCAATTCTGAGTAACGAAATGGATTCACTGTATTACGACTGGATGACGGCAAGTTCCACCCAAAATCCCTATTTCAAGCAGAATGTCTCATATACGCAGGAAATTCTGAACCTTGCATCGGAAAGTGGAATTTGCCTTTACCAAAACTACATTGCGAACATGCTCAAAACAGTGAGCGACCAGACTATGACAACGATACTGGCAAAAAATGCAGGAGCCATGGCGTATGATCCAAAGGGAGATATGCTCAATGCCCTTGCATACAAAGCAATGCACGCACCCCCAAAAAGTTCGGACAAACTGTTTTTTGCAATTTGCGATGCAACGTTTGAAATTTGCCGTTTCATGGGAAAGCCAGCTTTCTTTCAGCGTGGCAATGAAATACTGACATACATGATGAGTCCTCAGTTTAATAAACGAGTCCATGCCTATGCAAAGGATACCCTTGAAAAAATAATGAATCTAAACATTTAGGCACTTTTTTTTTTCATACAAACATACTATACTATAAAAGAATCTTTAATTGGAGGTTTTATGAAACTTAAAAAATTAGCAGCAGCAGTGTTTTCCATAACACTTATTGCTGTAAGCACAGCATCATCTCTTGAAGTTGACGAAGATGAAATCCGTCGAACAGGAGATGTGGGAACCATACAATTTGAAAACTACACAGGTCCTCATTCCGTCATTGAAACAGCAGATACCATTACAGAAATCGGTCGAGGCCTCGGACGACAGGCACGAACAAACATTTCTTCTGCAGGAACATATGGCCTGTACGGAAAATATACAATCATTCATGCAATAGATCCAAACACAAAAGACAAGTTTGACGCAGACATTCTTGTAATCAATCCAAATGCAACCGTTGACCATATCCGCAACCTCCGCAGGATTATTGCAGGTTACCTTTCTGCGGCTTATGGTTACAATGCATCGGATGCATCCACGCTTGCTACGTTCGTTACGGTATACAATGCTGTATATCGGGGAAAAATGGACGTGTTCCGCAGCAGATACAAGGATGTCGTTACTAAAAACCTGACGGAAGACAAGTGTGGTCTCAGCACAAAATGGAGCGAATGGCCGGGAAGAACCCAGATTGTCATTCCGCTGTACGACATCAACGGTGGTCTTTCATCCATTGACACTACGGCAATCAGCGACAAAAATGTCATCGACTCAATGCGTGAAAAAGACGACAAGGGCATTGATGAACGGAAAAATCTCGTAGACATAAAAGAACGCGAAGCCGAAGATGCTACAGAAAAGGCACAGGAATCTGCAAAAGTAGCAACACAGGATGCAGACAAACTCAAGGAGCAGCAGAAACAGCAGGCTTCCACAAATCAGAATGCACAGAACACGCAGAAGGAAGCACAGCAAGCTCAGCAGAATGCACAGAATGCACAGAAGGAAGCACAGCAGGCTCAGCAGAATGCACAGAAAAATCCAAATGATGCAGCTGCCCAGGAAGATGCCCTGAAAAAACAGCAGGAGGCAAAAGCCCTTGCAGAAGCTGCTGCCAAAAAGGAACAGGAAGCAAAGGCTGCACAGGAAGAAGCTCTGAGAAAGCAGAAGGAAGCTGAAGAAGCAGAAAGAAAACGCCTTGAAGAGCAGAAGAAAACTGAAGAGCTACAGAAAATTGCCGATGAATCAGCACAGAAAGCCGCCGAAGAAAAGGCTTTTGCAGAGCAGAAGGAAGCTGAAGCCCAGCACGACCGCACCGAAATTGCTAAAGACATTCAGGCCTTGCTCGATGATTCCCTGACGGTGGCAGAGACAAACACTGTTATTGGTTTGAAAGTCGTTGATGAGGCTAAAGATTTGAGCCAGATGGTTAAAATCAGTGCTACAGACGGTTCCATCGTAAGGCTTTCCCCTGTTACTGTCGTACACAGACGCGTCATCATGCCTGTTTCCGGACAAGAATTAAACGAACTCTCATTAGGGTCAAGGACTGCCATTACAGGTGACAATACTTTCTATATGGCAATTTGTGGAGACAAAAGCGCTTCAAACAACAGTGCCGTAAAACTTTGTCTTCTTGACTCTGGAAACATGGAAATTCAAAAAGAATCTGTAGAAATTGTTGCAGACAATTCAGTACTTGTCACAGACGGTACAAACTATTACTGTGTCATTCAGGACGGAACAAAATGGGTTGTCGGCAAATACAACAAAGCTTTGACATTACTGATAAAAAGTCCTGTAGAAGTTGAAGCAAACACTCCAATTACAGTTTCATCGAAAGGTGTCGTTGTTACCGCTGTAGGCGGCAAGCTTGTTCTTCTTGACAACAACACTCTTGACAGAAAATTCTAATTTTTAGGTCATAAAGCTTTACTCTATGAACATGAAAAAGGCTGTCCTTTTGTAAAAGGACAGCCTTTTTTTTCAGAACAACACTCACAATCACGAATCCTGTTTGCTTTTGTTTTCAAATTTTGTATAGCTTGAAATAAACAGCACGTCAACATCCCCAATTGGACCGTTTCGCTGTTTTGCTACAATCAGCTTTCTGTCCTGAACGGGATTATATTCTTCGCCATCCTTCTGCCTGTTGCGTTCTCCGTGAATAAACATGACAACATCAGCATCCTGTTCAATGGATCCTGAGCCTCGCAATTCTGCCAGATTAGGCTCATTGCCTTCTGCATTTCTTGAAACCTGACACAAAACCACAATGGGAATGCACAGTTCACGGGCAAGGCTCTTCAATGATTTTGAAATGGCGGACTGCTGCTCATAAACTGGGGCATCCTCATTTTCACTGGTAATAAGGCCAATGTAGTCTATAAAAATGATTTCTACCTTCTGGTTAGCCCTCATGCGGCGAGCCATGGCACGCAAATCCAAAAGCTTCATGTTCGGAGTATCAACAATGTACAAAGGAGAATCATAGCAGAGACTTGCTGCATCCTGAAGTTTCTGAAAATCTTCTGTTTTTAGCATGCCGCTTCGGAGTTTGGTACCGGGAATTCTTGCAACCTGAGAAAGTAGACGTTGTCCAATCTGGTCAGCCGCCATTTCAAGGCTAAAAAAACCGCATGGTATTTTCTTATCAATGGCAATGTGCTGCATCATTGAAAGTGCAAGAGCTGTCTTTCCCATTGAAGGACGAGCACCCACAATAATCATTTCACTGTTTTGAAAACCACTCGTCATGCTATCCAACATGGTAATGCCAGAAGGAATGCCAGAATATGTGTTTTTGTTTTTATAGCGCGTATCAATGAGCTTTATTGTCTGAGGAACAACATCACTCATAGAGAATACTTGCGTTGACTGATTTGAGTCCGTCAGCTTAAAAATCTTCTGCTCTGCATCTTCCAGAACTTTGCGGCTGTCCTTCGTGTCATCATAGCTGTCAGCTTGTATTTCAGAAGAAATATTTATAAGGTTTCTTCGAGTTGAATTGTCAAGAACCATTTTAGCATAGTAGTCAACATTCGCACTGGTAGGGACAATGGTCGTTAATTCTGCAATATAAGAGGAACCACCTGCTTCTTCAAGCTTACCTTTTTTTGTCAAATCTTCAGTAATCGTAAGAATGTCACCAGCTATTCCACCTGCAAAAAGACTCATCATTGAATCATAGATGACATGGTTGCGATGATCATAAAAATTGTCAGAACGCAGATACGTTACAACATCACTCACAGCCTTCCAGTTTAGCAGCATTGCTCCCAGTGTTGCACGTTCTGCATCAAGATTATGCGGAGGAATCCTTCCCTTTATTGCATCCATTCTGCCTCCCTTTAAAATCAAAGTAGCCCGCGAAAGAGCAACCTTCACGGGCTAGTTAAACATAAAACTAAAAACTAGTTATTTTCTGATGATTCAGCTTCCTTGTTTTCAGTTTTTTCAGCCTTTGATTTCTTAGACTTTTCATCTTTCTTGCCAGCATCATCGTTTGTTGGCTGAGGCTGTACAGAGAGTTTTACTTCTGCAAGGGCTGCTTCATACAAGTGAACTTTGAATGTATAAGAACCACAGCTCTTAATGGTAAGGCCAGGAATCTCAATGCGTTTTCTTTCAATTTCATAGCCAAGCTTTGCATAATAGTCAACAAGAGTCTGGCTTGTAACAGCACCATAAAGTTTTCCATTTGTACCAGCAGGCATTGTAAGAACAACATCCTGAGATTCAAGCTTTTCTTTAAGAGACTTGCTATCTGCTCTCTTCTGCTCCTTGCGAGCTTCGATTTCAGCCTTTTTTCCTTCGAAATAAGCTACGCTTTCTGGCGTATAAGGAACTGCAAATCCGTGAGGGAAAAGGTAGTTTCTTGCATAACCATTGGCAACAGTCTTTACGTCACCCATTTCACCAAGATGCTTAACATCATCATTAAGAATAATTTTCATTTTCAAGCTCCTCTTAAAAAGATTTCTTTGGGGATACGTCACCAGGAGTTGGATCGCACCCCGTTACAAGTTTAGGACTAAAAACAAATGTTAGTCTGCAACATAAGGAAGCAGACAAATAGAACGTGCACGCTTAATGGCAACTGCAAGTTCTTTCTGATGCTTTGCACATGTTCCTGTTATGCGGCGAGGAAGAATCTTGCCGCGCTCAGTCGTAAAGCGACGCAAACCATCTGCATCCTTATAGTCAATTTTTGCCTTGTTTGCACAGAAACGGCATACTCTCTTGTGAAAGAAAGCCTTTCCCTTTGCACGGCCGCGAGCTTCGTCCTCACGACCTGAGTCTTCTGCAGTCATCTGATCTGCACCATTATCAATCTTCTGATCTTCCACAACTTCATTTTTTGTTGCTTCGTCTGCCATAAAATGCTCCTATTAGTACGAATGGTATCCTTTCAGTTTTAGAAAGGAATGTCTTCAGGAAAACCGCTGCTGTCTCCGCCAAAGCTTTCATCTGATACTGAAGAATCTGCAGCCTGATAGTTCTGAGCAGAAGGACGAGGTGTATAGCCACCCGACATTTGCTGTCCTGAACCTCCACCATATGAAGATGAGGAACCTGCATCAGAACGTCCACCCAAAAGCTCTATTGAATTTGCCATGATGCGAATTTTACTGAACTTTTGACCGTCTTTTTCCCAGCGATCCTGCTTCAGAGACCCCTGAACAGCTATCTGCTTTCCTTTTGTGAGGTATTGCTTTAAGGATTCTGCAGGCTTGCCAAAGTAGGAAACATCGAAATAATTCACTTCGCTCACCCACTGATCGCCATCCTTCCGACTCCTGTTTACGGCTACAGACATTGCAGCAACAGCTGTTCCACTCTGAAGATAACTTAATTCTGCATCGCGAGTAAGACGACCAACCAATGCCACACTGTTTAAATCTGAACCTGCCATGTATACCTCTGCTGTAATGATGTACGCTCTACCTTAAGCGTCTTTTTCTGTCTTGAGTACGAAAAGATATTTCAAGAGATTTGGATTCAATCTGAACTGAATGTTCATGTCTGAAATCTTTGCAGGATTTGCCTTTATGTGGAAAAGAACAAATCTTCCGCGGCGAAGCTTCTTGATTTCATAAGTCAGATCACGATCACCGAAAGGCTCTTCTTTTTCAATCTCTACACCGAATTTTGCAAGGTCAGCACGGAGAGTGTCTGTACCTGCCTTGAATTTTTCATCCTCTACAGGATAAATAGTCATAAGTTCATACTTTCTCATAGTATATTCTCCTTATGGTCTTTGAATGGGAGATACGTGCGTATCTCCAAGGGGTACAAAATCTTAGCAAATTCGGCACTTTTCGTCAATAATGCCATGATTACTTTCTATGGAAACCTCGAAAAAATCACACAAAGGCAAGTTTTTCGATGATATCTTCAATAACATTCCTGACACTAAGGAAGTTGCACCATGCCGACAGTACGGGACATCATAAGTGGCACATTTTACCAAGACACATTGCACACCCTAGACTTTTTGCAAAAAGTAAGGTATATTTTCACTATGGCAGATGAGAATAAGAACCTTGCACGTAAAGTTATTGCACAAAACAGAAAGGCTCGCTTCAATTATACTATAGAAGACACCATTGAATGCGGTGTTGTTCTGGAAGGAACGGAAGTAAAGTCTGTCAAAGCAGGAACAATATCATTTTCAGACAGTTTTGCAATCATAGAAAACGGCGAAGTATGGGTTCAGAATTTTCACATTTCGGAATATTCATACTCCTCCATTTTCAACCATAATCCCGATCGAAAAAAGAAACTGCTTTTGCATAAAGATGAAATCAAGCGGTTGCAAAGAAAAGTTGACGAAAAGGGTTACACTTTAGTTCCTTTGGAGTTTTATTTAAAAAAAGGTCGTGTAAAAGTTGCTCTCGGCGTATGCAAAGGGAAAAAGCAATTTGACAAACGTGCCGATATACGAGACAGAGACATCAATAGAGAAATTGCAAGGGAATTCAAAAACCGGCAGCAGGAATAGGAAACAAACGTACAAGGAGCCTTACATGAAAAAAAAGTGTTTAGTGTCAGCAATCATTTTTCTTATTCATCCCCTTCTGTTTGCAGAAGGAGTCATAGAATTTTATAGTACGCAGTCTGCTTCTGCTGATGTTGAAATGATAGGAATGACAACAGATCTGTACTACAACCAGCTCCAGAACACCAATGGCTATTCCGTCATTGACAAAAGAGATACTGCATACAACACTGTCACCAAGACAAAACACGGCATCAGTTTTTACGCTCAAATTGAACAGACACCCGAAGATGAAGCGCTGTGGACATGCACGCTGCACGCCATAGACGGAAAAACAAACAAAGAATCTTATATTGTAAAGAATTACGAGTCATACTATAAAATCTTGCTGGATGCAAAGACATCCATAAATGCTTTGCTTGCAAAACTGTCAGATTCACCAGATTCAACCGCTTCAAGTACAGGTAGCGGAATCAAGACATCTATCGAAGACTTGTACGGTACATGGGATGCAGAAAACTCGGTCAACAAAATCGTCATCATGCAGAACCGCAAGGGATTCGTTATCTATGACAATGGCTCCAGCATGAATGTATCAGTAAGCATTGACGGGTCAACCATTACAGTTCGCCAACTTGAAAAATCAGAAAATACAGCATGCCCCACAACGTGGAAGTTGACGAAGTCCGAAAACGGAGTACTGAAAGGAACAAGGATTTCTGGAGACAGTACAACGGCTGTTGAATGGACAAAACGTTAAACAACAATGCTTCCCTGCCGTATGACATGCATCATTCCATCCTGAACCGAAACAATGGTTGACGGAACAGAATGGAGCTTGTCACCATCGTCAACAATCAGTCCTGTTTCCAATTCAAATTCATTTCGAATGTCTGCCACGCGCGACAGGACAGGCTTGCCGCTTCGGTTTACGCTGGTTGAATACAAAGGTGCATTGCACAAGCCAATGATTGTACGAAGCCATTCATCTCCTGGGCATCGAAAAGCAACTGTTGTCTGCACGTCTGCAAGCGGACACTCTTTTTTTATGTTAACAATAATAGTCAGAGCACAAGGCCATTTGTCCAGCAGGGAACGGGGAATGGCATCGTCCGTATAGTCATAGATATCTTCGGGTTTTGCTATCAGTTGAATCAGAGGTTTTGTTTCAGAGCGCCCCTTTATGGAGCGGATGAGAGAATCCGTGTGGAATTTTTTCGGAAAACATTTCAAATCGACAATACCACTGAATCCATATACAGTGTCCGTTGGAAGGATAACGATTTTTCCCTGTTCAACAGCCTGAACAACACGGAACACGCTGTTTTCATCATTTTTTACAATAATCATACGGATGGCATTCCATGAATTTCATCATAAAAACGTTTTCGGGGGCGACTGTTTCTTTGCAGAAGACCTTTTTCGGCATCAAACAAAAACAGAATGCAATAAGCCAAAAGAAAAAAAGCAAGTCCAACACTCTTGCAGAACCATTCAGGAAAATATTTTACATCTTCATGAAACAGTACACTTCCAGGATCATAAATTTGATTTTCATGTACGGCAAGTCCACTAATCTTAACTATTTTTTCGCCTTCCCTAATGTACGAAAGCTTTCTTGCATAGGCTGCAATAACATCCATATCTTTTTCAAGCGCAACTTTTTCAAGCAATAGTTCTTCCCTTGTCTGTTCAATGGTTGCAGCATGAAGGCTTAAAATTCGCTTTTGTTCATTAAGCTGCGATTCCGCCCACAAGCTGTTCCGCCCACAAAGTATAGAGATACATACATAAAAAAGTGTACCGACAACTGCGGCAACAAGAACTCTACATTTAATCATTGGTTTATATTTCGGAAATTTCCATCACGGAAATTATAGTTAAATAATAGTATCTTTTTGCACCGTTTCTGCCGATATATCTAGAAAAGCAAGGCTAAAAAATCTTGAGGAAATCTCTAAAAAAATTCAGTCCTTAGAGTTTTCCTTTATTACGCTTTTGTTTACTATCATTTTTGAAGGGGATTTATATGAGTGACTCATCAGGCACAAATACAGAACTGGATCAATACGGCGTATGGATAAAGACTCCTCCACACACGCACCAGGAAACAGCAGAAGAAGAAAACACAGATTCCCTTTCTGACTTTTCATTTTTAGACGAATTGCCGTCTGAGCACCAGGAATCTACTGCTTCAGACGACATGAGTGCAGATATTATGGGTGACATCAGTCCAGAAGGAACGGGTGCAGACGAAACAGTTTCTCTTGATGAATTCATATCTGATGTAAGCACAGAAGATGAGGCCAACATTCCAACAGATAACGAAGGCTCTTCCACCGAAGAAATGGAAGATGGTGAAATTTCCCTAGACGACTTCTTTGACGGTGACTCTGGTTTTATGGAAGAAGAAACAAAAGAAGAAGAGGAAGAAGAAGACCCATTGGACATTGACCTTGAATTTGATGATGAACTTGATGTTCAGACGGTAGACAATACAGATGATTCTTCATTCTTTGATGAACCGGAATCAACAAGCAGCCGCTCTTCAAGTTCCGGTGACAGCGAGACAGAGGGAGTTGACCTTTCCGATTTCTTCAGTGACGACTCCCCTGTCGATCAGGAAAGCAACTCGGATGATGCAAAAGCAACGGAAACAGTTGATGTCAGTGAATTTGACGACATGCTGGACAACATTTCCGATAATTCAAAGCCGAAAGCAGAAGAAACGTCTGTTGCAGATGCAGGCAGCACCGAAGACATTGATTTGTCCGAATTCGGTCTTGATGGTGACAGTTCAGAAAATGCGCCAACAGAAGCAGATGAAGAAGATTCTGAAGAAGACATGAAGACAAACTTTGACCTAAGCGTATCTATGGAAGACGAAGATTCAGGAACAAGCGTTGAATCGAACGCTTCCGATGCAACAGAAGAAAGCATTTCCATTTCTATTGAACCAGAAACAGAAAAACCTGCAGAATCAAGCAGCCAGAGAGCTTCTGTATCATCATCCGATGAAGAATTTGATGTTGATTCCCTGCTCGATTCCATTGAAGACGAAAATGGAGAGAAAGCATCTTTAAAAGATGATTCAGAAGCTGAAAATCGTTCTGCACCAGTACCAGAAACGGAATTTTCACCGACAGTTATCGTTGAAGCAGAATCAGAAACCATTCCAGACACATTTGACGAAGAGACATCTTCACTTTCAGATACAGAAGTTCATCCAGAAACAGAAAAAAATCTTGAAAAATCTGCATTTGATGATACAATAAAAGCACACAATGAAGACGAGGAAGATATGGGTGCAACAAACGAACTCTTAAAGCAAATTGCCGGAGAACTATTAAGTCTAAAACAAGAGATAAGTGGCCTTAGGTCTGAAGTTGAAATTATAAAGCAAAGAAACCAGACATCACCAGAAGCAGAAGAAGAAATCGACATTCCTGCTCCTTTGCCAGAAAAAGAAAAAGTTGCATCATTCCTTGATGAAGCAGACGATGTTGCATTGTCGGAAAATGAACTGGGCAATATTTTTGCATCAGCAGAAGTCACTCCTGACGAAAGCCCATCTGAGGAAGTCGCATCGGTTCCATCAGCAGAAGATGAGAACGCAGAAGAAGTCACTTCTGACGAAATAGCTTCCACAGAAACAACTGAAGATGAGTCATCTGACGAAGTAGCTTCTGACGAAGTAGCTTCTGACGAAGCAACTTCATTTGACGAACCTGTCATTGAGGAAATTCATTCAGATGAAACATCTACAGATAAAACATCTGTAGAAGAAGAACCAGAAGTTGTCGAAGAGAATTCACAAGAAGCAGCAGCAGAAGCAGAAGAAGAAGAAGAAGAAGAAGAAGTCGTACCAGAGTTTAATGAACCTTCAGACACTTCTGTCGAAGAACCTGTTATTGAAGAAATAGTGCCACAGGAAGAAGAAACAACTTCTTTGGAAGAGTTTTCCGATGAAAATGCCTCCGATATGCAGGAACGTTTTGTTGACATTGCGGTTCCAGAAGAATCAGCAACAGAAGAAACTTCTGACGAAGTAGCTTCTGATGAACCTGTCGTTGCGGAAATTCCTGTAGATGAAACATCTGCAGAAGAAGAAAACACGGTTGCAGAAGTAGTGACCGATGATGCACCTGTTACAGAAGTGGATGTCCCTGAATTTGAAGAACCTACAGAAGTAACTGTTGAAGAATATGTTGAGGAAGAAGGAACTCCTGACAAAGTTAACCTTGAAGAAGATGTTATTGAGGAACCTGTAATTGAAGAGTCTACAGAGGAAGAAGAAATTGACATTCCTGTAACATCTTCATCCGCAACATCATCGTTCCTTGATGAAGCAGATGATGTTGCTTTGTCTGAAAACGAACTGGGCAACATCTTTGCATCTGCGGAAGTCACTTCTGAGGATGTAGCTCCTTCAGAAGCAACAACAGAAGATGAAACTGTTGCAGATGACACAACCCGTGACCTTGCAGACAATGAACCAACAGAAGTTGAAGAGACAGGCACGTCCGAGGAAGAAGCATCTGACGAAATCGTTTCTGACGAAATCGTTTCTGACGAAATCGTTTCTGACGAAACAGAAGACATTTTATTTGGTGATGACAATGCTTCTGAAAATTTCAACGATGTAGCAAGTGAAATAACGTCAGACGAACCGCTTGAAGAAGAGTCTGCTGGTGATGAAGCTGAACAAATTGAAATTCCTGTTGCAACAGAAAATTCCTCTGCATCATTCCTTGATGAAGCAGATGACGTTGCATTGTCAGAAAATGAATTGGGCAACATCTTTGCATCAGCAGAAGTTACTTCAGATGATGCAAGTTCCGATGAAACAACAGAAGCTGAAACAACACAGCCAGAAGCACCGATAGAGACCATAGACTCTATAGAAGACACTGCTCGCGAGCTGCCAGAAGAAGATGAACTGGAAGAACTTGAAAATCCGATTACAGTCAATGACATTTTGGAAAATGCGCCAGAATCAGAACAGGAAGGGGACTCCCCTCTTACAGAAGATAACCTTGAATACCTGAATGGTGACGTTAACGGTGACATCACAGATTCCGATGAAGAAGAACTAGAACAGGGAATAAATGATGAACCTGTCCAAGTATTCAACACTTCATGGGAGCAGGTTGACAGAGAAGAGGAACTTAAAGAAAATGCAGAAAATGCAATGCAGGAAAATGAAGTTCCTGAGATTCCGGAAAACATGAGAGAAGAAATCAAAACAGTACTCTCCTATGTAGATCAGCTGCTTGAAAGCCTTCCAGAAGAAAAGATTGCTGAATTCGCAAAATCCGATGAATTCAACACATACAAAAAGCTTTTCAAAGATCTTGGTTTGGCTTAATGAGCATCACATTCACAAAATCTGCCAACGGCGAGGCGACTTGTTCTTATAATTCTATCAGGCTTCATTCAGCCTACAATCCAAGTCGCGAAGCCGAGCGTTTTGTTCAGAATGTAACATGCAATTTCAATCCAAAATACATACTGATAACAGGCGCAGCACTTTCGTACTGTGCCGTTTATTTAAAAAAATACTTTCCGACTGCAATTCTGTGTGCCATTCAGTTTTCCGAAGACTTCAAGATTGCCGACAAATTATGGAACAAAACGTTTTACACGACAACACAGAATGACATTCCGCTGTCAGAACAAATCTATTCTTACATGGGCGAAGAGGGAATCGTTTCATGCCTTTTTACGTCGTGGCAACCATCGGAAAAAGCATTTCCCCAAGAGCATGAACTTGCATGGAATCAAATAAAGAATGCAGTACTAAAAAGCAGAAATGTACTTGCTACAAGAAGTTTTTTCGCTAAAAGATGGGTAAAAAACACAATGAAATTCTGCATGTTCCTGAAAAACACATTCATATTAAAAAAAGGAGCATCCCCAATCATCATCTGTGCAAGTGGTCCAAGTCTGAAAAGTTCACTTCCCTTTCTTTCAGCACATCGGGACAGATTCTTCCTTATTGCCGTATCATCCGCACTCTCTCCTCTCATTGACAATAGCATCATTCCAGATTTGTGCATTTCCACCGATGGTGGCTACTGGGCAAAGCACCATCTGTCACATGCACTCATAAACAACACGAACATTCCCATTGCACTCTCTCCTGAATCAGCCTGTTTTTCAACAATTCTGCAATCCTGTGGTATCGTACCGCTCAGTTATGGAGACGGCATAGCAGAATCATTCCTATATAATCATCATATTCCTTCAATGCCAGCATACCGAAATGGCACCGTCAGCGGAACGGCAGCTCAATTTGCCCTTTCCATAACAGACGGAAATGTTTTTTTTTGCGGGCTGGATCTTTCTCCAACTAATGGCTATGCACATACACAGCCAAATGAATTGGAACGCTTTAACATGAAAAACGACAACAGGTTGCATCCTCTTGAAACACGGCTTTACCCATCAAGTCGCCCTTCTCCATCACTCGACATATACAAGTCATGGTTTGCATCAAGTGATTTTAAAGAAAGGTTGTTCCGACTGAGCGACAACTTTGCCTATAGAAATACGCTGGGCAAAATCAAGGACGTAAACTGGGATTATTTTGAAAGTACAACACGAGAAACCTCTCGTTCAAAACCTGAGTTCTTTGCATCCGAACAGATCGGCAGCACAAAGGAACGACGAGCACAAATAAAAAAAACGGTTGACACTAACATACACAATACAGACTGGATACGGGAGGCCGTACCTGCCGATTACATTGTATACGAGCGATGTATAGGAATGGACTCAGAGTCATCTGCGGCAAAGAAAGTTCAGACTGACATGCAGACATTTTATAAAGACATATTGCGTGTTTTTTCCAAAGAAGGCTAACCGTGATTTATAAAGAAACAATTTTTTCCAAAAACAACCTTCCTCTTCCTGTTTTTAACACAGGAAAACCGATGCATTCAAAATATAATCCTGCACAAGAAATGCCTGTCATCTCATGCGAAAACGAAGAAACCCTTACAGAGGGATTTTTCTTAGTAATGGGAATTGGAGCTGGCTATCATATAAAAAATCTATTGGAAAAAATTCAGGACAAACTCCAGTCCTATTGCATCGTAGCAGTGGAAGCTGATTCAGAAAGCCTTGAGTATTGCAGACAGTTTCCCATCATAAAAGAACTTTCTGCACTCAAAACCATAGCCTTTTGTACAAAGGACAACTTGACCTCTATTCTACTGCAGAACTACATTCCGAGTAAATATGGAAATTTCTTTCTTGTTCCGCAGCGTGCATGGCAAAATGAAAATTCAGCAGACTGCACCATGATAGAACTCATTGTAAAAGAGACGCTCAAGAATATATCAAACGACTATTCGGTACAGGCTCATTTCGGCAAGCTGTGGATGAGTAACATCATGTCAAACTTGATGACATTTACGAAAAACCCTACATTACAGGCAAATATAAAACTCACGGCAGCAGTCATTGCAGCAGGTCCAAGTCTTGATTCTTCAATCGAAATATTGAAACAAAACAGACAGTCGTATTGCATCATAGCAACGGATACGACATACGGTACACTCATACAATCAGACATATCACCAGACTTTGTTGTTTCTGTTGATGCCCAGCAAGTCTCCGTAACTCATTTTTTAAAATGCCCAGATGCACACGATTCCATCCCGACCACATTTATTTTTGATATATGCACCAATCCAGCCGTTCCTGTCTACGTGCAAAGCAAAGGACACTCTGTATTTTTCATTCAAAGTGGACATCCTCTTGCATGCCTCGCGTCAAAAACAGCGCATCTTCCCTACATAGAAACAGGAGCTGGAACAGTAACAATTGCCTGCTGTGACATTGCAAGACTCTTGAGATTCAACCGCATAGAACTTTTTGGAGCAGATTTTTCATACAGCAAAGGAAAACCGTATACAAAGGGAACATACCTTGAAACCCTCTATATAAGTTCCGCAACACGACTCATGCCACAAGAAACAAAATTATCGGCCCTCATGTATAGGACGCCCCTCATAAAAAAATCAGATTCATGCAATGACAGAACCTTTACGAGTGATGTTTTGCAACGCTATGAACACACCCTTGAGGAATGGGCCGATATGCATGGATATGCAAAAAAGAAATGCAACCAAACATGCTTGCTGACACATGCATCAGCACAAAAAGAAGTTCTGCCAGGATCTGCAAATGAGTTCAGTTTTAAAAATTTCATGCACACATGGATAGAGGGTCTGAAGGACAATAAATATGAAGAAACACTCTTGCCCTACATGGCTTTTTTGCAACACAAGAAAAACAAGAATATAAGCTTTTTTGAGCTTTATAACCTTGCATACACTAAGGCAATTCGTTACAATAGATAGATATGAAGAATAAAAAAACATCAATAGCAGGATTCATTTTTGCATTTATATACGTATTTACCATAGTAGGATTTTTATTTTCCCTAAAACAAGAAATCGACACAGGAAATGAAGCTGCACAAGATAGATTTGCAATTCTTACCAGAGAAACCAGTCAGAACGTAAATGCAAACGAAATAGGAAGTGAAGCATTCATTGATTCTTTTCTGGAGTCGCTCGGAAATCTTTCTGACATAGCAGGTGTCCAGCTGAAATATAACAACAGTCTTATTTTTTCATATCCAGCTGACATTGCAAACGGTGTTATTACAAAATCAAAGCAAGCAAAATTAATCAGCACAGACATTAATACGAAAGCAACAGAACCCCTAACTCTCAGTGCGGCAATCTACATGCTCAAGCCCTCCGTTTTCCAAAGGAACTTGAAAATAGCATTTGTCGTCATTCTTGCAACAACACTGATATGCCTTGCATACGTCATCTATCTTTCTCTGTATGATAAAGACAGACAGACAGTGAAAAACACCAGCAAAGAAGAAGAAGATGAAGATGAAGATGAAGATGAAGATGAAGATGAAGATGAAGATGAAGATG
>ERZ842401.2207-NODE-2207-length-26366-cov-12.575159_pt1 | contig 26366 bp, 33 predicted proteins | sample MGYA00521270_ERZ842401 | MGnify/ENA primary metagenome ERZ842401 (study PRJEB31892, sample SAMEA3878208) | bioreactor metagenome | biome: Moose rumen | place: Sweden | collected 2011-10 | study: EMG produced TPA metagenomics assembly of the PRJEB12797 data set... | reverse complement strand
ATATCTTTCGGATCATCCGTCCGGTTCTGCCATGAGCCGTTCCCGGTGTTCTTCCCAAACTTCGCAATCCAGAACTTGTATTTTGTGGAAAGCCCTGCACCGTCAAGGACTTTTTCGTACCAGTCGCGATTGCAGTAAATCCCGACTTCATAGCCGTGTGCTTTGAGGATGTCTGCTTCTGTGTCGATAATCAGTGTAAGTGCGGCTTTTCCGATATTCCGAATAGAACTATCCTCCATATCGAGCCAGACAATTCCCTCAATGGCTTTTCCCTTTAGCGCCGCAAGAATACCGTTTGCCTCTTCCACTGCCTGTCCTACGGACTTTGCGTAAACGTACCGATATACCGCAATCGGGATTGCCGCCGCTTTCGTCCCGGCATAGTTCCGCTCGAAAGAATCCTCGATCTGATTATTCTTCTTCGTGACTTTTAGAACGGCAAAATCACCGTTTCCGGATGCTTTCACCTGATTCCAGTCAATCATGCCCTGCCACTTCGCCACATCTATGCCGAAGCGCATAGCGCTTGGCTTCTTTTCGACCTTTGAGAGAACCGCCTTTGCGAGCGGTCCCACCTCTCCGTCAACCTCTAGTCCGTTCTTTTTCTGGAAGTCTCTTACGCATTGGTCGGTAAAGTCTCCAAACTCGCCATCGATGCCGCCGTGCTTAGAAAGGTCATATCCGGCATCTGTGAGCTTCTGCTGCACCCACTTCACATCATCGCCCTTTGATCCTTTCTTTAAGATATCACTCGGCACATCAGACGCGTTTGTAACAATCGCAGTATGTCCCTTGCTCTGCGTCACAAGGATATCCCCCTCGTGTAAGTCCATGCCCTTAACATAGGTCAGCTTGTCAAAGAGTCCTGTTTTCATGAGGATGCTAACCTCGTTCCCGGTATTGAAATCTCCGGGGTCTGTGCCGGATGCTTCCAAAACGCATCTACGAACCAGAGAGGAACAATCCGCATTGCACGGTGTCTGTGCGCTGGTTCCGTGTTTGACCACTCCATAGCGATCCCCCTGCGAATATCCGATGTTCGGGTTATCGCAGGCAGTGCGCATACTGAGCGCGAGGCGCTGTGCTATGTTTTTATCTTTTGCCCGCAGGAGATTCCAGCCCTTTGAATGGACGTAAAATTTCTGCTGGCTTACCTCTCCTGTTGTGTCATTGGAGCCTGTCTGCTTCTGGTCTCCTGCGATCCCGTTGACCGTTCCATTCTCTGAAATTCTTGCCGATCCGATTTTAACCATGATTCTCCTTTCCCGGAACGCAAAAAAGCGCTCCGCTATGGGAACGCCCTTTCTGTGAAACGAAGATTATTGGTTGGTTATATTTTATATGAACTGCAAGATTATCGCAACTGCGAATGCGACGATACACGCAATCCACAAGAATACTTTTCTTTTTCCTGTCCCGATAAGCATACTGATGGATGCAAGCAAAAATCCTATTGATCCGACAGTAACAAAGTCTACCGTCAGAAGTGCTTTCATGTTGAGATTATTCGCTATTAGCGTAACATTTATATTGATCAGGCTGAAAATAGCAACGAATATCGCCATGATCGCGAGAACATTGCCGTAAATGCTTCGCTCAATCCCGTTCACATCCTCAATCTTCTTATTCAGACTCTCCATGCTTTTTGAAAAGACAGACGTATAAGAAGACATCCCGCTATATTCAAATTCATTCTGAAATGTCCCGGAATACGGCTTTTCTACGTTCTCTTTAAGCTTCTCAAACATGATGGATGCTACTCCATCACCGTTTCTCATCTTGATAGTCTGTGTTGACACGTTCGTAATACGAAAGAAAACCCGCGTATTGTGTCCCGGGAAATAGACGGGAGCAGTCAGATCCAATCCTTGCCTAATGCGTCCATTCCGCAATGTCACGTTTGCCAAGATATTATTCGGAAGGTTGATGGCTTCTTTTGACTTTACAAAGGCTGATTCTCCCGGGCAAAGTGATACTTCGTCAATATCATCTCCTGGTTCTACGCAGAATTGGTCTATGGTCAGATCATAGGATACTGGATTGACTTTAGATTCGTCAAAAGGTGCTATCAGACCTTCTCCGCATTCCCTTATCTGCTTGTCACAGAGAACCATGAAATCACCTCCACAAGTTTAATCATAACTATTTTTACCTCGATGTCAAACGGTACTTTATGACTAGGCGTTCCCATATTCAATTTTAAATGTTCAAATCCCCGTTACTTTCCAACGATCTGTCCGATTGCAGTCTTCACGGTATCATAGCCAAGCGTCGAACATAACCACGTCAATACCGCCATTGCCACGACATATACAATATTCTGCGAAGAAACCTCTACATGATTCAGAATCATATATCCCACGGGAACCGCAATACCAACAACCACCGACACGATTGCCGCTATGATGGTTGGCTTCTTGCTTTCCGCCATTTTCTTAACCGCTTCTGTGATTAGACTTGTCATCGCTGCACATATCGTCAGCAGAAACATTGCTATCTGTACTGTCATTTTCATTCTCCTTCCTTGAAGTTCCAAAGATCACTCCGTCGTTATACTGGAATACGTTACCGACCGTCCGGGTGACAAGGATTCCGATTACTGCCGTGCCAAAGGTGGAATTGACCTCGTGCATGAAATTCACCGGCTCCTCAATGTTTCCAATGGTCATAAGAGCGTAAGTTATCACGAACATACAAAAGAGGATCGAGACCGCCCAGAGGATGAATACCACCGTGAGAACCTTCGCGGAAAACCCCAGCGACCACTTGGAAAACTGCTTCTTCGTTTCCGGGATCTTCACCTTGATATATCTATCCATCTATCCCGTCCTCGTCTCTTCCAAAGTTCTTGTCGATCCTGTGGTGCGCTGATTTCGTGGACTGCTCCACTACGGTCACTCTGCGATCAAGAAGCTGAATCTTTTCATCAAGTCCTTTGATGTTCTCTTTGATCTCCTTCACATCGTCCGCGATGTTCTCCAGCTTCACGATGACCGTGGTCATTTCCGCTGCGCTTGCCCGGTCATCGGTTCGGTTGTTTCTCCGAATCGCGATGATCCCGGAGAAAACTGCAAAGCTGACGGATATTACGGTAATAAGTGCGCTGATTTCTGGTGACATATGATCTCCTTTCTTGATAAACAAAAAACACTCTCCGCATAAGGGAAAGTGTTTGACGCATAGCTAATCTCTGTTATACTAAATACGGGTACTGTAACACCGTTTATGCGGTAACACAGGCGGTTATCCTCATGTAAAGTGAGGTGATGCCTATGACCATACTCGACTTCATAGCCATTGTTGGCTATACCTTCACGGTGCTGTCGTTCGGTATTTGGCTCGGAAGCAAAAAGAAATAGCCGTCCTGCCCCAAGAAAGCAAACGGCTATAACTTTGTAATCTGGGATAACCGCTTGTGTTGCAGTACCCTCTTTATATGTTCAATATAAGCCGTCTCCGCTTCTTTGTCAACACTTTCCCTATGAAGTTGTAAAGGTGCTTAATTGGTTTTTGTGTAACCTGAATCCGTGAAGCCAGCCTCAAAATATATGCTCTTGTCCTAAAAGGGAAGAGCGAGCCGGCTTTAGTGTTCAGCTTTCACCTAAAACTTATTGATATATTCTCTTTATCAACTGTATCATGGGTCAAAAAACCATGATCACACATTTTTAAGGTACCTTGACAAGCGCATATGGTATTTCATACACGCTGATTGGGCAATGTCTGCGATATAGGCAAGGTACTGTTCTTCTCTGGTGATCGGTTCGGGATATTCTGTTCCCTCTCCTGCAATATTCGCAAGATACTGCTCCTGTCTTGTGATTGGTTGGTTCGGTAAAGCCATGATCTCACCTCATTATTTCCCGAGAATCTTGTCGATCTCCGCCTTGAACTGCGGATACTTTGCAACTACATCATCATAGTCAAGTCTGCCAAGCTGGATCTGTCTTGCTAAATACTTCGCCATAGTTATCCTCCTTTACTCCATCAACAGATAGTTGATAGCTTCTTCCTGCTCTGCCTGCGTCTCATAGAGTTTCTCTACATCCGTCTTGTCACGGTTGATAAAGTGAGCCTCAACATTGCCCTGCATGGATTCTGTGTTGATCTGCACACCTACCGGGATGATGTCCGTTACCGCTTCATCGTTCAATGTTGCGCCTTTCAGATTGGCGATGGTAAGTGCCTCCCGAACCGGATCGATCTCCGCATAGGTTTCATAAACTCCGACAAGATCATAGATGGTCGATACATCTGAAAACTGGAATGATACGCCGTTTGACAGTTTCAATTCTTTCATTTTTAAAACCTCCGTTTTCTTTTTATTGTAAGATATGAACTCTTGTTTTCAGTTCCATTTTCGGGTGCTATTTTTACAAATAAAAAGCCGAAGCTTTCCCTGTGATTGGTTGGCTTCGGCTATACTGCGATTGCATAGTCGCAAAATGTTTTGTTTTCTTAAGTTTAACACAGTAGCGGCGTGATTAAAAGGGTTTTCTAAAATACGTTAATTTCTAGTTTTGGTAATGGTAGCTCGTGCTATGTTGAAATAACGGAAGCAATCAGTTCATCAAAAACATTTACAACACCATTTAGTACAATTGACGGGGTGCTTATACGAGGAATCAATAGTACAGGTGCCATCACTTATCAAGCCGCATGGACTCCATCATATGGGAGAGTCGGAACAAATAGCGGTTATGCTAAAACAATTTCAGCGTCTGGCGGCAACGTTACAATATCAACTACAAATCAAGTATCTTTAGTACGGATATATGGACATTAGAAAACTGCTTGAGTTGTGCCGGAGCAAGTACCATAGATACTGTATGATTGGTGTTGCTTTTTGATGTAAATACAATCAAAGAGTAGTTAGCCATACTATTATTAAGATTCAGTGTTGTACCTGTAACTGAGGTGGTACTATACAACAATGTCACTCCACCACTGTCGGAGTTTAGCTATTCCAAATCATATTTATACACATAACATGTACTTGCACCACTTACATATAATCCTATTACGTGTCCAGCGTCGACGATAGCACTAAACCCTCCAGCAGGAAGGCTTATTCTATTACCATCAATCCAAACACTTCCTGGAACGGTATAAGTGTTTGTTATTCCTTGGAAGAATGCCCTTTTGGTTACCACATATTCTTTACTGGATGTTGTACCACCTGTAGCAGAAACTTTAAGAACTTCGGTACCAGAAGACCAATCAATGTCATTACGTGTATCTGAACTAGAATTTAACTCATATAAAACCTGCGCAACCGTCTTTGCCGTGCAGTTCGATCCGGGGGAAATCGTGCCGCCTGTCGAAATAGCTGAGGTGGCTTCATAAAATGTGTTGTTATAGTAGAAGAACGATCCCTTCGGGTGTGCTTCGGATGCAATGTTGGTTTGCTCAAAGGGTGCTACATCTGCCGGTATAGGGAGAAGAATATCTCCCGTGGATTTCCGTCTTTCATAACCTTTTCTTACTGTTGCCATATTTTTCCTCCTTTATGACCAGACGAATTCTAAAACGTCTGTTGACTGTGAACTGCTGGTGCCGCATGTGAAATCTCTGTGATCTGTGTTGGTCTCACAGTACAGAGCATAGGATGTCCCGTTTACTGTAATCGTGGCGATCTGTGTGCCGCTTGTTAAATTCCTGCTGACAGACACGGTTGAGCCGCCGGACGGGGCATATATATCGGTTGCCGTGCCGTCTATGGTGATGGTTCCGATCTTTGTACCGCTTGAAAGAGACCGGGAAAATGATACCTCGCTCCCGGTCTCCGGGATCGGTGCTTTCAGCGCATAATCCACTCCATCAATCGTCAGCGTTCCGATCTGCTGCCCTGTTGCAAGAAGATCGTCAATCGCCACATTTGATCCTGTGGGAAGGTAGATTGTTTGTGTGCTTCCATTCCAGAGGGTGATCAGGAGGGAATTTGACTCCGAGTCATAATCTATCGTGTGCGGCGTTACGAGCAAATCCTCCTGTTCTGCTTTTGTCACGAACAGTTCATCAATCGCCTCATCATGAATATAGGTCGCATAATCCAATCGGTTCAGATTATATTCATTGAGCGGTGACTTCATGCTCGGCAGATTCTCCCAGTTGGTCCGGGATTGATACACTCTTACATAAGCCATAGTGTCTCCTTACTTTGATTCAAGCTGATCCTTCAGCAGATGGATTCCGCTGAGTGTTCTCCGTAATACAATGGTTTCGATATGATCGTCCTTGGTGGTCAGTGCGATATAATCCCCAACCTCTATATAGGGTACGCCAACAGCCTGCACGGTGGACGGCATATAATACACATCCTCAATTTCCCTGTACATCACGGACACAATGGCTTCAGCCGTTTCTTTGTCCGCATCCTCCAGAAGCTTATTTCCCGTGAGATCATAGTTGTACCGTACATCGTCCTCTGGATAATAAGCCGTGACCCTTCCATCCTTTGTGGTATCAATAGTGAGGTCTTCGCCCTCCACTACTGTGCTTTCTGCCTCTTCATCCACATAGTCGTATTTAATCCCACCAATCGGACCGACAAGGTTCTCTGCGTACCAGATAGACGAATAATGAGACCGATAAAGCTGTATCTCGGTTTCCTCCGGGTATAGGTCATCAGACGGATAAAGCGTCTCCATCGGATATAATGTATGATACGTGGATTGCAACGACCGTTCCTTATAGCACATCGCCGCCCTGTCGTAAATGCAGAACAGACCATGAGCCTCCATGTAATCCGTTACCCAGTCCCTTGGCGTAAAATTGTTGACCTTGTAATATCCATTTTCATCATATTCAATCGTTGATTTGGAGAAGTCCTGCTCTTTTTCCTTGGTGATCGCCGACTTTGTGATCTTGACCTCCGGGAATTCCTTGTACATCGTAGGGGTGTATTCAAGATTATAACCGGATAGCGTTGAGGAGCAGTGAAACACCACATCCTCAATATCGAACGCTCTGCCGGAGTAATCCGTCACCGCCGTGAATACCAGATCATCATAGACCGCTTCCTGTCCGTCTTCCTCTGTTACAAAATCAAGATCATCATAATCCCCCTGATAACTCTGGATGTTGAACCCATACATCCCGGAAAGCCGGATCAAAAACAATACCGGGATATTGACCTCGTTATATACCACACTGTTGTTGTATGCCGTTGAGGGGAAAAACGGATACATACGGTACTTATCAAATCCGGCATTATTGAAAAGAGTGGGAAGATCGCCGCCGAACTGATAAACATCCTCTCCCTGTCTGTTGGTGTCCGCTCCCTTTACCTTCGGAGTGGTAACGGTCTTGTAGTTATTCAGCTTGCGGAGATACCGATAGGTTGCATAAGCGATGGTAACGATAACCCGTGCAAGCCTGATCCTGTTCTCTTCCGTGTTATCTATGAGGAAAGAATCGGCGTCCACTCCGGCGTTTAATGCTGCCGAAAGTGTGGCGTTATTGATCTCCGCAATGGCTTCCTCTCCAATCACCCGGAGAAAACCGCCATCATTGATATCGAAAGTATTTTTGATCAGTTCCTTTTCGCTGATGGAGTCGATCTTGAATACTGTGTTGATGTCAAAGGTATCGTCTATGCCCTCTCCTGCTTTCGTAGCCACCTTGTAATAATAGCTTAAGGTGTTCGCCGGAATCTTTGTTCCATTTCCGATAGACAGTGCCGAACCATCCACCGCCGTACCGATATAGAGAGGATCATCAATGTTCAGCGGCGTTTCCTCATATCTGGTATCGGTCATCTGATGCGAAGCGTTATTCTCATCCAGAATCACCTCACCGCCGTCTGAAATATATTCACTGAATATCCCGTAATACGACAATATCCCATAGAGATTTGGCTTGTACTCGATCTCATTCAGCCGGGAAGTTCTGATCTTGGAAATCTCATACTCCGGCAAGGAAAAGAACCGCCCCACATCCGTCATCGCCACCACGTTCCGTTTTTCAAGGTCATTTGTTCTCTCGCAGGAGTCCACCCGGAAGGAACCAAGCGGCACAATGATGAACGGAAACGGCACATCGTCCGCTTCGAAGATATCAAATTCCTCTGCCACACCATTTGCGTAAAGATCGTAGTTTGGTGAGGATGGATTCTTTAAATTGGTTACTCCTGTGACTTCCCAGTATTCCCCTCGATTCCTGGCACGTCCAAGCGATCCTGATGGGATGTCATAGATATAGGCGTTGCTGTCCTCAATGCCGGAAAAATCTTCTTCCAAGGTGGTACTTCTTATCGTATCAAGTACCCATCCTGTGGTAGGCGTATAGTAAACCGTATCGAATCCACCATCGGCGTTATAGACATTCAGCATACTGGCAGAGATGCAGATGTCCTCATACACTTCTGGAAGTGTACCATCATACGAATAAAACTCTATATCCTCAACTGCTGCCTCTTCTCCGTTTTCCAGATAGACAAATTCCAGATCATCTATCAGCACTTCTTTGGTGTTGGAGAGAGAGGAACAGTCCACTTCTATCTGCGCCTCAATGGTGCAACCTTTGATATTCTCCACGCCTACGGTGGTAAACCGGAGCGTAGATGCCTCCGCAAGCCCGAACTTTAACTCATTCCGGGAACACAGAGACTCTGTGAATTTCAGCGACTCAAAGACCACGTTATCATTTGTGATGTCCTCACGTTCGCCGTTTGGAAAATGAATGCGGAGGTTCTTGCTTATCCCGTCTTTTCGTAACAGATATTTAATGCTTTCCGGATATTTCAGCATCAGTATTCCTCAATTGTGACTTTAAACCCGTTATGCTTCTCTTCCTCAAATGCGGCTGTGTCGTTTTGTGGGTCATAGGTCAGATAAAAGCGCCCGGTTTGCATAAGATGCAGATTATGGACATAGACCGTTGCATTGATGTAGCCATCTGATTCCCTTGCCAGCTCCACATTATCCACAAACTGCTGCAAATCCGCATACTTTGTAAAATATAGGGTAAATGTCCCCTTTATCGTCCTGCGGTATACATCTTTATGATGATATCCCCATCCGTCCTGCCATGCGGTATAGTCTAGGATGCTGTTTACTTTCCATGTCGGGAAAAGGATATGCCCTGTAAAATCAATATCGTTTACAATCAGTAGTTGCATTTTTAGTCTCCCAACAGCGGATTGCTCCCGGTGCGCCTTGTTTCCAGGGTGTTCTGTTTCACAACCTCTGAATACATATTCGCCGGGATTCCGTCAAAAATATTCGTGACTTCTATCGGGGCTTCATTCATATTGGCAATTGCAAGGGTAAGATTGTCTAATGACTCCTTGATTGCCCCGTCCCTGTCCGCTAAAATCGACATTGCCTGCTGTTCCTGCCACCCATAGGCGGAACCGACGCCAACAAGGGAATCCGCAATAGATGCATCTGGAATTACATCCTGAATCATTCCGGAAATATCGGGCATGCTCCGTTCAATTCCAATCCCGAATCCCTCGCCGACAAAATCCCCAAGCTTCATAAATTCTTTGGATGGCGATGCGATTCCGAGCGCCTCCTTTGCGGCGGCGATTGCTGCCAAACACATCTCAATCATTGCCTGAACAACCATGCTTTGCCCCGCGCGGATACCGTCCGCCAGTCCCTGATCTACCATCAGACCGAACTTGTAAAACAGTTCGCTCCGCTTTTTCTTTTCATTGATGTCAAATCCGAATTCATTACCCTTCACAACTTCAATGACGTCCTGACAAAGCTTCTGCATCGACTTTTTCAGATCTTCCCGTTTCTCTTCATCCTCTATGCCCTTTTGGAGTCCGACAACCAGATACTCCCCATATTCCTTTGTCACTTTGCTCGGGCTATTTTCATCAAATCCATCCTCATTGGTGATGGTATCCTTTACCTCTTCCACCATATCATCGACGGCATTTGTCAGCTCCTGTCTCGCCTCTTCGTCGTTAACGCCATCTGCCAGACCCTCCGGGACGCCCTTACCATATTCCGGCATATTTTCCGATATTTCTTCCATTTTTGCGCGGACTGCTTCACCATCTTCAAGAATTTGATCCGCGTACTCGTGATACCCGGTCGCAAGCTCTGCCTGTGCATCGGTAACCTTGTCCTCGGCTTCCTGCACCTTTCCGAAGTTCTCTACCACCTGATCAAAGGAATCGCCGCCTTCTTCCGCTGCGCTGACAAGCTCCCTGAGATACCCGGCTCCATCAATACCCATCTCGGAAATCTTATCCAGAATCTCCTGAAAGTTTCCTGTGGAATCATCCTTTGCATACTCCGACGCCTTGGCGAGGTCATCCGCGTACTGATTTAATACCTCCGCCTGAGATTCGAGGTTTTTTGCCATCTGGTCAACGGTTAGATCGGATTTATTCGAAAGCTCATCAAATAGTCCAATCTGACTTTCCAGAGACTCCTCCGCCGCCGCTTTTGCTTCATAATATGCTGTTTTCAGATCCTCAATATTCGCGGCAACCTCTGAGGTTGTCTGATATACTTTGCCGTTATATTCTACAGTTGCCTCCGCGAGACCTTCTGTTTCCTCTTCTGCCTTGTAAATGCTATCATACAGCTCGTCATATGCCGCTTCCTGCTCGTTTACGACCTCTTGATTTTCTGCTCCAAGTTCTGTCAGTTTTTCCAGATCGTCATTTAAAAGCTGAATTTCAACATCTGCATCTTGTATTGTGGTTAAGTCTGCGCCCTCGGCAATCAGGCGATTGTATTCATCCGTTTTTTCATTGATTTCCGTCTGCTTGTCTGCAATGTCCTGCTCAATTTCCGCCTGTTTCTTCTTTGCCTCGTACAGATCATTTGCAATAGCTTGAAGGTCCGCCTCTGCTGCCTGAAGCAGCATCAGCTCCTTCTGATTTCCAATGAGCCGCTCAAACTCATCATTGGTCATGTTGAGCTTTCCGCTCTCTTCTTCCAGTTGCAGATTCAGCTCCGGCATTGCCTCGTTCAGCTGGTCAACCGCTTTCTTCAGATTTTTCTTATCCTCTGCGGAAAGCTTTTCTTTTCCGTTCAGCTTTTCGATGCGCGGCACCAGCTCATCCACAACCGAAATGGTATTCAGCATCGACTGCCGCTGCGCTTCCCGATCTGCGGCGTCCTGGCGGATTTTTTCATGAAGCTCCTGGGTGGAGGCACTAAGTTCTTTTATTTCTGCGGTAGAGTCTTCCGCACCGGCGGCAAACGCCGCAATCGCTGTTGTCAGCGCAGTAATTGCCGTGATTGCAAGGAAGATCGGATTTGTGTTCAGCGCCGCAGTCCAAATAGCAGTCGCTGCCGTAGCCGCTCCAATCCCGGCAATAAGTGCTGTGAATCCGGCTGTGATTGCCGCAATCGCTCTGACAATCTCCGGATGTTCATGCACAAACTCCGCTGCTTTTTCTGCAAAATCTCCAATACCCTCTTTAATATCGTCAATCGTAGGCTGAAGCTCCTCACCGATTGCGATTTTTAGGTTCTGGATTGCGTTTTCCATCCTCTGAGAAGTCATCTCGGAGGTGTCCATCATCGTTTCAAAGGCTTCGGAGGTCGCTCCTGCGGAATTATGAATTGCATCCAGATTGTTGTTAAACTCTTTCAATCCCTGATTGACAAGAGCACTCGCACCTTTTCCTGCTCTTACATTGCCCCAAAGCTGCATCATTGCCTCGGAGTCATTGTCCACGCTCTCATATAAAATATTCAGCACGTCGGCAAGAGAATAACCGTCATTCATTAACTGCCCGAAGGATTCTCCCGTCTCTTCTTTCAGAATCTTACCGGTTTTACTTCCGCTTTTTCCAAGTTCGTTAATCATCGCGGAGATGTAGGTGGTAGATTCCGCCGTACTGATTCCGGCTTTCGTTACGCCGATATATGCCGCTTCCAGATTGGAAAGATCCACATTGAAAGCGGATGCTGTCGCAATCGCGGAACCCATACTTTGCGCAAGCTGTTCGACGGTTGTAACGCCCTTGTTTTGAACCACAAGAAGCGAATCGGAGATGTTTTCCATCTCTGACGCTTCCAAATGGTAAGAGTTCATTGCAGTTGTCAACAGGGATAGCGCTGATGTGGTATCTGTAAATCCTGCAACCGCAAGCTTGGATGCCTGCGCTGCCGCATCTACCGCGTTTGCAGTATCTACACCGGCTGAAATCGCATTGTATGCTGTCTCGGCAAGCTCAGATGCCGCCTGTCCGGTCTGTGTGGAAAGGTTCAGAAGCTCATTAGACATCGCGGACATGGATACCTTTGATGAATCCGCGATAGTGCTTAACTTCGCAACAGAGCTTTCGTACTGATCCGCCGCTTCGATGCAGTCTTTTAAGGCTTCCGCAATCTCTCGAACGCTACGGGTAATTCCCGCCGCTGCAAGCGCTCCTCCTATTGCGGTTAGTGCCGCCTGTGTTCTTTCCCCGAACCGTTCCGATTCCTCTGATGCCTCTTTTGTTTCTTTTCCGTACTCATCTATGGACTTTGCGCAATGGTCTGTGGACTGCTGCGCCTCGTCCATATATCGCTCTGTCTTTTGGAGTTCCTGATCCAGGGCAATCTCTTCCGTAACGGCAGTATTAACCTTCGTCTGATAATCCTCGATAGAGGCTTGGATCTTGTTGTATGTCTGTGCGGAATTGTCGAGTTTGCCCTTTAGCTCCTCAACAACTTTCTGCTGTTTTTCAATTTCCTCAGTAGAGGCACTTTCGGATTTTGTCATCTCCTCCAGTGCTTTTTTTGCTTCCTCGTATTCCTTTTCCAGCTTGTCATAGTTCTCGGATTCTTTTTCAAGTTCTTTCTGCGCTTTTTCAAGCTGTTTCTGGTGCTGTTCGCGAGCTTTTGTCTGCGACTCAATCTGCTTCGTCAGAATTTCCTGCTTCTTTGTGAGCGCTTCCAGTGAGTTCTGTGAATCCTTGTACTCCTGAGAGACCTGCTTCATCTCGGAGCGGAGTTCCTTCTGGACTGCGTTGATCTGCTTCAGCGCATTTCTGTATTCACTTTCGCCTTTCAGCTCAAGGCGTGCTCCAATGGTGTTTTTGCCTGCCATTTCCGCTCCTTAAATTGCGTCCAACGAATCAATTTCTTTATCTTCCTGATATAGTGCGCGTTTCATCTCGAAATTGTGAAACTTCTTAAACCATTTATACATCCTTGCGTAATCTGAAAGATACAAATGCCCAAATTCCCGATGGGTAAAGCCCATCTTCGTAACGCCGACAAAACGAAGAAAGGCGAAGTCTATCGGCTTTTGCGCTTCGCCCTTTGTGCGTTTTTTGGGTTGTCCTCGTCATCCTCGTCGGCGTCACTTCGTCCGAAACAATCGAAGATTTCTTCCCAGATAAGCTCTGCTGCTTTTATATAATCCATATCCCAGCTGGCAAAGAGGTCAACGCTTCGAACTGGTTCGAATGATTTCCGCATCTCATCCGCCTCGATCTGCAAGCCCTCGTTAATCATGAGCGGCAAGGCAAACGCCACCGCCCGCGCTGACGGCTCCACCCTTCTCATGAGCGCGTTTCCGTCTTCGTCTTTCCTGATCTCTCCGGAATCATCCAGAACATACTGCATTCCAAATACATCCCTTTGAAATTTTTCATAGGTGCCGTATTTCTCCTGAATATCCGCAATGACATTGATATCCATTTTCACTGGATAATCATTTCCCCCAATCGTGATGCGGCGTAAATTCACCATACTATTTTCTCCGTCTTCTCGTTGTCTTTTTCTCTTCTTCCTGCTCTGCTTCCTCTCGGATCAGTGGCGCGCCTATTTTGTTTTTGTTGCTTAAAAGCTCCTCTAGGCGGTTTTTATCCGCACGGGCATCATCGTGGGGGTAAATGTCCCCCACGTGATACACGTAATTACCGTCTTTAAGGTCGCAAAAGTCCTGCATTACGGTATATTTACTCATAATCCTATACTCCTGCTACAGTGACCGTACAAGTCGCGTTATACACCTGTTCGCCGACCTCGATGCTTGCCGTGATCGTGGTGGTTCCTGCTGCGACTCCCGTGATTACGCCATCATTTACCGTTGCGATTGTCGTATCTGCGGATACCCATGTCACCGTCGCATCTTCCGGAACCGTCGTTGCCGCAATCGTAACCGTATCGCCGACATTTACGCTTGCGGTATCGTTATCCAGCTCGATGCTCGGTGTTACCGGCTGTACCACGCCAAACATCTCTTGAATCCAAGCATCCGCATCTGCCTTGGTGGAGAACTCCGGGGACTTCGTGCGCCATACACCGTTTTCCAGCGCGAAAGCTGTCGCATTCAGTACCGGTGTATTAAAGGTTAGTGTCTCGCCCTTTGTGGTGTAGTTGTCCGCGCCCTCGTTAAACTGAACTTTATGAAGGAAGCAAGCCCGGTATGTCTTTCCGGTCTCCTTCATATTTGCCGCGATGAATCCATATCCGACAAAACTTCCTCTGTCATCGGCGTTTGATACTTCCGTCCCGCCCGTCACCGTATGCCCGAACAGAACATTTGCGAATGAAATCGGAACCTCATCCACGCCCAGCTCCACAGTAGCGTTTAAAAACTCATCAACCTTAATCTTCTGCCGGTCATCCGCATAGAGGCTTGCCGAGCTGAAATTCGGGGTGATGCTCGTACTCATCCCGGAGGAGCATCTTGCTACATTGCTGTAGGTCCCGGTTGTGATATCCAGCGTTCCGATCCACGGACGCGAAAATCCATAAAATGCCATTGTTAAAACTCCTTTCTTCCTGCCGTGTATTCGACTTCGAATACCGTTTGTCTGGTTTTCTCCACGTTCTCCCCCATGTCGTTCAAAAAGGATTGCGTGGAAGTTACGATAAAACCCGCGCCCTCCAAAAGATCGCGGATGTGTTTCTTATAGCCAAAGTAATTAGTTTCCTTTGGCGTGATAAGCTGAATCTGTAAATAACAGGTGTCAGCAATTACCCGGTCATCGCCGGTCAGCTCCGGGCGCTCGTCGGCATAGGTAAATACAATATAATTCTTCCATCTGCCGCTGTATTCGTCCTGCTGAACGGGAAGTCCCGTCTGTTCGAGCAGTTCGATCAAGAAATCATTCAGATTCATTCTGCGCCCACCTTCTTATTATAGATTTCCTGCATCTTCTCAATGCATTTCCCCTGGGCGTCGTTCTTCGCCTTCGCAAGAAATGGTCGCGCGGGTTGGTGGTGATGTGGGTGCGCAATGCCGTATTCTTTCCAGACCAGTTTTAGGGCATTCGATACCTTATACTCTCGCCCGGTGCGCGTGTGGTGATAGGTTTTTGTTTTGCTGTAGCCGCTCGGACCCGCAAAAACAAAATACGCATCGCCCTTTTTGGACTTTTTCGGTTTTCTTGCCTTGATGGATTCCACCGCCTCGGATTCTCCGTCATGCAGGATCGAGGACTTCGCAGCCTTTTTCAATGACTCCTCAAGCGTCGGTGCCGCTTCTTTAAGCATATCCTCCGCAAGCTCTTCGAAATCCGATTCCAGAAGCTCCGAAAAAAGATCATCCGGGAAATCCACTTCAAACACTGCCATATGCTTCCACCTCTGCACAGGTTAATTCCAGCCTCCCGGTGGTCGGGACAAGGTACTGTCTTTGTATGCGGTATCTCACGCCCTCATACTCGATGAAAGATGCCCGGATCGTCCGCGTTCTGCCGTCAATTTCCACCTCTGCCGCTGAAAGTTCAAAATCATCCGGATCTACCACAAAGATCTTTGTGACCTCCAGATTTGCCCGGAGCGCTTCATAATACTCCGAACGATTCACGGATTTGATCCCGGCGAAGATCTCAACGACCTTTTCATCATTCCCGTTCAGGAATCCGCTTTTATCTCTGGTTTCTCCTAGATCTGTTATCAGCTGTACCAGCTCGTTATTCATTGGCGTTCTCCGTGATACGGTAATCCCCCGAAAGCGACAGCGCATTTCGAAGCTTTTCAAATGCTGTTGTCCAGCGCGGTGCATCGTCCTGATAGCTTTCTACCATCTTGCAGTAAAACTCTATCGCCTTACGGAGAAGCGCATCCTCGCGAATCTCACGGTTTCCATCGTCATCAACCGCGATTTCACCATCCTCATCCAGTACGTAGGGGAGGACTCCGGCGCGGTATAATTCCAGTGCGCCGGAGTCGATGTCTGTAAGAAGTTGGGAATCAAGCGCTGTATGACGTATCCTCATAGAGTTTTTGATCTGTTCGAGCAGTTCATTCATTATCAATCACCCTGCGCCGCCTCCTGTGCCGCAAGGAAGCTTGCTATGATATCCGCCTTTAATGTTCCACTGATACTGTATCCAAGCTCGGCAGCGAGTGCCTGGATTTCCGCAATCGTCATTGCTTCCAGATCCGCCTGGGAATAGGTCCCAGGATCGGGATCAGCAGGATCAGTGGATGTTATTCCCCCAGTGCAAGGAAGATAAGGCTATGGGTATCAATCATCTTGCCGTCTGCAAGCATGATTGCTTTCGTCACCTCATCATCTGTATCCTGATCGGTATACCGGGAAACCGTCACATCCATGTTGGTATTGATCATATAGTCGGACAGATTGCAAAGGATTCCAACCGTTCCGGTAATCGGCATATGCTCGGTGGGATTCACGATGCGACCAAGCAAACGATATTCCGGGCGCCCGTCGATGCCATGATCCACGCGCGCAATCGGGTTGCCATTCTGATCCACCATGCCAACGATATGATTGAAAAACGTCTTTTTGTGCATCACCCACTCAGCGCCTGCCTCGTATGCGACCGGAAGAGCCGCCTCCGCTGCCACAATCTCCTTATAGGTTACGCCCGTTGCCGCCGGTGCCGTGATCGTTTCAACCGGGGTTTCCTTAAGAATTCCCTTCGGCTGACCGACTCCGGTACCGTTGATGATGGAATCTTCCAGCGCTCTTGTCATTGCCTCGGCGATATTCGAGGAGATAGTGCGCTCAAAGATCTCAAGGGTGACATTATCAACGATAATGGATACCGCGACCTGCACTTTCAGCTTGTAGTAGCTGAAGGTGATGGAGCCGGTGGCTTTCATCTTCTTGTCCGTAGTTGCACGTTCAGCGACCCACTCAGCGGTAGGCTTTACTGCAGAAGTCGGAACCGTTACGCCGCCCTTATAAGCGGTACGGGTTACCTTTGCCAGAATGTTGCCGTTGCTCTCCATCAGCTCCACGATCCGGTTTAAAATGGTGTTCGGGATCACTGCTCCGACATCCGTGGTGACGGTGGTTGCATCCTGATTCTTCATGATCGGCGTGCCGTGCAGCACATAGTTCATGAAGGACATACGGTAGTCCCTTTCAGCGTCTACGGAATCGTTCAGAACCGCGGAAATAACCGCATCATGCCCCGCATTGCTGAGGGGTGCCTTTACCGCACCGGAAAGTGCGTTGATGTTTGCCTGACGCTGGGTGAAATCCTCCCATGCGCTGTCCAGTTCGTTCACTTCCTGAACTGCTGCCTCATAGCCTTCCAATTCACCAGCTTCATTCGCGGCACTTGCATTCTCCAGAAGCACGTTCCGCTGACTCATGTAGTCTTCGTGATTTTTGAAGTTCATTTTTGACCTCCTTTGAGTTGTAAAAGATTGATGTGTCTTTGTCTTGTTAAAAAATCCGTATTATGGTCTTTCCCCGCGTACGGATTGAGTAACCTGTCTTTAAATCTTGCGATTGTCTCGGTGCTTAGTACCGGACTGATGGAATTGAAAAAGCGTGCACCGGACGGGATGCTTTCTTCAGCGCCGATGATCTCGTCAATGAAGCCATAGGAAAGCGCCTCTTTCGCATCCATCCATTTTTCTGATTCCATCAAAGAAAGCAGCTCCTTGCGGTCGAGACCGGTTTTCAGTTCGTAAACGTCTGCAACCGCCCTATCTGCCTCCTGCAAAATTTCCGCCATTTTTTCAAAATCTGCATGGTTTCCTTCTGCTCCCCAAGTGCTCACACAGTGAATCATATACTGTGCGCCCGGGTTTGCCCTGACATGAGAAGCGCCGCACGCCGCTACGGTTGCCGCCGATGCGGCGAAGGCAGTAATATCAGCCGTGATGTTCTTCTCGGATTCATGCAGCAGATAATAGATTTCGTTTCCGGCAAAGAGATCTCCGCCGCCGGAATTGATCAGTACCGTTACATCATCCTCCGCATTATCCAGCGCTTCGCTGATATCCTGTGGGGATGTTGCCGCGATTCCGAACTCGTCATAGATCCACTTATCCTCATTCGGTACTATCGTTCCCGTCAGATTGATCTTCGTCATTGTTATCTCCTCCTACTACTCCGGTATCTTTCCTGAGCAATGTCACATCGCCGCCCTCGATGGTGGGCAGATTCAGATACTCTCTTACTTCGTTCAATGTCATGATGCCCCTGTCCACAAACTGAACCAGTTCAAATTTCGTCTTAAGAGACGCAAAGGCGAGGGTTGAGGATTCGAATACGATCTTGTTTCCCCATGCTCTCTGACGCCTTGAAAAAAGCTTCCTGGTGTATTCGTTGCTCATCTGTACAAGAACCGGCTCAACAATCTGCCCGTAGTAGCTAATCCACTCATCCTCCGTAAAATGAGAATGTATGATATCCTCATTGGTATTGAAAAACGCAAAGACCCGTTGCGTGAGCTTATCGGTCTGAACAGCGTTCGGCACGTAATCGTGCGGTGTGATCTGTGTCGCTTCTGCCTTCGCGTCCGTTGCCGCGACCTTGATATCCGTTCCATCCGCAATTTCCAGATAATTCTTCGCGAAGTTCTCCGCGTTCACTCTGAGATCCTCATCCCGAAGAGACGCACTGTACCGAAGCAGCCACCTCACCACCGCGCTGTTTTTGATCGCGTTGATGATGCTCTGGTCGATGGAATTTACCACATTCATCAGGTCTGTCAGTGCCTTTTGCGGACTGTCCCCAAAGAGATCATTGCTGTTATAATCCTCCCGGAGATGAATGATCTCACGGTACGGGAATTCTGAATACTTGCCGTTTTGGTAGTTGAATTTCAGCGTCAGCTCATTCGCGGCATTATATTTTGCCTCCACACTGACCGCCGGAATAGGATAAAGCCCCACCGGCATACCGTTCACGTCTCTCAGGATCAGAATGAACGCATTGCCGTTCAGTGAAAGTTGATTTGCCACCTTCTCCTGAAGCATCTGCCCGGTCATAAACTCATTTGGCTCTTCCAGGAGAAAACGCATATAAACCTCGGGGTTTACGGATAGTTTGCGGTTACCTTCTTTGTCTCTTTCCTCCCGGATGTGCTTTGCAACGGCTTTCCCGATTGCCTTTGTGCGAGGCTTGATACATGCTCTTACCAGATCGGACTCATAGAGCTTCCCGTTCCACATATAGAGACCGTTTCCGCGCTCTGTCACCATCTGAAAGATATCTTTTCTTCCTGCGTTCCTTCTCCGGAACCTGTCAAATAATCCCATGCCCTTTACCTGTCGATATATGTTAAATAATCATCCCGGTTATCCAGATATACCGTATATGCATCCAGAAGCGATGCTGTTCCGTCAATCCGCCTTGTGGCGGCTCTTACTTTCGCCGGTTGAATGTTTGCATTTTTGTCGATGTCCACTGTGGTATTTGTAAGGCACCATTTCAAAACCGGATTGTTGTTATAATTAACCAGCTTTTTCTCAAGGTCTGCTGCCAGAGAGTACATCGGGAGGGATAGGGTTTTCTTTCCCTGAATCACCGGAACCATTACCGGCTGACCGAACTCATTCTCCATCAAAGCGACAAAGTGAGAGGAAGACCATGAATCATATCCGACCTTGTAAAGATAAATGTCTTTCTCGCTCTGCATTTCCTTGAACCATTCAACTACATCCTCCTCCCGGATCTGGTTCCCACTGCAAAGCCTCACAAGTCCCTGATCCACCCATAGATCGTATGGTATGCGGTCTTCTCTTATATGGCTTTCCAGAAGATCCGCCGGAATCCAGTACATTTGCTTGACATAGATTGTCGGATCATTTTTTACCAGAAATAGAATCGTCGCACAGGTCAGATCCTCGCGCCGGGAGAGATCTACGCCACCGATTGCGTATCGCGGCTTTAATTTTTCAAGCTCATATGTGGCTTTATTGTTTAGCTGGTCGAAGGTCAGCCACGCCTCCGTAGAGGTCTCCCGGATGTTAAACTCTTTGCAGATAAGATCTTTCACCAGGAGATGATTCTGCTTTGCTTTTTCCACCTTCGCCTCAAGCTGTGAGAGGCTTTTTATGGTTCCAAGCCCCGGATTCGCTTTTTTCCAGCAGGCGGGATCTGTCCATTCCTTCCGATCATCCAGCTCGTAGATAAAACAGATTGTACGTTCATCCTTATAGCCCTCTGGATCAAAGTATCCGTTTATGATCCGTTCCGCCTCGTCATAGACGAAATCATATATATCCTCCCTCACCGTTCCGGCGGTGGAGGTGATGAAAACTAAAGGCTGTTCTCTTGCCGTGGTACCGTTCGCGATGATATCATATAGCGCTTTTCCGTTCTTCCACTGGTGGATCTCATCCATCAGTGCGCAATGCACGTTGAGTCCGTCTAGTGTATTTTCATCGGAGCTTAAGGGTTTATAGGTTCCGTTATTAAATTCCTCGGATGAAAGCTCCCCTACAAGGGGTTTTACCCTCCTTCGAAGCATCGGGCTTTTATTTACCATCCGCTTCGAATTCATCCAGATGATCTTAGCCTGGTCTCGTTTTGTCGCTACTGCGTACACCTCCGGTCCCGGTTCGCTGTCGGCGATAAGCATGTAATTTCCGACCCCGGATGCAAGAAGGGATTTACCGTTCTTTTTCCCCACAATCAAGATCGCTCTTTGATATTTTCGTAGTCCGTTGATGTCGATAAACCCGAAAACTGCTGCCAGCATCGCCTTTTCCCAGAGTTCCAGCACAACCTTCTTACCGCCCTCTTTGCCCTGGAAGTTATAACAGCAGGATTCGAAAAAGGTCAGGATGTGGTTTGCCCGCTTGTTGCTGTAAAAAAATTGATCCGGGTGCTCACAATCATAAGCCAGCTTTTTATAGGTCTTTCGTATCTTCTCTGAAACAGTGGCTTTCCCTGTCTTGATCTCCTGGTAGTATTCCAGAATCGGGTTGTAATCATCCGCATAGTTCATACATCCTCACGTCCCAAAACAAACGCATCAAAGCCGTCATCCTCCGGTTTCTTTTCCGGCTGCTGCTCCTTGGGGAGAGCTTCATTTAGGAACTTCATCGTTTGATTGAGCTGTCTGGAAAATTGGAGGTACAGCTGCGCCGCCGGACTTTGCTTTACGCCCTTTTGATTTTCCCCGTTCTGATATTCAATCTCAATTCCCTCTTTCAGGATCTTCGCGGAAAGCTCTTTCATCATCACGGAGGCAAATGCCGCGTCTCTGATAGCTTCTCTCAGAAGTCTCTTGCGCTCTGAGCTTGCCCCCTGAAAGATACCGGTCAACCGTCGGATCTCATTTTCAATCGCTTTCGGATTGTCACCTAGCCCTTTATTTTCAAGGGGTTCGGCTGTCTTTTGCTTCTGAACTGCTGCTTTTTTCGTCGTATTCTGTCTGTTTTTTGTATTTTTCGGGGGGTTTTTTGTCGTAATTTGTACTTTTTTTGTCGTATTTTTTGCCGCTTTTGTTGTCTGACTTTTTCTTGTATTGTCTGGCTTTTTGGCTGTTTTTGCAGCTGGCATATACTACACCCCCCTCACGTGCGCGACCTGTGTATTTTTTCAACCTGGCGTGTCGGTCTGTGGCGGATGCCCCCGGAGTGGTCTAAGCAGGGGGGGATTCAAGCACGGTCGATCTCGCGGATTGAGATTGGATTTCCTTCCTCATCGAACAAGCAAAGTGCTTTTGCTTTTCCATGTCCGCCTACTCCATGTCCTTCATGTGTGTCGTGGCATGTTTTACATTCATACGAAAGATTATCATGATTCAACGCAATATCCGGATTATAGATGTTCTGTTCTGTCAGTATAACCTTGTGATGAACGATATAACCCAGCTCCTTCCGGCAGCATTCGCAGAGACCTCCATCAACTGATCTTCGCTCTGCAATATATGAATCTCTGCACTTTGCCCATGCCGCGCTGTTATAAAAGGGCTTTGCCCATGCGTGCGCCATTATCTTTTCCCCACTCTTCTGTTATTATTTCATATCACACTTTGAAACCGGTTCCATTTTCGGGTGCGATTTTATTTTTTCGCAAAAAAAGAACGCAGGTTTTTCCTGCGCTCTTTCCAGTCTCTTTTATTTTCTTTTCTTCCGGTTTTTTCCGTGTCCGGTAAGAACATAGATCGTAGCCGCCAGGCATGTGATCGCCGCGACAATCGCAAGTATGACTCCGAAAAATCCTCCAACATCGACCAAAAACACCATATCATCCACCGCCTTTCTGCGAATCAATGAATTCCCTCATCATTTTTGTGATCTGTTCTGACTGTCCCACTCCCACCTTTTCACAAGCTTCTTTGTACTCATCCGAAAGCGATTTATACATCCGAAAGCCTTTTGTTATATAATTGTTTTTCCTTTTCCATCGGTCTTGTGGCGTCTCTTTCTTTTCATTCTCCATCGTGCTTATGCCTCCGCATCCATAACCGATCAGCGATGATTGCCGCAATCGCTCCTGTAATAATTGCTATAATAATTGCTTTATCCATATTGTTTTTCAATGGCAAAGATGATACTATGTTTTTGTGAGGAGTGGGAACGCCCGCCCCTCTTGGGTTATCCTATCAGCTTGCTAAGTAGATAGGCGATTACTCCAGCTGTTGCTCCGACGGACACATCCCAAGCGAAACGTCGGAGCGCTTTTTTTATTCGTTTTCGTTTCTTTTTCTTTGCCATTGTGTTGACCTCCTTTCTGATATTATAATGCCATAGTGTTATCCCTATGTCAACAGTTATTTATATTTTTTTTCGAGTGCCTCCCGGATTGCACAGCCATGATTTTCATATTGCAGGCAGCATTTTAAAAGCTGATGGTCTTTCGCCCCTTCGTTTCGGAATTCCAGCTTTGTGCAACTCATTCCCTCTATCAGCGGCTCACATTTGATATATTGCTTCCCATCCAGCACAAAGAACGGGCATTTTGCGTTGATTCTCGCATTTTCCTTGCCTTTGTACATTTGTTCTCCTTTTCGCTTTTACTGCCCTCACAGAACTTTTCATCCATTCCATACTTTTCAGCTATTTCTTTTGGTACATATAAATCAGAGTTGCCACATTACCTCTCATAAATTGAGTAAATCCCTCTATCATCTGTTTAGCATCTATTTCATTCTGCATCATCATTTTCCTTTTCACTCATATCATCATTAACATCTGCTAATTGCTCCATTAATCGGATCAAATCTTTTTCAAGTTCTTCACCCTTTTTAACTCAAACTTTGTCATTGTTTTACCTCGCTTTCATCTATCAGATACTGCCGGATAAATCGGCTTGCGTATTGTGGGTGAATTTCTGACCGTGCAACCGTTCTATTCTTTCCCGTGTTTCCTTTCGTGATATAGTCAACCCTTCTCTGTTCAACAAAATCTATCGGCTCCATAACAAGATTCTGCTTAGGTTCGCAATTTATAAACCAGAATTGAGTTGGCTTTTTCATATAATCCCCATTTTGCCGCCTGTCTTTGTCTATGACTTTCGGCTTTATGCACCAGTATGTTGTAAGGTAATGCGGAGAAGTGCATGGGTTTTCAATGACCATTTTCAATCCATGATCCAAGCATATACATACCATTTGGGAAATCAGCATATAATTCCTATGCAACTCTTTGTGTAGCTTCATGGATGTTTCCAATTTCTGACGGTCAGTATATTTTTTCATCTGGTATGATTCCCCACGAAACATTAACGGTATCTTGGCTTCAAATCTTGTACATGGGAAGAATGCCATAATCAAATCATCCTGGCTGATCTTGTCAAATACAGAAACGCCCCCCCTATAAGCAGTTTCTATCTCTTTGAATAAATCTATCTGGTAATCGGTTTCTCCGTAGTCGTTCAGAATGTCATAGTCATACGCTTCGATCCCCAGCTTCTTGAACTCATTTTTGAATGTTCCAGACTGTTCAAAAAAACAATGCGCTATCATTCTTCCCTCTCCTCAAAATTCTTACAATCTGATCCTCAAATTCCCGTGTTCGTTCGTCCACTCAATAGCTTCTCGGAAAGTCACTCCGCTGTTTTTGACCTTATCCAGAAGTCCGTACATCCCGGGGTGCGTCTCTTTCAATCGCTCAAACCGTGACGGGTATTTTTCCAAATGACATCCAAAGCCGCATAGCATACATCCCGTCCTGTCGCATCCTGTTGTGTGAAGAGGCACATTGCCAAGGTCGAATAGTTCCATCCCGGTCATAGCTTTAAGGTCTAACTGCCCAGATTCTTCATCGTCACTTACCACTTCGCCGTATACTGAACAGATAGGCAAGTCGTTTGATTTGATATAAAGCAAAACATCCTGTTCCGTCCAGAAACTCATTGGATTGCTTATAGGTCTGTCTTGGTCAAAGGCATTGCATCCATGCTCTAACCATTTCTGTGTTCTTAATCTGCTTTCGCTTGCCATTTGTGCCGTAATTGGGACTCTCCCTGTTTGCTTGCCATATCTCTTGGCAGGTTCTTTTTTCATTACATCACAGCAACGGTTTGAGATTTCAAAAGGCGCATCCAGAAAGAATTTATATTTCTCTTGCGAGAACATTGACCGATCTTCGCTAGGGATATTCTCCGCCGTCTGTATGTCGTTCTCTGTCGTGAGCATCCCCAAAAGCAAAGCCGATTTGCATACCTCTCCGATCCGCTGTCCCTTGTCTCGCCTCATCATACTCGCCAATTCCTCGGAGTTTGCGATACTTGTTATCGTACCCCCCCCGCTCGGATTTCGCATACTCTCCCGGTCTGCACGTTCCAAGAATCTTGTCCGTTTCGTATTGGTATAAGTGGTGTTTCCCGGCTCTTCTTGCTCTGATATGCTCCCGTTCCAGTAACTCTGTCGTACCAATACCGATACGGCGGCTCTGTCTGTCTGTCTGTCTGTCAAAGTGTTCTGCTCTTGAAGTATGCTTGTCAAGTATTTCCTAGCACCTTGTACGCATTCCGACACTTCTTTGCTTATCAGCGGAAATCCGTACTTCTCGCATACCTCCATAAAGCTGATCTTTGGCTTCAATACGGTCACATTATCAAAGGTCTTTGCAAAATCTCTCAATTCCGGGTACTGCGTTGGAACATCGACAAATACCGCCGGGATGTTATACTCCATACGGTTTCTGATAATATCCATCAATACCGTGCTATCCTTGCCGCCGGAAAATGATATATATACGCCATCCTCTCCGTATTCCCTGATCCATTCACGGATTCTGTTTTCCGTCATTCTAATTTTTATGGATAAGGGCAAGCCTTGTAATTGGCTTAATTCTTCTCTTGTGTGCTTCATCCCATATTCTCCTCAAAATTCTCACAGGCATCATCATACCTGCCGATCTGTGCTCCATCTTCGCCGCAAGTGTAATATGTTACACCGTCCTCATCTTCCTTTTCGGTGTAATGGATGCACTCGCTACAATCGTGATCCCGGAACTCATCTTGATAGCAGTTTGAAGCCTTGCACACCTCATCCAGACCAATCAGACAACCGCATTCGTAATTCAGCATACATTCGTCATTGGCACACTCGTACTGCATTGAGGAATAATCCAGTACACACCCGGAACATCCACTTGACCAGTCTTTTCTCTTGCATACATCACATGGGTTCTTCCCCTCCATCTTCATCCTCCAATCTCTGCCATGATAAAATCACATGATCTTCCTTGATTATCCTTTTGATCCCTTCTTTTACCTCGTCCAGTATCGACTCCGTGATAGGCTTCCCGTCTTTTATCGTGACAACCATGCTTCCAAAGCCGTTATACCGTGCATACGAAAAATAGTATTTGCTCATCCCCAATCATCCCCCTCCGTAAATCCTTTTGGCAAAGGCATCCAAGCATCTACATACTCATTTCCGGGGCATATGTCCCCGTGGTCAATGACGCTACCATGCACCCAGTCCTTACGGTACATATACCATGTAAAAAAACTGCCGTTCCAGTAAGCAACCGTAACCTCTCCGTATGATCCCGGCTTCATGTCATTTTTGTAACTTTGCGATATCAGCACGGTTTCCCCGACCTCTGGCTGTCTTTCGTTTAACAAAATCCATTCACTCACAGCACAATCCCCTCCTCCGCTAACTCCCTGTTGAATCCATAGCCGTTACAATCATTCGTCCATGATGCTTCTCCCCGGCACTCCCCCTTGCACCATTCAAAGGTATTGCCGCACATCACAGAGCATCCAAGGAGATATTCACAGGTGGAACACAAACACTCTTTGCAATTACTGCCTAAATCTAACGC
>ERZ842401.2206-NODE-2206-length-26369-cov-4.606445_pt1 | contig 26369 bp, 22 predicted proteins | sample MGYA00521270_ERZ842401 | MGnify/ENA primary metagenome ERZ842401 (study PRJEB31892, sample SAMEA3878208) | bioreactor metagenome | biome: Moose rumen | place: Sweden | collected 2011-10 | study: EMG produced TPA metagenomics assembly of the PRJEB12797 data set... | reverse complement strand
GATGATGTTCCGTAACGGGCTAAGGTCTGATAAGACACATAGACTCGGGTTCCGTCCAGCCCTGCAGCACTGACCAGCCGTCCTTTGGGACGTTCGACCACTCCCTGCACGATATGCGGGATTCCACCGATCGTAACCATCATTCCCGCCACATTATTGGAGCCGAACAGCTGCCATGCCGTATCTTCATCGATCACACAGTAATCCTGATTCAGATCGTTTCCGGAAAAATAGCTGCCATACAATAGTTTCTGCGGGTGAAAAAGGAAAAAATCCCATCCAATCCCTGTTGCATCCGCCTCCACGGTGGTTTTGCCGCTGCTTTCAGGGCCGTACACCTCAATGATGCGCCCCTTGGGGATGCCGCCCACGCCCAGGGCCAGGTCCAGCTCCAGGCAGCCGGTGGGGATCACTTCCACCTTCATGTGGGTCTGGTCGCCCAGCTTCATTACGGTGCCTTTGCCAAACTGCTTTTCCAGGCTGGCCAGGGTGGTTTCCAGCGCCCGGGCGCGATCGTCCATCACCTTGGCGGCGGCCACGGGATTCACCTTCACGCTGTATTGATCGTGGCTTTTTCTTTCGGCGTTCATGTCCGGGATCCGGGCATACCCTTCCCGCTCCAGCCTTTTTACGAATTCCCAGCCGATCCCCGCAATAATGCTTTTCTTTTCAGGGATATACGGATTGTTGAATTGATCGATGGCGTTATTTCCAAACACGGTCAAAATGCCGCCGGGCATATTGTATTTTTCAATCAGAGCGGTTTTCATGCCCATCCGTGCGGAAGCGACCGCCGCGCAGAACCCCGCGCTCCCCGCTCCGCAGATGATCACATCGTAATAATCCATCATATGAGTTTCCCTGCCTTTGTTCTTTGGATTCCTTTGGCGTTGTTCTGGCCTTCGTTTCCTGAAAACGAGGAGGAAAATCAGCGCTGAATCCGACCGCTTCGTCCTCAGTTGGATCAATCTGTCACGTGTCGTAAGGCTTTCGCCGCCATTCAGCGCTGTGTATAAAAAAGCTGCGTTTTATTTCTCTGAGACAGGTTTTCAGAAATCAGACAATATTATAGCATACATCGCCTGGCTTGAGAACATTGAATATGCTGAAAGAGAGCAAGGTTTTTCCGGCATTCGCATGAGACGCAGCGCCTTGATCCCTGTGAATTGCGACTCCTTGAAACAAGCGCGTGAGCGAATAAGGCCCCTATTCGCCTTTCAGGCGTTTTTTCTTCCAAATCTTCCCGCCGGAGCCATTCGCATAAATCGCGTTTCCATGGAAAACCTATGGCTGATGAAAGTCAAGGAGGCGCGAACAGCAGTGAGAGCGACAGGCATCGTAAGACGCATAGACGAACTGGGCCGCGTGGTCATTCCCAAGGAAATCCGCAGAACCCTGAGAATTCGTGAGGGTGACCCGTCCCTGACTGGATTGACACCGTCGGAGCGTTTTTGCCTGGCCATCGAGGATTTTTCGGACCGGATCGGGGTCAGGGAGGCGTAATGTATTGCAAATTGTATTGCAATTTGTAATATGCCATGATAAGATACAGAAGGTGGAATAAATGTGTACGAATCCTTTGAAATCGACGAAGGGTCATTAGCCTTTTGAGAGGTATGAATATGGTGAAGATGAATTTGCGTGATTTATCACCGGAACTGTTGCCCGAAGAATTGGAAGAGCTGGATGCGGCTGAAAGAAAAGCGCCTGTTTTTGATGCGGACAGCCCGGCCATGACTCCTGAGCAGCTTCAGCAATTCAAACGAATAAACCGGGAAAACCGCACCAAGCCAACCATTTCCCTGCGCATATCCCCTGCTACGCTGAAAAAAGCAAAGCAATATGGAAAGGGGTATACAGCGCTGCTGAGCAGGTTGCTGGATGTGGCGATTGATGATGAAGAATTGGTCCGCAAGTGCATTTAGGCAAATACAGCCCAGCATCAATCGAACACACAGTCAAATAAGAACACTTTGATCCAGGCATTCAGAAAACTTTCTGGATGCTTTTCTGTTTTTGGAAAGTCATTGATTTAACCCCCAAATGACAACGCCGGACAAAAATGACCGGCGTAAAGATGTCATCCACGCGACGGAAAGGAGAAACACCATGGCGATTGTACGAGTACCCAAGGTGAATAATTACACGATTATGTCCAACCACCATCTAATTGACCCTGAATTGAGCTTCAAAGCAAAAGGGCTCATGTCCTATATGCTGTCCCGGCCGGATAACTGGGACTTCACGATTGAGGGCTTAGCCCACCAGAACAAAGAAGGAGCGGACGCCATTGCCCGTATCATCAGGGAATTGGAGGAAAGGGGTTATATCACCCGCAACCGTACCCGGAATGCAGCGGGAAAGTTTACCGACATGGAATACAAAATCCTGGAATGCCCTGCGAAAGCAGCAGAGAAAGAAGAACAGCAAGCGCCTGATTCACCGGAACCGATCCCGGATTCTCCGCTCCCGAACCATCCACACCCGGAAAACCCGGGTATGGATTCTCCGCCCCCGGTTTCCCCATTCCCGGATAGTGCGGGACAAATAATAACTGAATCTCCAAAAACTGAAAAAAGAAATACTGACCTATCAAATCCTGATCCATCAAAAACGGATCTATCAATCCCGGTCCGAACATCGCAGGAATCGCCTTGGTGGCAGGATATACGGACGCTGACTGCAGGGGTCCGATGGAGCATCGGCTATGATGAACTGCGGGAACAGCACAGCCAGGACGAGCTGGACAATATCGTTTCCCTGATCGTGGAGGTGCTGTCCGCCCGGTGCGATACGTTTACACTGTCCGGTCATAAGATTCCGGCCGACTTGGTGAAATCACGTTTTCAGGCATTGAACAGCCACCACATCGAGTATATCTTTGACTGCATGAAGAAATCCGGCAGCGATATCCGGAATATCAAACAGTACCTGCTCACGTCTTTGTTCAATGCCCCGGCCACTCTGGACAGCTATTACCGGGCAAAGGTCAACCATGACTTAGGTCCTTGATTTCGTTTTGAATTTTTCATAAACGCTCACTTTGCAGCGCTTACAAGCAGTCGATACCGCTGGTGGAATATTTCACACTGGGCTGGATGGAGGCCACCCGACGATTCAAGCGCATGATGGTGTATTACTGCCAGGAACAATAAATCTGCTGACGAATACCCAACATAAGCGGGCCTCCTTTCCGGTCATCAATTTTGATTAGCAATCAATCCTCATAGCTCCTCCCATGTTCTCCGTGATAGATCATGTGCCGGGTTATACCGCCGCCGTCGATGCAGATGTTATCGCCGGTGATGAAGCCGGCCTTATGCGGACAGAGGAAAAGCGCGGCGCATCAGATGCAGGAGCGGTCCATCCGTTGCTTATCTTCCAGCCATGGCAGCACGATTCCCGGTATGCACAGCGGTTTTTCCCCTTGGAAACGATATGAAATGCGATTCTGCTCAAGCTCCTTCAGAAAAACCTCCAGATAGACCGGGGATGAAAAGTTCTGAATGAAATCTAGCGTAAACTGATGATGAACGGCAGAAATTTCAATCAATATGCCCTCAACCATCGGGAAAGCAAGGGTAAAATGATCAGACATAATGAAGTTATCCAAATCGAAGGATCAAATAAAAAGCTGTCAACCCGGCTATTTTAAGCAGGATTGACAGCGGCATATTTCTCTTTATTTTATTTCAGGACAACATCAAAGGCGTTGTAGAAGTAGAAGCGGCTCATGAGGGTCTGATGGATTTCACCGGAAATGCTGTAATACAGGTTGTTCTCGGCGGGATTGGGTCCGTAGCTGAAATCCTCGGTATCGGCCACCATGGCAGCAATCAGGGCAGCGTTCACGTCGTACATCATGTCGCGCTTGCCGCCGCAGGCCGCGTAGATGAAGAAGTCGTCCTTGTAGTCTGCTTGGGCGCTGAGGGCGTCCTTCAGCATCTGGAGCTGTTCTTCCACGGGCATTTCCAGGCTCATTTCGTCGGCAGCACTGATGTTGGCGGAGAAGGGCATAAACCACTTGGCCACGTCCAGATTATGGAAGAACTGATGCCAGCAGGCGTAGCAGCCCCGGGAGAAACCGGAGAAGGCCCGATGATCGCGGGAAGCGATGAAGCCCGCTTCATCCGCGGTTTCGGCGTAGGTACGGTAAGCACTTTCCACGGCGGGCATGATGTCATTGCGCATTTCCTTGGTGGAGAAGGCTTCCATGTCGATGGCGCGGGCTTCGTAATCGTAATAGTAGGTGGGGAACACCATAATGAAGGGCGCGGTGACGCCCACTTCGATCATGTTGTCCAGGGCGTTCTTGGCCTTTTCGTCGCCAATGAAGCTGTCCTGGGTTTCGTTGGTGCCGTGAAGGAAGTAGATCACGTTGTACCGTTCGGTGCCGTTCTCATCGTAGCCGTAGGGCAGGTACACGTTCACCCAACCAGGCTGCTCCGCACCGTAGGCGGTGGTGGTGTAGTCCAGGCGTACCACGGTACCGGGCTGTTCGGAGACTGCATCGTAGAACTTGTTGTCGTACTTCTTGAACACAGTTTCCGCACCGATCACGTCGTCGGTGGTGATGACCTTTTTGTCCTCGGGCTTTTCCCGGCCTTCCGCCAGGGCGGGGATGGCGCTCAGGATCAGCGCCAGCGCGCACAGCAGAGCAATGAACTTTTTCATGAGTTGAGCTCCTTTCTTGTATTGCAAAATAATCGTTCCGGACATGAACGGAGAGGCAAGGGCTTATGCAGCCCTCGTGCACCTGCACCAGGAGATTTCATCTCCTGGACCTCAATAGCGGATATTGCTTGAATTGGAAATAAAACTTGGCTCCCGCTGATGCTGGGAAGAACGAGGAAGATTGAATTGATGCCGTTGTGCTTCTGGCCCGGCGGCGAAGCCGCCACCCCGGATGCAAAGCATCCGGGGAAAGCCAAGGAATCATCCGCAGGGGAAAGTTTACTTTCCCACTCGGATGTTCCCGGGCTTTCTTGGGCCAGAAGCCCTCAAACTTTCCGTCACCACAGCGCGGCAGGCGGAGCTTGTATGTTTCATCCAACTACGTTATTTTTCCAGTTGCGGGTCCAGGGCGGTCACCGCCCTGGCGCAGGTCTGGGGCGCGCAGCCCCCAGCGTTACCCCTTGTTGGCTTACTGTCAAGTTATTTGTTTATACTGCCTGCTTCTTGGCCTTCTTGCTGTCCAGGATGGCGATGACCAGGAACAGGACAGCCAGCGCGCCGGTGCCGATCTGACCGTAGGTGATGGCGTCCTGCCACCAGCCGTGCACTTCTTCCACGATGGTGTTGAAGCCCATGCCGTTCATGGCGTTGGAGTTGGCCACGGTGTACAGGATGTGCTTGGTGGCTTCCCGCATGGCGGATACCACCTGGGGATCGTCGGAGTAGGTCTTCAGCTTATCGGTCCACTTGGAAGCGTCGTTGCAGTCCCAGCCGTCGCCGCCGGCCAGCAGGCCCTGGATCACGTCCATGAAGGCGTTGTTGTTGGAGAAGTCGGTCAGGGCAAAGCCGGGCATGCCAAATTCGCCACGCAGGATGTTGGTGATCAGATTGTAGTCGCCGCCGGCCCAGGTAGCGCCCAGACGGTTGAAGGAGGTCATCACGCAGTAGGCGTTGGCGTCGGCAATGGGATATTCAAAGGCCTGCAGGTAGATTTCCCGGGCAGCCTGTTCGTTGGTCCACACGCAGATGCCGTCGCGGCCGGATTCCTGATCGTTGAAGGCGAAGTGCTTGTTGTATACGTACACGCCCTTGCTCTGGATCCCGGCGGTTTCGGCGGCGCAGGTCTTGCCGGAAATGAAGGGGTCTTCGGAATAGTATTCAAAGTTGCGGCCGGAATAGGGGGTGCGGTGGATGTTGGCCCCGGGACCATAGATGCCGGAGTAGGCCTTGCGGTTGGCCATCAGACAGTCGTTGCCCATGGAGCGGCCCACAGCTTCGGCGATGGCGGGGTCAAAGGAAGCGGCCATGACGTCTTCGCTGGTGTAGCTGGTGGAGGAGGAGCCGCCGGTCAGGGTGGCGGTGATGCCCTGGGGGCCGTTTTCATCCTTGGTGGCGGGCTTGCCAACGGACTTGACTGCGGCGGTAGCATGGTAGGTCTGGCCGATCAGCTTGGCCATTTCGTTGAACTTCACCTGATCCATCAGGTCGTCCCAGGTGTAGGTCTGGCCGTTCTGCAAGGTAATGGAGCCGTCCAGGGGTACGCCGATGAAGTGGGCCAGGGTCAGCTCGCCTTCCTTGCCCAGGGTGGGCATGATGCCCTTCTTTTCGGAATCAATGATGGTGTTCAGAGCCTTTACCAGCTCGTCGTTGGCGGCCATCTGCACGGCGGCCTTGTAGGTGTTGTTGGAAAGGTCCGCCTTGGGCATGGTGCCCGCCCAGTCGGCGCGGGTCAGGTATTTGATATCGTTGCTGGTATCGGCGTCGAACTTGTTCAGGTCGCCGTGATCCAGCTGGTTGGTGATGGCAGCGCCGGTGCGGGCAGTGGCGTAGGTGGTATTGTCCTGCTTGGCCTGCTTGTAAACCACGGCCAGGTCGGCCCGGCCTTCGCCCACCATCTTGGCGGTATCCACAGCGCCGTTCAGGGTATCGTTCTGGGCAGCCTTCTGCATGAGGATATTGTTCAGGGCTTCATGGGCACCATTGCCGGTGGCGAAGTAATAGCTGCCCGCATCCACGATGTAGGTCTTCGCGCCGTTGGCGTCATAGGCGCGCATTTCGGACTTCGCCACAGACACGTTGGCGGTGACGGTCTTGCCCGCGGGCACGTCGATCTTGGTGTAGCCCACCAGCTCCACGGCGGCCTTTTCGATGCCGTTCTGCCTGTCGTAATCGGTATAGGGGCTCTGCATGTAGATCAGCACCGCTTCCCGGGCGTCCCGGTCAGAGGGGTTGGTGACATCCACGGTGAAGTCGAAGGTATCGCCGTTTTCCTTCATGTTCAGCTTGCCGTAAGAAAGATTGCTGTAATTCAGGCCATAGCCGAAGGGGAAGGCCACGGTCTTGGCGTAGTCGTAATCGCCCACATTGGCATTGCCCAGCACGGCGTCTTCGTAGCGGGTTTCATAGTACCGGTAGCCGATGTAGATGCCTTCCTGATAGACCACATAGTATTCGTTGTTGGTCTTGGCGAAGGCCAGGCCCTTTTCCGCCGCGTTGGTGTAGGAGGTCACATAGGCGTTCTGCACGGCGGGAGAGGTGGTGTTGTCGTAGCAGTAGGTGTCCACCAGACGGCCGGAGGGATTGATCTTGCCGCTGAGCAGATCGCCGATGGCGCGGATGCCGCTCTGGCCCACTTCGCCCACCCACAGGCAGGCGTCGATGCCAAAGTCCTCGCCGCACACGGCGGGCTCGATCACGTCCAGCTCCACCGCGTTGGCGGTGTTCAGCAGCAGCACGATCTTTTTCAGGGTCCCGGCGGCTTTCAGCTCGGCCAGCTTGCGCAGGATGTCCTTTTCCTCAGCGCTGATGGAGAGCATATTGCCGCCCGCGTCGCTCGCGCCCACCACGGGCAGGTCCTTGCCCTCGCCGCAGACACGGCCGATGACCATGACGGCTGCGTCGCCGTACTGGGAAACGGAATCCCATTCCGCGGCAGAGAAGGCGCTCAGGGGCGCTTCATTGACGGCGAATTCTTCGTTCTTGAAGATGTAATTATTCAGGGAACCGGCGGCGCTCTTCTGGCCGTAATCCTTGCCCGCGCCTTCCCGATAGAAGGCCCACAGGGTGGGGTTCACGGTAAAGCCGTCGTGCTCCAGGGCGTCCTTTAACGTCATCGCCTTGGAGGTGTCCATGCCGCCGGAGCCGGTGCCGCCGTACACAAAATGGGCAGAGGAGGTACCCAGCAGGCTCACTTTTTCATTGCCGGACAGGGGCAGGGCGCCGTCCCGGTTCAGCAGCAGCACAGCGCCGTTGGCAACCACGCTTTCGCACACCAGGTCGGCGGCGGCAGCCTGAGCCGCGCTGTCTTCAAAGTCAGATACGAAGCGGGGCGGCAGATCCTCCGCCGCGTCGCCCACCACGGTGCTGCCCTCGATGCCCAGCACCATGTTGATGATGGTGGCGTAGTTATTGGCGATGGGGCCGGCGATCATAAGGAACGCGAACAGAAACGCGAATACGCCGCACAGGATTTTCCATATTAGCTTGCCTTTGGGCTTGTTGTTCTTGGCCATTGTAATTCTCCTTTGTTGTTAAAGTGCAGCAAGCGGAATCTATCTTGAGAAAGAAATCAAGAAGTATCGCTTATTGGAGTCCAGAGGGCGAAGCCCTTTGGCGCAGGTTTGGGGGCGCGGAGCCCCCAAAAAGGCCGCCGCACTTTTCGCACGGCGGCCCAAGGAATTCAGGTCAGGCAAATGGGATTATTCGGTGATGTTGAACACGTTGATGGATTCTTCCACGTTGGAGCAGGCAACGATCTTGTTTTCCAGGGTCACGTCGTCCAGGTCTTCCCGCAGGTCTTCCACGGTGATCACGGTACCGGCGATGTTGTGGTTGGCAACGAAGTCGGCAGCGCCGTCGTCAGTGCCGTCGGGGAAAGCGATTTCGTCCATTTCCTCGGTCCAGTTGAAGGTGTCCAGCACCATGGCGTAGCCCAGCACGTTGCGGCCATGGCCCTTGCCGTGCTGTTCGAAGTAGATGCCGTCCAGAGTGTCCAGGGTGATGTCAAAGTGGCAGGCTTCGTCGTCAGCGGATTCGGCCATGGAGTAGGTGCCGGAGTATACGATCAGCTTGTTGGCCTTCAGGCCGGGGTCGGTGGTGCCGAAAGCGTATTCACGGTAGTACAGTTCATAGTTGGTGTCGTCGCGCAGCACCAGGCTGATGTCGCGGGTCCAGTACCAGCCCACCGCGTCAATGAAGTTGACTTCGCTCAGGTTATAGGTGCTCTTGATGGGTTCGGCGGAAGCGATGCTCATCATGGACAGGGCCAGGATCAGGGCAGCCAGCAGGGCAACGATCTTTTTCATGGGGAATCCTCCTTCATTATCTCAACCTGCCTTGGCAGGTCGTCTTTGCGGGAATAATGTACCAAATGGGGCGTTCCGTTACAAGGCGTACATCGTAACTGATGGTTTTTACATCGTAATTGCGTTATTGAAATAATCCGTCCAGGAACGCGTTATACAGATAATAACGGCTGGTCAGGTCCTGGTGGATGTTGTCGGACAGGCAATAGAAGAAATTGTTTTCTCCGCGGTTCGGCCCATAGCTGAAATGGGAATCGGCCGCCAGGGTCCGTGCCAGGGCGTTGCAGTTTTCAAAGGCCAGGTCCTCCGCGCCGCCGCAGGCCATGTAGATGTAGAAGGGTTCTTCGGTTTTTTCAACTGCGGCAACCACAGCTTCCGTGTCCTGCATGGGGCCGGAGAAGGGAAGGAAAGAAGCGCTTACGTCCAGCATAGAAGGGAACAGCGCCCAGGTGGTCATGCTGCCCATGGAGAAGCCGCAGATGGCGCGATGATCCCGGGACGCTTGGAAGCCCGGTTCATCGGCAGTTTCGGCATAGGTGCGGTAAGTGCTTTCTACCAGGGGCATGATTTCTTCCCGCATTTCCCGGGGAAACTGCTCCCAATCGTAGAGCAGATGACGGGCGTCGTAATAATACGTAGGCGCGACCAGGATGAAGGGCTTGGCAACGCCGGTGGAAATCATATGGTCAAAGGCGTTCTTGGTTTCTGGGTTGCAAAGGAGGGTGGTCGGGTCGCAGCCCCGGCCATGGAAGAAATAGATGACCGGATAGCGGTTCGTTCCGTTTTCATCATAGCCATATGGCAGATACACATACATTGTTTTTTTGTAGGATTTTTCGCCATACACATTGGTGGTATACTTCATCTTCACTACGGTGCCTGGCTGATCGCAGGGGGCTTCGTAAAATTCCCGGTCATAGAGCAGGTAGTGGGTAGGTACGCCTGCCAGATCGCTTGCGTCCAGCAGGGCGGGAGCCTGATAGCCCGTTTCCTCAGCACATGCCTCCCACGCGCCGCACAGAAGCGCCAGCAGCAGAGCGAAAGACATAATTTTCCTCATCATGATTTCCCTCCTGAATTCATAAAAAGGCAGGGGCAAAGCGCCCCCGCCTATGGGATCACATTATTTGAACAGCACGTCCTGGAAAGCGTTGTACAGGTTGAAGCGGCCCTTGAGGGTCTGATGGATTTCCTTGGAGATGGCCGCGTAGCAGTTGTTTACGGCGGGATCAGTGCCAAAGGAGAAGGCGTCATCCGCGATCATGGCGTTGATCAGCTCCACCACGCCGTCATAGGCCAGGTCGCGCTTGCCGCCGGAGCAGATATAGAAGAACACGTCATTGGCGTACTCGTTATCCTTCATGGCTTCCTTGAGGGGCTCGAAGTTACGGATGCTGCCGCCGGACATGGGCACGAAGTACTTGGCGTAGTCCATGCAGCGGTAGGTCACCTGCCAGCAGACGGAGCTGCCCTGGCTGTAGCCGGAGTAGGCGCGATGGGTGCGGGAGGCGATGAAGCCCGCTTCGTCAGCGGTTTCGGCATAAGTGGAGTACTTGGTTTCAGCGGCGGGCATCAAATCATTGCGCACCTCGTCCACAAACACGGCATGGTTGGTGGCACGGTCGGCGTAGTTGTAATAGTAGGTGGGGCACACCATGAGGAAGGGCTCGCAGATGCCCATATCGATCATGTTGTCGATGGCGTTCTTCACGGTTTCGTCGCCGATGAAGCTGTCCTGAGTTTCATTGGTGCCGTGGAAGAAGTAAATGATGTTGTACTGCTTGGAGGCGTCGTAACCGTAGGGCACATACACGTTGGCCCACTGGTTCAGGGTTTCTCCGTACACAGAGGTGGTGTATTCCAGCTTTTCAATGGTGCCGGAGTGGTCGCAGGGCGCTTCCCAGAACTTGGGGGCGTAGTTGCGGAAGTGGGATTCGTTTCCGCCGTCCAATTCGGTGACGGTTTCCTTGCGGTCTTCGGGGGCTTCCCGGCCTTCCGCCAGGGCGGGAATCATGGCGCACAGAGCCAGCATCAGGGCCAGAACCAGGCAAACGAGCTTTTTCATCATGGGTTCCTCCTTCTTTTTGTTGGGAGATTTTGTAATGCCATTTTACAAAGGCAATAGGGATTCATTCAAGGTGAACCGCGTAACTATGCTTTTTTACATCGTAATTGTTTACTGGATGGTCAAGATGGAGCGGAAGATGATTTCGCCCAGCTCGTCTTCCTGGTAGGTGAGCACGCCGGTTTCCTCGCGGGAGATGATCAGGCTGCCGTCCTCGGCGGTTTCCGTTGTGGACGCGCCTTCACATTCCATGCCATATTCTTCCTCGCTGAAGGTGAAATAGAATTCCCGGCTGCTTTCGCCGTCCTCGTTGGTGATGCCGTCCCACAGGCTGTGCACGTTGCCGGGGCCGGTGATGTAACCGATGTCGATTTCCACCTGGCAGTCATCGGGAGATTCGCCGGACGCCTTGCAGGTGAACCGGATCAATTCATGATCAGGACCGGTCATGGTAACGCTGAACATGCCTGCCTCCCGGGTGATCACCGGGGCCAGGGCGGCCCAATCGCTGGAGAAGGTTCCATTCTCGATCAGGTTGGTGTCAAAGCGCACGCCGTCTTTCGTGGCGGCGGCGTTCAGATAAGCGTTCCCATCGCAGGCGGCGGTCAGCAGGATTTCATCGTTCTCCTGCCGCAGGGCGCAGGTGACCGTGCCGTATTGGGCAATCACCTTCGCCAGCTCCTCCGCCTCGGATTCGGCGGTGACGGTGAGGGTAAAGGTTCTGCCGTTCATAAGGCCGCTCAGCACATCGTACACGGAATCAGCGCTTTCCGCTTGAACGCAGCACATGCCCAGAAGCAGCACCGCCAGCAGCAAAGAAACAAATTTTTTCAAAGGAAATTCCTCCTTTTCACGCTTTCAGCAGCGTATCTTACAAAATGATCGTACAGAAAAACGCGGTCTGCCGCAAGGCGAACCGCGCAATTAGACCTTTTCACATCGTAATCAATGTTCCGGGGCCAAGAGCAGGATGTCCAGGAAGAACATCTTCCCCCGCTGCTCGGCGGTGAGCATGCCGCTGTACTTTTCCGCGATGCGGTTCATGCTCTTCATGCCAAAACCGTGCCAGTCCGGGTCCTCCTTGGTTTGGGGCAGGCCGTTCACAAAGGCAATATCCTCCTCGCAGGGGTTTTCCATGTGGATGGTGAGCATATTCCCGTCCCGGACGGAGGACAGGGAAATGAAGCGTTCCATCCCCTCCGGCAGGGCGGACACCGCGTTGATGGCGTTGGTCAGAGCGTTCTGGAACAGGGAATACAGGTCCAGCTCCTCCACGAAGGAAAAATCCGTCATGCCCAGAGAACAGGTGAGCACAATATTCCTTTGCTGGCAGATGCCGATTTTTTCGGCCAGCAGCACGTCCAAAACCTCGTTGCCCGAATTAGCGGGACGCTCGTAGGCGGCAATGGATTGCTTGAGCTTATCCAATTGCTCCTGGGGCACGGTGCCCCGGAAGGACTTGATCAGGTGCTTTAAATCGTGATACTTTTCGTTGATCAGCTGGGCGCTCTCTTTGCTGGCCTCGTACTGCACCCGCTGGGTATGCACCAGCTCCCGCATGGTTTCCATGTTGCTGGTCAGCCTTGCCTGCTCCATCACGCCGAACTGCAGGGCGATCACCAGCACGTCGATCACGATCTGAAACAGCGCTTCGGCGATCACGGCCTGCTGGTTTCTGTCCGGGTTATCCTGGGTCAGCCGGGCCATGCCGATGCACAGCAAAAGCACAAACACAGAAAAAATGGCCTTCAGCTTGTTGTCAAAATTGTCCTCCCTGTTTTTGACGAAAGGCCGCAGGGCGAAAAACAGCAGCACATACACCGCGCCGTAGCAGATCAAATCGACGATCAGCACGCCCTCCGGCTGCCTGGAAAAGCTGTTTATCCATTCGATTTGCCGGGCCAGGGTTTTCACAGTGCCCGCAATATCCTGCGCAATATAGCCGGTGGCGGCCATGAACAGCACCGTCCAAAGGCTTTCATCATAGCAGAACCAGGTGATAACATTCAGCGTGATATACACCAACAGAGCGGAAGCAGCATGAGTAACCATCGCCAGAGGCGTGCTGCCCACGATATACATGCCCCGAGCGAAGTATTGCACCGCGCAGCCCGCCAGCACGGAAAGAATGAGCCGCAAATAAAAATGACTTCTCTGCTTCATGGGATAGGATACCAGCAGCAGCCCAATTACCGATTGCAAAAGCAGCAGCGCGCTGCGCCCCTGCTGATACCACACAGGCATATAGGTCATTACCGGCTGCCTCCTTTATATTGCGCTAGAGCCATCAAAAACTCCTTGCGCTTGCTGGCGCTGACGGGCAGCTCGTGACCGTGCACCATGACAGTGTTTCCGTTCACCGCCCGTACATATTTCAGGTTCACCAGAAACGACGCGCTGCAGCGAACGAAATGCACCGGGGCCAGCTTGTCTTCGTAGCTTTTCAGGTTGCCCCATTGCCGGATGATCTCGCTGTCCGTATGGATGAGCACGTCATGGTTGGATACTTCGATAAACGTGATTTCGTCAGCGTTGACGCGGCGGATTTCCTCCTTGGTGCGCACCTCCAGGGTCATGGAAGTATTTTGATGGGCCAGCATCCTGCACACCCGGTCCATCTTGGTGGAAAATTCCTCATAGCGTACGGGCTTGAGCACATAGTCAAACGCGCCTACGGAATAGCCCTCAATGGCGTACTGGGTGAGCATGGTAATAAAAATGATCATCACCCGGTTGTCCATCTGCCGGATACGCTTGGCTGCCTCTATGCCCAGCATATCGGGGATCTGAATATCCAGGAACAGCAGATCCGCGTCGCACTTGTATTCGGTGAGAAAGGGAATGGAACGGTCATACAGCTTTAATTGATAGGAAAACCCTTCGTGGGCCTCGGCGTATCTTTTCAGCATTTGGGACAAGCGTTCCGCCTGCTCCGCCTGATCCTCCAAAATAATAATGTTCAGCATTCTGCATCCCCTCGTTTTCGTGCGTTCAGATGGATGATTCCCATGAGTTTTTCACGTATACAGCATAGCAGAAGTAAAAGACGGAAGCAACCGTTACATCGTAACTTATGGGTTTTACATCGTAAAAATGCCCTGACCTTCCGCGAAGATCAGGGCTGATCAAAGCAATTCGATGTAAAGAAAAACCAGTCACCCTTTTTTTGGATTATTTCCTGCGTTTATTACCGTTGGCTCAGTGAAACAAAATGTCAATCCATGCGTTGTACAGGAAATGGCGTCCGGTCAAGGTCTGATGCAAACCATTGGATTTACAGAGGAAAATATTGTTTCCTGCTTCTGTATTCAGGCCGTAAGAAAAACAGTCCGGGTTTTTGAGCAAGCCGTTCACCAAATTTACCGTGGCGGTGGACAGATCATCCCGGGGGCCGCCGCAGCAGGCGTACACGAAGTACTTACCCTGATAGTCGCTTTGCGCATATACGCTGTTGGTGATCGTGGGAATGCCAATGCTGTTGCTCATGGGCAGGAAATAATAGGCGGTGTCTAGCAGCTTGCAGAAGGAATACCAGCACACGCGGCAGCCGTTGGAATAACCGGCGAAGGCGCGGTGATCCCGGCTGGCGGCAAAGCCGGCGTCGTCCGGTGTTTCGGCATAAGTGTGGTAGGCGCTTTCCACAGCGGGCATAATATCCCGGCGCATTTCTTCCTGGAACAGCTCCAGGTCAAACGCGCGTTTTTCATAGTCATAATAGTAAGTGGGGAACACCATAATGAACGGCTTGGCAATGCCCGTTTCGATCATGTTGTCCAGAGCGTTTTTTGCGCGTTCGTCCCCGATGAAGCTGTCCTGCGTTTCGTTGGTGCCGTGGTAGAAGTAAATGATATCATACTGTTGCTGCGCATCTTCGCCGTATCCATAGGGAAGATACACCTTCACGTGATTTTCCAATTCTCCGCCATACACTTTGGTGGTGTAGGAAAGGCTGGTTACCGTGCCGGGCTCCTGGGAAGGCGCATCATAGAATTTGGCGTTGTATTGGCGGAATACCGTTTCAAATCCGGGGATATCGTTGGTGGTGATCACTTTCTGATCATCCGGAGCCTGACGCTTTTCCGCCAGCGCGGAAACAGCATTCAGCGAAAGCGCAAGGATACAGAGAACAATCAAAATACGTTTCATCATTCAGCCCTCCACAGCACATCCCGGAAGGCGTTATACAGGTAGAATCTGCCAATCAGGGTTTGGTGCAGTTCGTTGGAGCTGCAATAGCAGAGATTGTTTTCTCCCGGATTCAGGCCGTAGGAAAAGTGCGCTTCATCCGCCAGCATGTAATTGGTCAGATCATTGCACATGTCAAAAGCATTATCCCGCTTGCCGCCGCAGGAAAAATACACAAAATAGTTGCCCTGCCATTGGGGTTGCCGCTGGATCGCGTCCATGAGCCGCTCCTGCTGATGATCGGGCACAGGATTTTCCTCAGGATTGCTGAACCCGCCGCTCATGGGCAGATACCAATAGGCATAATCCTGCATCGCAGCGAACATTTCCCAGGTCATGCGTCCGCCGCGGGAATAGCCCGCAAAGGCGCGCTGCATCCGGGAGGTGGTGAATCCAGCTGTGTCTGTGGATTCCGCATAGGTACGATAAGCGGTTTCCACCGCAGGCATCAGCTCCAGCCGAATCTCTTGAACAAACTTTTCCACATTCAAGGCGCGATTCCCGTAATCGTAGTAGTAGGTAGGAAACACCATGATAAAAGGAACGGCCACACCCACTTCGATCATGTTGTCAACAGCATTCTTGGCTTTTTCATCCATGATGAAGCTGTCCTGTGTTTCATTGGTGCCATGAAAGAAATACATCACAGGATAGCGCTCCGTTCCATTTTCGTCGTAGCCAAATGGCAAATACACGTTGGCCCAATGAAGGGCTGACTCGCCGTATTGATTGGACGTATATTCAATCCTGACGACAGTACCGGGCTGCTCGGACGCCGCGTCATAGAATTTCTTGTCATACACCCGATAAGCGGTTTCATGTCCAATAAGATCAGCAGTGGTGTACACCTTTTTGTCTTCTGGTGCGATGCGCTTTTCCGCAGCGGCCTGACTCATTCCAATCAACAGCAAAGCAAGCAAAGCGGCAATCCAGCGGTGTTTCATCGTTATCTTCCCCTTTCCGATCAACCCGATAAGACTGACTTAAAATGTAATGGTGATTCATCTGCCAGAATCAGTTTAGTAATCGAGAAATGGTTTTTCAAGTCATACATCGTAATTGCCCATATTTCTATCGTAATTCATAAGTCTGTATTTCTATTTACGCTGTAAAGCGTTACCCCTTCCGGTCTGAAATCCATCTGAACCTCCCAAAACTCCACGCCCGCCGCTGCCGCATCCGTAAAAGTTTGCGACACCTCTTCATAGTGCATTGACCTGAGCCGTTCCTTCTTTTCTGTGATATGGTACTGATACACCTGCAGAAAAACAGCCTTCTCATGATCCTGAAGCGATCCGGCCAATTCCTTCAGATGCTTTACCATCCTGTCTGTTGATGAAAACGGCTTGGGCGGAAGCGTCTTGATGTCCTTCCCGTATTTCACATTGATCGTGGTCAGCGGCGTCTTTACTTCCAAATAGGTATCTCCAACCTTGAAATCCAGCTTGGAGATGCCAAGGTTCACCTCCCGCTGAACGCTGTCGAAATCCGAAACGATGGCATCCAGCGCGTGTTCATTGAAAAAGTACTCTACCAGCCGGTTGGAAAGGATTTGATTGATCCCGATCCAATTTTCATCATCGGAAAGAAGCACTGCCTCGATATCGTATTTCAGTTTGCGCTTGGGATCGTCGTGAAAGGACAGGAGGCACGGCAGATCCTTATTCTCCACGTCGCCGATGCGGTTTGTGGTGGGAATATGCGCAATAATTTCTTCTCCGTTCAGCGACACCAGCGCCGTGAACTGACTTTTTCTTTTTAACAGCGTTCCTCGGATCAGCGGTTTCTCAAACAGATACGTACTCATTTCTTCACCACGATCGTCAGCATGACCAGGTCTTCCTCTCCGGTGTTGATGATAGCGTGCTCTGAACCTTTCGGGCAGATGTGCATGATTCCCGGTCTCAGTTCTTCCTCGACGCCATCGCAAATCGCTTTTCCCATTCCGCCGAGAATATAATTCATGTCGTCTCCGGACCCCTGCTTATGGTTACCAATGCTTCCGCCCGGGTGAATCGCTGTCGGAATGATCCGATAGGAATCGTCGTTATACATACGGGCGCTCATCATACCGGTGCCATTGTTCATCCCCGGAAATGTCATTGCTTCTATCTTGTTGAAATCGATCTGCAAGATTGCCACCTCCTCAATTCCGTTTGCCGTTCATCCAATTGATAGAGGCTGAAAATCATTTTCCTCTCCGCTCAATGCGCTCGTCCGTTTCGCCCTCGATCGCATGGATCCTTTCAGCTCGTTTTGCAAACAGCCTTTCCTTCAGCAGCTCGTACCGTTTCTTTTTTCCGTCTTGGCGAAATGCACGGCCCGGTCCTGCTCGGGGCAGTTGGCATAGTCCAGCCGGATATCGCCGAACTGCTCGCTGGTCAGGTCGAACACGCAGCCGTCCACATCGTTGAAGCAATGGAAATTGCCATCGCCCAGCGGCACATATTCTTCACAGGATACAATAAATATCCCAACCGGATTTTTTCAGCTGCCGGTCGATACTCTCCCTGCTCATTCTTCAGGAAGTATAGTATATATCCTTTCGGTTTCGTTGACAGTGTTTTCTGTCTATCACTATCGCAGCAAAACAATTATCAATTTCCGCAATAAATGCGCCTTAATTATATCAAAGTTCCATGCTCACTTCAATAAAACAAGTGAAAAATGGTTTTCACAAGAATAAGCGAACAGCTTGTGATTAAAATCATAAAAAATGAGGGTAATACTGTAAAAAGTAAAGCCCTCATTTTTGCAATACCTTTCTTTTGTACACGATAATGAAAAATAAAAAGCCTGCGATCTGGCAATGCTGCTGAATTATATAGGAAGCGGAATGAATGTTCAAGCAGAGCGAAGCCTCTGAAGGAACAGGAAAAGAGAAAGTCAATGTTCTTAAATCATCTCCGTCAAACCATCTTCGCAATCACAGGGATAAAAAAGCTTTTTGAAAAAGCGCAGCCGCATGGTTTACCATGCGATCCTGGGGCTTGGGGATGCTTCCCCAACAAGACGCATTTGGGGTTTATGACCCCACAATGCCCAGCTTGCGATTAACGAAAAGCTCGGAAATATACCGAAAGAACAACACAAAAATGGATATTGCCGATGGTTTCTCAAAATGGTATAATACAATTGGAAAAGGTGTTATAAAGGGAGAGATGCTCCTTGAAATCCAATTTTGATTTTCTCAACAGGTATTGGCCAGCGTTGGCCCAAATTGGGGCCAATGCGGAAAACTATGTTTATTCGGATCCTAATGCCTGTATATATAAGATTGGGATGTTTTCTGAACGTTTGGTTCAAGAAATACTGGTATTTGAAGGAATGCCAGAGCCAGAAATCGACAATACCCATGCAAATCGTATTCGGATGCTGAAACGCGCTGGTCTTCTGCCCAGGGATATTGATAATACTCTTTATTTGCTGCGCAAAACAAGAAACTCAGCAGTTCATACTGGAGCCGATTCTGTTGAAGACGCAAAAACGCTTCTGTCCATGACTTACAACCTTGCCATATGGTTTATGGAAACTTACGGGGATTGGGGGTTCATTGCTCCTGCTTTTGTTATGCCGGAAGAGAAGCAGCAGGCTGATTTGGAATCAATCATAGAAGAACAGGAGCAGAAAATCGCCGAGCTTTCCAAACAGTTGGAAGTTGTTCAAACTGCAGCTTCGAGAACATCCAAGAAAGAACGAGTCAAGCATTCCGAAAGCGTTTCTTCTATGATGAATTGGACAGAAGCGCAAACGCGTTGCCTGATTGACGAACAGTTGTGCAAAGCCGGATGGGAAGCAGATACGCAGAATCTTCGTTATAGCAAAGGAGCCCGTCCTATCAAGGGCCGGAATATCGTAATCAGCGAATGGCCCACCAATTCCGCTTTTCAGGATCATGGCTATGCGGACTATGCTTTCTTCATTGGAGAAAAACTGGTTGCGCTAATGGATGCAAAGAAAGCATCTGAAGATGTTGCGTCCACGATTGACGTTCAGGTTAAGGATTATGCTTCCCATATCAGAGCGGAAGATTTGCCCTATACGCTTGGAACCTGGGGTGAATATCAAGTCCCCTTCCTGCTTGCTTCTAACGGGCGCGCATATTTGGAACAGCTTCGGACAAAATCTGGAATCTGGTTCCTGGATGTCCGAAACCAGGCGAATCTGTCTTATCCCATCCGAAACTGGTTCAGCCCTGACGATATAAAAGCCAAATTGGATCAGGATATTCAGGATGCAAATGAAAAGCTGGAATTGGCCGATAATAGCTTTATGACCGATCAGGCCGGTCTTAACCTGCGTGATTATCAAATCAAGGCAATTGAGAAAGCAACAGAAGCTATTATTGCCGGCAAGAAAACCGCTCTTCTTGCTATGGCGACAGGCACAGGTAAAACACGCACTGTGCTGGGACTCATCTATTCCATGCTTGAATCAAAACGCTTCCGCAGAATTCTGTTTCTGGTGGATCGCGTTTCTCTTGGCGAGCAAGCTATGGATACATTTAAAGACGTGAAACTGAAAGACCTGCTGACGCTGGATGAAATCTACGATATCAGCGATATTGATGACAGCATTATAGATAGCGATACGAAAGTAAGCATTTCTACTGTTCAGGGCTTGCTGAAAAGGACGATTCTTTCAGATGAACCCGATCTCATGCCCGGCGCGTTTGACTTGATTATCGTGGATGAGGCCCACCGTGGATATATCCTGGATCGAGAGATGACAGAGGAAGAAATCCTCTACGACAGCCAGGATGATTACATGAGCAAGTATAAGCAGGTAATCGAGTATTTCGACGCTGTGAAAATTGCTCTGACCGCAACCCCGGCGCTGCATACGACAGAGATATTCGGAGAGCCTGTTTTTACTTATAGTTACCGAGAGGCTGTGATCGACGGCTGGCTGGTAGATCATGATCCGCCTTATAAAATCAATACGGATTTCATTGAGAATGAGGCGAAATTCAAGCGCGGCGACAAGATCGGCATCTACGATCCGAACACCAATGAACTTTTGAATGGTTCCGTCATGGAGGACGAGCTGGATTTTGACGTGTCCGAGTTCAACAGAAAGATTATCCTGCCTGACCATACCAAAAAGGTGTTGACGGAAATTGCCGGATATCTGAACCCGGAAAGCAGAGAAAAGACACTGATTTTTGCTGTCAGCGACGCCCACGCCGAGCAGATCGTGGATATGCTTCGCAAGATCTATGAACCCTACGGTGTTTCCAATGACGCTATTATGAAGATTACCGGCAAGACTGCCGGCGGCAACAAGAAGAAAATCCTGCAAGTCATCAAAAAATATAAGAATGACCAATATCCCAATATTGCAGTGACTGTTGATTTGCTCACCACAGGCATTGACGTGCCTTCTATCTGCAATCTGGTTTTCATGCGCAAAATCAACAGCCGCATTCTCTTTGAGCAGATGATGGGCCGTGCGACGCGCCTGTGTCCCGAAATCGGTAAAACACATTTCAACATTTTTGATGCCGCTAGGGTATATGAGGATTTGGACGATACTTCCGGTATGAAATCCGTATCCGTCAGCAAAACGATGGCGGAACTGCTGGAAGATCTTTTCCGTCCCAGCGAAACGAGCAAGCAGCCCACCAAGGACCGCATCCTTGCCAAGCTCCAACGGAAATACAACAGCCTTACCGAAGAGCAGAAATATGAGGTGTCCGAACATCTGGGCGGCGGCAACCTCAAATCCTATGTGAAAGAATTGAAAGGATATACGGAGGAAGCCTTTATCCAACGGTGCCAGCAGGATCAGGATTTTCTGTTATGGGTGGATAGCCTGCATGGGAAGAAACGCGGCGTTTATCATTCAGACAAGGAAGATACCTTGTTTGAGACCACCCGTGGGTATGGTGACACAGACCGCCCGGAAGACTATCTGGATGCGTTTACCGCTTTCGTCAACGAGAATAAGGACAAAATCGAGGCCATCCGCATCGCCTGCACCAAACCCAGCGATATGACCCGCGCCCAACTGCGGGAATTGAAGCTGCTTCTGGACAGGGAGAGTTATTCGGAAACCAACCTGAATAAAGCTTTAAGCACCGTGAAAAACGAAGAAATCGTTGCGGACATTATCTCCCACGTTCGGCGGGCCGTGCTGAAAACGCCGATCATGAATCATGACGAGCGTGTGAAAGCAGCCTTTGCAAAGCTGACAGCGGCGCATCATTTCAGCAGAATGCAGCTGGATATGCTGGAAAAGATCAAGACTTATATGCTGCATGAAAGCATATTGAACCGGGAAACCTTTGAAGCGCCTGCGTTCAAAATGGATGGCGGTTTCACTCGGTTCGATAAGAAATTTGACGGAAAGCTGGCTGACCTGATTCGGGAGCTGAACACATATATTTATGAAGGAGCAGCATAATGAGCACGCAGGACATCGTACAAAAACTGTGGAACCTCTGCAACATCCTGCGGGATGACGGCATCACCTATCACCAGTATGTCACGGAGCTGACTTATATTCTGTTCCTCAAAATGATCAATGAAACGGGAACGGAAGAAAAGCTGATTACTGCTGTTCACAATAGTTACCTGGAAAGCCTCAAGAAATATGCTAAAGAGAGCAAAAAAGAAGTAGAGCAGCTTTCAGAAAAAGAAAAGGAAGATCTGAAAACGCCTCTTTATGCGTACTCTTGGGAGTACCTGACAAAGCTGGAAGGGCTCGAACTGAAAAAGTATTACAATTCCCTATTGACGGCATTAGGCTCTGCTCCTCTGAATGAGATCAGCCGGATTTATGTGAAAGCCGTTTCCAGCATCGACGAACCCCGCAACCTGAAAAAGATCATCACCGAAATCGACAAGCTGGATTGGTACGACGCCAAATCCGAAGGCTTGGGCGATTTGTATGAAGGGCTGCTGCAAAAGAACGCCGACGAAAAGAAATCCGGCGCTGGGCAGTACTTCACGCCCCGTGTGCTGATCGACGTGATGACGGAGCTGATCGACCCGAAGCTGGGTGAAAAGTGCTTTGACCCGGCGTGCGGTACTTTCGGCTTTATGATCGCCGCCTATCGGGTAGCTATAAAAGGAAAAACCTTCTATGAACTGACCGACGCCGAAGTAAAGCAGATTGAAAACAGCTTTGGCGGCGTGGAGCTGGTGCCTGATGCGCACCGTTTGGCTTTGATGAATGCTTATCTGCACAATGTGCCTGCCAACATTGAGTGCATGGATTCCCTGTCTTCCAATGCAAAGAAATTCAAGGAATTTGACGTGGTGCTCACTAATCCGCCCTTCGGCACCAAGAAGGGCGGCGAGCGTCCAACCCGGGACGACATTTCCTTCCGCACCTCCAATAAGCAGCTGAACTTCCTGCAGGTGATTTACCGCAGCCTGAAAGCGGATGGCAAAGCCCGTTGCGCCGTGGTGCTGCCGGATAACGTGCTGTTTGTGGGTGGCGACGGCACCAGCGTGCGCCGGGAGCTGATGAATTTCTGCAATGTGCACACCATTTTGCGTCTGCCCACCGGGATTTTCTATGCCCAAGGCGTCAAAACCAATGTCCTATTCTTCACCAGGGGTAAAACAGAAAAAGACAATACCAAAGAAATTGCCTATTACGATCTGCGCACCAATCAGGAAGGCTTCGGCAAAACCCGCCCCCTGCGTAAGAGCGACTTTGATGAATTTATGGAGGGCTACCGGAACCCCAGCAAACGCACAGGAGAGCGGTGGAGCAAGTTCACCCGGGAGCAAATTGAAAAGGAACATGGCGACAGCCTTGATCTTGGCCTGATCCGGGATGATTCCGTCAAGGATTATGATGAATTGCCTGATCCTATCGAGAGTGGAGAAGAAGCCGTGGCGCAGCTGGAGGAAGCGGCGGATTTGCTGAGGAGTGTTATAAGGGAAATGAAAGCGCTCCAGAACGTCGAGGTGTAAAAATGTCGCAAATAGAGAAAGAACTTAAACTGGATGATGCTATATTCGCGAAAACTGTTCCAGACATTGAAAAACCATATCAAATACCAGCAAATTGGTGTTGGGTGTATGCTCCAACTGTATTTGAAATCGAATACGGGAAAGGTCTTTCAACCAAGAATTTGACACAAGTCGGGTTCCCTGTATTTGGGGCTAATGGTCAAATCGGTTATTATAAAGAATATATGTTTGAAAAACCACAGGCATTAATGAGTTGCCGTGGTGCATATAGTGGAACGATGAACCTTTCCTTGCCAGAATCATATGTCACGAGCAATTCACTGATTATTAGTTCGCCCAAGATAAGAATGAGCCCCCAATTCATTTGTTATTTGTTTTCCTCACAAGATACAAAGAGCTTAGTCTCAGGAACAGCTCAGCCTCAAGTAACAATACAAGCATTTCAGGAATTCCCAATTCCGCTAATACCTTTAAATGAACAGCAGCGCATTGTTGATCGTATCGAAAGCCTTTTTACCAAACTGGATGAAGCCAAGGAAAAAGCCCAGGCCGTTGTGGATGGCTTTGAAGATCGCAAAGCCGCAATTCTCCATAAAGCGTTTACTGGTGATATTGCAAAGAAATGGAGAGAAGCTCAAACGATTGCCCCTTCTTATGAAACTGTAACGATTGATTCTGTTTGTGAAGCTCTTAAGTATGGCACTGCAAAAAAATCAGTTACTTCTGGCGATGTAGTGGTTATCCGTATGGGAAATCTCCAACAAGGAGAAATAGATTGGACTAATCTTGCTTACTCTAACGATGAAGAAGACAATATAAAGTATAAATTGTTTCCAGATGATGTTCTTTTCAACAGAACAAATAGTCCCGAACTTGTGGGGAAAACTGCAATTTATCGCGGTGAGTATCCCGCTATATATGCAGGATATCTCATAAAATTGGACTATGATCATAGTAGAGTTATTGGAGACTATCTTAATTACATTCTTAATTCTCCTGAAGCAAAGGAATACTGTAGCAAAGTTAAGAGTGATGGAGTAAATCAATCAAATATTAATGCGAAAAAAATAGGCGCTTTTACTTTCCGACTACCACAAATTTCTGAACAGCAAGAAATAGTAGATACCATTAAATTAGTATTAGAAAAGGAAAAAAACGCAAAAGATGCTGCGCTACAAACAGTAGATTATATTGAGAGCATAAAAAGAGCTATCCTTGCCCGTGCTTTCCGTGGTGAATTGGGCACCAATGATCCCAATGATGAAAGCGCAATAGAGCTCCTGAAAAGAATCCTGAAATGAGGTGAAAGTGTATGAGACTACTTCGAGTAACCATAAAGAAGTATAAAAATCTGGAAGAATTTGATTGCGTTTTTCCGGATTCCAATATTTCTGCTTTTATTGGCAATAATGGCTCTGGAAAATCAAACCTTCTTGAAGCAATCACCGAGGCATTCAGCTATGCAAAAAACAAGGCGAATGACAGAGCACCTGGGATTATTCTTACGCCAGAATTGTATGGATGCAAGATAGAATATGAAAATGATCATCGCATATTCCTCTTGGAATGTGATGGTGCCGATGTATCAATTTCTCATGATGGAAAAAAGCTGAATAAACTTGGGATGGAGGTTGCTTTGCCCGAAACAATCATGCTGTATTATGCCGGAGAAACAAGACGGCAATCAATAAAAGCGCAAAGAACTTTTGATGATACATACACACGCAAACTGAAAGCCACATCCAATGATACCTTTCCGGGCTTCAAATACTTGGACTATTATTCTCTCCAGGATTTACCGTTACTATTGATTACTGCTTATGCTTTTCAAGGGGAATATTATGAAAAGCTGCTAAAGCTCCTGAATTGCAGTAAGATTCAGCCTCGAGTCAGCTTTCTTCTTACGAATCCTACACGGTCCAAAGGAAACGCTGACACTTATTGGAATGCCCGAGGGTTTGTTAAATCTTTTTTGGATGGATGCAGGCGATTTGTTTCATCAACTGCCGACCAAGTGAATCACTACCTTATGATGTTTAATGACATTGCTCCTATCGCCTCCATGGCCTCCAACGAAAGTGAATTGTTTGCAAAGCTGAAAGCGATCCAAAACGCTGGGTATTTACAAAGGGTTATGTTAAGTTTCTCACATAATAACGGTGCAGAGGTATCCTTTGATGAATTAAGCGAAGGTGAAAAACAATTATCTCTGTTGCTTCTCCTTACTTCATTTACAGCAAAGAATAATGTTTTATATCTGTTTGATGAGTTTGATGCTTACTTGCATTTGAATTGGCAAAGAGCACTTGCTAAGTTACTTAATGAAGTCGATATAAATGGGCATATTATCTTTTCAACACATTCACCGGCAACAGTATCTGGCATGCAAAAAAAGAATGTCTTCATCATGACGGATGGTAAAGTGGGTCCTGCTCCAAGCGAAACATATAATCGTTCGTTAGATGAAATAATGGAAGAACACATGCTGGTTTCTATGAGGCCGACAGAGTATGTTGTTCTTGAGCAAGAATTCAGAAATGCTGTCGTTCAGGGAAGAAAAGATCTGGCAGAAGAAGTATTAATAAAGATTCGAGAAATAGTTGGTGAGAATGACCCGTTTTTTATTACCGCACGAATTGTACTGAACAGGATGGATAATAAATGAAACACATAATAAAAGAATCTCCACCGATCGATTTCAATACCTATCGAAGATTACCCAATGCTACTTATCAGGGATTACGAAAAAACAGGAGTCTTTACAAAAAAGTCAAGTTAGCGTTGACATCAGAGCAAGGATTTGTATGTTGTTATTGTGGAAGGCGCATTTCTGGCGGTTCTGATACACAGATAGAGCATATATATGCAAAAGGGACCGACGTGTATGAAGAAATGCAGCTCGACTACGAGACGAATTTAGTAGCATGTTGTGACGGTGGGAAAACAGAACGTGCAGCAGGCAGGATAAGAGAATGTGATTTATATTGTGAGTCAGTGAAAGGCGATAAAATACTTCCTGTTAATCCTTTGATGCAGGGCTGCGAGGATAAATTTCTGTATGTTGAGGATGGAGATATAATAGGTGTAAACAAAGATGGCGAAGTTACAATAAAAATCCTGAATCTTACTTCTCCAATCATAAAAAACATGAGGAAACACTGTTTGCGGTAAAATGGAACTGTAGCAAAGGCGCACCAAAAAGTGAGCGGGCAA
>ERZ842401.2205-NODE-2205-length-26369-cov-7.662955_pt1 | contig 26369 bp, 23 predicted proteins | sample MGYA00521270_ERZ842401 | MGnify/ENA primary metagenome ERZ842401 (study PRJEB31892, sample SAMEA3878208) | bioreactor metagenome | biome: Moose rumen | place: Sweden | collected 2011-10 | study: EMG produced TPA metagenomics assembly of the PRJEB12797 data set... | reverse complement strand
GTGGCCAGATTTCCATTACGCACCTGGCACCATCGGCGGTGGGGGCGGAGATTGCCGCAACAGCCGTTCTGGAGAAGATCGAAGGACGCAAACTCACCTTTTCTGTTACGGCCCATGAAGGCGACAAACTCATCGGTGAAGGTACGCACGTCCGCTTCATTGTGAACAAAGAGCGTTTCATCTCCAAACTCCAATAAAGCATATGGCAAATGTTCAACCATCTGTGAGCCTCATATAGAGTCCTGAACTCGCGATGAAAAAGAAAGTTATTTATAACGAAGATTATCTGGATAAGGATGCTTCAGTCGCCGGCCGTGATCTGGAGAAAGAAACGCAGCTGTACAAGAAACTCTATGAGCGTTATGTATCCCATTTCATAAACGAGACGGAACGCCTGGAATCCGAGCCGGATTTTATCCGTGATGATTCCTATAATGGCGTTTATGCAAAGCATCATATCATGTACAAACTGCGGTGCGACGACTCCGGCAGGACTTGCTTATTCAGCGCCGATGGCCACCGCGCCTATGAATTCCTCATTGAGTTCGACGTGAAGGATGCCGCCTATGGCATCTACTATGGCTGCCGGGCTTTGATTCTTGACGGCGACCAGGAAAAAGAAATAGATGTTCTCACCTCCGAATGGAACGCAATCAGGGAGGAAGTCCGATTCGTGCTCAACAGCACTTTCGAGAACATCAACTTCATGCCGGAGCGGTTCCAGCCGACCAACAACGCCAACAACAAGACATATTGGACTTTCTGGATTACGCTGTATCCCGAAGAGGACATCCTGAAAGTAGGGGCCCTGGCTGTAAAACTGATAAAGGGAGTCTATGAGAACTTCCTGACTACCGGCTCTCCCGGAGTGTACAACGCACGGGCCAAAGCCACCATAGATACCGGGAAGACAAGATATACAAAAGATGCATACCTCGGAGTCCTTCACGATATAAAAACCCCCGGGAAGCGTAAAATCTTCGAACAGTTCCTCTCACGCGGCGTCGAGACCGGCCTGCTGGAGAAAGATAATCGGTTTGAACTATGCTGGAAAGTCAAGGACAGCAGCATGTCCAATGACTTATTCTCTTTTGTCATTGCCGAGTCCTGTTCCCAGATGGGGTTCATCAAAGGAGAGAATACACAGAATGAGCAGATACCATGGGCTCTCTTTATCCCCATCATGCTTTCACCATCCGGCGGTCCCCTAGATGACTTGCGGAAGTCCTACAGGCGATTCAAGTCAGACGACCCGAAACTTCAAGAGGCAAAGCTGGATTACGTTGACGATGCTGATGAAATTATTAAGATGATCTTCCCGTTGGAGTCCAAAGGTCTATTAGACGTCTAACGGCAATGCCGAAAATATCCGATATTTTTGTACCGTGATCAGCAGTTGGTCACGGTATTTTAATATTTATTTAATTGTTAATCATTATGATTTACTGCCCTATTCCGAAATCCACTTTCCTGGATTTGTTCATCTCCGTTGCACTCCTTACAGCAACAGTTATTTCCATTATCAAAAAGTAAAACTATCATGACAAAATCAGAAAAACAACTCGTTGGTGGCGGAACAGCCGCCACGGCAACTGGAACAGCCGTCGCGCTCGGCGGCAAAACAGCCCTCTGGGCTATCTACTCTGCCGGACCCGGAGCGGCCCTGACTGGGGCTGCGGAACTAAACGGCTTCCTCGCTTGGTGCGGATTCGGGAGCCTCGCCTCCGGCGGCGGGGGCATGGCTCTCGGGAGTGCAATCCTCTCCGCCCTGGGCCCCGTCGGGATTGCCATCGCCGGAGCGGGTGTGATAACGGCCGGGGTCACCATCTACAAGAACCGCAAACGGAACAAAAAGGAGAAAGCCCAATGATACGCTGCCCTTACTGCGGTTCTACCAACACGACCGTACTCCCCATGGGAGATTACCTTTGTCTGGACTGCGACGAGCAGTTCTACAAGGGCGAACGCGCTCCCAGGCGCTGTACCCAAAGCCCCGTCCAAAAAATCTCCGGGAGGGTTCTCTCACTGGCGGTCAAGCACGGTCCGGCCCTGCTCAAAGCGGGTAAGGCGAGCCTTCCCGCCATCCTGAAAGGCGCCCTTGTCTTCTTTTAACACCACAGGAGCGGAACACATATGAAAGACCAGATGTACATCAACCTTCTCGGCCGCTGCGAGAAATGCGATTACCTTGTCACACGGCCCATCCAGGTCGAGATCGACGAAAGCAACCTCTCTCCCTGCGAATGTCCGGAGTGCCATGAGGGAAGGGTCTATTTCGAAAGGCTTGCGGTCCGGCACAAAAGGGCTGCGGAACAACAAAAGAGATCCGGGATCGACAGGCCCCTTCTATGGATATTCAGCGCAATCCTTCTTCTTGCCGTTCTCCTTGCCGGGGCGTCCCTCTACGTCCATGTCCGTCTCCGCGGAGACTATTCTTCGGAGGAAATGAGGGCGGCCGTGAAAGAATCGTCCGCAATGAGCCCCGCCGACATCCTCACGGCTTTCCAGCAGGAAGGGATACGGGAAGAGACCCTGTCAAGGGCCCTAGGGGCGTCCCGCTTCTCTCTCAGGAGGATCCGCCTGTCTGAATCCCGCCCCACCCTCGCGATGGAGGCGGCCATAATGGGGCTATACTCCGATTACCTGCTGCTTGGCAAATCGAACGTTCTTTTCACCATCCGCTATTGGAAGAACCGACAGGACCCGTTCGGAGCCTTTATCAATCCGCTTCTGGAGATCTGTCCCCAGACAGGCTCCGGCACCAGTTCCTGACGAAGGCGCGGCAACAATCCATCCCGGAAGGGTTGCCGGAAGACAGCGTCTCCTGGACGGACCGCCTGCCAACCTCCCGAAAGACCTCCCTGAGGTTTTCCGGGAGGCTTACTTTAAATGGAGATGTTTATCTGCAACAAGGTTTGGGTATGTTTCCATGAGCTATTCTTGTCCATTCTTAAAGTTAAAGTACATGGCTTTGGCCATCTCCTCCATCACCCGGTTGTAGAAGGATTGATCCTCGAACAACTTTGCAAAAGAATCCATCTGCTCCATGTAGCACTGCTGAGCAATCTTGGAGAACACTTCCGGGAAGATATTCTGGGAGAACATGTTCACATCGGAGTTCTTAGCCTGCTTCTTCAGGCTCTTGCTCTTAGTCTTGAACTTATCGTAGATAGTCTCAATAATGACGCGGTCGGCCTCAGTGAAGTTGCCTGCGTACATGATATTGATCTTGTCGATAATATTGTCGAGCAGATCTCGCTTCTCTTCCACCTTATTGCCGGTACCACCTTTTTCGCCCTTGAGTGTTTTCTCCTCTTTCGTAGGCTTCAATTCAATGCTACCGCTGGGTTGTACATTGAAGACATGGTGTTCCAGAGAGAGTTTATTGTCCAGATCAACCTTCTCGTGAGCATTCTTGGGGAGCACCCTAAACAAGAACTCGCAGAATATATATGTTTTGAATAGCTCTTTGTCGAAAGTACGTACAATCTGGGCCATGTATGCATAGAAGCGAATGAAGGCCCGGACAAGAAAGCGCACTTTAAACTGATCATCTTCAGCCAGACTCTTGAAATCTTCGAGGACTGGCTTCAGAAGGCTGGAAAGCTTCCCAAGAGAAGTATTGCCCTGCTCGGTCTTGTATACTTCGAAGAGCGCATCCACTTGCTCTTGACTCCAGAGGTGGTACAGCTGAAGCTCATTCAGGTACTTGTAAACCACATTCACATCCACCGGAGCCCCCAGAAGGGTATCCTCATAGAATGGTTTAAACGACGCCTTGATACTTTCAGCAGTGTTGCTGAAATCCAGAACATAAGTATCTATCTTATTCTTGCAACTACGATTCAAGCGGGAAAGAGTCTGAACGGCCTTCACTCCCTTGAGTCCCTTGAGGACAAACATGGTGTGAAGCAGAGGCTCATCAAATCCGGTCTGATACTTTTCTGCAACAATGAGGATATTAAATAGCTCGCTGCCGAAATACAAAGGCAGTGCAGCCTCGGAAATCTTGTAGTCGCCAGATGAGTTTAACTGCGTCTCCGTATAATCCTTGCCCTGATACGTTACTGTTCCAGAGAATGCGACCAACGGACGAACATCATCGTAACCCTTCTTGCGGCAGTATTCCTTCATGGCCAGATAGTACCTGACGGCATGAGCACGCGAAGCAGATACCACCATAGCCTTGGCCAGTCCATTGATTTTTGTCAATGTAACCTCGCGGAACTTTTCTACGATAAGTTCGACGGCTTTTTCAATCACATATTGATGGCTATCGTGATATGCTTTGATTGTTTTCGTTGCCGGTGGCTCCTCGTATTCTGGATTCTCGGATACGGTCTTGGCAATCTCGTAGGAGGTTTCAACGGTAGTGTAGAACTTCAGCACATCCAGAATAAAGCCCTCGTCTATGGCTTGACGCATTGAATAATGGTGGAAGGCATCGTATTCCGGCAATCCGTCTTCGCCTATGCCACACTCCACGCCAAAGGTCTGTAGCGTTTTGGGCTTCGGTGTGGCAGTAAACGCATAGAAATACTCGTTTTTGTGCTGGCCCTGAGTCAGGAGCGTCTCGGTTAGAATGTCCATCTCGTCCTTGATCTCCTCCTCGCTTTTTCCTTCAATCTCAGCCATCTCGCGGAGGGACTCATCGGTGTCGGCCAGTGCAGCTTTCAGCTTCTCGGCACTCTTTCCGGACTGGGAGCTATGGGCCTCATCCACAATGATGGCGAACTTCTTGCCTTTATGGTTGTCAAGCTCTTTGTAGATAAGCGGGAACCGATGAAGGGTCGTGATGATAATACGCCTCTTGTCGTTGATGGCATCTTTAAGGACAGACGAGTTGTCCTTGTCTGTAACCGTTACAATTTGACCCTCAAGGTGTTCGAAGCCAAGAATTGTGTCCTGTAGTTGCTTGTTGAGGACGCGCCTGTCAGTAACGACAAAGACGGACTGGAACATGTCCTTGTCTTCCATATCGTGCAATGCTGCCAGACGGTACGTAAGCCATGCGATGGAATTTGACTTACCAGACCCTGCCGAGTGCTGAATCAGGTAATTCTTGCCATTGGAGCTTGCTTTCGTATCTGCAACAAGCTTCTCAACCACATCAAGCTGATGATATCGAGGGAAGATGATGCGAGTAGTCTTCTTTTTTACCTGTTTCCCTTTCTGGAGCGAGACGGTCTCCTTGACCTCTTTGCTGATATAACGCTGCAAGATAGATAACAGCATATCCCTTCGCAGCACTTTCTCCCAGAGATAGGATGTAGCGTAACCATCCGGATTCTCCGGGTTGCCACCGTCGCCCACATTACCAGCACCGTTGCTGCCTTGGTCGAAAGGAAGGAAGAATGTATCCGGGCCGCGAAGTTCTGTGGTCATTACCACATTGTAAAGGTCAACTCCGAAATAGACCAGAATTCGGTTATTGAAATGGAACAAGAACTCTTTCTGATCCCGGTCGTACATGTACTGATGTTTGGAATTACCTATGTCCTGCCCAGTGAGCTGGTTCTTGAGTTCCAACGACACTACCGGAATGCCATTCAGAGAGAGAACGATGTCGATGGATTTCTTTGGCGTCAGATCCGAATAATGGAACTGCCGGGTCTCGGTGAGAATGTTGGATTTGTATTTTTCAACCAGATCTTCATTATAGGCAGATGCAGGAGCGAAGTAGGCAAACTTTATCTGCATTCCCCTATCCATTACTCCATAGCGAAGCACATGGATAAGTCCACTGGCATCCACGTTCTGCTGAAAGATGTTGTACAGCTGCTTCTCAGCCTTGTCTCCGTAGACATTCTGATAGCGCTTCCACATCTTGGGCTGCGTTTTTTCAATGAATGAAACCAGAACGGGCATATCAATGGCCTTACTCTTATCGTAGGTGGCCTGATTGCCCTTGACATATCCTCCTTCCGAAAGGAGATATGCCTCTATGTCATTCTCAAAGTTTTTTTCCTTTGTTTCCATAAGGAGATAAGCTTTAGTCAAACAGTTCCCACAGATCTTCGATGGTTTTGACTTTCGCAATTTCTGCCGGGAATGCAACCCCAAGTTTAGAGTAGATCTTTTGGTACTTTTCCTTCACCATTGCTATGTCTTTGCTGGGGGTAGACCCATGAATTCGTTCATAGTCCTCTTCGACCAACCCCTGGGCTTTTTTTGTAATAGCCTTAAGGTCTTCGAGCATCCGCTTTCTTGCGTCTTTTTCTATACTTTTGTCACCAGCGGCGATTCGCGCCTTATAATCTTCGACGGTACCTGCATTGGGATCCTCTTCGCCACAGAAGTGAGAAGCCATTCTCTTCACATCATTGCACATGCTCCAAACCTTGAAGAATAAAATAATCTGAAGAATAGCAGAAACAAGGGTAATGATAGTAACTAATACCATAATGACTGAATTTTATCGTTTTACGTTTTTATTCCAAGTTTTTATTCCACACCAAGCTGGCAATAGCTGCATACAGCTTACAGCGCTCCTGAATGTCAGCCTTCTTGAATTCCGTGAAGGAACGGAACGGGAGGTTGTTGGCTTTGTAGAAAGAGATGAATCCGGGATTCTTCTCGTAAGTGGGAGCGCAGAATGACTGCGCCATCAGGTTCTCCTTAATGTAGTGTGGCAGCTTCTGGTCTACCGGGAGGTCATTGTAGGACTGATTGACGCCATTGGGAAGCAGAATAAGATCACCGATGGAGTTCCGGTACTGATTAAACTCTTCAGTCTGCTGGAACTCATCGGTGTGCCATTCAAAGTGGTCACTCCAGACGTGTTCCACCTCGAACGGCTTACGGCCCGGATTGAGCATGTAGTCTACAAAGTGGTTACCCATGCCGCTGCCATCCTCAATGAATGCGGTAATTCTGGCAAGGAAGTATTTGATGAAAGGCCTGTTCATACCATGCAGACGGAAGTTCGGCAGCGCCACATCAAAATCATCAATAACCTCGGTTTCCTGAATGAGCGTAGCCCTGAGGTCGTCAATGTCTTTGCCTCTGATGATTCGAGCCAAGTTACACATAGTGTATCTTAGCGAAGAAGCCGAGAACAGACGGTAATTAGAAGAACGACGGACAGTAAAGTTATCCAAGAAATGGGCAACGATGTCAATCTTCTTATTGCAGGTTTCCTCGTCATCATTTAATGTAAGCGGAGCTAGGTAGAGAGGGTAATAAAGTGAGGGAGCGATACGCCAGAATTGATGGTAATAAACGTGCTCCAGATCCTTTCTGAATGTCTTCTCCGCCTCCTTGACCTTGATGAACTGCTCAAAGTAGAATCTGTAATTCCGGTCAATGAAACCCTCAATATCTCCGGCAATGGCATCCGCAAGGAGACCCTTGTCATAGTTATCCTTAAACCAGTTGTGATACCTGGTACCAATGTTCTCAAAATCCTGATTGACGGAGTTTACTTTGGCTTGACGGATGGTCACGGCAAACTGCGAACGGAGCCATGCTTGGAAGAACTGATTCTCGGCACCTTTGTTGGAATCAAACTCATCCAAACGGAGCATATCTTTCTTCCACTGGGCATTGACGGTATTCCTGTTCTCGTCCCGGTGGAATTTGGAGAGGATAAATCCCTTGAGCATGTCGGAGGCGGTAAGGGGTACGCCTCGGTCATTCATGGTTTCAAATATGGTATATGCATTCTCCTCTGAGAGAGCTGTAATCTTCACCAGCACCAGATTGTCCTTAACCCAATATACAAATGCCTTGAGGACATCGTCTTTGATTTCGTCTGTGGGAAAGCAATTGCAGATGTCCGTATAGCGCAGCACCATATTCTTGGTGCTTTCATCATCTGTGGGTTTTACCACATAATCTCCGGTTTCATAAAGGGCCTGAAGACATTCGCGCCTTTCGGGAACATCGATATTGAAAGACAACTCGCCATAACTGTCTGAATAGATCATCGGAGCAATCTGGGACTCCATCGTCTTGTTTGTGGCATGATACAAATAAATCAGCAACAGAGTCAGAGATGTGATGCGCTGCTGGCCATCAATGATACTATTCTTGCCGTTCTTCTCGCTAAGGACTATGGACCCCATGTAGTAGGTGCTGTAATGGGCGACATCCCGGATGGCATCGCCCACATGGTAATTCTCCATAAAAGCGTTTACCAAGTCAAATACCAGCTGCTCGATGTGGATGGTTTCCCATTTGTACTCCCGCTGGAAGTAATCGACGGTGTATTTCTTGTTGCTCAAGATATCGGAGAGCCGATAGTCCTTGGCGATGATGGCGGTATTGTTATTCTCCATAAGGGACTTCTTTCTTTCCGGTGACGTATTCGTAGATGATGGATTTCTTGTATACCCTAAGAGCATCAATCTTTATTTGCTTTGCTTTTATTAGTGAATTGATAATGGAGCATTTCTCGTCAAGATAACCCACAATTGCATGTTGTTCTTCAATTGGAGGAACGGGGATAATGAATTCCCCAACATTAACGGCTGAGAGATTTGGGGCAGTGGATCCGTTAATACATACATCTCTTTGAAAATGTTCTATGGGTGAATTCAAAATATATAATAGCATTCGATTATCTACTAAAGAAGATTTCACGCGAATTGCCATCAGAGAAGAAGCTGTAGTGCCGACTGACCGAATCGCCATTGCATTTTTCCCAATAGTCGAGCCCCTCAAGGTGTACAGGATGTCGCCCGCAATTATTTTTAATCCTCCTAGCGAATTATACTTTTCTTCAGTAATATACCTTGCCTTATTTATATCTACATAAAAACCATTTAATGAGTCGGCGCCATAAAAGGGTACGCCCGTTACGACGAAATCATCACCTGACGGGTAGCTCTCACTTCTATCTCCGTTATGGAAGGAACATAGATGTTTAAGCTTAATCTCTATCCACCCCGTAGGAATTTTATCTATCCCTGGAATGATACTGTCTCGTCTTTTAGGGTGATCTAATGCTCCTTCAACGATTGTCTCATAAATTAATGCGTCCCTGTATTCAATAAGACCAGACACAATTCTTTCTTGCAAAGAGATCATTTCATCAATCTCGCCGCATTTTTTATCAAGGAAAGTTGCTATAGCCTCTTGTTCAGAAAAAGAGGGGGCAACTATTCCCAGCGAGGCAAACTCGTCGTAAGTTAATGAATACCTTATATTCTTGGAAAGGAATTTATACTTTCTCCCATCAAAAATATAGGCATACCAGTAGTCGTAAAATCTTGGCGAGAAACCACCCCGAATGGACAACACCTTATAAGCAGGTGAAATCATACCGTCAATGCTGCTTAGTCCTGAAAAAACGGCAGAACAATCCAAGTCAAATAGGCACATAACCAAATCATTCTTATGGACAACTTGATAAGTGTCATAAGAATCAGGGACCTTACCACTTGTGCTGCCGACCGGTATGGCTTTGATTCCTTTTGTGGTTAGAGAAAGCAGCTGTGTATTTGAAGATTGCGCACCAACGATATCTTTCCCTATCGAGAAAACATTTTTTGTTCGGAGCACCTTCCAATTCCGTGGAATCTCCCCAATCCACGGAATCCCGCTATTTTTCATCACTCTACTCATAATCCTCCTTTTTTATGCCGAAAAAAGCTATGAATAAGTCTCCGAGATCGGTAGTCCTCTTTGATTCCATTCCACTGCTGGATACCATGCTATCACTATTGGTATTAACCAGCCCATCGCGATATAAATCGTTCAGAATCAATTCTTCCCGATTTCTTTCGAAGTCTGGATATGTTGCCTCGAAATAGGTCATAATTGAACCCGTAAAATAGACTCCAGTCTTGTACTTAGCCGGGTTTTGCAAATAAACCAGTACCTTAAAGTGAGAGGTGGTATATTTCCCAATATCATTTAACATCAAGATGAGGCTATCTTCATCTATCTGGTACGATGCTGCATATTTAACTGCATTAGCAAGATATACGCTCTTAATCGTACTTGTTTGAGCAGCAAGTTCTGTCGTCTTCAATAGAGTTGTGGCAAACGAATCATTGTCGCCCAGATTTTTTCGGGAATCTTCTTCAAGAGTTGCCAGACGCTCTTCGACCAGTTCTTTCCACTTTATGTAGCGACGCTGCAGAATATTTCCTTTTACACATTCTACTGCTTGCGCAAAGGCCCCAACACAAGGGATTTGGGAAACGATGCCTTCAATAGCGCCCTGTACGAAGTCCATGGGTTTTATATCTTCTCCTATTTTCATCGTCCCATGATTTTAGCCATCAACTCCGCCTCCTGCTTATCGAGTTCTTGCAGTGATGCAAAGATCTCTTCGCTCTTTCGGGGAGCGACATATTTATAGAACTCCCTTGTGAACGGAATCTCATACCCAATTTTCGTCTTCTTCTCATCAATCCAAGCATCCGGAGCATAAGGATAGACATTCTTCTTCATGTATTCATCCACATCCTCTTTCCACGGAATACTCTCGGTGTCACGTTTTGCAGAGTCGGCCTGCGGCTTGCCCTTCTTCAGAATCGGCTTGCCGGAATCATCCGTCAGCGGCTGCTCAACGACTACTTTACTGTACTTGAAATCCTCATTATCTTTAATCTTGACCTCCACCTCAATGCCATTCCCAGAATCGGTCCATGTTCCATCATGGAAAGCGTCGTATGCCTGCCCTATGAGATATAGGCACTCGTCGGTGAATTCGTTCCTCTTATTGCCGATGGGCTTTCTGCGTTTTAAGCCACACTTGGAAGCATCGATGAGCTGCACCTTCCCGGTACGTTTCACAGACTTGTTCTTGGTAACAATCCAGATATACGTGGCAATCCCGGTATTGTAGAACATGTCATTGGGAATCTGGATGATTGCCTCCAGCCAGTCGTTCTCCAAAAGATATCCCCGGATGCTGGACTCGCCACTCCCGGCATCGCCCTTGAACAACGGGGATCCATTCTGGATAATAGCCATACGTCCAGTATCTTTCAACTTAGCAATGCCATTCAGCATAAACAGCTGCTGGGAATCTCCGATGGAAGGAAGACCGGGACCAAAACGTCCGGCTTCGCCCTTCTTGTTCTCATCCTCCACTGCTTTTTTCTCGTTCTTCCATTCTATTCCAAATGGAGGATTGGAGATAATGTAGTCGAACTTATATCCGTCAAACTTATCATCGGAGAGCGTGTTGCCATGTTTCATGTTCTCTGCATTGCCTCCTTTGATGAGCATGTTGGCCTTGGCAATAGCAAAAGTCTGCTCGTTGAGTTCCTGCCCAAACTCTGTAAGCTGTGCATCTGGATCCAATTCAAGCAACTTCTCGGAAAGGCAGTCCAGCATCTGAGAAGTGCCCATTGCCATATCATAGATGGATGCTGTAATCCCATCTTCTGCAATCTGCTTGCGCTGAGGAGCGACAAGGATATCAGCCATCAAGTAAATGATGTCTCTGGCGGTGAAGTGAGCACCAGCCTGTTCATCGTAGGACTCAGAGAATTTGCGAACAAGCTCCTCGAAAATATATCCCATGTCAACAGCGCTAATCTCATCTGCCCCCATATATGCCTTCTTGGTGCAGAACTCGGCAATGACATTGTACAGGATCCCGTTGTGATCCATCTTTGTGACTTCCTTGTCAAAATCGAACTTCTCAATGATGTCAATCACATTTGTGGAGAAGTGGCTGAGATAGCTTCGGAAGTTCTCAGCTATATTGTCGGCATCTGAAAGAAGGCCCTCAAATGAAAACTTTGAGGTATTATAGAAATCATAACCGGAAGCAGACTTCAGGAAGCCATCTTTAACCATCAGCCCGCGCTTGTCGAGTGTGGTGTTCATCTCCAGAACCTTCTCTTTCGTGTCGGCAAGCGTGTCACTAAAGCGCTTGATGACACACATCGGGAGGATAACGTTTCCGTACTCGTGGGGTTTATATGTACCTACAAGTTTATCAGCAATAGCCCAGATAAGGTTTGCCTTTTCCTGAATGTTTACAGTTGTCCTCTTGGACAGTTCTGCAGTACCCATATAAATAATAACTAATTATCACACTCATAGCACCTCCGCAAACGCACTACGAATTCAATGGTTAAAGCCATCGGATTCTTTCGTCTCTACGGATTATTGCTGTCTGCTTATCTTACAAAGTTAGCATTTTTTCCGCACCAATCCTTAAAATCATCCTTCAATCTTAATCTCAAGAGATTAACCCCGGCTTCTCACACCATCAACCTAATCAATTTCCCATCCCTGCAAAACATCTCCGGATGCCGGAAAAACGCCGCCCACACCTGGCCCACATTCACCGGCTGCCCATCCCTCCTGGGACACAACCGTCGCGAGTTAATCTCATACACCAGCCGGTCCGCCGTCATCCCGCACCCGGATGTGGAGAGCAAATACACTATGGCCTCTTCAATGCTCATTACAACCTCATTGTCTGGTCCTGATAGCAAAAAATCTGAAACACGGCTCATATGATGGAGGCGCCCTAGTCGAAGTCTGCGTCGTAGAACGGGTCGTTCTTGTCCTGAAGGAGTTGTTTTTCTTTTTTCGGTCGGCCGCCGATGGCATAGCCGACTTCAATCTCGATGGTGTTGAAGTCCCTTGAGGAGATGTGTGCGCACAGTATGATGCGCAGCTGGTTCCACAGCTCGATGCCCACCCGGGGCGAGAAGACGGATCCGACGACAGGGACGTCTTTGTAGAACCCGAAGAAAGGTGAGGTTTTCAGTCTCTGTGCCGGGCCGATGCCGGATCCGACGAACCAGGAGAAGGGTTCTCCCCGGTTGAAGTTATAGTCTCCCGTCAGCGAGATGGTCCATATGCGCAGCGGCAGCTTGTCATCCTCATCAATCGGCGACTGGCGGCACGCCAAGCTATAGATCATCTCGACGCCGGCATCCACCGGCAGGTTCCTGAAGTTGTATCTCAGCTCCGCTCCGATCATCCCGAAGTGGAAGAGGTTCTGATATCCGTCGACGCTGGCGAGCGGATAAGTGAACCCCGTCTTCAGTTCACCCTCGACGGGCTGTACCCACTGGGCGTGGAGATTGGCGCTGTTGGCGAAGATCAGAACGAGGAGAAGGGCAGCGGTCGGTTTGATTTTTCTCATGTTGCAAGTCCGCCTGTAAGGCAGCGCGGACATACAAAGTTACCGCTTTCTTTGAAAAACCTCCCATGTTATCAATATGTCCCTTTGATCTCAACTGCTGAGAACCGGCGCACAATCTCTCTCAGAGATATGGGATAATAGTTATTGTTCTCGACCCCGACATCATACTGGTACGGTAGCAGATACTGTAGTCTTGGTATATCATTCCCCGGCACAGCTGATCCAGTATGGACATGTCCGAACAGCTGCCAGACCCGACCAGAATAAGCTCGTGGATAGCACAGAAGAGGATAGTGATTCAGGATAATGCGGTTTGGCCCGTATTGGAGAGTCTTCTGATGGTCAAGGCAGGTGATGATACTTTGCTCCTTATAGGTGGAGTGCTTGGTTTGAATCTTGTTATCGTGATTCCCAGGAACCAGGAAAATCTTCCCGTTGAGCCGAATAGCTATCCTGTTGATACTGTCAATATCCATGTCACTGAAGTCTCCCAGATGAAAGACAATTCCGTTTCTGGGGACCACCTCGTTCCACCGCCCGATGAGGAACTCGTCCATCTCGGTCGTGGATGAAAATCTCGGTCGATATCGGAGTATCCTTTCCTCGGAAAAATGGGTATCGGCGGTGAAGAAGACCCTATCAAGGGCGGACCTGCTGTAACGGAGTTTACTATATGATGTGTCGACTTGACAAAGGGGGGAGATTTCTGTGCCTCCAGATTTAGCCGCACGTGCCTTCTGCACATCCTCCTCCGCCACCCAGAAAGTCATCAGAAGGTAGGACAAAGATCCGTTATTCCGTTGGATTAGGCAGACCGAATCCCCAGAGCGCATGGAGCACGCTTTGAGTGACGGCTTCCTCCTCATCTTCAAATCTTCCCGAAGTGCGATAACCTCCGTCCTGATGTCATCCGATACAAAGGAATCGTAAACATTGGGAAGAAGCAACATTTCCTCTTTGTTAATTCTTTTAGTTTGCACCATGAGCCCTGGACTAATTCTCCAGAAGTTTGCGTCCATGACGTCTGTGAAAAATGTCCGTGGAAGCTTGCTGTTAATCGCCGTACGGAAGTCCCTCTCTCTCAGCAGGTTTGTAAGATACGTATGAATGATGTCAGCCATAACTAACTAATTGTATTTGGGAGGGTAAAGCACCCTCCCAAACATCAAAGATAAAGCTTTTACAAGAGGATGTAGTCATCAAACTCAACGACTTTCCATACGACTTCCAAACCCATCGACTTGGCGATTTGGTAGAGGTCTGCAATGTGGATATCGTCCTGTCGGAAGATTCGGATCAACTTCCCGCGGTTCATTCCCACACGCAGGCAGATCTCCTGCTCGGATAATCCCGAAAGTGCTTTTGCCAAAAAGGACAGCCTGCTATCGGCGGAAGCTGCACGGGTCCTGATGTATTCAGGAGCCCTGTCTCTCCTTGTCGGGAGCGAACCGACGATGGAGTAATCCGGCCCCGTGACCAAGGGCCTGTTTCCTTCATCTCCACTCCCCCTGCTTTTGAGGAAGACGGAGATGGCGATACCGACCCTGGCCAGCATGTGCTGGACTGTGGAGAGGGAACAGTCATCGGAAGTCCGGTAGTGGTGCATGAGCTGCTGACTTACCCCGCAAGCTTTTGCGAAAGTGCCGGGATTATAGCCCATGAAGAAAATGATTTTCCACAGGAACCCAAGGACCAGATTTTCGGGTTCCGGGGTGATGCCGAACCTACGGTAAGGACGTTTAGAATTGGTTGTCATAGATAAACTGATTAAATCTTAAGGATTAAAAACTAAGTTGTTGATGATTGTCGATAGTTGTTGATTGATATTTATCCTGTTGACGGCGCCCTTGGCCGATAAGGGGCCCATGACGATGATTCGTCTTTGTCGGCTTCTGAGACGGAATCGGCATGCTCACTGATAAACATGTGGCTCCTGATAGTGTTACCTTTCTCCCGGGCCTTTGCCCGGATAAGACCCTTCTTGGGTTTCTTGTTCCCTGAGACCGATGAGGTGTCAGATGCAGATTGATGCTTTGTACTCATAACGATTGATTTTGGTTGAAAGGGTGAACAGTTCACCCTTTCTCGCCAGCAAGGACAACACACCGCTTCTGCAGTGACGGCTGCAGACGGTGTGTTAGCGCGTAGGGAAGAATAATTGGTAGAAGAATAATTGGTAAATATCGAAAAAAGGGTTACCTTTGCCCATGGATGAAGTTATCGCCATTCATGGCGCCAAAGACGGATGCCTGCCGTCTTTCACTTTTCGGGGGTCTCCCCTTCTGGTGTTTCTTTTCTTGCATGGGTCCGGGACCGTGTCCGGGGATGCCGACTGCGGACAGCGCTCGATGCCAGTGGTATCGGGATTAGTTGTTTTGTACATTTTTAAAACTCAAAATGCCATGAAAGAGAAAGAAAAAGAGAATTATTCTATCCCCGTGCAAGAGCTTATTACCGAGGAGCTTGTAAATGCTCTCTCGGTTACAAAGCAAGCCTTCTTGAATTTCGGGGAGGAAAGTGGCCGGGCCATCGTCGATAAGGTTGATACACTTCTTGTCGACGAGCCGGCGTTCCTTCCGTATGTAAGCACTTTCCACACTTACGTTCTTCATCTTTCCAATACGGATCTACTTCCAAGAAAAAAAGCCAATCAAGAGGGGCAGGCCTGGGAAGAACTGGTGACACTGCTCAATGCCACCTCGCTCGGGTGCCATTTGGCGTGGGAGAAAGGCCACCGGATTGCCGATAAAATGATGGAAATCATGGATGATGACCTCCTTACATTCTTTTATGAGTTGGCCAATACGATAAAGGTGCGGCAGATGGCGAGGCGTTCGGCCATATCATAGTGGCCCCCTTGGGACGTTGAAAGCTCCACCCGATGACGGATTTGCTTTTTTTCGGCAGGAACTCCACAATAATTGCTATATTTGCAGTAGTCAGTCAGCCGTTTTGATGCTGCTGCAAATACGCGAAAGTGTTTTCGTCGTTGCTCAAGTCTAAATTCTGGAAAAATTTTCAAGTAGGCAACAGACAGGACACACCGCTCGGTAATGGTCATGTTGTGCCACATTCTGTGGCTCACCATATCCACCGAGTGTGGGGTTTCTGCCGTTTCCATTACTTAGGGGTTTTCCAGAGCCTTGACTTGGTGGACACGAATGGGCTCCACACTTTTGTTGTAATTATTTACTCACCAGGGGGCCGCTTGACTAAAATAGTAAAAATGAAACACTTCTACTCGTTATCTTGTGCCTTTCTACTGGTACTTTTGACGGTTCCTGCCAAAGCTCAGGAGTTGTCCATTGATGAAGCCATCAAGAAAATCACTGCTTCAGCGAAAGACGCCATTATCTCCGGCTACCGATCGGAAGATGAAACCGGCGATTCCCAATATGTTGACGCCGAGATTAAATCTGTTCATGGTTTCAATGACTACTCCTATGGCTCAATGATGGATAAATTCGAGGCGATTCTGGCCCGGAGGTTAAAAGTCGCCAATTCCAGTCAGCCTTCTTCCATGTGGCCTGAAGAACGTGCTGCTGTGCGAATGGAGAATCCTCGGTTGTTGGAATACGCAAAGGCGAACCAGACTCGTCTCGTCGGATATTCAGCTGTCGTTGATTATATCGGAATAACAAAATTCCGGGAAAGAAATGAAGCAAGTGCTGTTTTGTATTTCGACGCCCACGGTGAGTTTATAAACAGTCTATCCGCGCAGTATGAAACGCTTCTCGACCAGATCATCGGCTCGGACGCTTCCGGTTTTATTGAACGTAATGACATCAAAGGAAAGTTGGCTCCATATATGTTCAGGCAAATCGTTTCTGAACTTCAGGAGATGAACGACCCACTTTTCCTTCGCAAGGAATACTGGATATCTGATGTTGTCAATGCCATCACCGCCGGGAAGAAAATGGAAATGCAGTGGTGCTATCGATTGACAAAAGAAAACACAGACGATTCAACCATGGACAAAGGCAACTTCCGGGCGTACTATTATCAAATACAGACCGGGACTATCCAGGTAATCAAAATGCTTCTGGTGGTTGATGGGACCTACGAGAAGGACAAGAATCAGATTCAATTCTCTTATAAAGACGCGAAGGTTCAGTCTTACCATATATCCCTAGATGCATTAGATGAGTTCTCTCCGGGAAACTATCGTTCCATCGATTATCGGATTTGTATCCCCCAAAGTATTGAAACTATGCGCGCAAAAAAACTGATTCGAGACGCGAAGAATAATCTTGAGTATACTTGGTTAGACGATAATAGTTTCCGAATGATTGCGCCGATCATAAGCAGTGAGCCCATAGTTTTTCATAAACAATAGAACTGATTCCGCAATTACACTTTATTTTGAATAAATTACGCATCAGTACCATGAAAAAGAATACCATCCACAACTACCTTACGGCATGCATCATCGCCGTGCTCTCCTGCGCCCTCGTCCCCTCCTGCCAGAAGGAGACCATCGACGAGCAGCAGACAACCCAAGCGAACACGAACACGAAGCCCGAGTACGTCGCACCCGAAGAGGAGGACGTCCTCATCGAAGCCGCCGAAAAGGCCACACTCATGTCGCATGAAGAGAAAGACGGCGTGACCACCTTCCGCTTCACGGAAGCGTTCGTGTCGGAAATCACGAAAAAGGAAGTCGCCCTCGTCTCCATCAAGAGCGAACACTTCTACTTCCAGTCGGACAAGCACGACGCCTGCATCCTGGTGTTCAAGGACAAGAAGACGACGAAACTCCAGTACAACAACGACCTGTCCCTTTCCCTCGACCACCTGACGAACGTCCAGGCCTATCCCGGCGAGTCCGTCGAAATCGCTTTCGAACTTACCGCATCGGGCAGGGGAGGCGTCGAAATCTCGGCGGAAGCGGACAAGGGAAGCTTCGAGCTTGATTACAACAAAGACAGGAAGGAAGGCTCCATCCACGTCGTCCTTCCGGACGAGGACAAGTCAGCGGCGCATGTCCGCCTCATCCTGGACGACGGAGTGAACAAAACATACTATAACATCCACGCCGAAGGCTATTACATCGAATTCACTTCCGTGCAGGGCGGCATGACCCTCTCCGGGGAGAAGGGAGAAAAGACGACGCTTACCGTCGGGTACATCACCAACTTGGCCGAACCCGCACTTGAGCTCTCCTCCGAAAACGAATCCGTCACGTATGAAATCCTTTCCAGCACGCAGGACGAGCAGACGGGCGGATGGGAGTCCGTCATAGAGTTCGCCTTCTCCAGCGACAACAACACGGGCGACGACGTCACCGCGGACGTGACCGTCGCGGAGCGGAGCCTTCGTTACGGCAAGACCTCCGTCACCCTCATACAGGGGACCCTCCAGCCCGTCCGGAAGGACGGCCAGGTCTTCTTCGACCACTGGGCCCTGAAGAAAGCCATGAACGCCATCGCGGACCGCGACGGCGACGGCGAGGTCTCGTTCGAGGAAGCACTGAAGGTGACCAGGGTGAACCTCAGCCACAAGGAAATAACCAATATCCACGGACTGGAATACTTCAAGAACATCGAATGGCTGGACGTATCCCACACCCCGGTCGATTCGCTCATGTTCAATAATATTGAATCCTTTTCGAAGCTGAGGTACATTAACATCGAAGGGACGAAAAATGTCGTCCTGAATACCGAGGGGACTTACTTGTACAACACCACGGTGGACCGAGGCACAGTAGGTTCCTTGAACCTCCAATACAATTGTGAAAAAATTCCATATGCTTCGAAAGATTTCAGCCGTGACGGCAATTGGGTCACCCTGCAAAAACACACCAGGGGACAAGGAATCAACATCATCTTCTGCACCCGGGGCATTGACCTGGACTATGAGTCCGGAGCAATCTATGAATTGGTTGAAAACTTAATAAACACTCTATTCAGTTACGCACCGCTCGACTACTTCAAGGATTGCTTTGACATTTACGTCACTGAACATGTCGACAAACTGAGCACCGAAAACATAAACGGAACGTTACCATGCACCCCGGAACAATGGGAAAAAATTCTCGACATGGGAACAGATATAGCAAAAAAACAATCACATCAGACTGTAATTCAATTTCAATGCTATCAAACACCGTGGGAGTCGAAAACAGTCGCTTGTAGTGATTTATTTACAATTGGACGGACTGATGAATTATACCTTGGAGAATCATATACCCGGGACAGAAAAATAGATCATATGCTGTCTGATAATGTTATCGTACACGAAATGGGTCATAACCTCGGTAGACTGGATGACCAAGATGCAATTCGCTTAAGTCCCACTCACGAGAGCATAAATGCCTCCGGTAGCGGTGACCCCGAAAAGGTACTCTGGAAAAAGTTTCTTGACCTTGACAACTACAAAGGACGCGTAGAAATTTACAAGAAAGAAGACGCATACTATCCAAACGATACAAAAAAAAGTATAATGTATACGTCATACGATTGCTATTTCGACTCACCTTCACGTTACAGTTTCTTCCGTAATATCTACATGTGCGGAAAACTCGACTACACAGACGACGAGGACATCTGGCAGCAGTTTCTGGAATACGACGTCGTAAACAACGACATACCCATCTAGCACAACGACACGTCCGCATATCCCCCGGCCTCCAATGATTGAGGAGACCGGGGGATATTTTTTTACAGCAAGATGACCGGCCTGATATCAACCAGACCGGCCATCATGAGTTAACTAGTTATCCGTTATACTATTTGATGTATTCAAAGTGAAGTGATACAATGTATCGTTACCGCTGGAATAATATTCATTCGGATCGGCACGAGTAATCGCATAAACAGTATCTTGGAAAGTATATACCGAACTTTCATACGCGCCTTGATAAACAACCATGCCATCATATCCAGACGTAGAAGGCATTCCATTGTGATAGAATGTAACAGTACAAGGCAAAGAACTGCTTGTAACAACTTGTAAGTAATACATCTTATGGAGAGGCGTAGAACCAATATATTCAGTCACAGCAGAATAACCCTCCCAATGATAGGATATGGACACATTATGCGGAGTAAAGACAACCGGAATTGTTTTTACAATTTTGCTCGAACCTGTAGGGGTGTATTCAAGTTTGATACTGAAACTGCTCTTGGAAATCTTTTCACAGGATACAGTTGAAGCAACACTACCTTTGTTTACGCTCACGTATGTTTTATCATCGATAACGCTCCATGTGGCGGAATTATTCACAAGTACTTTGGAAGTCACTTCGCCATTGGTGTATGTGACGCAATACGCATTAATCTGAATCAAAGAACCCACCTCTGCAGAATAACTTTCTTTATCAAACACAATGTCATAACTGACGTCTTTGTAAACAAAATCAACACTGGCTTCATAAGTGTTGCCGTCACCCGCATCATATTGGGCGGTAACTGTATAAGTCCCGGGTTCATTGGCATGGGCACGGCCGGTTTCGGTAATCCCATAATCACTTGCTGAAGAAGATGTCGTCATAGTCCATAAAGAACTGTTGGTTACAATTGTGGGGGTACCTGTTCTTTCACCATTAGAAAGAGGATATAACAAGGCCATGCACTGCACAATTTGACCAATCTTGTATTCTCCGCCTTCAGGATTTATAACCAACTCATATTCGGGTTCTTTGACCACAATCTTCACCTGATCAGATGGATAGTGATTATTACCATCATCACCCGTACCGGTGAGTATATACTCCCCGGCAGAGGTGCCGGAAGGACAACTGACGGTCACCTTTTTAGATGTCTTATTATCCGAATAGCTAAGGCCGGACTTGTCAAAAGAGAAACTCCATGAAGTGCAGTCGGTATCATAAGGGATTAAGACAGAACCACCCGGAACCAAGTCGTATGAAGACGAACCTGTAAATTTAAATCCTCTTGGAGATTTATTGGGAATCTTATAAGTCAATGATGAAATCTTATTGCGTTCAATATCGAAGACATTGCCGTACTGCATCGCGCCATCAGTCGTCGTAAGATAAATAGCGATATCCTTAATGGTCTGACCTTTTTTGAGCCTCCGAACTATCCCTGGATACTCCATCCATGGAAGCTTCCTCTTATGGTTTAGCTCCTAACCCATGCGAATCTCCGTCTTCTTTTTCGGCTTCTTCAATGTGTGCATAACCTTCCTCTGAGGACCGTTTAAATTGGCAAATAATTGTGAAATCCTTCTCTGAAGGGACCGTTCGGGCGCATTGTAATAGTCGTCCTTTTTTGCAACGACCGAAAGAGTTTCCCCCCGAGAATTCTTGATTTTCACGACATATTGTTCTACTTCATGTTCGATAGGCCCTCCTTTAGGGGATGTTAAATTCATCTTCTGAGTATCGATGGAGAATCCAACCACTTCCATGGGTTCACTAGCTGTTCTGTTAATGATTTCCTGAAGTTGGGCGACGATAGTCCGGTTCAGTTCATTCCCAATTGACAGGGCGGCCGAGAACTTTTCACATTCTTTCATGAGTTCTTTTTTCTTATCATTAAGCCTATCATTCTCTTTTTCAAGCTCCTCATTATCCGATTCTAATTTGTGAATAAGTCTATCCAAACCCTCTTTGTGGTTGAGCTGAACATCGATATCATCTTCAGTTTTTTCTATCATCTCCTCGTTCTTGGCGATAATCTTTTTCTGCTCATCAATCTTCGCCTGCTGACAATTAAGTTTGTATTCGTTTGCAGACAGCCATTTCCTTCTAGTTTCATATGCCGGATTTCCACGGGGCATCCTAGTCTCCTCGGCAACGATGTCCTGCCACTTGCGGCAGTCACTACGGGACAAAACGACCATTCTATGTTTTTCATAATCGTACATGTCCCAAACCTCATGACCATGCCAGTTGAAGGTACCGGTCTCGTCACAGAACTCGTCACGATGATTATACCGTCTGATACAACGGATGCCAAACGCTTTTTCTACCCTGTCAATAATCCTCTGTTGGATAATGTCCGTATTCTTTCCGCCGCCCGGCATCAACGTCACGCTCTCCTTGATGGGAGATGCCTTGCTCGCTCCACGGCTAGGCAGATGACGCCTGTTATTTATGAGATAATCTTTTCTGATCTGTCTGTCCAGCTTGACGAGATTGGGACAGTCGGAAGCTTTCCACGTGCTGTTGTTTACAGAGAGTTCCGGGCGGATGTTTTTGTTTGACGGATTCTTGTCCAGCCGTTCATTATGCTTATCACAGTAAGCGACCTTACAGGGACGAAGGTGCGAGCTCGCGCCTCCCTTCTTTGATGAGATCTTATTGTTTTTCATAATCTTTTATATTATGTTATTAGTTATGAATCTTGTGGATGTTATCTTTTGGCGGGATTTCCAAGGGCGGAGCCCCCAGAAGCCCTCGGCAGAGCCCCTCCGGGAAGGAGCGAACAGAGGATAGAGAGCCGGGGACACGGTCGATATCCTCTAGTGAGCTAGGTCTTCTATCCCCAACACGTTGGGAGGAGACCTGCCGACAGAGTCGGAAGACACCGCCCGGTCGTCCCCTGAGGGGACTTCCGTAGCACAACGGAACTGGACGAGGCGGTGTGAATATTCAAAGTACTTTCTCATCATGTAAATATTTACGGAGAGCGGCATCCAACACCTTCCAGGTGCGTTCACGCCTCCTGGCTGCCAAGATATCAAGAGCAAGTTTGACGTCATCGCACATTGTCATGTTAACCGGACGCCGATGAAGCCCCTTCTCGTCGGAAACAATTCTTCCATTCTTGTTTTCTTGTTTTCTTGATATCTTGTTTTCATGACTTCTTGACGTCTTGGATTCTTGTTCTCTTGTTTCATTCTCAACCTTGACTTTTACGGCAGAGAACTCCTGGAGATCCGAATTCTGAGGGGGCATCACCACGTCGTCGTAGTTATGCCGGGAATTAATCGTACTCATCGCTACAGACTGAGTTTGTCGAATGCTGTGATATAGTCTTTGGCGGCAGAACAGTCGGCATCGTAGTCCAGGACAGGTCTACTGTTGTCAACTGCCTGCTGTACCTTGGTACACTCCCTTATCGGGGGGTCAATCACCAGCGATCCATACCGCTCAATCAGGTTGCGTTTCCCTTTCATGGTGCTAAGCGAAAAGCGGTATCTGGTAATCAGTATTCCGGCAACCGATATCGAAGATTTAAAGAACTCATTGTTCTTGACAGCCTGCACAACTCTCATAATGCTCTCGACGCCGTCAATGCTCGGCTTGTCAGGCGTCACCGGAATTAAAATGAGATCTGAGGCGATAAGTGCCGCGAGTCCCAGCAATTCAGCAGAGGGAGGGGTATCAATCACTATGATGTCATAGTCATTTTTTATTTCCCGAAGGGCCTTAACGAGGATGAACTCCCGCGGAGAAGTCGTTATTCTCTGCTCAATTCTGGAGGCCTCGATATTATTGCAAACATAGTCGATGGAAAATCCTCCGAATGACCTGGACATGATATCTCCGGAGTGGATGGTGTCACCATCCAAGAGGATTTCGGGAAGGCACCTTCCCGCAGGAGAATTGCCTGCAAGTAACAAATCGGTTGTGTTGGCCTGCGGGTCGGTATCAACGACAAGAACCTTTTTCCCCTTTTTTGCCTGACAATAAGCCAACTCTATTGCGGTCTGGCTCTTCGCTACGCCACCTTTGTGGTTTGCGATTGTAATCGTAATCGTTTTCATATTGCTTTAGTTTTAAAAATAAGATAATCATTCAGGTCATTGCAGTTGCAGTGCTTGTACATGTCGGACATGTCCCTCACTTTGCCGGGGAAGCGTTTGGCAATCCTCGTGGTTGTCTCCCACCCAGGCTGGTCATTGTCCAAATAGCAATTAATATCATCGTAGTCTGACAAAACATCATACGCTTCACATACGTTACAGACAGAATTGAGCACAATGGCATCCATATTTATGGTACCTCCAGCCATAAAAACATAGGACAAGAAATCGAATATTCCCTCAAAAACGAGACATGAGTCAGTCACTCCGCTGATATCGGCAGGATAGACGGTAATACCCGCCGGACCGACAAAAGTCTTCCCCTTTCCGTTGGGGAGGTCCAGCGGCCAACGAATCGACCACCCCCCTTTCCTTGTCTTCCAAGCAAGGCCAAAAAAGCGTTTTTCCGAAGGAGGATACGAGTACGTCGCAACGAAGATATATTTCGAGGCAACAGAAAGGGGTATACCCCGTGATGCAAGGTATGCAACCACATAATCCTTTTTAATGGGAGAGATGGAATGGATTACCCCTGGATAGCTTTTTTCTACGCTGATCGCCTTATCATCCATATCCTTATCAAGCTTAGGATCTTCTTCTGGCAATGCGCATCCGAGATAGTTTTTCGCCACAAAAGAAGCGGCTTCACGCCAGTCACGAAAGAAATTAAAACGTACCAACATGTCGAGGTTAGTCCCTGTTTCTCCGGTGGCAAAATCGTGGAATAACCATTTACCATCATGAAAGAATACACTCAGCGACGGGTGGCGCTCATGGCGATAGGCGGCAATATACATATAGTATCTTTTTCCCTCCGAACACCCTTTTACAGGATGAACCCCAAAGTGTGCCAATAAACTAGGTAAAGGCACACTTTTTATCTTTTCAAGGAGTTCTATATCAATCATAATCAGTTACTTTGTTATTAATTATCCTCCCCCCACCACCAGCTAGCCCCATGCTCACATTATCCTTTTTATGAAATCTTTGCGATGAAAAAAAAATGAGGAAATGAGGAGAGAATGAGGAACATATAAAACGTTGATTACCAGGTGTATATTAGAACATTCCTCATTTCCTCATTTTTTAAGGGAATAATAAACTATTATTGTTATCGTTAGGCTCCCGGGGCGAAGGGGCAGCAGGGGAGTCTGAGGATGTGTCCTGGACAAGCCCGGCGAGGAAGGACCGCGTGAATGTATAGTAGCGGCCGTATTCACGTTTGCTCTGTTTATCGACCCAATCTGCGTAGTAGTCATACGCGAGCTTATTGTTCGCCCGGGGAACGCCCCAGACTTTGCTGATGATACGGTGCGCATCGCGGATGTCACGACCGTTGGCTCTGAGCAGGTCTTGGAGATTTGAGTTGGTATACCTAAGGATATCTACCCCGAAACGATCCATAGTGTCAAGCAGGAATTCCGCAAGGTCCAGTTCTACGCTAGGCCGACACATACGCTTGATTTTTGCAAGAGCGGGGGTATGGATATCCTCCGGCCGGAACCACATCCGGCTCTGAGCCGTCGGGACAGACAACGGACGAGACATCAAAAAATAAAGGAACGCCGGGATCTCTGACTTTATGGCGTCCATGATATTAGGGTTGTCCTCCGTCAGAGGCGGGACTTCCCGGACCCAATACCTGACCTCCTCGGGGTCGATATATACGGGATCTATTGTATTATTGGAACAGAGCACAATTTTAGCGAAATTGTCCATTTCGAAACGGTCCCGTCCCTTATATTCGACGTGGATTGTTTTTGCTGTCGACAGCGCCTTCAGGCGCTCTGAGTCCTCTTTTTTGTTTTGCATGGCTTCGTCGCACATTATTACAAGTTTACCTGCCCGCTCGGCATTGAAAGGTGAGCGCAGTGCATCATTGTTCACGATGGTCGCATTGCCACCGAAGACTTCCTTCATAAAATTCAGAAATGTAGTTTTTCCTGTCTGGCGCTCTTTCGAAGTAAAAAGTAAAATAGGAAGCATCTGCGTGGGATGGAGATAGAGGAGTTCGATATAGTCGAGAGCCAGTTCATACTGCGAGTCGAAGAGATGACGGAGCATCTTCTCGATGTTCGGCCATATGCCGCATGAAGGCTGGTATGCCAACGGCTTATATAGATTGTAATTGCCTGCAACTTCATACCTATAATCGAGGTGGCTCGGATAGCACCCCATTCCGACAAACCGAGGGACGAGTTCAACATCCCTTAACTTGCCAGCATCGCGCATGTCACGTTTCATCTGCGCCGCACTCCACAACAGCAAAGTTTCATTGAGGTGTCCGCTCGCGTCCGGAGAGAAATGACGCAGATAAACTTTGCATCCTATCTGAACATAGCTCTTGTAATCCCCGAAATCCATCGCGCGGAAGCCTACCTGTCTTGTGTTTGGTGTTTCGTTTTCGTACTCCTTATGGACTTTATCCACCTTTTCTTTTTTTCTCGGTGTGCGTGTATTCATGTTTTTAATTTTGCGATTTAATTAGAAACAAATACCCCGAAAAGTTGTTGCGCAAATGATATAAATTGCGTATATTTCCTCTATAAATCCAAACTTTGCACAGCCCAGACGTTTCTAGCGAGGG
>ERZ842401.2204-NODE-2204-length-26384-cov-19.387406_pt1 | contig 26384 bp, 21 predicted proteins | sample MGYA00521270_ERZ842401 | MGnify/ENA primary metagenome ERZ842401 (study PRJEB31892, sample SAMEA3878208) | bioreactor metagenome | biome: Moose rumen | place: Sweden | collected 2011-10 | study: EMG produced TPA metagenomics assembly of the PRJEB12797 data set... | reverse complement strand
CACGTCTGCCCGGCATCACCTCTGAGCAGCTTAACTACCTGACTATCTGGCTGCGATCCTCTGTGGCCCACTGGATGCAGTTGGATATGCTGCATGGAAACGAGTGTGTACCAACGCTTATCGGTTCTCAGGGTTGTGGAAAGACCACTTTCGTGCGACGCCTGTTGCCTCTGCATCTGCGTGAGTATTACCTCGATCACCTGAACCTTGCCAACAAGTTTGATAAGGAGATGGCTCTTACGAACAATCTCTTCGTCAATCTCGACGAGTTGGATGCCATCCGCCCAAGTCAGCAGTCATCGCTGAAGCAGACCTTGTCTGTAAGTAAGGTGAACGGGCGTCCTATCTTCGGAAAGACCCAGGAGGACCGTCCTCGTTTCGCATCGTTCGTGGCAACCACCAACAATCGTCATCCTCTGAAGGATGTCACAGGAAGCCGTCGATACATCTGCATTCAGATTCCTGATGGTCAGATGATAGACAATTCTGGTGAAATCGATTATGGCCAGCTTTATGCCCAGGTGGTTCACGAGATTCGCGACTTGGAGGCTCCATACTGGTTTAACAACGATGAGGTGGCCCGTATCCAGCAGCTGAACCAGAACTTCATGGAGAAGAAGGACCTTACGGAGATGGTTTGTGCCTGCTTCCGTATTCCTGAAAAGGGTGAGGCAGCGAAGTCGATGAACAGTAGCCAGCTGATCTCTGTCATCCAACAGGATTTCCCAACGTTGCCAGATACATTTGGCACGAAGGTAAAGCTTGGCAAGACGATGAATGCACTCGGCTATGAGTCGAAATCGCACTCCAACATCCCGTTCTATCAAGTTGTCCCTCTTAAGAAGTCAGCATGACTCAATGTGAGGGTTAGGTGAGAGAAATGTTAGGGTTAAGTTAGGGTTGAAAATTCGCGGAAGTCCGATAAACACAGGGCTTCCGCGATATTTATGTTAGGGTTAATGAATTTCATGATAAATTAAAAGAGAGGACAAAGAAATTAAGGTGTCTCTTCTAAGGAAATCAAAAACAGCCCCGTCTTTCGACGAGGCTGCATTTGTTTTTATAATACTACTATTATTGTCGATTTGTTGACTTCTTATTAGAAGTTGTAGTAAACACCGAAGCTCAGGTTGCTGCCATCGAGATTCAGACCGAATGTGTTGGTAGACTTGTCGTCACCCTTAACCTTATCGTTCTGGTAACCGAGGAAACCTACGTGAGCTACGAAGCTCAGTTTATCGTTCAGGTTTACAGCAACACCTGGCTTCAGACCAAGAGCAAATGAATTAGTCTTAGCACCAGCATAGTCAACGTGGCTATAACCTACAGTACCGTCAACGAAGAGATTTACCTTATCGAACTTAGCGAAAGTGTAACGAGCATAAGGAGCAATCTCGAAAGCCTTTACCTTAGCTGTAGCCTTTACATTACCCTCCTTGATAGTAGTCTTGCTCTCACCATAACCAACAGTGATACCAACAGCCCAGTCCTCATTGAGGTTATAACCAATCTCTGGGATAATTGTGAAATAAGTCTCAGAATTTCCATCGTAAGAAGATGTCTGGAAACCAACACCACCACCTACGTAAACCTGTGCATTAACAGTCATAGTCATCATTGCAACGAGTGCAACAGCAAAAATCTTTTTCATAATCGTTTTTTCCTTTTGTTAATTATACTTTGGTGAGCCTTTCAGCCACACCGTTATCCTAAATCGGGTGCAAAGGTAAACGCTTTTTCTTATTGTGCGCGCAAACAACGAGGTTTTTTTACAATTTTTACACTTTCTTTGACATAAATCATGAAAAAAGCACATGATACTGAAACGTAGTGCAAAATTTACATTATTTTTTATAATCCTCGTAAATAGTGTTTAATTAGACTTAATAGATTTGGAGGAAAGGGATGGAATATATAATTTTGCAGCGATGAAGAAGCTGTGGATCATATTGCTTGCGATGGCGATTAATGCTGCTGGTGCTTTGGCTCAGGAGCAAGAACCAGACTCTGTGCAGCCTAAACGACAGCTGACCGTGGTTGACATTGAGACTCTGGTGCCTGTAGTAGGAGCCAACATCGTTGGCAAAGACATGACCCTGACCACAGATTCTATGGGTATCGTCAATGTGCCCAAGGACAGCAAGAGCCTCGTCTTCTCGCATGTGAACTACGAAAGCCGTATTATTAAAATAAAAGAGGTGCGCGATACTGTCTATATGATCTCAAAGCTTCTGAACCTGAAAGAAGTCGTTGTCTTTGGAAAAGGCAAGAAGCGTGATTTCTCAGAACTCCAAAAACGCTTAGGTATAGATAAGATCGAGGGACAGTTGCTCAGCGGGGGCAAGACAAGCATGGACTTGATAGCAACTTTCAACAAGCTCTTCGTCCCCAAGAAATGGCGCAAGAGCTGGCGAAAGAAACAGCGTATGAAGCAGCTTCAGGAAAAACTCGACGAATACTAAGAGAAAAGTGTTACCTTTGCACCATATGAAGAGAATTGTTCTAATTGGGGCTTGTGCATTAACCTTAGTTCTGATTGTAAGTTGTCAGGACTACGGCAAACGATACTACTATCACGAGCTGGAGAAGATAGACCATCGGCAGAACCGTGAACTGGCAAGGCAGGAGATTACGGCTCTGAAGGATGAGATAGCCTCCTATCCTGACTATATCAAGATGTATCACCAGTTACTCATCGCTGAACTGAATGATGAGGTGATGCCTTACAGGAATATACAGGTAGCGAGAACATTGGTGGACTACTACGAGAATACTGATGACGTTGAGAAACGGATTCGCAGTTACGTCATCGCAGGCGACATCTTCGCCAACTGCAGCGACGGGCCGAAAGCCATCGAATACTACCATAAGGCGGAAAATCTGATTGGCGATAAAGACTCCGACATCAAGCACAAGCTTTATCTGCGCCTGGCAAGTTTGTTGGTGCGCCATAATATGATCGACGAAGCTAGAAGATATGCCAACCGCGTGGGCTATGCCTGTCAGACAGCACGTGACACGCTGGGGATGATCAAGGCAATGATGGTACTTTGCGACTGTTACAAACGCAGCAAGCAGCCCAGCACGGAATTAGGGCACTTACAGGAAGCCCTGCGACTGGCTGATGAGTCAGGCAGAACAGACATAAGCCAGAATCTCAGGCTCAGTATTGTCGAGGCCCACTATCAGGCCCTTTTCTACCAGGAAGCACTCAGACAGGCACAACCTCTCATCGGATCTTTGTCTGATAGTGAGCAGCATCGCCTTTATGCCTTGCTATCAAAGGTTTACTATGCCTTGGGGCAAGGAGACTCTGCCTATTACTATGCTCAGAAAGTGATGGACAATGGCAATTCCGTCAGTAAGCGCGATGCTCATCTGGTCTTGGCGCACATCTGTATCCAACGGGGAGACCGCATCGCAGCCGAAGACCATCTTAAACATTACATCGAATTAAACGACGAACTGAACCATATCGAGAACAGCGAGGCTGTTGCCCAGGCTGATGCCTTCTACCATAACCAGAAGCAGACTGAGGAGAATGCGCAACTGAGGAATGACAACCAGCAGAAGCAGATCTACATTATTTTGATTGTTGCATTGCTGATAGTGTTGCTCGTCCTATTTGCCACCTATATCCAGCGCCATCGTCGCCGTCAGGAACTGATGGCATTGCGCATCCAGCAACTTGAGGAGTTTAAACTGGCCTATGAGAAGACTGACGAGAGCGAACGCCAGCAAACGGAGAAGAATATTCAGCAAACGACCATCTATCAGCGACTGGCCACAATGGAAGAGTCAGAGCATCCTAATGATGAAGAATGGCAGGCCTTGACAGATGCCATCAGTCAGGCTTATCCCCAATTTACACCCCGCCTGCTCTCACTCTGCCGAATGAGTACACATGAGTACCACGTCTGTATTTTGCTGAAGGCAGGTTTCGAGCCCGTCCGAATCGCCTCACTCACACTTCGCAGCAAGGCTGCCGTTTCTACCGTCCGCAGTCGTCTCTATGAGAAAGCCTTCGGCAAGAAAGGCAGCGCCAAGGACTGGGACGAAGTGATCAGAACCCTCTAAACTGCAAATGCAAACTATTTGCAAACTCCGATAGACAGGCGCTATCGGAGTTTTTTCATACCTTTGCGACCGAATTCTAAATACATTCAATGCAATTATGAAAAAGGTATTATTACTATTGGTGATGGCGGCTTGTACTGCCAACGTGATGGCACAGAAAGACTCAACCGTGCTTTCAGTGACTTATGAGACAACATTTATGAAGTTCATGGAAGAGGACTCATTGTCGAGGGATCTGATGCGTCTTGACATTGGCGAGCATTCATCGCAGTTCATAAGCGTTCAGTCTGAGTGGTTCGCAAAGAACAAGGAAAAATTTACTGCAAATAGACAAGTCGTGAAATCTCCTTATGTCGGCTACAGCATTTTCCGCTATACGTCATATAAGAACCTGCCTGAGCAGGGCATGGTGACAGGCATCCATATGCCGGGCTGGGTGACATTGCAAGATCAGATGGCAGACCTCTTTGATTGGCAACTCTTGGACGGAGACTCAACCATTTGCGAATATCCTAGCAAGAAAGCCGTTACCACTTTCCGAGGACGCACTTGGACAGTATGGTACACACTCGACTTACCTTATAGCGATGGCCCATGGAAGTTCTGCGGTCTGCCAGGACTGATATTGAAAGCCAGCGAGTCGGATGGCATTTTCTCCTTCACTTGTGTTGGTATAGAGCAGGGTGATGGCCATGCTTTTGAATATCCTGATAGTAAGCGGCTTAAGATCGTAACGCCAAAACGTGCTGAAGAACTGATGATCTTAGAGGGAGAAGATAATGATGCCTATATGTCGTTGATGACCGGTTTTCAGATGAAGACTACCGCCATCTATGATGCTTATGGAAACCCCATTCCCATCGTCCCCAAACACGCCGTACTTCTTGAAAAAACATCTAAGAAGAAATGAAACTTGGGATATTGAGCGACTTGATATCGGTGAGTACTCATCGCAATATTATAGTTTGGTTGGAGACTGGTATGTGCATCATTCAGAAGGGAAAGCGCCTTACCCTGGAACGAAAATTAGAGATGATGAAGTGTATAAGAATATACCTAAAGTCGGACAAATAACAGCCATGCATTGGCCTGGAAAGATAACTGTACACGATTCCGTCCAGCATTTGTTTGAGTGGCAATTAGTGGATGGTGATTCTGTCGTATGTGATTATCCATGCAAAAAGGCATTGACAACATTCAGGGGACGAACATGGAACGTGTGGTATACACTTGATATCCCCTATAGTGATGGACCTTGGAAATTATGTGGTCTACCTGGTTTGATAATGTATGCAAAAGATAATGACGGGAAATTCATCTTTGATTGTGTTGGGGTAGAAAAGGGCGATGGTCATACTTTTACTTATATTTATAAAAAAGCAACTGTTGTTTCACCAGAGCGTGCAGAGGAATTGCTAATCCTTGAGGCTGAAGATAATGATAGTTACTATAAACTAATAATGCCCGGATTGAAATCTATGCAGCGCTACGATAAAAATGGCCGACCATATAAATGGAAACCAAAGACAGCCGTGCCATACGAAGTATTCCCAGAAAATCATAAACAGAAACATCAGCAAAAGAAAATCTTAAAAAAGAAAAGATAGATGAAGAAACTCGCATTAATGATGCTGATGACGGCAAGCGTACTTTGCTCATCGGCACAGAGACAGAAAGGAAAGAAGCCTAATGAACCTAAGCAGGATGAGACTGTATTGTCGGTGACTTATGACTGCTACTTTCAACGGGTGCTGGAGGTGAAGAAAAGGGAGAAAGACCTGATGCGCCTGGATATAGGTCGGCATTCGTCGCAGTTCGTCAGTCCGATACACGAGTGGATCAAAAAGAACAAATACGTCTATAACAAGGAGAAACCTATACCATACACTACTCAGGGCTATACGACGCTACGTAATTGGGTATATAAGAACACGCCAAAGCAGGGATACATGTATTTTATCCATGACCCAGGCTGGATAGCCACGCGAGATAAGACCGACGGTCTATTCACGTGGGAACTGCTGAAAGGTGATACCATCGTCTGTGGCTATCCGTGCAAAAAAGCCCGCACTACGTTCCGCTTTCGCACATGGACAGTATGGTACACCCTTGATCTTCCATATAGCGATGGTCCTTGGAAATTCTGCGGTTTACCAGGATTAGTGCTCTATGCCTACGACTCAGAAGGATACTTCTGCTTTAACTGCATAGGCATTGAGAAAGGCGATGGACATGAAATCAAGCTCCGAACGCCAAAAAATGGTGTACTCGATGTCTATATGCCCCGTCGAGCGCAGGAACTGATGATGCTGGAGCATTGGGACCAATTCGCTTTTAACGATGCCATCAGCCCACTTCCTGGTAAGGTACTCTACATTCGGGAACCTTCAGGAAAAATCTATAGACCAGGTGAATGGCCTCCCCAGACCGCAATTCTCTACGAGAAAGTGCCTGGCGTGGACGATGTCAAAAAGAAGTATCCGCAGAAGAAAAAGACTACGAAGAAGAAATGAGACATCTGATGCTATACCTTATTATATCGTTAGTCTCTCTCGTTGGTAGGGCGCAGACCTTCACAGGACGGGTGACAGACAAGGGCGGGAAACCGCTTGCGTCTACCTCCGTCGTGGTGAAAGATAATGGTGGCGATGTCACAGCATTTGCCAGAGCAGGACAGGATGGACGATTCTCGTTGACGATTCCACAAGGGAAAGAGGCGAAGAGCATAGAGTTTATGATGATGGGGTTCGGCAAGGTCGTGATACCGCTGAAGGACTATCAGAATGGACAGACCGTCAAGATGCAAGAAAAGGCAGTTGCCCTGAAAGAAGTGAAAGTCACACCTCAGCGCATTCGTGAACGGGGCGATACGCTAACTTACTCTGTTTCGGCCTTCCGCCAAGGGCAAGACCGTTCGATAGCCGATGTTATAGCCAAGATGCCAGGATTGGAGGTAAAGCCAAACGGAACAATACAATATCAGGGAAAGGCTATCAACAAGTTCTATATCGAGGGAATGGATTTGCTCGGCGGAAAATATGCACAAGCCAGCGAGAATCTCTCGCCCGATAAAATAAAGAGTGTGCAGGTGTATGAGAACCACCAGCCAGTAAAGGCGTTGAAGGATATTCAGTTCTCCGAGCAGGCAGCGCTGAATCTTGTGCTGAAGGACGAAGCCAAAAATGTATGGCAGGGAGTGGTCGATGTAGGCACTGGAGCCACTCTGCAGGGAGATACCGAATGGCTGCGCGATGTACGAATACTGGAAATGGTGTTTGGGCGCAAGAGGCAGAGCATATCAATGTATAAGACCAACAATACTGGCAAGGACATAGAACATGAAGTTACTGACCTTTCGCGTTTCGACAAGACGGCTCCTACTGAGTCGGGTATCTTGCATAACATATCGCTTGGTGCCCCCAGTCTGGACGCCAAACGCAGCAAGTTTAACGATACACATATCGTGGCTACCAACTGGCTGTTCAAAACCAAGAAGGACGACGATCTGAAACTACAGCTGACTGGACTTTATGATCGCAGTCGTCAGCAACAGGAACGCCAGACCATATACCTTGATGCCGACTCGGCTGTTATTAATGAGGCGCAGACAGCCCGCAGTACTCGCAGCGAATGGACAGGCGAACTGCTCTATAAAGCTAATCGTGAGAATCACTACTTGTCGAACACGCTGAAGGGCTATATTGACTTCAATAAGAGCGAAGGACTCTCTATGCTTAACGGCACTCCAACCCCAAAAAGTGTTGAGCCTCGCAAACGCTATATCGTGGATAACCTTGAACTCATCAACAAGCTTAGTGGCGGGCGCAGCTACTCCATCACCTCGCTATTCAGTTATAGCTATCTGCCAAGCACGTTGCTGCTTAGCAACGATAGCACACAGATGCTTAACAAAAGCCTATTTTACTGGGATGTATATGGCTACTATCAGCATACCATCAAGGATGTAAAGTTTACTTATAAGACAGGATTTCAGACAAAGATACAGACGCTGGAGTCAGGACTTAAAGACAGATACTCAGAGTATCGCCCTTACTTCAATCCCTCGCTCAGCTATCGTTCTGGTAGTTGGAGTGCTTCGCTGTCTATGCCCTTCAGTTGGCTAAGCCGTAAATATCAGGAGCAGTCGGCCTCTAAGGTGCTGTTTACTCCTCACCTTTATATTAAATATGATTTCTCATCGAAATTTAATGTCAGTGGTAACTACAGCTACCGATGGTCGCCTAACGATATAGCCGATATGTCGCGACTCCCTATCTATACCGACTATATCACCCAGCGGCAAGGCTCTGGTCAGTTAGAGCATACCACGGGCCAGAATGCCAGTCTCGGTCTTAACTACCGCAACATTGCCACAGGATTCTTTGGCTCATTAAACGGCAGCTACAGCCACTCAGGCGATGCTGTTATCTATCGCAGCCGACTGGTGGGCAATGTCTACACCCGTGAGGCTACCGACTATCGTCAAAACAGCGATAACTACAGTATCTATGCCAACCTCGGGCAGTCGTTCTTTTGGATGAAACTCTCGATTTCGTTAAGCGGTCGGTATTCGTGGAACAGCTACGACTTGCTGATAGGCAATGCTCTGAACAGACAAAACATGCGTAGCGGAAATGCTACCTTGCGATTTTCGATGAAACCCACCCGCTGGCTGTCTATCGAAGAAGAGTCGGCCTATCGCTATAGCCATCGCTCGCGTACCGCTGCTCTCCAGTCGATGGAGCATCAGTTGAAGATATTCCTCCTGCCAGGCAAGTGGCAGATTGAGTGGACGAACGAACTCTATCACAGCAATGACAACTCTGTCTCCACCAATTACTTCAGCGACCTATCCATATCATATCGCACCAAGACTTACGAGATAGGGCTACAGTGCTATAATCTCTTCGGTACCCGCGAGTATCGCCGCCACTACACCACCAGCTACACCGATGTCTTAGTCCTTAATCACCTCCGCCCACGCGAGTTCCTTGCAAAACTGCTGTTTAATATTTAATTCAATAGACAAATATTGTTAAATACTAAAAGTTTAGTTGTTTGTTTCTTCGTACTACTAAATATTTAGTTTATCTTTGCACCCAGATTCAATAAAGAACCATTATGAGCGAAAAGAAAAAGCAATTGACTAAGGCTGAGACGCAGGTGATGAACATACTGTGGAGCCTTCCCGGGCAACAGGGAGTCATTCAGGACATCATCGACCAATATCCAGAGCCCAAGCCTGCCTACACGACCATTCTCACGTTTATGAAGATACTGACTGATAAGGGCTTCGTCAAACCAGAGAGGATAGGCAAGGCCAATCGTTTCACCCCTTTGGTAAGCAAGGAAGACTACACCTATTCTTATATTATGGATGTCAAAGATACCTTCTTTGGTGGGTCCTTTGCCTCGCTCGTCAGTTTCTTTGTGCAAAAGGAACACTACGACGAGGAGGAACTGGAGGAGCTGAAGCAATTAATGGAAAAGATTGAGGCAAAGAACCAATGAGCGAGTTCCTGATATACAATGGCAAAGTGGCGGTATTGCTGGCAGTGTTCTATCTGTTCTACCGCCTGCTGATGGAACGCGAAACCTTCCATCGCCTGAACCGCGCGGTGCTGCTGTTGTCGGTATTGGCATCATACATTCTCCCTGCATGTATCATCACGACACATCAGATAGTCAGAATGACGGCTCCATTGGCCGAGGTTCGTAACACAGAGATTACTACCGTACAGACAAGTACACAAGCCTATTGGCCTACTGTTCTGTTGATGGTCTATCTTATTGGTTTCGCTACAAAATTACTATATACCATCCTGTCAGCCATCCGCCTGCACCGTTTCATCAGCCAGTGTGAGCAGCATCTGCAGAAGGACGGGACGATAATTGCCGTCAGTGAGCAGAATCTTGCGCCTTTCAGTTGGTGGAATGCCATTGTTCTCTCTCGTGCCGACTACGCGGCGCATGATCCTGCCCTGCTGGCACATGAGCAGGCTCACATCAAGAGTTATCATTCTGTAGATATCGTGCTGATGGAACTGGTCGTTGCTTCGCAATGGTTCAACCCTGCTGTCTGGCTGATGAGAAGAGACCTCCGCACCGTCCATGAGTACGAGGCCGATGATGCAGTACTCGCTTGTGGTATAGACACCCATCACTACCTCTCGCTGCTGATGGAGCGTGCCAACGCAACGAGCCGCTACGCCCTGACCAACGGTATCAGCCAGAAGGCCCTGAGGAGTCGTTTTCAGATGATGGCCCGCCACAGGTCAAAGCCCTCACGTATCTTCCGACTGCTCTATGTACTGCCAGTTATCGGCTGTACCTTGGCACTCAATGCACGTACCATCACCGACATCAGATACTTGCCGGCAACCCGTACTGTGAAAGGTTATGCCAATGATCAGAATGACAATCCTATATCCGGCGTGCTGGTGAGCGTCAAGGGCAAGGAGCAAAGTACCGTCAGCGACAGTAATGGTGAATATTATGTGAATGCTGCCGACGGCGACACCATCGTCTGGACCTATCAAGGTGACAGCACCATTCTGCAGTTACAATCGGACTACAACTACTTGGTCTTGCACCAAGACCTTACTAAAGAGCAGCAACGCCAGCAGAAGACACTTCGTGAAACAGTTACAAACGAACAGCAAGCCCTCTCCACATCAGCACAGATACCTATCAGCGGCATAGTGTTGGATGACCAAGGCCAGCCCATCGTAGGTGCGATTGTCAAAGTTCACAACCATACTCTAGGCACCATCACCGACTTCGATGGCTGCTTCTCCCTCGACATACCGCAAGGCTCCACTATCGATGTCATGTACATCGGCATGGAAACCTGCTCTTTTACCAACATCAATGAACCCGGTAACTTCAAAATAATGCTACCAAAAGACAACTTAGATATAAAATAAACTAATATGAAAAAGTACTATTTGTCAATGCTGCTTTCATTAGCAGCACTACCCGTTGCGGCCCAATGGCAATGGCCAGTCAAGGGTGCCAAGACTGGCGAAAGCATTGTCTATCGCCCTCAGGACAGAATTGATAAAGAACTCAATTTCGACAACCTGTTTATCGCTGCTCCCGAAGGAATGGAAGTGGTATCGCCCGCCGATGGCACCATCGCCAACCTGTCGATTGATGCATCGGCAACGCTCACACAGATGATAACCTACGGCAACGATGGTAGAACGTTTGACAAGTCGCGGGCAATAGTGGAGAGGACGGAAAAGACGCCAATCCCAATGAAGTATGTCAATGGCAGCCTGACACTCCGTCTGGCCGACGGACGGAAAATCCACATTGAAGGTCTGCGTGGCGACTTGCCCCTAAAGACAGGGCAACGCATCAGCAAAGGTCAGACACTCGGCACTGTAGCCTACGCCTATCGCCAGATAGGTCAACCCCACATCTGCCTAAGTGTTTCCTCAAAAGACGGAAAGGCCGACGACCCGATGACACCTTTCGGACTGAAGACGACATTCAAGAAGGCTACTCCCGTTACTATCCCCCAGACGCTGACGGTGAAACAGGCCAACGAGGATTTCGACTTCCTAATTTCAGCTATGAAGGAGTGCTACCCCTCGTTTGGCGACATCATCACGCCTGAACAGTGTGAGCAGTTCGTCAACCAATCGAAAAAGAAGTTGCAAGCTCCCATCAGTTACAAAAAGTTCTACCAGATTGTGCGTTCTGCCTTTACAACCCAGTTCCTCCACGACTCCCATGCCTGGCTCGACACCAGGAATCCCACGGCATCGGACAACTACTATCTGCCACATGTGCTGATAGGAGGCATAGGCAGGAAAATCATCGTCACACAAGCCCAATTAGGCTATGAGAAGTATCTCGGCAAGGAGATTGTTTCCGTGAATGGAATATCTGCCAAAGACCTGATAGAGCGAACCCGACAGAACCTTGGGTATTATGACGGACATATACAATCGTCTGTTGAAAGGGAGTTGCTCATCAGCTGGGATACATTCTTTCTGAAAAATCTGACGGCGCAGACTGCATTGATGAAATTTGCAGATGGCACGACGCTTAGAGACCAGTGGGTACCAATCCGTCAGATAAAGGGTATAAAACCGGCATTTAGCAAATCAGCATACGGACGACGAGCCGCAGCCAATCGCCTGTCACAATTCTCGTTCCGCCTGCTCAGCGACAGCATAGCACTGTTGACACTCGGCGATTTCCAACTCGACCAGGTACAGATGGAAACGATTGCCGACAGCCTTGCACACCACCTCTCCATACCTAATCTGATTATTGATGTCCGTCAGAATCCTGGTGGCGACGTGAAGGTCTGCAATCAACTTCTTTCTTGGTTCATTGACCGTCCGACCACTGCTACCACCCATTATGATAAGGTGAACAGCAACTCTGTCTATCAGAGTTTCGTACATTGCACGAACTACAGCCCTGACGATAAACCTTTCAAGGACTATGTGACACGAGAGGGACAAGAGGGATACTACAATCCTTCCACCATTGATGCCATTGTCCTTCCCGATTCTGCCTTGCACTACAGCGGTCATCTTTTTGTGCTCATCGACGAGACCTCGCAGAGTGCTGCCACCGACTTCCCTGCCCAGTTGGTACGTTGTGGGCGGGCAAAGACCATAGGTCGCGAGACTGGCACTGGCTATCACTATATGACTGCCATGAAGTTCGCCCACCTTTCCCTTCCAAACTCGCACATCGAGTTCACACTGCCTTTGGTTAAGTCCGTTCTCGATGATTCAGTATCTGACCGATTCCCTGCCCAGCGCGGCCTCTTGCCCGACGTGGAAGTACCGTTGACCTACGAGGAACTCTACACGTCTGAGAGTGACCCCATCCTTGATAAAGCCCTTAACATTATTATAAGACAATGAAGAAGATTGCATTATTTACACTGTTCCTATGTTACGGAATAGGCACATTTGCCAAAGACAATTTCAAGATGTCAGGTAAAATTGACGGTGCTGACAATGATACGCTTTGTATCGAGTATGTCATTCTGCAACCGGAAAAGCAAATCGTCAAACGCAGAGTGGCTGTTGTAAACGGCAAATTCTCGTTCTCTGCGGAATTGCGCGAGGCTTATTTCGGATCATTGTGTCTCAAGTCGAATCCGAGAGAGGTCTTATATACATATTTTGTGCCCAACGAAGAGGCAGTCTTCAGCGGTAGGCTGAATTCGGTGGAAGAGCATTGGAACGGAAGTACTTTCTATCAGCAGTTTGAGCGAGTTGGAAATGTCCAGCGCCCGTTTAACATTGAATTTGCTACAGCAAGAAATGAGCCGGACAGCATAAGAAAACTAAAGAATCGCGACATCAATAGCCGTAAGGAGCCTACATATATGAAATATATCGAAGAACACCCCGACGAGGATGCAACGGTGGCTCTGTTGATACAGGTTGCTTACGACCAAGTGCTGACTGCCATCGCCAAGTTGACTCCAGAAGTCAGGAACGGCAGGATGAAGAGCGAAATAGACAGCTATGAAAAGCTATTTACGATGGTAATGAAAGAGCAGGCTGCACGTGAGGCGGTTAAAAACGACACCGTAACAATAGGTGGTAAAGTACCTGAACTCGGGCTGAAAGACCTTGACGGCAATGTGCTGGAGTTGAAATCACTGCGTGGTAAATATGTCGTGCTTGATTTCTGGGGGTCATGGTGTACTTGGTGTATCAAGGGGTTCCCAAAACTGAAGGAATACTATATTAAATACAAAGACCGGCTGGAGATTGTGGGCATCGATTGTAACGACACTGCCGAGAAATGGGCTGCTGCCATCAAGAAACACAAAGTGCCCTGGCTGCACGTAAGGAGTGAGGATGGCATAGCCGAGCAGAAATTCAGAGTACAGGGCTATCCCCATAAAGTGCTGATTTCTCCTGAGGGCACTGTGCTGAAAGCATATCTTGGAGAAACAGAAGAATTCTATCAATACTTAGATTCCACTCTTTCTATTTAAATTATACAAATCCTATAACAGGAAATCTATAATCAGATGTCACCGTAGTTTCTGATATTATAGATTATTAACGCTTGAGGATGGAGAAGTAACTACTCAGCACCCCCTCATGAAGAGTGCCCTTTTGGGGCAGAAATCTAACAAATCTATACAAATCTAACAGAGATTTGGATGATTTTGAACAGATTTGTGAGATTTCTCGCCGAAGGCGACTCTTTTTGAGATTCGCTGAGTGGGTTTATTAGGGGGTGCTGAGTAGTTACATGGAGAAATGCAAACTATTTGCAAACTCCGATAATGCGAACTTATCGGAGTTTTTCGTACCTTTGCCGCCAGTTTTTATCTCATGAGAAAAATATATAGATTTTAGGATGAAGAAGATTCTTATTGTATTATTCACATTTCATTGTACGCTCCTCACAGTGTCGGCTCAGACAGACAGCCTCAGCACCACACAGCGTGACTCTCTGAAACTCGACAGCATATACAAGTCGATGGAACTGCAGGGTGTGGAGATTGTTAAACAGAAATCGCTGGTGAAGTCGGACATCGACAAGATAACCTACGACATAGAGAACGACCCCGATTCAAAGTCGAACTCAGTCATAGAAATGCTTCGCAAGGTGCCGATGGTGACGGTAGATGGCGAGGACAACATTCAGGTGAACGGCTCCAGTTCGTTCAAGGTGTATGTGAACAACAAACCCAATCAGATGATGTCGAACAATCCAAAGGAAGTGCTGAAGAGCATGCCAGCCAGCAGCATCAAGAAGATAGAGGTGATTACCAACCCTGGGCCGAAATACGATGCCGAGGGTGTTGGGGGCATCCTGAACATCATCACCTACAGTCAGGGTATAGAGGGCTATACGGCTACCTTCAACGGTAACGTCAGCAATCGCGGAGCAGGCGCAAGTACCTACGCCACCGTGAAGAGCGGCAAACTGACAATGAGCGGACGCCTCAATTATTCATACAACAACTCTCTGCGCAGCTATTCAGGCAACAAAAGAAAGACTATAGGAAACGTCAGCGAGTCATCATCCGACCTCGACACAGAAGGCACGTCGAAAAGTCACGGCAATTTCTCGTATGGTTCCTTCGAAGCCAGCTACGAGATTGACACCCTGAGGCTTCTGACTGCCTCTTTCGACTATTGGGGAGGAGTGAACAAAAGCAACAGCGACAGGAGTACCATCGCCACATCGCCACTGACACAGAATCAGTTGTATCGCTATAACACCACAGGAAATTCAAAGAACAGCTACTCCTCGATCAATGGCGGCATCGACTATCAGCGCAGCTTCTCTGTACCGGAGCGTCTGCTGACACTATCGTACAGGATAGAGACGGAGCCAGACAAGACCGACTCCTACACCGACTATCTCGAGCTTCAGGCTGCCGACGGCTGGGAGAACTTCCTGCAGCGACTGAAGAACCAGCATAACGACGGCAACCAGCACACCACGGAGCATACTTTCCAGTTGGACTATACCACGCCCTTCTCCAAGATCCACACATTGGAGACAGGCCTGAAATACATCCTGCGCAACAATTCTTCAGAAGACGACCGCTACGAACGGGCTGCCTATGAAAGCAGCGACTATGTATATGATACAGATCACTCATCGCACTACAAGCATCGCAACGACATCTTCGCTGCCTATCTGGGCTATGGCTTGAAGTTAGAAAAACTGTCGGGCCGTCTGGGCCTGCGATTTGAGCATACTTTGCAGGATGTGGAGTACAAACTCGGACGAGGCGACGACTTCAGGAAACACTTCAACGACTTCGTTCCTTCAGCCAGCTTAGGTTATAAACTGACGCAGACATCGAACCTCAGGCTGGGATACGACATGCGCATCTACCGTCCTGGCATCTGGTATCTGAACCCTTACCTCGACGACTCCACACCCACGAATATCAGTCAGGGAAACTCCTACCTCGACAGCGAGAAGAGCCATTCGCTGAACCTGAGCTTCAGCAACTTCACACCGAAGTTCAACATCAACCTCGCCCTGCGCTATGGCTTTACACGCAACAGTATCGAGCAGGTGACGAAACTCATGCCAGACACCCAGATACCAGGACTGAAGAACCCGACGGGCAAGGACGTGCTCTATTCAACCTACGAGAACATCGGACACAGCGAGGGCATCAACCTGAATGCCTATGTCAACTGGAACGCAACGAAGAACACCCGTATCTATGCCAACAGTCGGCTGTCGTATACCGATATGGATGACGGCGCTGCACTCCATAACTATGGTTGGAGTCTCTTTGCCTATGGCGGTGCCCAACAGACACTGCCCAAAGACTGGCGACTCTCACTCAACTTCTATGCCTCAACACCCCGTGTATCCCTGCAAGGCAAGGGCAGCAACTACGGCAGTTATGGTGTGAGCATTCAGAAATCGTGGTTGAAGAAACGCCTGAACCTGACGCTCTCGGCATCAGACTTCCTGAAGAAATACATTACCTACAACTCCACAATGGAGGACAACTTCTTCCGTGCCGACAGCTGGTCGAAGTATGTCCAGCAGCGTTTCAGCCTCAGCATCAGCTACCGTATCGGAGAATTGAAGGCCAGCGTGAAGAAAGCCGAGCGCTCCATAAGCAACGACGATGTGAAAGGTGGTGGTAATAGTGGCGGAAGCAGTGGCAACAGTGAATAACTTGACAATATACTTTTCCTGAGTCGCCTCTACGGAAAGGCCTTCGGAAAAAAGGGCTGTGCTAAGGACTGGGACGAGGTCATCAGAACCCTTTAAACTGAAATGCAAACTATTTGCAAACTCTGATAGACATGCGCTATCGGAGTTTTTTCATACCTTTGTCGCAGAATTCTTAAACATTCAATGCAATTATGAAAAAGGTATTATCGCAGTTCGTAAGTGTCGTTTCAGAGTGGTTCGCAAAGAACAAGGACAAGCTTACTGCAAATAGACAACCCATCTGTACCCACAGAATCAGGCATACTGAGCAACATCAGTCTGGGGTCTGCTCCAACCTCTTCGGCACCCGTTCGAAGACACGTATATTAAGGTGCCGCTATCGCATATTAAAATAATGAATATAGTTTAAAAACTTGCCGGTATCGGAAAAAATATGTATCTTTGCAACCAGAATCAGCATTACAAACCCGGCCGATGCCGGGATATCAGGCAGAAAGGCTACGAACAGTCGACTTTGCACCGAATATAATAAATACGAAAATGAAGAAATCGATATTATTGCTTGTTGCTATCTTTGGCTCACTCTTGACTGCATCGGCCCAGAGTGAACAGTTCGCAATTACGGTGAAGGTAGATTCAGCCATCGCCAGTGAGTCACAGAAAGTATATCTGTATTCACAGATTGAGAAGCAAATGCAACTACATGATTCACTCGCCATCGATTCTGCACATCGAGTAGGAACACTTCATGGCAAAGTGCCCTATGAGTATGCCGTTAACCTGATGTTCGCGCGCAGAGGCCCAGGTGTGGTGCCCGTTGTGGTGAGAAATGGTGACAGCATTACCATTCAGGTAAGCGACGAGGATGATGGTTTCCGACTACGCTATCCCAGAAGGACAGAAGGATCGGAAGCTATGAAGGAATATGTAGGTTATCAGCTTATGCAGGATAGCCTTGACAACATCCGTACAAAGGTCAGGATGCAGATGCAACTCGTGGGGCTCCCTGAGGCAAAAAAGGATTCGCTGAAAAAACTTGATGATATGCTATTCCGCGAATATGAGCATAATAAGGAGATTTTTGCTATGAACGCCAAGTATCCTTATGCAGCGATGGGTGTAGGCGGCAACATCTACAGCAACCATAAATGGAGCCCAACTACTCACACTTACAAGGAAGAAATCGTTGACTCAATCATGAATTCACTAATAAAGCGCTTTCCTGATTATCCACCTATCCGTGCCCTCGTGAATGACAGCACGCTTGGCAATTATATGTCGGCAGAGAGTTTTTCAATCCACAGTCTTTTCTGGAAGCGCTATAGCAATCGTTTTTATGATAGCGAGACCGACTCGATAATTCGTCCATTAAAAGTGGGAGACTATTTCAATATCCTCAGCCTGAACCAATATCGGGGACAATATCTGTATGTTGACTTCTGGGCTTCATGGTGTCAGCCCTGTCTGATGCAGATGCCAAACATAAAGCAGGCTGCTAAGATGTTCTCAAAAGACTTGATGGTCTACCTGATCTCTATCGACAAGTCTGGCAAAGAATGGTGGAGCGCTGTGAAAGAACATGATCTGCGCAATCACTTGGAAGACGAGCATCCCTATATGATACACAACATCAGAGCCTACGACCAAAAGGGTAATATGAACTCTGATGTACGTTCACTTGGCATAAAGACTATCCCACACAATTATCTTATAGACCGCTCAGGGCGTATCATCGCTAAGAATATCTCTGGTGCGATGCTTATCGACAAAATGCAACAACTATTGGAAAAGGAGAAACAGCAATGAGAACAACAACCGCTTTACTTTTTTACCTTTTTACCCTTTTACCCTTGTTTGCCCAAACAGACAGTCTTAGGCAAGAAGCACAATATTGGGCAGAGCGAGGATATTTCAGTAAGAGCCTTGAAGTATCAAGGCAGTTATCATACGACAGCCTGACTATCAGCGATATGCGATTACGATACGATAACTTCGCAAATCTCGGCAATCTGGATTCGCTCTTCTACTGGGGTGACCAGATTCTGAAGCAGGATCCTTATAATATCTCGCTCATTCTTGACTATACCCCTCGACTGAATAATGGTAGGACATCAGATATGGGAGGCAGAGTGACATATTCTGAGAAAGTTATCGATATCTGCCAGAAGTATCGTGAGCGTGATTCTACCCATATTCTTGTGAATCGTCAGTTGGCAGAGGCCTATTATAATATAGGCAACTACGACCTTGCCCTACCTGCTCTAAAACAGTTAGAGGCTGTAGGCGATACTTGTTTCGGCACACTCTATACCCTCGGACTTACCTATCAGCGTATGGGAGATAACAGCAGTGCCTACGATTATCTATCGCGAGCCACCACTATCAATAACGATGCCAATCCTTATTGCCTCTTCACCCTCGGCATTGTCTGTAATCGCATTGGATATGGTGCCGAAGCCCTCAGTTATCTCGATATGGCAAAGGAGCGGATGATGCCAGACCGTAAAACTCTCTTCCGATTACATAAGGAACTGGCAGAAGCTTTTCGCATGAAAGGTGAGCACGACTTCCGTCTTGAAGAATTACAGGAGTGCATGAAACTGGCTGATGAGAAAGACGTCAACGAGCTGACCTATCAGATGGCGCAATGCTACTTCCAACTGAAACAACGCGAAAAGGCCAAAGAATTCTTCAATAAATTCCTTGATGCCACAGAAAACAAAGAGTACAACGATAAGATTAGATCCATGCGAAGCTCTGCCGAGCAAACGCTCCGCATGATGATGTGGTAGGTTGAAGTTGGCGGTTTGTTCTTATCATTTCATCACTTCCAAGATAAGCGCTTTGAGCCGCTATGCCTATAAGAAATATGTGGCTGAATGGCTTGCAGACGAAGAGACCGTATGCGTCAGCCTTAACGATTTCCGTCATTTACAAGAACTTCTGCTGTTCAGTGCCATCCCTCATTCAGAAACTTTCACTCCCGATGGTCTACGTGTACGTGAAGATGTCAAGATTCAAAGTCTTTTCAACATCGACATGGAACTGCAGGCCTTGAAAGAGAGGATAAAGTAACCGCCCGCAAGGAGGAGAAACACCCTTTAAACCCTGAAAGTGGTATGAGTCCTTTAATAATCTGTAAAAGTCGCAGAGCGAGACGTAACAATTGCCAGTAATTGTGTACTTTTGTGGTGGAAAAAGCTTACAAAAGTATCTTTTTTTAAAAAAATTGCCGTTTAGGGTTTAGTAAATCGGTTTTCGTGTGTATTAAGAGTGTATGACAGATCAAAGGAAGCTCGAGAAGCTGTTCAGACAGCATTACCGTCAGATGTATCGGCAGGCCACCATACTTCTGCACGACGATGCTGAGAGCAAGGATGTGGTGCACGATGTCTTTGCCCAGCTGCTTGACAGTCCGGACCGTCTTAGGGCAGAGACTGCCGAGTCCTATCTGCTTACATGCGTACGGAACCGATGCCTGAACGTGATCCGTGGCCGACAGATACAGGAGCGCGTAGCCCGCCTCTACTTACTCGACCTCGACACCACGATTCTGCCGACAGACAGGCTAAACGAAGAACAGAATGTCCTCTACAAGGGTATTGACCATTTGGAGCCACCCGTCTGCCGCGACATCATCCTGCAACACTTCCGCGATGGTATCACCTTCAAGGAGATTGCCAGTCGCTTGGGTGTCAGTGAGACCACCGTCTATAAGCATCTGCGCCGTGCGCTTGATCAATTACGTCAACAAATTAAAAAATCAATGAGCGTATGAACAAGACAGATCTTTTGCTCCAGATGATGCAACACCCCGAGGAATACACCGCCGACGAATGGCAGGATATTTTGGCCGACGATGAGTGCCGCGAACTCTACACACTGATGTCGAAGACTCAGAGTGCTATTGATGCAGCCCGTGCCGAAGAAGACATCACCGAAGAGATGATTGAAGCCGAATGGCAGCGGTTTAGTAGTGAAAAGATAGAAGTGAAAAGTGAAAAGTATCCGTTTCTTAAAATTGCCGCTATGTTTGTGGGCATTCTCATGCTTTCAGGCATCGCCTATGCTGCCGTTCACATCATCAGTCATAACGCTGGTGTGGATGAGAGAGCACAGACTCAGGAGGTGCAGAATATTAATTCGCCAAAAAACGATGCAACTGCCGAGACGCTAACGGCTGACAGCATCCCACAGACTCGTATCTTCGAGAATACCCCGCTCGACGAGATGGTGAGCGAGATAGCCCATTATTATAATAAGGTGGCGGACATCCAGAGCGAGGAGGCCCACGAACTGCGCCTTTACTACAAGTGGGAACCCAAGGACTCGCTTGAAAGTGTTGTCGACGACCTGAACCACTTCGACCGCGTGAGCCTCGCCATCGAGGACGACAAACTGATTGTGAAACCTTAACCCCTATGAAAGAAGCAATGAAAAAGCTATTTATCCTGCTGTTATTGTGCGCAGCAGTCAACGGCATCATGGCACAGAAGATAACCCGCAGCTATCAAAACCAGTCGCTCAGCCAAGTGCTGGAAGACCTGAATTCCGCCACCTCCCGCCATGAGATATCATTCGTTTATAACGACCTTGAGGACTTCACCGTCACCTGCACCTTCGAACGTCTCAGCCTCAACGATGCGCTGATGAAGGTAGTAGGCTTCTATCCCGTCCGCATCGTCAGGGATGGCGACAAGTATTTCGTAGAGTGTACCCACAAGACGGAGCAACACTTGAGGGGAATTCTCATCGATGAACAGGGCCAGCCTGTGGCATTTGCCAATATTGCCGTCCTCAATCCAGCTGACTCTACTCTTCTCTCTGGTGGGGTCAGCAATGAGGCGGGCCAGTTTGTAGTTCCCTATGAGCAGCACAAAATCCTCGTCCGCATCAGTTTCATCGGCTACAAGACCATCTACCGTCTCTGCACTCAGGAGGATATGGGCACCATCCGGCTCCAACGCGACAGCTACGTGGTGAAAGGTGTAGAGGTGAAAGGCAGCGTGCCACAGTACAAGGCGACGACAGGCGGTATGACCGTCGAGATTCAGAACTCCATACTGAAAGATGTAGGTACGGCCGATGACCTACTTTCGATGCTGCCCCGCGTAGAAGGTAGCGACGGCAAATTTACTGTCTTTGCCAAAGGTAAGCCGGAAATCTATATCAACAATAAGAAGGTACGCGACTCGAAGGAACTGAAGCAACTCAAATCCTCAGACATCAAGAGCGTGGACATCATCACATCGCCTGGTGCCAAATACAATGCAGAAGTCAATGCCGTCATCCGTGTTAAGACCATCAAAAGACAAGACAACGGACTGAGTGTAGAGGCATATATTAGAGGAAAATACAACAAATGGTGGACTAATTATGATGATATCACCGTAAGGTACCGTAGTGGTGGGTTGGAGATATTTGGCACTGGTTCTTTCAACAACAACCATTACTCGGAAGATCCGGCTCTTTCGTCCGAACTCTTTTTCGACAACAAGACCATCCACATCGACCAGACTGCCCCAAATTCGGTATGGTTTACCTCTGTAAATGGAAAGGCAGGGCTTAGTTACGACTTCGATGAGAATAATTCTATAGGTATGACATACAGTTGCTTTGGCGAACTTTATGGCGGTGGTTACATGAACGGTACGCAAACCATCTATAGTAATGGACAGTTGGAGGGTGAAGTGAGTCAATGGATGAAGGTTGACTACAGGACGATACCCGACCACGATGCCAACATCTATTATGTAGGCAAGATTGGCAAACTTGGCATTGACTTCAATGGCACATGGCTCTGGCAGAAGACCGTCCGCAGAGATGTAGAGACGGAAAGAAGTGCAGAACTGGAAAATCGCGACATCCACAGCAATGCCGAAGACCGTAATCGGATGCTGGCTGCCAAACTCGTACTGTCCTATCCCGTATGGAAAGGCGAACTGAGCGTAGGCTCTGAAACCACCAGCACCCATAGCAACGGCATGAGTGAGAATGTAGAGGGATGGGTGCCAGCCTCTGAGAACCATATCAAGGAAAACCACCTGGCGGGTTTTGCTGAATACGAAGTGCAGTTAGGCCACTGGAGCCTCAATGCCGGACTACGCTATGAGCACGTAAGCACCGACTATGAGTCGTATAGTATCCGCAGCGACATTCAGCCTGAGCCAAGCCGACACTATAACGACCTTTTTCCTAACCTCTCTGCAGGCTGGCAGAAGGACAAGTGGGGACTGCAACTCAGTTACACCAAGCGCATCAACCGCCCCAGTTATCACTCATTGAGCAACTTCGTCCAATACGACAACCGCTATCAGGTAGAGGGCGGCAATCCTATGTTGCGTCCTGCCATCCGTCAAGACATCGACTTCAGCGCCACCTACTCATGGCTCAGTTTCAATGCAGGATTCGAGCACTACAGCGACAAGATTCTTAACTTCAGCAGATTCTATCAACAGGGCAGAGACATCATCATGTGGCGCAACGAGAACTTCGACCACTTCAACTGCTGCCATGCCTCGATAGTAGCCTCACCTAAATGGGGCATCTATACCCCGACGCTTACCCTCGGCTACTTCCAGCAGTTCTTCAATGTAAGGCAATACGGCATTGATCATAGTCTCAACAAACCTGAGTGGAGCATCAACCTGCGCAACTGGCTGAAATTGGGAAAGACTGCTAAGGCGATGGTCTATATCCACTACGCCACAACTCATGACTATGGCTTCAGCCGCCAACATTATGAGTTCAACGTGAATGCCCGTCTGCAGAAGACTTTCATGAAAGGTCAACTAACGGCAGTACTCTTTGCCAACGATATTTTCCGCACGCTCCGTGACAAATGGGAGGGCTACTATCCTGTTGAGGTTCTGACCCGCGATGCCTACCAATATTCCAGAGAAATCGGTATATCGCTACAATATAACTTCAACCAGAAACGCTCGAAGTACAAAGGTACGGGTGCGGGCAACGATGAGAAGAGCCGACTTTAATCATTCGAATCTTTTTGTAATTTTGCCGTATGAAACAGAGATATGCAGTCATAGTGCTTTTTGCAATGATTATCGCGTCGAGCCTGACGAGTTTGGGGAGCTAATTACCAGCAAAGGCAGCCGCAGCCAGAAGTTCTATATACTTCGAAAATAGATAACTGAATAGTTCTGACGCTGACAACGAGTCTGACAGTATAATGTCAGGCAAATGTCAGACTGTTTTTTGGGCACTTTATGAATCTCTTCATACCTTTGCACCAAAAACAGAAAGTATGAAGAGATTCTTGTTCTTATCGATGTTGGTTTTCATAGGTCTCATGGCATGGGTATCTGTCCATGAGAAAGAGGATAATATGTCATTGCCACAAAAGCTGGAGCGTGCAATGAGACTCACAAGGATGAAGGAGTATCACAATGAAGACTACGACTATACTGTTCGATATCCGTCGTTCTTTGAGCAGACAGATAGCTCATTAATGGAAAAGGGGACATGTCGTTTCAGCTTCTGGCAAGACAGTACAGAGATTGTGCAAACAGTATTCGTGGAACAGAATAAGAACAGTTTGACACTTGAACAGGCGATGGGCAAATATGCTTCAGATCTTCATGCTACTCATCAAAAGAAGGGTGATGACTACTATATACTGGCAGGGCATATTCTTACAGACGATGGGCAAATCACAAACCGTCGCTATTATGCCAAGTTCGTAAAGCATCGCAAACTCTGGTTCGTGCAGACGCTTGCCTACCCAGAGGATTGCGAACATGCAGTACAGCGGCTCATTCAAGAGATTAATAACTGGAAAGTATGGTAAAAGTGTTAAGCTATACTAAAAGGAGTTTGGTTTTGACAAATTCAGGTGTCTAATAAATGAACAGTGCTAAAAAAGATGGATAAAACGGCATTTGAACAGCAGGCCCGCACGTGGCGACAGAAGGCTCTCAGCGTGAGTATGAGCTATGGAGCGGGCAGAGACGAGGCAGAAGACATCGCCCAGGATGTGATGCTCCGCCTATGGCAGATGCACGACGAGCTGGAACGCTACGACTCCATCGAGGCACTGGCGGCATTGATGGCACGACATCTGTTGATAAACCATCAGAGGCGACGAAGGCCAGAGATGCTGGAAGAGGCGAAGATAGTCAGCGTAACCACCAGTCCCCATGAACAGCTGGAGATGAAAGAAGACGATGTCTGGCTGACGAAACGATTGGAACAACTGCCTACCACACAGCGCACCTTATTACATATGCGACAAGTGGAGCGGCGCACTCACGAAGAGATTGCCCAACTGTTAGGCATCGAGACCACATCGGTAAGCACGCTGTTGGCAAGGGCACGACGAACATTATTAGAAGACATTAAACGAAGGAATAACTTATGATACAGTACACCAAGGAATACATCGGAAAGTTGCTCGAAAAGTATATGGACGGCACTTCATCGCTCGACGAAGAGACCATTCTGAGCCAGTACTTCCGAGGCAAGAACATTCCTGAGGAATGGCTCTGCTATAAACAGATGTTCCAAGAGATAGAGGCGATGGCACCACAGCCAAAGACCCATAACCGTTGGGCCATCTGGAGCATCGCAGCAGCTGCTGTTGTAGCAGGTGTGTTGTATCTGGCCGTTTCGCCTCGTCAGACAGGGTTTGTGCCCACAGAACCGCTCACGGCTCAGGCGGATACCACAAACCAGCAGACCATTGCCCCCGCTGATACCGTTACAGCCCAGCCTGCCCAGACAGCTGAACCCCAGCAGCCCGCAAAGGTCAAGAAGCGCAGTCTTCGTAAGAGTGAACCAACGATTCACGACATCGACAAGGCATACACCCTGATGGCCGAGGCCACACAGAGACAGAGGGATGTGGAAAGACAGATAGCACAGGCACAGCTGGAAATCATCGAGGCCCAGTTGGCAGCCTACGGATATATCCCCGTCATGCAAGAAGATGGTACCATTATCTATATAAACGAACAAACAGAATTAATTGCATATGAAGAGTAAACAATTCCTGGCAGTCAGCATCATGATGCTGAGCCTACAGACAGTACATGCACAAGGTCATATCAAACGTGCCTTCAACGCACTGACAACCGACACCTATACCAAGGTGGAATCAACTCATAAGCTTAACAAAGACCCAGAGACAGGCACCAAAACAGGACAGCTTGATGTCTATGAGTTTACGATCCCTGCAGCTCATCACAATCTGGTTGAAGACATCAAACAAGCGTTCGATCAGGACAAGGAAAAAGCCTACAGTATGAGTTCTGTATCTACCGCCAACAAGAAATCATACAACTATATAAGTTTAGCTGTGGGTGGTGAAGATAACGGCTATCCTATAGGTGAAATTAAGAACTCACGTTATATCTATGCGCTTTTCCTTGACCCTGATGACAAGAGCAAAACACATCGGTATGCATACGCTATGGAATGGTGTGAAGAAGGAAAAGAGATTGGAAAAGAGATTGTAGGCAAGCTCATCGTTACCTATGCCACAACGCAGGAGCATCGCAGAAGCATAAGACAACCAAGGGCCATCCGTGTCAATGGAAAAGAAATAACCATCGATGGCAACAGCATCTCATTTGGCAGCGGTTTCCCCTTCGACGGCAGTTCGGTGTTCGACTCCGATTCCCTCTTCTTCA
>ERZ842401.2203-NODE-2203-length-26385-cov-50.046487_pt1 | contig 26385 bp, 23 predicted proteins | sample MGYA00521270_ERZ842401 | MGnify/ENA primary metagenome ERZ842401 (study PRJEB31892, sample SAMEA3878208) | bioreactor metagenome | biome: Moose rumen | place: Sweden | collected 2011-10 | study: EMG produced TPA metagenomics assembly of the PRJEB12797 data set... | reverse complement strand
TTGATATAAGGATTGACGATAGGTTCTGTTGTCCATTTGCCATTCAGGGGGTTGACATAGCGGCGCACGCCCAGTTTCGAACCGAAAAGGCTGCTGAAACGGACGTCGGCAAAGCCGCCAAACGTCGTATTGCTTACATAGGGGCTCATGGCAGGGCCCGCCAGCATCTGATTGGCATAGTAGTAGCCGAAGGCATGAAGAGAGACCGTTTCGCTGAGGTCATAGCCCACCATACCGCCAACGCCATATTGTGTCGAAAGGCTACGCTGCCAAGGCATCCAGTATTTGTTGGCATCGGCCGAAGCCGTGAAGTGCCAACGCCCCAAGTCCTGGTGGAATGCTATCGAGCCCGACGATGTGTTCAAAAGACCAGGCAGGTGGTAGTTGGCGCCATAGAATCCCATGTAGGCTCCTTTCCATAACCGGAATGCCGTACCGCCCTGCGAGAACTGCTCCGCAAAACCTTTCGTATTGATGACACCTTGTGTGTTCATGCTTGACAGCGTTGGAGGTGCTGGAGGCAATGTCAAAGCCAGCGAGTCTTTGAACAATTGCGGTTGCATATCTATGGTCAGCGACTTCTCAGCCGCCTTCTGCTGCTGGTTGTCCATACCCAACAGCCTTTGACCACCGGTTTCCGTTTGTGCCCAGCCTTGCATCGACACCATCACGGCTAATAGGAACAACAATCGCATCTTCATGTGCCTGCAAAGGTACGATTAAGTGAGCAAAATACAAAATAAATTACGTTTTATTTATATTTGACCATCTCCTCTGCCTTTTTCGTCATCTGTTGCAGTTCTTCCTTGGGCTTCTCCTCTTTTCGGGCCAGGTTGAGGAACTGCTGGTAATAGGTCATTGCCTGCTCTTTGTCTTTGAGAAGATAGGCGTAGGCATTGGCAATATTGTAATAGGTGGCGATGGACGTGGGGTTATACGTCAGGTGCTCCTTCCACGCAGCGACGGCCTCCTCGTAATGCTCCGTCAGGTAGTAACCCTCACCCCGCGAGAGCGTGATGGCCCGCATGGCGGTGCTGTCGGGGAGCATCAGTTCCTGTGCCAGCGAGAGATAGCCCAGCCCTTCTTCGTAGCGCTGGGTATCGATGCTGACAACACCGAGGCGCCATGCAGCACCGGAGTGCTTCATGCCACTCAGCCAGAGAGCAGATTTCAAACAATGGTAGGCCCGTTCCAGTGAGTCGGTCTTGGTGTAGCACATACCTGCGGAATAGAGCGTGCTGAAGGTGGAGTCGCCCTGCTGCAACAGACGTTGGTAGAGCTTGCTGGCCATGGAATAGTCTCCATTCAGCAGCCATGACTCGGCTTCAGCGCGGTTGACAAGGATGTTCGTAGAGTCCCTCAGCGTATATTTTGCCGCACAGACAATGCCCTTCTGGGGCTGATTGTCACGGGCATAGGCGAGTGCCAGCCCAGCCACCACCTCGCCATCCATCGGATAGTGCTTCAACAACTGTCCGGCCCAATACATGAACGCCCCGTTGTCGCCCTGATGCTTATACCCGTAGGCCAGCTGTCGGAAAGCATCGTGCGTAAGGCTGTCCTCCGGCATGTTCTTCAGTAGCTCGGTCGTCTGGCGATAGTTAGACCGTTTGTACTGACAATCCGCCAGCTTCAGCCGTATCTGCCGGGGCACCACGTCTTCAGGGACGTAGGGCCGCGAATGGCTGAAATCTTCGTCCATCGAGAAACGGGTAACGCCCTGAGCCTGAGCGCAGTCGAAGGCTTGCTGGTAATACTTCAGGGCCTCGTAGGTGTTGTACTGCTCCATCAGGCTGTCGCCTCGCTGGAGAAATATTTGAAGAGAGTCCGAATCCTCGCCCCTGGCGGTGGATACCGTCAGCAGGGCGAGGATGAACATAGTGAATAACCTATGCATAGCGAGAGAGTAATTATTTCTTTCCTTTTAACTTGACGCTGACGCGCCCCTTCGTCTGACCGTCCTTGGGTTTGTCGACACGTATGCTTTCAATATCGGCAGGATTGATGCCATTCAGCGTTTCAGCATCCACCACCTTGCCGTCTACTTCTACGTCAAAGCCCTTGGCATTCAGATTGGCCACTCCGGCAACCTCTTTGGACTCATTGCCCTGCAACTTGAACGTGATGGGAACGGTGTATTTTACGTTCACAGGTTCACCATTCTGCATGCCTGGATTCCAATTCGGCATGGAATAGGCGACACGCAGCGCTTCCTCGTCCAATTGCGGGTCAACGGACTTCACAACTTTTGCTTCCGAGATACTGCCGTCTTTGTTGACGGTGAAGGTGACAATGACGCGACCTTGGATGCCGTTTTTATACGCTTCCTCCGGATACTTGATGTTCTTGGACAGGAATTCCATCAATGCCGCAGGACCGCCCGGGAACTGAGGCATCTGCTCGACGACGTCGAAGGGCTTGTTGCCACCTGCGTTTTCTTTGTTCATCGAAATGATGTATTCATGTTCTTTTGCAAACATCTTACCGACACCCAGGCGGACGGTCTCCAAACCAACGTAGGAGATATTCAGGTAGTCACCCATCTTGGCCTTGATGGTAAATGCGCCATTCACGTCGGAAACGCTACCTTTCTTGCTGCCATCAATTAAGATAACAGCACCAACGACGGGCTTGCCTTCGTCATCATAGACTTTTCCCCTGAATGTAAAGGCCTCGTTGTCTTCCGTTGTCGTCTCTGCTTGGGAAGTCTGCTCCACAACCACGATTTCACCAGCGGTGCCTGTGTTTATCTTGCCATTTGTCTTGCCCTTCTTGATGGGGTGCTGTTTCTGGGGTTCGTCGTAGACATAGTCTGTGACGGTACGGGCGTTGAGAGCGAGTGCCACACCGAAGATGGGCACCAGTGCCAGCAGCTTCAGCAAGTGGCTGCTGCGGGTTTTCTTATTTGTCATCATGTGAATACGGTTTTTGAGGGTACTGTGACTGATGCCGTTGGCAATGGAGTACCCGCCAATGCTTGCGGCTTTCGAGATTAACAGATATTGATATTGACGCGCGTTAATCCCTTGAGAGAGTACCTCACCGTCGGCCTCGTATTCGTGAATGGCGCGCAGATCTTGGCGCAGCATCCACATGGCGGGGTTGAACCACTGGAGGGCGGTGAGCAGGTCCACGAGGACAACGTCATAGGAATGACGCATACGGATGTGTCCCCGTTCATGAGTGAGTATAGCAGCATCGTGAGTCTCGTAATCAGCACGATTCATCACGATATAACAGCAAAAGCTGAAGGGTGCCACTGCTGCGTTACCGGTCACGCAGAGGGTGGTGCCGTCGGGCTGAGGATGCTGTTCGCTTCGTCGTATCAGCAACATGACTTTCCATACAGACAGCAAGGTGTGGCCCAGCGTTGCCAGCAGGCCTATTATATATAGGACGGGCAGGACGTGTTGCCACCAGGGAGTGGCGGGCTCTTCCTCCACGGCCACCTGCACGTCACCGATGGTCACCTCAGGCACGGCCTGGATGGTCACCGTCTGGTGCAGGGTGATGACACACAAGGGCAGCACGAACGACAGCACAGCCGTCGCCAGTAGCACCACGCGGTTCACCCTGTGGAAGGTCTCCTTCGAAAGCAGCAGGCGGTAGAACATGTAGAACACGGCAATCAGTACCGCCACCTTCAAGTCGTATATCAGAAAGTCTGTCATAGTTCTTCACTTTATAGCGGAAGCAAATTCTTCACTTTTCACTCTTCACTTTTTTCTATTTGTTCAATCAGGTCTTTCAGCTCTTCCAAGCTAATCTTCTCTTCCTTGACAAACGAGGATACGGCAGAGAGGTAGGAGTCGTTAAAATAGTTCTTGATGACGCCTGCTATCGAGCTGCGCCCATATTCCTCTTCCGAAACGACAGGAAAATACTGGTAGGTGTTTCCATACTGCTTATGGTCGAGGTAGCCCTCTCGCTCCAGGATACGCACTATCGTCGACAGCGTGTTGAAGTGTGGACGGGGCTCGTCGTAATGTTCCTGCAACTCGCGCACAAACATGGGACCGTACTGCCAGTACAGGTCCATGATTTCCTTTTCCTTGTTGGTCAGTTTCTTCATTGCTTTTGTTTCTTTGTTTACTTTGCTTTTTGCGTCAAAAATCAATATCTGACTGCAAAATAACTAAAACTTTTCGTTATGTGCAACTAAAAGGTTTAGTTTTTAACAGCCGTTAACTGCTTTTTTTAGTTACTAACGTTTAGTAGTATTGCATGGTGCAGCAGTGCAGCGACCCGTGCTGACGAATTACAGGACGGCAGTCGATGCCTACAATCTCCCTGTCTGGGAAGGCAAGACCAATGATGCGCATAGCTTCCTGGTCAAGGTCGGGCTGGGCATAGGTGGGCACCAGCACGGCACCGTTGATGACCAGGTAGTTAGCATAGGTGGCCGGCAGACGCTCTCCGCTCTCCACGTCACAGATGGGGCGGGGCAGCGGCAGCCGGAGCAGTCGGTAGGGGCGCCCCTCGAGCGTGCGCAACTGCCGTAGTTCCTGTTCCATCAGCAACAGGTCGGGGTGCTGCTCGTCGGCACCTATATATAATAAGGTGTCATCAGGACAGATGCGCACCAAGGTGTCGATGTGTCCGTCAGTATCGTCGCCAAGCAGCGAGCCGTGTTGCAGCCAAACCACGCGTTCGGCGCCCAGATAGTCCTTCAGACGGTCTTCTATCTGCTGTTTCGTGAGTGGCTGGTTGCGATGGGGAGCCATCAGACAGCACTCCGTGGTGAAGATGGTGCCCCGCCCGTCGCTCTCTATTGAACCGCCTTCGAGCACGAAGTCCAAGTGGTCTTCGTAGGTACCCCGGACCAGCCCTTGCTCGTAAAGGTGCCGGTTAATCTGGTTGTCCAGCTGGGCAGGGAATTTCTCGCCCCAGCCGTTGAAGCAGAAGTCAAGGAGGATGGGTTTTCGCTTTTGACGATTAGCTGTTAGCTCTTCCACTGTGATGAATCCGTGGTCGCGAGCCCATGTGTCGTTGGAGGTGAAGCGTAGCACGCGAGGCAGGGGAGAAGAAGGCAGTTGAACGCCCTCGGGAGCCACAACGAGCAACTGCTCGCGCTTGCTAATCTCACGTGCCATGTCCTCGTAGACACGTGTGATGTCGGGTAGGATAGGGGCCCAATCGGTGCCTGCGTGCGGCCACGTCAGCTGCACGGCACTCTGTGGCTCCCATTCGGCCATCATGCGCCTCTTTTTCTCGTTCATGGCTGCAAAAGTAATAAATAAATGTGAATTATGAATGATAAATTATTATTTATTTTGTACCTTTGCCCCAAAATTATGATGATAGAACTGCACAACGTAACGATAGCACCGAAGATAAAAGGGCTCTCGCTGACTATAGCTTCCGCACAACTGGTGTGTCTCTCGGGACCACCAGATGCTGGAAAGACGACGCTGCTGAAGGCGGTGCTGGGGCTGATACCTGTCGACGGAGGCCACATCAGCATTGACGGAGAGTTGCTGACGCCCAAGTCGGCACCCTACTTCCGCCGGCAGATGGCCTATGTGCCGCAACACCTTGTGGTGCCCGAGGGCTATCCCCTGGCAACGGACTATGTGTCGCTGCTCACGAAAGCCGTTGAGAGCGGCAAGCAGCTGCTGATAGTGGATGAACCCGCAGAGGAGCTGGATGAAGAAGCTAAGACGTTGGTGGACAATCTGTTGCGCGACGCCTCGCAGCAGGGGACAACGGTGCTGGCCGTGAACGGACGAATCACTCAAAATCAGATTAAACTATGAACATACTGTTAGTCATCGTACTGTTGGCCCTGCTGGCATGGAAGGGTTACTTTGCCTGGAAACGAGGGCACAACACCTATATGACAGAGCGCGAGCGCTACCAGTCGCTGTGGGAATATCTAGTGGGCAACGGTGCCACCGAGCGTGAGGCTCGCCGACCGTTTCTGGAGCGTGCCTGCAAGCGTGCCCTGCTGCCCTGGCTGCGTCAGTGGCGCTACTGGCTGGTGGTAGGCGTGCTGCTGGTGCTGATTTGTCTGACGGCCTGTGCTGAACAACCGAAGACGGCCCAAAAGTCCCAGGCGCTTCAACAGCCCCAGACAGCACGGCAGTCCCGTACGGCCACACAACAGCCCGACTACTGTGTCGTGAAATTCAGTTTCACGAAATCGTCCAAACTGCTGCAACGCTATGCTTATCGCTCGTGGTACAACGAGAGCCTGCGGCTGCCGCTGGCGGTATCGTGGTACTTGACGGGCGATCACACGCGAGGCAACAACCAGCGCAAGAACCAGCAGTTCCACCCCGATACGGACGTGAAGAACCCTACAACAACGCAGGACTATGTGCAGTCGGGTTACGACCGCGGCCACATGTGCCCGGCGGGCGACAACAAGTGGAATCTGCAGGCGCTGGACGAGACGTTTCTCATGACGAACATCTGTCCGCAGAACCATAACTTGAACAAAAACGACTGGAACGACCTGGAACTGCTGTGTCGTCAATGGGCGCGCAAGTACGGCAAAGTGTACATCGTCTGCGGTCCTCTGTTGCGCGGTACCCAGCACAGAGAGATTGGTCCGCGGTCGCGACGCATCACAGTGCCCGAGGGTTTCTACAAGGTGGTACTGCGACTGGGGAAGACGCCCGCTGCCATAGGATTCGTCTACGACAACAAGGGCAGCCGACAGCCCATGAAGCAGGCAGTGCGCACGGTGGACGAGGTGGAAAAGCTGACGGGACTGGACTTCTTCTCGTCGCTTGACGACCTGACGGAGGACCGCATCGAGGCCAAGGCAAGTCTTGACGCGTGGTAAGAATCCTTGCGGGAGATGAAAAAAAATGGTAAAGCCTGCGGAGGTTTGCCGAATTTTTTGTAACTTTGCAGCCTCAAAACAAATTTTTTTAAGGTAAAAACATTATGGGTGGCTTCTTTGGCACTATTTCCAAACAGAGTTGCGTAAACGACTTGTTTTACGGAACAGACTATAACTCACACTTAGGTACAAAACGCGCCGGACTGGTAACATTTGACGAGGAAAGCGGCTTTCACCGCTCTATCCACTCGCTGGAGCGCAACTATTTCCGCTCGCGTTTTGAGGACGAACTGGATCAGTTTAAGGGACATCAGGGGATAGGTGTCATCAGCGACACAGACCCGCAGCCCATCATCGTCAACTCTCACCTGGGGCGATACGCAGTGGTGACGGTGGCGAAAATCAATAACCTGCGCGAGATAGCTGACGAGCTGCTGAAGCAACGCATGCACCTGAGCGAGATGTCGGCCAACAACATCAACCAGACTGAACTGGTGGCTCTGCTCATCAACATGGGCGACACGTTCGTAGAGGGCATCAACAAGGTGTATCAGAAGATAGAAGGCTCATGCTCAATGCTCATCCTGACGGAAGACGGCATCATTGCTGCCCGCGACTTTCTGGGACGTACACCTGTCGTCATAGGTCAGAAACAGCTGCATCGGTTGTCGCCCATAGGGACGGACGAGTTTCTGCAGGCGTATGCCGTCTCGAGCGAGACGACCAGCTTCCCGAATCTGGACTACAAGGTGCTGCGCGATCTGGGACCGGGAGAGATAGTCCGGCTGCGTGCCGACGGCGTAGAGGTGTTGCAGAAACCGCTGACCCGCTGTCAGATATGCTCGTTCCTGTGGGTCTATTACGGTTTTCCGGCCAGCGACTACGAAGGCATCAATACGGAATATGTGCGCGAGAAAAACGGGCGTCTGATGGGTGAGAAAGACACAGAGGTGGAGGCCGACCTGGTGTGCGGTATTCCTGACTCGGGTGTGGGTATGGCACTGGGCTATTCGCACGGGAAGAACATACCCTATAAGCGGGCTGTGCTGAAGTATACACCGACGTGGCCGCGCTCGTTTACACCTGGCAATCAGAATCGTCGCGACCTGGTGGCCAAGATGAAGCTGATTCCTAATCCCGCGGTGCTGAAAGACCAGCGCATCGTGTTCTGCGACGACTCTATCGTGCGCGGTACACAGTTGCGCGACAACGTGCGCACGTTCTTTGACAACGGAGCCAAGGAGGTGCATGTGCGTATCTCGTGTCCGCCACTGGTCTATGGCTGTCCCTTCATCGGCTTTACGACGTCTAAGAGTGATATGGAGCTCATTACACGGCGCATCATCAAGGACTTTGAAGGCGACGACAAGATGAATCTGGAGAAATATGCCAAGACAGGAACGCCTGAATACCAGCGCATGGTCAACGAAATAGCCCGCCGGCTGGGACTGAGCAGCGTGAAGTTTGCCACCATCGAGGACTTGATAGAGTCCATTGGCTTGCCCAAGGAGCGCGTCTGCACCCATTGTTTTGACGGAACTTCATACTGTCACGAGCGTCACGGCGAGGAGTGGTTCACCTGAAGCTTGACTGATACAAGCCTTGCTAAACAACTCAATGGGCGGTTGACCACTCTGTCTGGGCTTAAAGAAAACCTGCGGCGGTCAACCCCCCATAGCTGTCGGCTGAAGCCTCCAGGGCTTCGTCGGTCACATACTGTTCATAGAGCTTGCAACGGGTAACGATGGTTTGCGGCGAACAGCGTTCACCCTTCACCATCACCAGTGCCCAGCCTTTCATGCAATCGGCAAACACTTCGTCCTTCAACACGTAATGGCCGTCCACCAGCGTCATCTCCTCCCACGACACTTGACGCTTGCCAAACCATACCCTCGGCATGGAGCCGGCATCGCGCTGCTCGGCAGTATAGAGCCACAACTCTGCTCTGTAGTCATATTGTTCAGGCAGAAGATTGGTCAGCAGTGCGGGCATACCGCCAGCCTCGCCCAGCTGCTCGACGATGGCAGGCAGCGTGCCGTCGCTCACCGGAATGCCGGGCATCAGGAACGACGCCTGGTCCATCAGCACTTTCTTGACGTAAACCGCAGGCAAACGACTGGCCAGCGACATGAAACTCAGGTAGGCCGTTGCCCGTCGGGTGAACATCGGCTTGCAATACTTTAGCATACTCCATAGCGCGATGGCATGCCGCATCTTCTGACGCTGTATGAACTGAGGCAGTGTGTTGCTGCGGCGCTCGTCAGAATGCGACACACGTGTCACCAGCTGTCCCGACCTCATGTAAGTGGTGATGCCAGCCGACCGCAAGCTGCCAACCGTCATCAATCCTTTAGCTTTACTTCTTTTCATCTTTTATACTTAATCTTCTTGTCTATTTGTCTTCTGTTTTATCTCTAATATATCTTCTGTATATCTTCTGTATATCTTCTGTATATCTTCGATCCAGCTCCACTTGTTCCTCATGACGACCTCAAAGGCTCCTCATGCTTACCTCACGTTTTTGTCCATTCTGGTTTCTTCCTTCTTTCATCGTTATCTCATAACATTGAGACTTCAATGAGACAGCAATGAGACAACAATGAGACAACAATGAGACAACAATGAGACAACAATGAGACAACAATTGGAATTAATCATGACTTCTTTCGAACATTTTTCAAACATTTTTCGTACATCTTTCGGGCATTTTTCGTATATCTTCCGTACATCTTTCGTACATCTTTCGTACATTTTCGTACATCTTTCGGCCATCTTCCGGGCATCTTTCGAGCTTCATCTTGAGTTGTTGATGAATAGCTTTGGCCGTATTTATGAGCGTCGTATGAGTCCTTTTCGTTTGCAAAGGTACGAAAAGTTGAGCACAAAACAAAGAATCTCAGTTTTTTTCATGCTGTATGAAAACAAAAAGAGGGAGTAGATACCGGCCCCATGCGGATTGTAATACAGGGAATGCGGTCCCATTTAAAGTTAAAAAACAATAATGTTAGGCGGGCAATGAGCTTTTATCAGCGGAAAATGCGTAACTTTGCACTTTGAACGAAACATCGATAAGAAGCGTGAAAATAAAACAAGTGCTGAGCGCCCTTGAACAGTTCGCGCCTCTGCCCTTGCAGGAAAGTTGGGATAATGCTGGCCTGCAACTGGGACTGACGGAGGCGGAGACGTCAGGGGCATTATTGTGTCTGGACGTCAACGAGCGGATAGTTGACGAGGCCATACAGAAAGGCTGCAATCTCATTGTGAGCCATCACCCGCTGTTGTTCCGTGGACTGAAACAGATTACGGGCGATGACTATGTGCAGCGCTGTGTTATCAAAGCCGTCAAGCACGACATCGTGGTGGTGTCAATGCATACCAATATGGACAATGCCCGGAACGGCGTCAACTGGAAAATAGCCGAGAAGCTGGGGCTGCACGACGTGCGGTTTTTTGCCGGGAAACAGGTCGACGGTATAGAGGCCGGCAGCGGCATAGTAGGTGATTTTGTTCAGCCAATGGGCGCCAAGGCGTTTGTACAGTTGGTGAAGGAGCGCTTTCAGGTGGCTTGTGCACAGTGTAACGAGCTGTTGGTGCGCCCTGTTCGTAAGGTGGCCGTCTGTGGTGGTGCCGGCGACTTCTTGCTCGACGATGCTATAGCACAGGGGGCTGACGCCTTTATCACAGGCGAGATGCATTATCATGTGTACTTCGGTCATGAACAGCAGATACAGATATGTGTCATAGGCCACTATCAGAGTGAGCAATACACGTCGGAGATATTCCGTGACATTATTCTGCGTGCGTGCCCCGGTGTGCGGACGGAGATAGCAGAGACAAACACAAACCCCGTTGTGTATATTTAGTCGAAACATCAAAATATCGAAATATTGCAAATTTTTATAAAAAACGATTATGGCAAAGAAAGATCCTATGGAAATGCCGGTTGAAGAGCGTCTGAAGACCCTCTATCAGCTGCAGACAACGCTCTCGGGAATTGACGAGAAGCGTGCCTTGAGAGGTGAACTGCCTCTGGAAGTACAGGACCTCGAGGATGAAATCGAGGGTCTGACTATTCGTATTGAAAAGATTCAGAACGAGATTAACGAGTTTGAGCAGGCCATCACCATGAAAAAGGGTGAGATAGAGACTGCAAAAGCCAGCGTAGAGCGTTACAAGACGCAGCTCAACGACGTCAAAAACAATCGCGAGTATGACACTCTGTCGAAGGAAATAGAGTTCCAGACGCTGGAGATAGAGCTCTGCAACAAGAAAATCAAGGAAGCAACCTTCCGTATTGATGAGAAAAAGAACGAGCTGGCACAGAGCCAGGACATCATCGAGGACCGTCGTCAGGCTTTGGAGGCCAAGAAGAGCGAGCTCGACGAGATTATGGAAGAAACCCGTGCCGAGGAGGAGAAACTGAAGGTGAAGGTCAAGGAGCTGGAGGCTAAGATAGAACCCCGCCTGCTGACTTCGTTCAAGCGCATCCGTAAAAATGCACGCAACGGTCTGGGTATCGTGTACGTGCAGCGTGACGCTTGTGGTGGTTGCTTCAATAAGATTCCGCCCCAGCGTCAGCTCGACATCAAGATGCACAAGAAGGTCATTGTCTGTGAGTATTGCGGACGTATCCTCATCGACCCGGAACTGGCTGGCGTCAAGATAATGCCGACAGGCACGCCGGAGGTCAAGAAGACGCGCAAACGCGCTATTCGCAAGACCGTTAAGAAGGAGGATGAGACGCCCGAGGTGCCCGAGGCTGAAGCATAAAGCCTAACCGCTAACCTGCCACCAGCCTGTACTCCGGAACGTCCCGCAGGAAATCGTAACGGCGATGCTCGTAATCCATCTTGCAACAGATGTGCTGCAAGCCGTTAGACACCAGGAGATAGTCGACATGGAGTAGGAGGTTGTAGGCAGAAATCTGATCAAACACCCGCTGTGTCAAAGGCACGGTGGGTGCTTTGTATTCTACAATCATGATGGGCTTGATGTTCCTGTCGTACAGTATCGTGTCGCAGCGCAAGGTCTTCTCGCCGCATTTCAGTGCTATCTCATTGCCAAGCAGTCCCTTGGGATAGCCCTTGTGCTCTACCAACCAGTGCGTAAAATGCTGACGTACCCATTCCTCGGGCGTCAGCGCTACATAACGCTTGCGCAGAAAGTCATAAATCTCAGGCTTTTCACGCGTACCGCGTACTTTAACGTCGTATGCAGGCAGATTTAATTCGTTCATTTCGCGCACAAAATTACGAAAAATTTGTGATATATCGCATTTTTTCCGTAATATTGGCTTCACCGAACTTACTTTTCGTTTGGAAATGAGAAGAAAAATCGTTTTTTTCTTTCATTTTTCTCACTTATTTCGTAATTTTGTAGCCGATTATGGCTCAGGCTGCAACGACATACGAAAGCATTATGAGCGAGCTTCAGGCACGTCATTTCAAGCCCCTCTACTATCTGATGGGCGATGAACCTTATTATATTGATAAGATATGCGACTGGATAGCTGAAAACGTCCTGCAGCCTGAGGAGCGCGACTTCAATCAGACTGTTCTCTTTGGATCAGACGTCAATGCATCACAGATAGCTGATGCTGCACGGCGCTATCCCATGATGGCCGAGTATCAGGTCGTTATAGTAAAAGAGGTACAGAATATCAAGAATGTGGAGCCGCTGGAGAAGTACCTGAAGAACCCAATGCCTTCTACCATTCTGGTGATGTGCCATAAAAACGGCAAGATTGACGGACGGAAAGCCGCTTATGTCAAGACTGTTCGAGAGGTCGGCGTACTTTACGAGAGTCAGAAACTGAAGGAGAAAGACCTTCACCCATTTATTGAACGTTATCTGAAGGACAGGGGAGCGACTATAGATCCTAAATCCACCCAGTTGATAGCCGAGTCAGTTGGCGCAGACCTGAGCCGACTAACCGGTGAGCTGGACAAGGTGCTCCTTAGTCTGCCCGAACAGGATAGGAGGGTCACCCCAAAGGTGGTGGAAGACCAGATAGGAGTGAGCAAGGACTTCAATGGTTTTGAACTACGTGACGCCATCGTGAACAGGAATGTCTACAAGGCAAATCAGATAATCAAATATTTTGACGAAAATCCAAAGGCAGGGAGCATCTATGCACTACTTCCTTTAGTCTTTGGATACTTCCAAAATTTGATGATAGCCCACTATTGTCCCCAGAAGAATAATCCTGAAGCGTTGGCACAATGGCTCGAATTCCGAAATTCATGGTTTGCTCGTGAGTATACGATTGGTCTCAGAAATTACTCTGCTATGAAGGTGATGCAAATTCTGGGAAAAATACGTGAAATGGATGCCAAAAGTAAGGGGTTAGACAACCCAAATACCCCTGCTGGAGAGCTCATGAAGGAGTTAATTTTCTTTATATTTCATTGAAAAATCCCCTCTTTTTTTCTAGAATTCAATTTTTCCCAGACATAGAATTTTGGGCTCAAACCCCGATGGCTACAGGGGTTTGGCTAAAAAATAACCGCTCATAATTTGCGAATTTTCAACTTTTCTATCCGTTATTCAGAATTCTCTCAGGATTCAAAAATTGGACTATTTCTTTAAGCTCAAATTTGGGTTTAGTCATTTTTAACATTGCGATTTGTTGATTTTAAAACGTAAACCGAATAGAAACCTAAATTAGCTTTTTAAAAGTTAAGAATTTGAACGGTCAAAAGGAATGTAAATCATAATAACAAATATTTATTTTAAAATTCAAATTGGTGAGTTTGAATTTGAATATTCATACAAATACAGTTTACATTATTTTTGTTTAATTTATTAAAATACAGCAAGTTATGTGTTAATATTTAAAGATATAATATGGGAAAAGGCAAAGTTTGGCGATAGAGGTCTGTATATTTGTATATTTTTAGATATTAAACCTGTAAATATCTGATTTAAACCCAAATATTTGGGGTTTTCATTATCAACCAAGTCTTTGTAACGATTTATGTATAAAAATTTTGATTTGTAATTCCACACAGGTAAATAAAGGTTTTACATGTTTGGAATTTAGTATTTAAAACCGAAAATCAGAAATTTAAATACCAAAATTTTCTTTAGAATTCTTGCGTAATCAAAAAAAATGCTTTACCTTTGTAAAATCAAACCAAAGTGGGCTTTTTGCCCTTAATTTCGACTTAGATGGATACAAAAGACAGAATTCGTATGATTATGGAGGACCTGCATATGACCCAGCAGGTGTTTGCCGATTTCCTCCAGCAGTCTCCTGCTACCCTGAGTAGCATCTTCAATGGGAGGACGCGTCCAACCCTGAACATAGTGGAGGCTATTAAGGTAAAAATTCCTAACATCAACATTGAGTGGCTGCTGTGGGGTACTGGCGATATGTATACCTCCCACCCTCAGGAGTCTCAGGAGACGGCTTCTGAGATTCCCAACATCGGTCAGGAACAGATGATCAATTTCGACTCCCCTGCTCCAGTTATTCAACCTGCGAGTTCTCCAACGCCCGTTTTTCAACATGGCGTTAGGAGTACATATCCGGAGCACGTACGTGAAGAAATCAAAATTGTTGACAAAGAGCCTCGCAGAGTTACTGAGATCCGGGTCTATTATGATGACCAGACTTATGAGACTTTCGTACCTGCAAAAAAGTGATGATGCTACATTAAAAAGGTAAAATGTTTGGTTGTTTGCGAAAAAATGTGTATTTTCGCAGGCCAAATAGTATATAAAGATGAAGAAATGTATTCTTGACCTGCAGGTACGGGCAGTTGAAAAGCTGAGTCCGAAGCATGTGCTTATCAAGCTTACTGATGACCAGCCGCTGCCAGAAATGTTACCTGGACAGTTTGTAGAAGTACGTGTGGATGGTTCGTCTTCCACCTTCCTGCGTCGTCCTATTTCGATTAATTTTGTTGATAAGACAGCTAACGAGTTGTGGCTGATGGTGGCTATGGTTGGTGACGGAACGCGCCAGTTAGGCCGTCTCAAGGCTGGTGATATGCTAAACTGTGTTCTCCCTCTGGGTAATACGTTTACCCTCCCTACCTCTCCTGCCGCGGATGTCTCAGAACGTCCCTCCTATCTATTGATAGGTGGCGGTGTGGGTGTTGCACCTATGCTTTGTCTTGGGGTACAACTTTCTGCTTTGGGTTATACGCCTACTTTCCTGTTAGGTGGACGTTCTGCTGCCGACTTGCTTGAACTTGACTTATTCAAGCGGTATGGGCGCGTGTGCGTGACGACGGAGGACGGTTCGCTTGGCGAACAGGGTTTTGTCACGAATCATTCGGTTCTTGGCGAGCATTTTGACTACATTGCCACCTGTGGACCAACGCCGATGATGAAGGCCGTGGCACGGTATGCCCTCGAGAGAGGCATCGAGTGCGAGGCATCGTTGGAGAATATGATGGCCTGCGGCCTGGGTGCGTGTCTGTGTTGTGTGGAGAAGACTACGGAAGGCAACCTGTGTGTATGTAAGGACGGTCCTGTATTTAACGTAAAACGATTGTTATGGCAGATTTAAGAGTCAATATAGGCGCTTTGTCGCTGAAGAATCCCGTGATGACCGCCAGCGGAACGTTTGGCTATGGTCTTGAGTTCCAGGATTTCATTCCGTTGGACGGTTTGGGTGGAATCATTGTCAAGGGTACTACCCTGAAGCCCCGTGAGGGTAACGACTATCCTCGTATGGCTGAGACACCACAGGGAATGCTCAATTGTGTAGGATTGCAAAATAAGGGTGTAGACTATTTTTGTGAGCATATCTATCCGCAGATCAAGGATATTGATACGAATATGATAGTCAATGTCAGTGGTTCCTCGCCAGAGGACTATGCCGAGTGTGCTGCCCGTATCGATGCACTGGATAAGATTCCTGCCATTGAACTGAATATCTCGTGCCCTAACGTGAAGGACGGTGGTATGGCCTTTGGTGTGTCTTGTGCGGGTGCCTCCAGTGTAGTCAAGGCTGTCCGTGAGCGTTATCATAAGACGTTGATTGTCAAGTTGTCGCCCAATGTCACTGATATTGCGGAGATAGCCCGTGCCGTAGAAGCTGAAGGAGCCGACGGCGTCTCGCTCATCAATACGCTGATGGGTATGGCTATTGACATAGAGCGTCGCAAACCTCTGCTCAGTATTCGTACGGGTGGCTTGAGCGGTCCGGCTGTCAAGCCTGTTGCCCTGCGTATGGTGTGGCAGGTGGCAAAGGCTGTCAAGATTCCCGTAGTAGGCTTGGGAGGTATCTGTACGGCTTGCGATGCTATTGAGTTCCTGATGGCGGGTGCTACAGCTATTGAGATTGGTACGGCTAATTTCCTCGACCCGGCAGTGACTATCAAGGTGCGTGACGGTATTCAGGCTTGGCTTGACAGTCACGGATGTCAGTGTGTTACTGATATCATCGGTTGCCTGGAGTAGCCTCGTCAACATGATGTGTTTTTGATTGGTATTACATAAAATGAGAGCGACCCGAAAGGTCGCTCTCAACCAACACAAAAACTAAACTAGACTTAACTAAACTTATCTTGGATTTTCACAAACCCGTCAATAAGTTGTTGCAAAGATAGTATAAAAGTTCTAAACTACCATGCTTTTTTCGTTTTTTTTTGTTTTTTCATCTAAAAAAGTCAAAATTTCGTAGATTTATTCAGTAAATAGTGGTCTAAAATGACGCAAGCGGTCATTGCTTCGACTACGGGCACTGCTCTGGGCAACACACACGGATCGTGGCGTCCTTTAGCTTTCAACACTGTCTCCTGTCCGTTCTTGTCTACCGTCTGTTGCTCGCGGAGTAGGGTGGCAACTGGTTTGAAAACCACTCGGAAGTAGATGTCCTGACCATTGGAGATACCTCCCTGTATGCCTCCGCTGTGGTTGGTCTTCGTGGAAAAGTCGGCATTGGGCAGGAAAATGTCGTTTTGCTCAGAGCCTCGCATCGTCACTCCGCCGAAGCCTTCTCCGTATTCAAACCCCTTCACGGCGTTAATGCCCAGCATGGCAGCCCCCAGTTCGGCATGTAGTTTTCCGAACTCCGGTTCGCCCAATCCTGGCGGGCAGCCCTTTACTACGCCGGTAATGACTCCTCCTATCGTGTCGCCTTCTGCTTTGACGGTTTCTATCAGGCTAATCATCTCTTCAGCCTTCTGAGGGTCCGGGCAGCGCACGGCATTGGTCTCAGTCAGTGACAGGTCGTACTGTCGGTAGTCCTTCTCCAGTGCAATGTTGCCTACCTGCGACGTATAGGCGTGGATGCTGATGCCAAGCTGCTTCAGTGCCATTTTGGCCAGCGCTCCGGCCACGCAGCGACTGATGGTGATACGGGCTGACGATCGTCCCCCGCCACGATGGTCGCGCGTACCATATTTATAATAGTAAGTGAAATCTGCATGGGAGGGACGGAATACTTCCTTCATGTTGTCGTAGTCGCCTGAATGCTGATTCTGGTTTCTCACGATAAAGCCGATGGGACATCCGGTCGACACTCCTTCATATACTCCGCTCAGTAGTTCTACCTGGTCCTGTTCTTGTCGGCTCGTCGTGATGCTGCTCTGCCCGGGGCGTCTGCGGTTCAGCTCCTGCTGGATAAAGTCTGTATCAATAGAAATGCCGGCCGGCATTCCGTCCACTACGCCTCCAATAGCCTCACCATGACTCTCACCGAAGGTCGTCAGTCTGAATAGCTGTCCAAATGTGTTCATTGATTATTCCGATTCCAAATCCTTAATTTCCGCATTCTCCGCATTCGCATCCATCACCGCACTGACCTCCGCTGCATTTGCCACCGCATCCGCCACATCCGCCTGTCAGCTGCGCCATGAGGCTTTCTATCTCGTTTTTGGTTGCCGGACGGTTTTCCAGCACACGTCCCTTGAAGTGCAGGTCTTCTCCTGCAAGTGGATGATTCAAGTCTACCTTGACGCTCTTTTCGCCAATCTCCACCACGCGTCCGAAGAAGCGTTGTCCTTCTTCGTTCTGGAGAGGAATCATGGCGTCCTCGTAGACGCGCTCTTGGTCGAACTTACCGTCCACCATAAACATTTCGCGATCCAGGTCCAGCACGCGCTCGTCCATGAAGTCGCCGTACGCCTCTTCTTTGGGAATCGTAAAGTCAAACTCGCTGTCTTTGCTCTTTTCCACCAACTGGTTTTCAAAGGCGTCCAGGGCAATGCCGAAGCCTGTAATAAACTGGAAGGGGCGGTCTTTGCCGGTTTCTTCCATCAGTTCCAACCCATTGTCACCGTCCACGTATAGCTGGTAGGCCACCTCCATGTATTGGTTCTTTTTTTCCATGTCTTTTTGCTGTCTTTTTTGTTAAGTTCTGTTTTGAGCCCGTAAAGGTACGAAATAAAAAGCAAAACACCAAATTTATAGGCTAAAAACCCCTTAGATTGACCCATGTCAACCCTTTTGGGGATTTGTTGACCTCAGTCAAGAAAAGGGCTTGTGTTCGCAAACAATTCTGCAAAATGCTTGGTGGGAATCTAAAAAGTTCCTACCTTTGCATCGTCAATCAGCGAGTGCGCTGAGACAAAACACAAGTCAAGACCCCCCAAAGAGAGGGGCACCCTTCCAACACAAGGGTCAGTATTAACTAAATAGAGAAAGGATAACAAAATGAAAAGATTGTTTATGGTAGTCGTAGCCATGCTCAGCATGACAATGACATTTGCAGAGAACGAGAATGCAGCCAACCTCAACAACGCTGAGGCTTACAACATGACAGTCAATATGAAAAAGCTCGGACAGGCTCTGAACCTGTCGAAAGACCAGGTAGAGAGCTTCACGGAGATTCATAAGACTTTCAACGCAGAGATGCAGTTTGCAGCCCAGTCTACTGGCGAGGAGCGTGAGAAGATGGTCGAGAAGGCTATCAAGAAGGATCTGGCCTACATGGACTACATCCTCAACAAGGACCAGTATCGTCGTTACGTGATGCTGCTCAACATGACCCTCGTTAATCGCGGTTTGAAGTAGAAAGAGTTTTAGTTTTATCATTCATCCGAGCCATCGTCTTCAGGGACGGTGGCTCTCTTTTTTGTAAATTCAGGAAAAAAATTTGGATATGTCACTAATAAATCGTAATTTTGCATCCGAATAGTGCCTTACAGGCACATCTCCACCAATGATTATTGACAAATAGAAATAGGAATGAAGCGTTTTTTATTGACAACCGCATTATGTGTAACGACGGCACTGGGTGCTTTAGCCCAGATGTCCGATTCGCAAGTAATGGAGTTTATTGCCCGTGAAAACAAAGCTGGGACCAGTCAGTCGCAGATTGTAACTAAACTGATGCAGCGTGGTGTTAAGATTGACCAGATTCGGCGTCTTCGCAATCAGTACGACTCCCAGATTAAGAGTCGTGGTGTGTCGAGGGCTGCCGACGGGGCGGTTACTGCGGCAACCAATACCATGCGTACCAACAATTCCGGTGACGCATCGCAGGAGATAACGACAGCCAAGAAAGGAACGACCAGCGAGGTGGCAGTCGATGCAAGTGAAGAGCACGATGCCGTAGAGCGCGATGTCCAGGCAATGCAGAATCTCCCAGGCGAAGCTGCTGGAAAACGGGTTTTCGGTCGTGACATCTTCAATCAGCGTGCCCTTTCTTTTGAGCCCAATATGAACATTGCCACGCCTGAGAACTATGTGTTAGGCCCTGGCGACCAGGTAGTGATAGAGGTCTATGGTGCCTCTCAGCGAACGCTTCAGCTGACGGTTTCTCCTGAGGGAACAGTTACCGTTCCCGGCTATGGCCCCATCCAGATTAGCGGCATGAGTGTTGCTGCTGCCAATGCCAAGATTCGTCGCAGCCTTGGTTCCAGATACAGCAGTTCTGAGGTTAAGCTCACCGTAGGCCAGACACGCACCATTCTGGTCAATGTGATGGGCGAGGTCAAAGCACCGGGCACCTACACGCTCAGTGCCTTTGCCACCGTCTTCCATGCACTGTACAGGGCAGGAGGTATCAGCGACCTGGGTACGCTTCGTAACGTGAAGGTGTATCGTAATGGTCGTTTGGTAACCGTTGTCGATATCTACGAATACATCTTGAACGGTCGTTTGGCCGGTAATATCCGCTTACAGGAGAACGATGTCATTCAGGTGGGAGCCTACGACTGCCTGGTCGGCATCACCGGCAACATCAAGCGTCCTATGTTCTACGAGATGCGCAAGAACGAGAGTGTCGGTACCCTCATCAAGTATGCCGGCGGCTTTACCGGCGATGCCTATAAGAAGTCGGTCCGTCTGGTACGTCAGACTGGTGAGAAGTATGCTGTCTTCAATGTTGAAGAGTTTGACATGAACACCTTCAAGGTCGACGATGGTGATGCCGTTACGGTTGATGGCATTCTGAACCGTTACGAGAATATGGTGGAGGTCAAGGGAGCCGTCTTCCGTCCCGGCCAATACCAGCTGGGCAAGGAGGTGAGCTCTGTCCGTTCGTTGATACAACATGCAGAAGGCTTTACCGAAGATGCATTTACGGCCCGTGCCATCCTTCATCGTTTGAAGGCTGACCGCACGTTGGAGGTTCTTCCTGTCGACGTGGCCGGTATCATGAATGGTGTCGTGCCCGATATCCCCCTGAAGAATGAGGACGTGCTTTTCATTCCCACGCAGGCAGACCGCGTCAGCGAGCGTACCCTGACCATCGGTGGCGAGGTCATCTCTCCGGGAACCTATCAGTATGCTGACAATACCACCCTCGAAGACCTGGTCATGCAGGCTGGCGGTCTCACCGATGCAGCCTCTACGGTAAAGGTCGACGTCTCGCGTCGCATCATCGACCCCAAGGCAACCACCTCTTCCAAGGAGATTTCCAAGACCTATTCGTTTGCACTCAAGGACGGCTTCGTGATTGACGGCGAGCCCGGCTTCGTGCTCGAGCCCTACGACGTCGTACAGGTTCGTAAGAGTCCCGGTTTCCAGACTCCCCGCTCGTTCTCTGTCTCTGGTGAAGTCCTGTATGAAGGCAATTTCACGATGGCTACCAAGAACCAGCGACTGAGCGATGCCATCAAGGCAGCAGGTGGTGTTACCGACCAGGCATACGTTCGTGGTGCCCGTCTGGAGCGTCGCATGAATGCCGACGAGCGTGCTCGTCGCGATTTCCTGCTCCGCCAGCTTCATATGCAGAGCGGCGAGAAAGACTCTGTCGATGTCGACAAGCTGGACCTGGGCAACACCTATCCCGTAGGTATTCATCTGGACGAGGCGCTGGCTAATCCCGGCTCCGATGCCGACATCCAGCTCCGCGAGGGCGACCGTCTGATTGTTCCCGAGTATAATGGTGTTGTCAAGATTTCGGGCAATGTGATGTTCCCCAACACCGTAGCCTATACCCAGGGCAAGAACTACAAGTGGTATGTCAATCAGGCCGGCGGCTTCGGCAACCGCGCCAAGAAGCGTGCCACCTGGATAGTCTATCAGAACGGTACGATGTCCAAGGTTGGCCGTGGTGCCAAGATTGAGCCGGGATGCGAGATTATCGTTCCCACCAAGTCTAAGAGCAACGGTCTTGCCCTCGGTCAGTGGCTTACCATTGGTACCAGCCTGACTTCTATCGCTGCTATGGTTGCAACAATTGCTAATATGGTGAAATAGTCTATAGTTATGGATAATCAACAAATTCCCAATATGAATCCTCAACAGGAGAACGGTATCGATATAGCAGGCATCATCAATGCACTTTGGAAGCATAGGCTTCTCTTTGTCAAAGTGCTTGGCATAGCCTTCGTTGTGGGCTGCATTTATGCTTTTTCCAAGCCCAAGTACTATACCTGTGAAGTGATGTTGGCTCCTGAGTTGTCCAGCAACCGCAGCAGCACCTCGCTGTCCTCTCTGGCCCGTTCGTTTGGTATGCGGCTTGGCAACACCACAATGAACAGCAGCGAGGCCTTGTATCCTACACTTTATCCTGACCTGATGAACTCGGTCGACTTCAAGACCAGCTTGTTCCATATCATGGTCCGTCAGGAGGACAGCCTGACCACCAAGACCTATTATGACTACCTGCTCAACGACCAGAAGCGTCCTTGGTGGAGTGCTGCCATTGGCAGCGTGACCGGTGCCATTGCCAGCCTCTTTGCCCGTGAGGACACTACGGAGATGAAGAAAGAGGTCAATCCGTTCCGTCTGACCAAGCAGCAGACCGCCATTGCCAAGGTCATCGACCACAAGGTGGTTTGCGATGTTGACCAGAAGACGATGGTCATCACCATCGATGTCACCGATCAGGATCCGTTGGTTTGTGCTACCGTGGCCGACTCTGTCAAGGAGCGCCTGCAAGACTTCATCACCGAGTATCGTACCAACAAGTCGCGTGTTGACTTAGAGTACAGCAAGAAACTCTGTGCCGAGTCCAAGCAGCGTTACGAGAAGGCCCGCAAGCTCTACGCCGACTTTGTTGACTCTAACCAGGACTTGCTGCTCCAGTCCGTCCGCATCAAGCAGACCGATCTGGAGAACGAGATGCAGCTCCAGTACAATGCCTATGTCTCCTACGCTGCTCAGTTGCAGAATGCCGAGGCCAAGGTACAGGAGGAGACCCCTGCCTTTACGACCCTTCAGAGTGCTACCGTTCCGCTCAAGGCGGCCGGCCCCAGCAAGAAGAAGATTCTTCTGGTCTTCCTCTTCCTTGCATTCTTCGGTACCAGCGTCTGGGTGCTCCATAAGGAGAATCAGCTGAAGCCGCTGTTAGGACTAAACTAAAAACATAATAGGATATGGCGGATTACGAGTATCACATATTCTCCCCATACCGCGTGTGTCCCATCGGGGCACATGTCGACCATCAGCACGGTCTGGTGACAGGTTTTGCCATCGACAAAGGTGTAGACCTGTGGTTCAACGTCCGCAACGACGAGCGGGTGAACCTGTCGTCACACACGTTCGAGGGAACTGTCAGTTTCGAGATTTCGAAACCCTCGCAAATCAGAGAGTTCCACTGGGGCGACTACGCCCGGGGAGCGAAGTATGCCCTGCGCAAGCGCTTCGAGCTGCGACGGGGCATTGACGGTGTCCTTCAGGGCTCGTTGCCTGTTGGCGGACTGTCGTCCAGCGCCGCGGTGCTCATAGCCTATGTCATGGCTTTTGCCAAGGCTAACGACATCATGCTACAGCCCTTTGAGGTTGTGAAGATTGCCTCTGAGGCCGAGCGCGAGTACATAGGACTGAGCAATGGCTTGTTGGACCAGGCGTGCATAGCCTTGGGCCGGAAAGACGGCCTGCTCTTCCTCGATTGCGATACCAATGACTATCGCATCATCAAGCGCCATCCTGACATGCCTGATTTCGAGATAGGTATCTTCTTCTCTGGCCTGACACGCAACCTCGTGAACTCCGACTACAACCTGCGCGTCTATGAGTGTAAGACGGCGGCCTGGAATATGCTGGCCTACACCGACCAGCCGCTGAAGACGTTTGACAAGACTTTCCTCCGCGACATTCCCAAGGCTACGTTCGAGAAGACGAAGATTGCCATGCCGGCGCGCTTTGCCCGCCGTGCTGAGCATTTCTATACGGAGTATCGCCGCGTGCGCCAGGGTGTGACGGCCTGGGAGACCGGCAACATGAAGTTGTTCGGCAAGCTGAGTTTCGATTCGTGCGAAAGCTCCATCCACAACTACGAGTGTGGCAGCCCTGAGCTCATAGCTATCTATGAGATTATGCGCTCGCTGCCTGGTGTCTGGGGCGGACGCTTCTCCGGAGCCGGTTTCAAGGGAGCCTGCATCGCGCTGGTCGACCCCTCCTGTAAGGCCGAAGTGGAGAAGTCGCTGACGCAGCGCTACTTAGAGCAGTTCCCTGAGTACGAGAAGACCTTCAAGGTGTTCTGGGTCCGGCCTGACGACGGTGCCCGATTTGTATAACGAACACGAACTTTCACAAATTATTCACGTATGAAATGTGTGGTAATCGCAGCCGGCTATGCGACGAGGTTGGGCGAACTGACCAGGAATTTTCCGAAGCCGCTGCTGAAAATAGGAGAGCGTACTATTCTCGGTAGAATGCTGGACGACATAGACCAGATTCCCGAGATTGACGAGCATATAGTCATCACAAACCATAAGTTTGCATCCTTCTTTGAGCAGTGGGCCCGCGAGCAGCACTACTCCAAGCCCATTACGGTGGTGGATGACGGTACGGAGACCAACGACACGCGCCTGGGAGCCGTCTGCGACCTGCTGTTTGCCATGGACAGGCTGCAGATAGACGACGACCTGCTGGTGGTGGCTGCCGACAATCTGCTGTTCTTCTCATTCCGCGAGTTTGTAGACTTTGCCCGGTCCAAGGGCACGAGTTGCATCATGTGTCACGAGCAGCCTTCCATCGAGAAGCTGCAGCGCACGGGTGTTGTAGAGTTAGACGCCGACATGCGCGTGCTGGGCATGGAGGAGAAACCTCAGGTGCCTAAGAGCCACTGGGCCGTCCCTCCGTTCTACATCTATCTGAAGAAAGACCTCGACCTCGTGCGCCATTCCGTGGACAACGGCTGTGGCAAGGACGCTCCCGGCAATCTGGCACACTATATGGTCCGTCACACCCCCATGCATGCCTGGCCCATGTCTGCCGGGCGGTTCGATATAGGAAGTTTAGATACATATTACGAAGCAGTAGAGAAATATGGAAAGAGTTGAGTTAAACAACAAACCGATACTGGTCACGGGTGCTGCCGGCTTCATTGGCAGCAATCTGGTCAAGCGCCTGTTCCGTGACGTGCAGGGTGCCACCATTGTGGGCATCGACAACATGAACGACTACTACGACGTGGCGCTGAAGGACTTTCGTCTCGCAGAGATTGCTGCCATCGCCGAAAAGTCGAATGCAGGAGCCAATAAGTGGGTCTTTGTGCGTGGCGACATTGCCGACAGGCAGACCATTGATGACCTTTTCGAGCAGTACAAGCCTCAGGTGGTGGTCAATCTGGCTGCCCAGGCCGGCGTGCGCTACTCCATCACCAACCCCGATGCCTATATCCAGTCCAACCTCATAGGGTTCTACAACATTCTGGAGGCCTGTCGCAACCATCCTGTCGAGCATCTGGTCTACGCCAGTTCCAGCTCCGTCTATGGTACCAACAAGAAGGTGCCTTATTCCACTGACGACAAGGTGGACAACCCCGTGTCGCTCTATGCTGCCACCAAGAAGAGCAACGAGCTGATGGCCCATGCCTATTCGAAGCTCTACAACATCCCCTCTACGGGGCTGCGCTTCTTCACGGTCTATGGTCCTGCCGGACGTCCTGACATGGCCTACTTCGGCTTTACTAACAAGCTGCGCGAGGGCAAGACCATCGAGATATTCAACTTCGGCAACTGCAAGCGCGACTTCACCTTTGTCGACGACATCGTGGAGGGCGTGGTGCGCATCATGCAGGGCGCACCTGAGAAGCGTCAGGGCGACGACGGCCTGCCGTTGCCTCCCTATGCTGTATATAATATAGGTAACAACTCGCCGGAGAATCTGCTGACCTTTGTCGACATTCTTCAGCAGGAGCTCATCCGGGCCCGTGTGCTGCCCGCCGACTACGACTTCGAGGCCCACAAGCGCCTCGTGCCCATGCAGCCCGGCGACGTGCCTGTCACCTATGCCGACACCTCGGCCCTGGAGCGCGACTACGGGTTCAAGCCCAGCACGTCGCTGCGCGACGGTCTGCGTGCCTTTGCCGAGTGGTACTACGACTTCTACATCAAAAACTAAAAAACACAAATAGAACAACATGAAAAAGCTTAGAGTGATTATCCTGTCGTTGGTGGCCGTCCTGCTGGTAGGCTGCGGAACGACGAAGACGGTGCCCATCACCGGACGCAAGCAGAACCTGATGGTCAGCGATGGCGAGATGCTGAGCCTCTCCACCCAGCAGTACACCGAGTACATGAAGTCTGCCAAGCCTTCAAGCAACGCCACCAATACTGCTATGGTCAAGCGGGTAGGGCAGCGGCTGGCAACGGCCGTAGAGAGTTTCCTGAGTGCCAACGGGATGGCCGAGGATGTGCAGAACTACAAGTGGCAGTTCAATCTGGTGCAGGACCAGAACGTCAATGCCTGGTGTATGCCGGGCGGACTGATAGTGGTCTACGAGGGTCTGTTGCCCGTCACCCAGGACGAGTCGTCGCTGGCCATTGTCATGGGTCATGAGATAGCCCACGCCGTGGCGCGCCACTCTGCCGAGCAGTACAGCACCCAGCTCAAGCAGCAGTATGGTCTGCAGGCCGGCTCTGTGCTGGCCAGCGTCTTAGGTGCCAGCAGCAATACTATTGCCACTGGACAGCAGGTGCTGGCGCAGGGCCTGAGCCTCCAGAACCTGCACTATTCGCGCAGCCATGAGAGCGAGGCCGACCACCTGGGACTCATCTTTGCTGCCATGGCCGGCTACGACCCGCAGGTGGCCGTCAGCTTCTGGCAGCGCATGGCCGCCCAGAGCACCAACACCACGTCCGAGTTTCTGAGCAGCCACCCCTCTGATGCTACCCGCATCAAGCAGATACAGGGCTGGATGCCCGAAGCGCTGAAGTACTACAAGTCTGGTTCTTCCAGTTCCTCTAGTTCTTCTAGTAAATCTAGTTCCTCCAGCACCACCAAGACCATCCATATTT
>ERZ842401.2202-NODE-2202-length-26390-cov-4.159180_pt1 | contig 26390 bp, 48 predicted proteins | sample MGYA00521270_ERZ842401 | MGnify/ENA primary metagenome ERZ842401 (study PRJEB31892, sample SAMEA3878208) | bioreactor metagenome | biome: Moose rumen | place: Sweden | collected 2011-10 | study: EMG produced TPA metagenomics assembly of the PRJEB12797 data set... | reverse complement strand
GAGTTCAGACGTGTGCTCTTCCGATCTCCCTTGCAGGGGGTTAGGGTTGATGCCCAGATTAAAGAATCCAGGGTTGAATGTAAGGATTGTGGTGCAAGCTTCACCAGGCATGAATTCAAGGATAAATGTCCTAAGTGCTCTAGCCTGAACCTAAGGCTAAATAGGTGCACTGATTTTATTGTAAAAAGTATTGAAGCGCAGGAGGTTACAAATGATTAGGACAAGTCTTAAAATTGATGGAATGATGTGTGAAAAGTGCGAAGCACATATTTCAGATGTAATTAGAAAAACTATTCCTAATGCCAAAAAGGTTTCCGCTTCTCGTACCAAGGGGCAGGCAACCTTCATTTCAGACGAAAAGCCTGACAAAGATGCTCTTTCAGAGGGTTATTGGAAAAGTTATTTCAATTCGATTGGTTCTGCTTATGCTCTTCCTGATTCGGATTACAGACAATTACTCAAATTTAAGGCAGCTTTGAATGTTATGCCTTCAACCATGAAGGGTATGGACGAAGCTTTATATTCTGTTTTTGGTGACAATGTAACAATTCAAAACAATCAGGATTTGAGCATAACTTATGTTATTAATCAACAAACGGTTGTAACACAAGCGGCTGAAATCTTGGGATATTTCACAGGACCGATGGGCATAACGGTAAATTTTAGTTACGGGAGTTCAACATAGGGGGTAAATATAACTTGGCGTAGATACGTCAAACTACTCCATTTATTAAGAGGTAAATAACAATGAGTTTAACAAGACAAACACAAAAGGTTTTTGGTTCAAATGCTAACGCTAACCAATTGGCGGTATTTGGAACAATGAAAACAGGTACACCTGTTTACAGCACCAATTTAGCGACCTTACAATCAACCGACTATACAAAAGGGTGGTCGGAAGCTATCTTGAACGATAAAGCGCCGTATATGGAAGAAATGAACGCAGTTCAATACGGTTTGAGTTATCAAATAGCCTATTTGCTTCAAGAGGGTATAGGCGCGTATGATGCTAATACAAATTATTCAGATACAAGTATTGTAAAAACATTTGAGAACGGAAAGTTATATTTTTATCATTCACTGAGTGATAATAATATAGGTCATTCGCTTGATAATACGACTTATTGGGAAAAGATTAATATATCCGATACAAGAAATATTGGCGAAATAGTCGCTTCTGCAATTCCTTTGACCGATGCGGGGCTTCATCTTTTGGACGGTTCAGTATTATCGGGAAGCGGAAGTTACAGTCAATTTGTAACTTACATTGCAAACCTTTACACCGCAGATCCTACGGCAAATTATTTTACTACAGAGGCAGACTGGCAAACAACCGTAACAAATTACGGTGTATGCGGAAAGTTTGTTTATGACTCAGTAAACAATACAGTAAGATTACCGAAAATCACCGGCTTTGTAGAAGGAACGGTTGATGCAACAGCTCTTGGCGATTTAGTTGAAGCAGGATTGCCAAACATTACAGGTAACTGGACACCCGGATTATACTCAATTTCTCCGGCAAGTGGTGCTGTTTGTTTAGGAAGTTATTTTAATAATTCTTATGCTGCTTGTACTGCAACAGGAGCTTTTAAATCTTTAGGGCAACAAAGAACTAATTTAGCGGATGACAGTAATATTATACATTTCGATGCATCTTTGGCTAATGATAAGTACGGTAATTCTTCCACCGTTCAACCGCAAGCGGTAAAAGTCTTTTATTATATTGTAATTGCGACATCCACAAAGACAAATATAGAAGTTGATATAGATGAAATTGCAACAGACCTAAACAGTAAAATGGACGTTGATATGTCCAATATGAGTGCAAGTCAAACTGCAATAAATACTATTGTGGGTTGGAGTATGCCTGATTATGCGAATGGCATAACGATAACTGGTCTTCCTTATACTGTACCTGATGATGGGTATATTGATGTTGAGTTATATGCGACTAATGGAATAACGGAACTTTTAAATAATGGGATAAGAATTGGTTATGTACAGGCTGCACAAGGACAAGTTACTGCACTTTCAGGACAATATAGAGTTGAAAAAGGAGATGAAATAACTATATATACAGGATTAGGTAATTTTGGGTGGGGTGCATTTTATCCACTGAAAGGAGCTAATTAATGAGATACTACACAATTAATAACGGTTTGCTAATTGCAGACAGCGAACAAGCTTTGTCAAGATATTATAAAACTCCGATTTATCCTCTTCCTGATGATTTTGAAGAAGGTAAATACATTATTGAAAACAATCAGCTTGTTTTAAATCCGAATTGGGATGAAGAACAGTACATTAAACGTGAGGCTCAATTTCATAAAGAGTTTTTTAACACTTCTCTTGGTTACATACGAAGAACTGTAAGCATGAAAGACGGAAGTAAGAAAGACTTTTTGGGCGAACTTTTAATGCCAATTAAGGCAGGCTTAGAAATTGGAACGGATGTAACAATCATTACTTATATTCAGCCTGATTTTAGCGAAGATGTAACGGACTGGACACAATATCAGGAGTTCAAACAAGCAACACCGCAATTTATACAAGAATGTTTAAATCAAATAGTTATTGATTTTCAAGGAATAGAGGGTTAGAAAAATGCAGCAGATTACAAGAGGCGATTATTTAAAAGACTTAATAACAATTCATGTGGAAAACCACTTACCTCAAGCATTAGATGAGCTTTACAGTCAATTTGTTTTTCAATGCGGAGAGATTCAAAGGTTTTTAACTCCGGCTGAAGTTATAAAGATTTCTTTTAATGAGCAAGAATCTCAAAAACTCACGAATTTTAATGTTTGTTATTTGGCAGGAATAACCGTTGACGGACATAAAGAAACTTTTAACGGCTCAATTTCTTTCAACACAAGAGGGGATGTTGTTTTATACGAACCGCCTGTATCTCAGTCAACTACGGCTGTTAACAGTAACGGTGTTTCAGGCACATTCTCTAATTGCTCTCAATCTGCTGTTGTAGCTCATTTTTCTATCAATTATGTTCCTTCAAAATTAAGCGAGTTAGAAAACGATACTGATTTTCAATCCGGTGAAGAGGTCGCAGCTTCTATTGCGGAACACAACGAATCAGAAGAGGCTCATCCTTATATCCAATCAGTAATCCAATCCGGTACGGAAGCAACTCTTGCCATAATTGGTGATTTGGATAATCTCACGACTTCTGACAAATCAAGTATTGTAAACGCAATAAATTCTGAAGTATCAGCAAGAGAAGAGTCTGTTTCAAACGCAATTTCCACAACCGAAGCTTACACCGATTCTGTTTTGCAGTCTGCAACAACGGCTATAAATACAACTATCGGGGAAGAAGTAACGGCAAGACAAAATGCTGACAACGGCTTGCAAGGTCAAATTGATGCTTTGGCTGCTGCTTCTGACGTAACCGACATTGTAGGTACTTATGCGGAATTGCAAGCTTACGACACACAACACCTTAACAATAACGATATTATAAAGGTTTTATCAGACAGTACACATGATAATCAACCTTCTTACTATAGATTTAATAAAACAGCCGGTACTTTTTCTTATATCGGCTCTGAAAGTGCTGCTTATACAAAGGCACAATCTGACAGTATTTTTGTAACAAAAACTACAACTATTAACAATAAGCCGTTAAGCTCTGATATCACATTGACTTATTCAGACGTTGATGCTTTGTCAGAAACTTATGCAACTACGATTGCAAGCAACACTTCGGCTATTGCGACAAACACTAACGCAATATCAACTATTAACGGCAAAATACCGACTGATGCAAGCACAACAAACAAACTTGTAACGGCTTCTTCTATAGATAATTTGGCTAATCAAGACCTTTCTAACCTCACCTCAAATGGTGAGTCTCGTTTGCATGCTCTAAAATCTTACGAAGATGCCGGGGAATTGTTGACCGATAGTGAAGGGTTGGCTGATGTAAAAAAATACGCTCATTCGACTTTCGACAAATCAAAATTTACCGTAGTTGGCAGTCCTAGTATTACAGATGATGGTATATTAACATATACAAGTCCTGTTAATTATGTTAGAACTTCTTCGTTAAACGTTAAGTTGGGGAATACTTTTGTATATAAAGGTTCTTTCAATTTAACTGCAATTGATAGTGCTGCTTTATTTGGAGTAATTGTTTGCACAGATACAAATAATACTACAAGAAATTTTTATTGTTATATAAGAACAAATAGTTTAATGCTGGAACAAGTTGGCGGTGATGTATATAACTTTGTTAGTATTCCTAATGATGCAGAAATAGGCAAACAAATTGATTTTGAAATAGATTTGACTTCTGATAAAATGACATTAAAAGTTACGAAGGATAATTTAACAAATTCTCAAACACTTAATTTAACAACGTGGACTCCTTCGATTATAAATTACATTAGTATTCGTGGTGATGAATATGGTTATACGGCTATTAATGCGAATTGTGATTTAAAAAATTATTGTGTATTCAGTGACGGTGTACCCGTTTTCTCAGGTAACAAAACAGGTATAGATACAATTAAGCCTGATGATTATACTGCAGTTGGTACACCTACGATTAGTGCGGATGGTGTGGCAAGTGGGTTTAGTACAAGTGGTAACAGACTAGAAACCGGCTATGTTTTGAACTTTACAAGAAGTTTTGAATTAATGTTCAAAGTCAACATTTCAGTATTAAATGGGTTCTATGTTTTCCTAGGGGATACAATATTTGGTGTTGATTATGGGAAGCAACATTGTTGGCTGAGCAACAGTTCTTTAAATGATATTGGACAAATTGATGGTAATACTACAATTCTAACTAACACCGATTATTATTTTAAATTTGGCTATGCTAATGGAAGCTATTATCAAAAAAGTTCAACAGATGGAATCAATTGGATTAATGAAAACAGTTTATCTTCCAATTCGCATATAAATGTTTCTGAAGTAAAAATAGGTGGTTGGAACGAAGGTAATGGGCTTAATGGTTCTATCGACCTCAACGCATTCAAAATCTATGTTGACGGCAATTTAGTATATCAGCCTTGTTTAAAGATACCTTATACAGAATCTAAGACTGGTAGTAAAATAGTCCAGTCTGTTTATCGTGACAGAGTGAACGATATGTATAATCAGTTTGGTTACGCACCGTATTATACTTTATCAGATACAGATTTTACTTTACCGCAAGGTGAACTGTATGGAAACATTCAGCAGACTTTGAGGAGTTCGACTGTTAGCGGAATAAATAAAAACTATTTGTACTCAAACAGAATGCAAATACAAACAGGCTCTTGCACATCGGGGGTTGAGGTAACATTACCAAAGCCATTCTCTGACAGTAACTATGCCTTGACTGTTCCGTATTCTGCAAAATCTGCAACGGCATTCACACCGACAGCAACAGGTGACTGGATAGCAATAGGGCTTGGCAACTTATAATAAATCGTCATTCTGAGGCTGTTATAGGGATTCTTCGCATACGCTCAGAATGACAAATAAAAGCCGAAGAATCTCTAATATAGGACAAAAAAATGGAAAAATTATACACAGAAAAAGAATACTTTGAAAAAGCTTGTCAAGCCAATGCAGAAGGCAAGAAACTAATCAAGGCACAAGAAGAAATCGAATACGAAGCGGAAGTCCTTGAATGGGATTATGTTGACACGGAAGAAACTCGACCGAAATTTGACGAAGAAGGCAATCCGGTAACTCACAAAGAAACGATTGAAAATCCTATCTACGACGAAAAAGGTGAAATTATCGGATACGGTGAGCCGATAGAGATTGACGTTCAAGAAACCGAAACAGTGATTGTCAAAAAGCCTGTACCTCATATGGTAGAAGAAACCTATATTGATCCGATTACAGGCGAAGAAAAAACAATCATTGTTCAAGGACACCACACAGAAACTCTAAAAAAATGGGTTGAGCGATTAGAGATAGTCGACAACCCTGAAAACTTTGAGCGTTGTTTCTTTGAAACATCACTGGGCTTTGTTAAAAGAAAAGCATTTGTAAAAGGCACAGGAGAGTTTAAAGACTTCTTATCAGATATGCTTGCAGGAATGGTCGTAGGACAGCCAATATTAGTTTATGACAGAGAACTCAACCAAACGCAAGTAACTGTGACAGAAGAATTTAAACAGGAATGCGCAGCACAATATAACAAAGATTTTTACGGAGGGTAAATATGTTTTTAAAAAAATTAATCTTAAAAATGGCTGTTAACAATGTTATTAAGCAATTACCAAAGTACAAACTGACAGCAAAAGAGATTGTGGAAAACAATATTGACGGCATATTAGACAAAATAGAAGAAGGTATAAAAGATATTCTATTAAAAGCAATTGCTAAAAAGGAAAACAAATAATGAAAAAGTTGCTAACCATATTTATAATCGGATGGTTGGCAACTCTTTTAAAACATTTTTATATCTTGCCAATAATTGATTGGGAAGAGCATGAGGTAACAGGGATAGAATTTAAAATAAGATTTTGAACGAGCGAGCAAAGGGGTTAACATGAGTTTTGATTTTACAGTAAAAGAATTTATATTGGGTAATGGTACAGGCACACCTACACTACAATTCTACAAACGTGGCTTTGAGTTAAATGGCGGTGGTGTATCACCTTCTTGGCAGGATATAATCCTATCAGGTAACACAGCCTTAACGCTTACTAATGCGTTAGCAGATGGGCTGAATTACCTTAAATTATTCGGTGGCACAGAGCAACGCAATTTGCCTAGTGGCTATACTCAGGTAGAGTATTTAGAGTCAAGTAATACACAATGGATTAATACAGGATATTACCCTAATGCAAATACAAAGTTTGAAATAAGTGGAACTCAAGGTAACACAGATAGTGCTCTCTTTGGTTTGTCAGTAGTATTTTATTGTTTTAATAATTCGGGTTCTACAACTTTTTATGGATTTTGTGGTGATGCGGGTTCTTTTAATTTTACAATGGGAAGTGTTCCCGTTGTCCTTACTATGTCAGCCACTGACGGCATTGTTATAAATGGTACAAAATATATAGACCTTACCGCTAGTTCAACAACAGCTGATTATCCAATGGCTTTGTTTGGAAGAATGAACAATAGTACAGGTGAGGTTGCAAAGCTTGGTTACCATAGAATTAATTATGCGAAGGTTTACGAAAACAATATACTTATCCACAATTACATTCCTTGCAGACGCAATTCCGATAACGTACTAGGTATGTACGATACTGTATCTAAAACCTTCCTAACCAATCAAGGTACAGGTGATTTTACAGCAGGGGCAGATGTAACAACTCCTTCTCCTGATACACCTATGGATATTGTATGTAATAATGGGGTGGTAAAAGTAAGACATCAAAGTGGATTGCCTTTAGGTTATCAGGCAGTAGAATATATTGAATCTAGTGGAACGCAGTATATTGATACAGGGGTAGCACGTGGCTCTAGTGATTTTGTTGCAGAGTATGATATGAATATGGTTACTGCGAATGGTGCAAGATTTGCTTTTGCTGGTGCCAATTGGAATGTTTCATCGTATTTGGCTTTTGATACATCTGACAATACATTTGATGTCGGTCAGGGAATAACAGACCACGTGCAAGGTGCATTGAATACACGATATAAATTAAAAGCAGAATATAAGGTTGGATCTATCGTATTGAGTTTATATGATAATAACGGAACCTTGTTGGCTTCAACAACGCGCACAAACAACAGTTGGGTTTCCAGTAATACCGATTCTTGGTTATTCGGAACTGTCAGAGACATACCAAGTAGTGCCAGTTTCTCATACACATTAAAATCGTTTGGAGGGAAAATATGGCAAGGAACAACATTGGTTCGTAACCTTATTCCTTGCAGGCGCAACAGCGACAATGTAATTGGTATGTATGACTTAGTTAATAATACATTCCTGCCTAACGCAGGCACAGGTAACTTTACGGCAGGTACAGACGTTGACGCTATTGAAATCTACACAGACGGCACTGTTGAAACTGTACAGGTAACAGGTAAGAATCTGTTTGACAAAAATGATATTGCCTATAACAATTCAACAATACTTGCAGACGGCTCTATTATATCCGCAGAGAACATTTATGTTTTAGATTATATTCCTGTGCAACCTAATACAATATATACATATTCTTCTACGACTAACTCAGCAAGAGCATATAATAAAAGAATTGTCTGCTTTGACGCAAACAAAAATTACATAACTTCTATTGCTGATACAACAGGCAACCCGTCTGGACAGTTTTCTATTACAGGAACAACGCCTGCCAACACCAAATATGTAAGAGTGGCTTGTTCTAATGACCAAATGGCTACTGCACAACTCGAACAAGGCTCTACTGCCACATCTTACGAACCATACTTCAACGGTGGTACAGCTACAGCAGAAATGCTGTTAAAGATAGGTACTTATCAGGATGTACAAGAAGTTATTGCAGGTGGGGTAACTAGGAATGTAGGGATTAAGGTGCTGGATGGTACAGAAGATTGGACTGCATATAATGGTGGTGTGTATTTCCCGCTTGGCGGGGGTGGCTCTTTGCCAGCAACAACAGTTGCATATTGCTCTCATTTTAGTTATGCAGGCTCAGATGCTTTGATAGCAAATTTGCCAATGGGTGGCTTTACTATTGCAACCAATGGCAACTGCTCGTTTAAATCAAGCGACACCGCAACAAAAGCAGATTGGAGAGCTTACCTTGCTTCCCAATACGCAAACGGCACACCTGTTATAATTGTGTATCCTAAGAGTTCTGCAACTACAGAAACAGTAACAGGACAACCACTTACTATTCAAGAAGGTACGAATATAGTTGAGATTACGCAAAGTGCGATAGATAATTTAGGATTAGAAGTATCATATAAGGCTACAGTGTAGCAGAAAGGAAATAAAAATGACGACAAGTTTTACAGGAAAAATCGAAACAAACGGCGAATACGAAACAGTCTCAAGCTTGAGCGGAGTAACATTCACATCCGGTAAAAGTTATTCTATACAGATTCAAAATCTTGCTTATTTAAAAATAGCAGATGCCGAATTTGCAATTTATACCGATGAACCGTTCACATACACAGCAAGCAGTGATGATTTATACATAAAAACTGATTATGCTTCTTGTGTTTTAACAATCTTAGAAAATGCATAGGAGGAAAAATGAGAGTAGAGCCAACAGGACCTATTAAATTTGGAATAACAGTAAAACAACCAAAGAAATATATTTATTATCCAAATTGTTGGAATGAAATCACAGAAGGGAAATTCAAAGATTATTCGTTTAAAGTCTACAACAATTTTATAAACGGTCAAAAAGGCTCTACGTTAATTATCTTAAAAAAAGCCGGTAAATGGATAAAGTCAAAACTAAAATATATGCTTGACGGCGAACGAAAAACACTATGGAGTTATGCAAAATGATAAATTGGTATGAAGATGATAAAATTACTATCTTTTTTAATCATAAGCCTAACACTCACATGTTAGAGCCTTTGCCATCTATGACACAAACCGAAAAAGATTTGATTGAAAAATATCCTTTTATTAACTGTACTGCTTTACAAGTAGCTATTTATGATAAGAATATTCCTAAAATGTATAAATTTACTATACCAAAATCATTTAGGTGGGATGGAGCAACGATTCCGAGGTTGGTTTGGTGGATAATCGGTTCTAAAACAAATCCAAAATATAGAACTCCATCGCTGATTCATGATTATTTATGCCTAAATAAATACATAATAGATTATAGATGCGAGCTTTCAACACAAGTATTTGAAGCTCTATTATCTGTAGCAGGTGTAAGTAAATGGAGAAGAAAAACAATGTGTTTCTTTATTAATATTTATCAAAAATTATTTTGTGATTGGGGCTTGGAGTGGGATAAATGAATATAAGTTTAGAATTAATCTTTTCAATAATTATACAATTAGTATCAATAGGTATTTTTATTGGTATGTTCAAAACTTCTTTATCTTTTATGCAGGATCAAATAAAAGATTTAAAAGAAGAAATGCACAGATATAACAGTGTTTTAGCAAGGTTGGCAGTAGCAGAAAATAGTATTAAAAGCTGTCATAACAGAATTGATACTTTAGAGGAGAGATTGTGATGACATTTGAAAAAGCCTTAAAATTCGTACTTAAATGGGAGGGAGGATATGTTAACAATCCGAACGACAAGGGCGGTGCAACGAATAAGGGAATTACCCAAAACACTTATAATGCTTGGTTACAGAGTAAAAAACAAAACCTTAAAGACGTACGACACATTACTGATGAGGAAGTCCGTCAAATATATTACAATAATTACTGGTTAAAAGCCGGATGTGATAAAATGTCTGAAAAATTTGCTATTCTTGCTTTTGATACAGCAGTAAATATGGGTGTGTCAAGAGTTCAAGAGTTTTTAAAATACGCTAAATACACAAGCACTGATAAATTTATCATTGCTCGTATACGTAAATATAATGAGTTTGCTAAATACGGGAATCAAAATATTTTTTTACAAGGTTGGTTAAACCGAATATTAGACCTTGAAACATTTATTAACAACTAATTTTTCTTCATATAAAGCTCTCTCTTCTTAAAACAACCCCTTGACTTCGGTCAAGGGTTTATTTTTTTATCTGCAATACGGTATAATTTGCTGTATTCTTTCCATATCAAATTCATTAAGAGAGCCGTATTTTCTTAACTTATCCGGATCAATCAATTTTGTGTAATCTACAGTTTTACCGGTTGTTAAATATGTTGCTGTACCCCACAAAACAGCCTCTTTATTTTGAGAACAAATATAATCACGTCGGTTTTTGGCTAAAATCATGTCGTTTTCTATTGGCATATAGGTGTTAAAAGTATAAGTTACATGACCATTATTTACTACAACATCCGACACCCACGTTTCAACAATCGAACCTGCAAAAACAGGAGATGAAACTAACAAAAAAACTAAAATAAATTTTTTCATATTACCTCACAATAGCACCGTACCATTTGACTTCGCCAATTATTTCAAAATCATAATCTAACACTTTTGATAAGTCAACATAAAACGGATCGTATTTCTCTTTGTTATCCGAAATTACTTTCACAGAATTTGGCGGGATAAATTGAAGCCTTTTTGCTATCAAATTCCCGTTAAGTCTTACACAGTATATTTTTCCGTCAAAAACCTCTTTCTTTGAGCGATCAACCATAAGAAGCGCTCCGCCTTCGATTGTCGGATACATCGAATCACCTTCACAGGGTACAAAATCCGTGTCATTCGGATTTGCTCCGACATCTCTCATAAGTTTTCGGCTGACAGAATAAACTCCGGTTTGTGTTTCGTCAACAATCTCTATTCCTTGACCTAAAGATGCGGACAAATTACCCCGAACAGGAATATCAACACAGTCGTTGTTGTTTACTTTTGTAAAGTTAACCTTTAAAAACTTTTCTAACCTTTCAATTTGAGAGCGATTTAATTCTTTGTTTTTTATTTGCCCTACATATTGTTTTGACACCCCTAAGGCTGCTCCGAATTGCTCTAGTGTAACTTTTTCTTTTTTTTGTGATGTTGCTTCTGCTATGGCTTCACTTACCGTTATACCCATCTTTTTCCCTTTATTTACTTTTGTAAATATTAATGCTTGACATAAGTAAAGTAATTTAGTATAATAATTTTGTTAGGTAAACAAAAATACATTGATAATTCATTTTTGCTTAAACTGACAAAAAAATCAAGTAGTCTGAGAGTGGTAGGATGTAGCACTATAAAAACGGAACAATCAACAGACTAGACGTCAGAACCTAACAAAGCGGGAGCTCATTCCCGCACAACAATTAAAAGTCATAAAGCGTGGGCTCAATAGCCTTATGTTTCTATGGCTTGGTTTTGCACGTTGAAAAATCGCAAGATATATCAAATTACTTATATCGAGGTATAGGGGTTTGACGAAACAATGAGATAGGCTCAAAGCCTATTCTCAAACGAGCAGAGTTGACCTCCATCTATATTTTTACATTGTACTCTCATAAACAGCTCTGCTCACTTGAGAATAAAAGATAGGAAGTGAGGCAGAAAATGACAGCTATTGAATGTTTAAAGATTTTAAGAAAAGGTTTTTTAGTTCTGATTATTTGGAACTTGATTTTAACAGGTGTTTTGCTTACCCAGTGCAACGCAAGACAAGAAGCAAAACAAAACGAGATTATTTGTAACTTGGAAGCAATTCCGCAATTTGAACTTGTGGAGGTGGAATAATGCAAACAACAGAAGTTGAAGATATCCACACAACAGTTTACTTACATCTTTACGAGATGAATTTACGAATGGCAAAAACAATATTCGGAAGAGTAACACCGATTTTAAGATATATTTCAAGTCAAGATGCTCATGCCGAAATGATACAAATGGCGCAAGCAAAGCAGTTAGGCAGTTATTACGACAGATTAAAAAGAGGTGCAGTGTAATGTGTATAGGATATGATCCCTTCAAATGGTTAGATTGGGAACTAGACAAAGAATGTGAGGAAGAATTATGTTTACAGCAGAAGAACGACAAAAGTATATCGGAGGAAGTGACATCGCAGCAATTATGTCACAATCCCGATGGAAAACGCCCTACAGATTATGGGCAGAAAAAACCGGAAAAATAGAAATTCCGGACCTATCGAACAACCCTGCGGTTGAGATGGGAACGCGGCTCGAACAATTTGTCGCGGAATTATTCGCAGAAAAAACAGGCAAGCAAGTAAGAAGACAATCAAAAATGTATCAACATCCCCAATATCCTTATATGGTGGCGCATGTTGACCGACTAATTACTGGAGAAGACGAACTTCTTGAATGCAAAACTTGCAGCGCTTACAAACTCGAAGAATGGGAAAACAAAATCCCTAAAGAGTATGTACTACAGGTTATGTGGTACTTAGGAATTACAGGGCGCAAGCGCGGTTGGATTGCTTGTCTTATCGGCGGTCAAAAGTTCGATTATAAGGTAATTGAATTTGATGAAGAACTTTTTAATCTGATGGTTGAAAAAGCTGTTAAATTTTGGGATATGGTACAAAAAGGAATCCCGCCCGTTATTTTACCCGAAGACGGAGAGGTTTTGGGTGAAATTTTTTCCGAACATACGGAAGATTTAATAGAAAACAACGACATCAACGATCGAGTCGCTTATGTTAAAGAGCTCGAAATGCATGTTGATGAAATGAAAAAAGAGATTGAAGAAATCAAAACAGAGCTAAAGGCTACCATAAAAGACAAAATGGGGATTATAACAGACACTTACAAGGTAACTTGGAAAAACCAAAAAGGCGCGTATGTTTACGACAAAGAACAAATGATAGCTGACGGAGTTTTTGAAAAATACGCAAGTCAGCCGTCAAGACGAGTTTTAAGAATTACAAAATTGAAAGAGGTAAAAAATGGAAGCAGCACTTAACCCACTTTCCTTAATTCAGGAAGTAGATGTAAAACTGGTAAGCGAAACACTTACGAAGGTAAAATCATTACAAGCAACACTGAAAAGCATTTTAGTTGACGGTCACGATTACGGAAAGATTCCGGGATGCGGTGACAAACCGACCTTATTAAAACCCGGAGCGGAAAAAATCCTTATGTCGCTTGGTATTACTTCGAGTTATGAACTCATTGAACACACAGAAAAATTTGAAGGCAAAGGATTTTTCGCTTATACAGTCAAATGTATTTTATTCAAAAACGGTCAAAAGATAACCGAAGGGCTTGGACACGCAAACTCAAAAGAGAAAAAATGGGCGTATGAGTTTGTAAATGAAAAAGACCTACCGGAAGGAACAGACAAAAGCCTTTTGAAGAAAAAAGTTTTTAACTCAAATAACGGAACGTTCACAAAATATGAAGTTGATGCCGATGTAAACTCTAAGGCTAATACAATTTTGAAAATGGCAAAGAAACGAGCTCAGATTGATGCGGTTCTGACCGTTGCATCTTTATCGGAAATCTTTACACAAGATTTTGACGAACTTGAACCCGTTGAAGAGCCCACAAGCAAACCGACAGTGGACAAGGTAAAAGAGGATATAAAATCCACACCCGAATACTATTGCGCAGATTGCGGCGCGGGTGTAACACCGAAAGTCTATGATTTTTCAAAAGAAAAATACGGCAGACCGTTATGTATGAGCTGTCAAAAGAAGGGGAATGAATAATGGATCTTGACAGAAAAATGCTCTTTGAGCTGATTGATTGTGTAAAGCGTGAAGTCTCAATGAGATACAGAGTTTACCCCAAACGTGTCGCTGCAGGTTATATGACGCAGGAACAGGCAAAAAAAGAACAAGAACTTATGTACAAAGTTCAGGTCCTTTTACAAAACGTATATAACGGCAACGTCACGCAAGGGGTGCAACAAAGCTTTATCAACGCTCAGGAGTACATACAAAAGAGGTACTAAAATGAAAGATATTAGTAAAGGTTATATTGCTTTATTTAGACAGTTTATAGAGTGGGAATGGTTTACCGATGTTAATACCTGTCATTTATTTATTTACTGTTTATTGCGAGCAAACCACAAAAACACAAAATGGAAGGGCGTTGACCTAAAAAAAGGTCAATTTGTTACAAGCTATTCAAGTTTAAGTGAGGCAACCGGATTAACCTACAAACAAGTGCGTTTGGGGATTGATAAGCTAAAAAGGACAGGCGAAGTGGCACACGAAGGGCACACCTCTTATTCAATAATAACAATAAAAAACTGGGATAAGTTTCAAGAAAAGGGCAGACAAGAGGGCAGTCAAAGGGCAACAGATAATAATGAGAATAATATAAGTAATATTAGTTATATTAATATATCTCTCTCTATAGAGGAGAGAGATATTCTCAAAAAATATCTTATGTCAAAACCCCGAAAAGAACCTATTTATGATTGGGATGCTTATTTCGCGCTCATGAATAAGAACGGAACGCTGAAAACAAAACTTGAAAAGGCAAAAAAGTGGGCTCAAAAGAAAGAAACACCGGCGGAAGTCAGAGAAGAAACGCCGGAGGAGCACGAAAAAATAATTGAGATACAAAAACAAATAAGAGCAAAGCAGAGGAGAGGATAAGATGAAAGCAGATATAGAAAGATTTATTGCGAAGAAGTGCAAGGCTTCAATAGTTTTGGAAATGTTGTTAAACCGTGAGTATGTGACTTGTACGGACATTATACTTATTGGGTACAAGCCCGAATTGCCTCACGTTTTTACTACAAATCCGCAAGGTTTGATTGAAACAATAAGAGAACATTTCGGATACGACTTTGTAAAAGACAGAGATATAAAGTTTTACAGAAAATTTTATGATTCTAAAGGCAAGGAATATAAACAAACCGATACTTACAAACAATATTTTATTGAGAAATGCGGGGGCTTGTCATGATGAATGATGATATAAAAAAATATCCGTGCTTTTTGGTTTATAACAAAAGCATTGTTCCCGCAAACTGGATAGAGTCAACAGAGAGTTATAACCATTTTGTTTATCAGCTCAACCATTTTATAAGAAAATCTCTCAGAAAAAACTCTCCTGAGTTTTATAAACGGGTAGAGTATTTACAGAAATTAATATTAATGCCTTCTCAAATGAATTATGATCTTGAGACAATGGGCGAAGATAAATTTTTCAAAAAATGGGGTATGGATAAAAACAATTTAGTATTTAGTCGTCTAAAATGGCGCGAAGGATTTTACGATTAATCAAAAATGGGCGCATTTCCTTGCCCGATTTCGAGAGTTTTTACCCTCTTAGGATAAACTAATCACGCAAGGTAATTTTAAGCGCCTTAAAAAGGCAGAGGAATAGAAAATGGAAATTAAATCAAACAGAGAAAAAACAACAGAGCTTACAGAAAGAGAAAAGCTAATAATCAAGTACATAGCGGCGGGGTGGACAGATGATGCAATCAGTAACGAAATCGGATGCGCAACGCCTACGGTTCGGCAGTCTGTTTCGAGAATACTTCAAAAAACAGATGTTTTTAACAGACCTGCGCTTATATTTTGGGCTTGTAAAAACGGTTTGATGTAGGAGGATAAGGGATGCTTTACACAATAATAAGAAAAGACCGCTTGAACAAATATCGAAATAAAATTTGTCAACTCAATTTTTTGAGACAAAAAAAGTTCGAGATACTTAACAGTTTTGGGCTCAAAGCTTATGATTATTCAAAAATCAAAGTGACTATAGGAAACGGGAAAAAACTCACGGATCAAGAAAAGGCTGTTTTGAGTGTCGAACAGTTTGACAAAAAAATACGGGAATTGGAAGCGGAAATAAAACCGGAAACAGACGAGCTCGAAAAACAGATAGACCTTGTTGACTGTGAATCCACAAACTGGCGACATGCGGAGGCTTTGAGAAGTTTTTATTTGTTTGGAGAAAGCAAACAAGAAGCTGCAAACAGAGTTTATGGCGAATGTACAAAGCAGGATGTTAAAAACTTTAACGAGATTTTAAAAACTGCTTTGGAGTTTTTGGGGAAAGTAAGTTCGTATGTTGAAGTCCAAAAGATAACAACAGAGGATTGGGAAGAGGTATAGATTCAGAAATTATACTCCCGATAAAAACTTGAATAAAACGTGCGGACACAAAAAGCGTTGCGTTTTATGGGAAGAGTGAGACAACTGTAAAGATTACGAGGTCAAAAGATGAGCAATTGGAAGGTTAACTTATACAGCCAATGGACAGAAAGTTCAAAGTTTTGTTACCGAAGAGGATGCAACTGTCAAGGTTGCTATGTCAAAGATATTATTGAAACTCATTGCTTTATGAAAGAAGCTGTATTTACTCTTGTCAAAGAGTTTGGCGCACCTCCAAGTGATGAAGAACACCTGACAAGAACTCAACAAAGAGTAATTGAAGCAATACTTGCCGGAGCGGATACAAGAGAAGATATTGCAAAAATGATAGGAACAACATCTGCTGTGGTGCAGCACTGCTTGAACGAAATGTACAAACTGGCAGAGAATGACGGATTTGTTTATCCGTCCAAAAAGAACAAATTGAAACATTTTATCAAATGGGTAAGGGGGGAAGAATGACACGAGAGATGAATAAGCCTGATTGGGAATTATCTAGATATAAATGTGGTAATAATAGATGTCCGATTCATTATTACACGTTTTTTATAAACTGTGATGAGTGTAATAATATACGCAAGCTAGACGATTGGATAAAGCCGTACATAGATAGTATTAATGAAAGGTTTAAACAATGTTAGACATAGAGAGCATAACAAACACAATAATAAATGATGATTGCATGAACGTATTAAAACAGTTGCCTGATAAGTGCATTGATTTGGTGCTGACAGATCCGCCGTATGGGATAAATGCTTCAAGCAAAAATTTTTTAAGGCAGGGGAAACAAACAGGGAAATCAAAATGTGTAAGTGGTTTAAATTATAAAATATCTAATTGGGATAAAGATATTCCACAAAAACAAATATTTGAGGAAATAAAAAGAGTATCAAAAAATCAAATAATATTTGGGGGAAATTATTTTGTTGATTTTCTTACTAATTCATCTTGTTGGCTAGTTTGGGATAAATTAACAGGCGATAATTTATATGCTGATTGTGAACTTGCATATACTTCCTTTAAATCAGCAGTAAGAAAATACACTTATTTGTGGAAAGGAATGTTACAAGAGGATATGAAAAATAAAGATATACGCATACACCCAACCCAAAAACCCTTAAAACTATTTGAAATGATATTAAGAGATTACAGCAACGAAAACGACCTTATACTCGATTGTTTTAGCGGTAGCGGAACAACGGCTGTGGCTTGCCATAATCTCAAAAGGCGGTTTATCTGTATAGAAAAAGATTACGATTATTGGAAAGCAAGCGTAGAACGGTTAGAGAATGCACAAGCACAAATGAGGTTATTTTAATATGTGGCAAACAGTAGATTATAACGGAAATACAGTAAAGTGGTATGAAGCGGAATTGATAGATAAAATCAAAGCAATATGTGAAGTTAATATGTTATGTGAGGGTGGATGCCCTTATTTGCAAGATATTTTAGATTTAATTAAGGAGAATGAAAAGTGAAAACAGAAATAACAGATATAACAGAAAATCCAATTTTCTTAAAAGAAAAGATTAGATGCTTAAATTTTTTAGCTACTTATCCTGATATAAAGATATTAATTTTTGGCGAAGGTTCTATTACTCGTCTAAGAGCAGAATTAACATTGCCAAACGGGGAAATTATAACAGAAGAACGAGAGTTTTATGAAAATTTTTTAACCAATGAAGAATTTATGACTGTAACGCAAGACGATATGCTCAAAAATATAGGCTTTAATTATTTGAAAAGGTCTTTTGATGCAAGAAGAAAAGGAGATGTAAATATTGGTGTCGGACACGTTTATTACAGTATTAAAGATATTATAAAAAAGGAATGCTCTTGAATGGGTATTGGAGGAGTAAGAATGGAACGATTAACAGAATTACTTGGTGTAATTATTTGTATAAAGTTTACTTGCGAAAAATTGAAAGAGCAAGGTAAAAAAAAGATTGATATCGATTGGGTATTAAATGCCATTAATAAGATATTGGAGGATTAAGAATGCAAGATAGATTTAAGTTTAGAATACCAATGTTCACCGATAAAGGTAATTTTCAAGAATTTCAATATCTTGAATTAGGTGAGCAAGAAGAATGTACTTTATGTGGTTATAATGGTGAACCTCAGCAATGCACAGGACTTAAAGACAAGAACGGCAAACTGATTTATGAAGGGGATATAGTTAAGTTTGCTTTCCACGAATTTGCAGAAGAAAAAGCGTGGGAAAAAGCAGTAATAGTTTGGGGTGATAAATATAAATATCCTGCTTTTGACTTAGATAAATGTGAATTTGAATGTAATGGTTTATCTTATATCTTTAATGAAGATTGGGTAATTGAAGTAATCGGCAACATATACGAAAACCCTGAACTATTGGAGGACTAAATGAACGAAGTAGAAAAGATGATGCAAAATGCAGGGGTAGAACCTGATTATGATTACTTTACGCTCTTTGATGATAAGGTACACAAAATAGGTAGAACTATGCACTTATGCAAAAAAGAGTTAAAACATCGGTTAGAAAACTATCAAAAAGATTATGTTGCTATAAAGGTTATAAGAGTTGATAAAGAATATCCACCATTCACCGCAGAGAAACAGCTAAGTCTTATTAAGTGGTTATGTCAAAATACATATCGCAACTATATTCATATAAGATATGAGAGAGATATTAATAATTGGAAAATTGAATGTAATATGATTGGGATAAGAGAATTTGGAAATTTTGATGAATGTTTTGCAGGACTTATCAACAATCTTTGGCAAGACCTAACAGATGCCGAACGCACACAGATAAAGGAGATATTGGAATAATGTTACACAGTAAATATAAAGAAGATTTTAATTGTAGGCATTGCGAATTAGCTTATAAACGAGTTAAGGAATGGGCAGAAAAAAGCAAATTTGACATTACACATCCATATATTGATTTTCTAAGCAAAAGAACAAAATCATTGAGAATATATGAAATGATACGAGAAGCATATACATTAGGTATAGCAAGAGGTATTTTAATGGTTGATAGCGGACATAATAAAGTCACTTTAAGTGGGCAATGGTTAGAATCGGAGGTAAGGGAATGACAAATGAAAAGAAAAAATACGATAATCAAACAGTAGCAAGAAGATTAGCCTTGCAAACGTTTAATAATATTGATAATTTGTCTTTTAATGATATTAAAAGAAGATTAATAGATATTATTGAATGTTTATCGTCTGATGCTATGGAGGGTTATAGGGAATGACAAGCAATAAATATGTGGTTTTAAATTGTCCCACTTTAATGGGTAATAGATTATGTTACGGCAAAGTAACAAGACAATGTGCAGACTGTAACGACTGCGTTATGAAACAGGTTATACAAGAATGTCGAAAATCGATTAAATGCTTTGAGAGTAACGAAATTGCTTGTCCAGTTTGCTCTGATGCTGCAAGTGCAGAATTAGCACAAGATATTTTACAACTATTTGATATAGAGGAGATAAATAAATGAGAAAACAATTATTAAGATTATTGGACAGAATTATCTGGAAAATTTACTTTAATGCAGGAAACTTAGTGCATTATCTCAGGCAAAAATATGACTACATAGGAGATAAATAAATGACAGAAGAATTACAAATTATAGAGGATACAATATTGGCTGAATTAGAGCATTTAGATATAAGAAAATATGTGAAAGATGGTGAAATTTCTTACCGTTATGAAGCTGATAAAAGAGTAAAATTGGACGAACACAAAACCATAGGTTCATTGCTAACTTATTCAGTATATGAAAAAACGAGGTTAGAAGCAGCTCAGAGATTATTAAAATGCTTAAAGGAAGATGAAGAAGAATTTGAGCAATTAAGACAATACTATTCTATAAAAGGTAAGGATACTGATAAAACAGTCCAAAGAATAGAATTTGGCAACTATGCAATAACTATCAAGGAGACAAATAAATGACAGAGTATATGCCAAACTTGCCCGAATGGGTATTAAAAGAAAAACCACATATAGCTAATTGTAAATATTGTGGGGCAGAAGCAATTTTACGTGGTAAACCTGATTGGGAATGGTGGACGCACGAAATAAGATGTTCAAAATACTGCAAAGAAAGTAAACCCATAAATAGGTACGAGATAAAAGAACTTATTGAGAAATGGAACGAGTTAAATGAGGTAGAAAAATGACAGAAGATAAAGATAGCATTTGTTGTAGTTGGTATGAAAGTTGCACATATTATATGCAATGTGAATATCTCTACAATGAGAATAAAGATTTAAGTGAAGATGTTTACCGCTTAGAGCAAGAAAACAAAGAAATATATGAAAATGGACAAATAGAGATTACAAAATTGTGTAATGAAAAAACAAAGTACCGCTCTGCATTGGAAGAAATAAATCGAGTTGTTAAACTTGCTCATAAGGTAGAGGATTATTCATTAGGGCAAGATTATACAGATTTAGTTGATAGGATAGAAAAGGAAGTCAACGAGGTGTTACAATGAAAAACATACTAGGTTTATTGTTATTGCCAACTCTGATTATACTAATACCGTTGGCTATGATAAGTGGAGGAATTTATTATTATGTTAAGCATAGAAGAAATAAAAACAAAATGCGTGGAGATGTTAGGTGAGTAAATACAATTTTGAACAAATAAGAAGTGATTATGAAACACCGCCCGAACTGCTTTTTGAAGGTTTAAAAATGACAAGAATATTTACCGGTTATGCATGTGATGTATGCTGCAGCAGAGAAAACATCACGGCTTATCATCATTTTATAAAAGGTGAAAAAGACGGATTAAAAGAGGACTGGTATAATCTTAATTGGTGTAATCCACCCTATAAATACGCTCCAATTTGGGTAAAAAAAGCAGTCAAAGAACAACAGAAGGGTAACCACACTGTGATGTTGATTCCTGCAAGAACAGAAACAAAATATTGGCATGATTATATTCTCGATTCTTTTGGTGGTACAAACAGAAATCATGTAAGGGTTAAATTTTTAAGAAAAGGATATCGTTTTATTAACCCCGACACAGGGGAAAAAATGGGAGTATATAAAAATGCGCTAGCGCTTGTTTATTTTGAAGGCATAAAGAATAATGCTAAAAAATAATTTTTATCGACCTTCTTACATAATTATCCTTATCAGTATATATCGCATCGTTATCGTCCAAAAGGTGTAGACAATTTTACCTAACATCGAGGAGCTTTTTATTATTTTACGCACGATTAGTGAGTCGGTTTTTTAACCGGCTCTTTTTTTTTGTATTTCTTGAGTAACTGTTACATCACTGTTACTTGTATCGTTACTTGTAAGTGTTAACGCTGTTACACAATACGTTATGACACATATTAACACTGTTACTACAACACCCAGTACAACCTTTAAAATGGTATTGCGTAACCTCAATGTTTTATTTTCTGCTTGCGCTCTCAAATACTCGTCTTGCTTGCTTTTTTCGGATGTAGTCAATAACAGTATTTGCTTGTCACGTTCTCTCAACTCGTTATACATCGTTTCATGCAACGTGGTGATCTTATTTATGTAACGTTCTGTAAACTCCATATAACTGTTTTGTTGCGAATTTGTTACATTTGGTTCAACGTCAATTATATCTTCATTTTGGGGCGTGTTATCACCGTTATTTGACACCGAAGTCATGCCTTTTGATAACCTTTTTTCTTCTTCGAGTTCCCAATCCTCAAATAAAATAACCATTTGACCGTCTTTAACACCCACTTCGTAACGGTCTTTATAACGTCGTGTCTCGGTGTTGTCACCGGTTGTCTTAATTTTTTTTACAATGGCTGTTCTTGAACATCCAAAAATAGACTGCAATTCTTTAATAGTGTACTCTTTTCTCATATCTCATACTCCATAAAAACGTGTTATGTAACAGGTGTTAAACCCTTTTGGCACGTTATTTTTAACCCCTTGACAAGAATCTTAGCATGCCTTTAAAATAAAATCAATAGAAAAAGTAATAAAAAAGCCTTGCTCGGAAGCAAAGCGCATAATATAAAATCCAAAAATATTATAGCACCTTCCGAAAAAATAGGCAAGTAACGGCGATGCCAAATTTTGAGGAGGATTTATGGGAGCTACAGCTACAATAAGCGCAGTAAAGGAAAAAACACAATTTGAGATTACCTCAAGTTTGTTAAGAAATCTTTACAAATTTAACTTAACACCGGTAACAAAACTTGTTTTGTTGGAGTTAACAACACATCTAGGAACGAACGGTTCTGTCGTGTTTCCGTCTGTCGGTTATATTTCGGAAGTTTTGGGGATCGGTTTAACGGCGGCAAAAAAAGCAATAAACGATTTGGTAAAAGAGGGGCTTATAATCAAATCAAAAAGAGACAAAGTGAGGGGAAATTGTAACAAGTACCTTTTAACCCCAAAAGTGACCTCTGAGCGGTCGGAAAATGAACTTTTAAAACAGTCGGATTCCGACCTTTTCATTATAACAAATAATAAGGAACAAAAAAACAACAAAGTGAATCAACAAAACGCTAAAAACGAACTTTCGGGGGGTAATGTATCAGATAATATCTTGCGCGAATACGCACGAAAACACGGGGCAAGAAACATTGATGCGTATGTTACTGCACTCAAGAAAACAAAGAGCGCAGAAAAAATTATCAAAGAGAAAAATAAAATTGTTACAAGTGCTGTGGCTACGCTATTAGAAACACAAAATCTGATTCAAAATTACAAAGATGATGCAAAAACAGCCGAAAGTTACGAAACGAGCGCAGCTTGGAAAGAATTAGGCAAAAAGTTTGGTTTCAAAAAGTAACTTTCCTTAGGTGGTCCTTTCCCCCCCTAACTGGGGTTACATAGTTTTGAGTTATTTGATAAACTTATAATGAAAATATTCCCGCTAAAAGCTTTCTCATATTTTATATAGTTACAATTATGGAGCTGTAGATCTCTCCATCATACAGCTCTTTTTTATGAGGTAACAATGGAAAAAGTAACAAATCTTATATGTTCGCTTATTGCGATTCAAAATTTTTGCAAAGACATACACTATAACGCTAAAGGTGAGGCGTTTTATTCAAAACACCTTTTGGCAGACAGAATCCAAAATAATTTCTCAGACTATATTGACCGCATCAAGGAAGTTGCCATTTTGGGTAATGACGAAGTGGCACTTCCCAGTGGTGAATATTTGAGCAGGGCAACAAGCCTTATTCCGGAGCTTGAAGAAGACGACAAGAAGAATTTTCAAAGCTTAGAAAACCTCATTGTTAACACTCTTATGTCACTTCAAGAGATGGAATCAACAATGGGCGAGGATAACCTTTACGGTGAGATAGCGGAAGATTTACAGAACAGCTTAGGATTGATTAACAGGCAAATAAAATGAAACGCTTAGAAGATACGACGGAAGAAGAGTTGCGAGAGTTCGCAAAATTAGCTTTTCAAACTTGCATCAATCAGATTATAAGCACAACACCGTTTTATAACGTATCAAACGATATTTTGAACCAACTTACGAATTATAATTCGAGGAATTAATTATGGCTAAGCGGAAAATGTCAGAGAACAGTTTGAAGAACCTTGAAAAAGGGAAGCCTTTTAGTGCTGATTGCGAGGAAATCGCGAGGAATGCTCAAAAGAAATCCGTTGAGAAAAGAAAAGAAAATCAAACTTTAGCTGAGTTGATGAGAATTGCGTTATTACTTCCCAATGAAGAAACAGGAGAAGTAAATAATATTGCTATCACAAACGCTTTAATCGCTAAGGCAATAAAAGGTGATGTGTCAGCTTATCAGACCATAAGAGATACAATCGGCGAAAAACCGACCGACAAGCAAGAAGTCATAGGCAATCTTGGAATAGAAAAAATTTTTATAACTCCAAAAGAAGCAAAGCGAACTGATAAACACATAGATGACATTATAAATGAGCAATCTTAATCAAGAATACATAGGCTACAGATTATTAGAGCGCGGCTTCGAGGTTTGGTTCAGATACCTGTTCAGAGTTATAGAAGGAACACCGTTCATTGTTGAGCCGATACACACGGGGTTGTTTGATAGCTTTGACAGGATAGTCAAAGGACAGACCACAAGACTTAATATAAATGTACCTCCGCGCGCAGGAAAAACGACTTTAGCAACTTATTTGTTAGTGTTTGCTCTGACTATTAATCCGAAGTCAAACATAATTTACACATCTTATTCACAATCCTTACTTACGGATATTGCGCTTAGGGTGCATGATATTTTAGAACATCCGGTATACAAAGCGCTTTATCCTTCTTATATGAGATTTGAGACGGAAGAAGTACCGCCTGAGGATGATTTTTGGGCGGAGTATCTCAAGAAGACATCCAATAAAAATACTTATTCGGCAAAAAAGATAATAACCGCAAAAGGCGGAACGTGTCTTTTTTCTTCTATCGGTTCACAGATTACAGGGTACGGCGCGGGCATAAGAAACGCAAAGAAGTTCACAGGCGCTCTTATAATAGACGATGCGAACAAACCTGATGATATTTACTATACGGTATTAAGAAACAAAGTTTTGAGGTATTTCTCCGGCACGTTATTGAGCCGTTTAAACAATTCTTATACTCCGATAATAAATATTCAACAAAGACTTCACATCGAGGATCTCTCCGGGCTCTTACAAAAGAAATACGGTTTTGAGACATTAAAAAAACCGTTGATTGATGAAAATGGAGTTTGTCAGATACCTTCTCAGTATACGCCGGAGCGTATCAAAGAATTACAGGTCGACAATTACGCTTTTACTTCTCAGTATCAGCAAGAGCCGATTATCTTAGGCGGAGCGGTAATAAAGCGCGACTGGTTCAAGTATTACAATCCGTCAAATGAATATAAGTATCAAAGGCTTATAATTGCGGCAGATACCGCAATGAAGGTAAAAGAACATAACGACTATACAGTCTTTATTGTCGGCGGTATTACAAACGATAACCACTTGCACGTTATTGATATGAAACGCGGCAAATGGGAAGCGCCGGAGCTCAAACAAATCGCTTTAGAATTATTTGAAAAATACAACTTAGATTTACTTATTTCAACAAAATGATCAGTATCTTTAATTCTTTTTTCAACCGCCATTTGTAAAGCATCTATTGATTCATTTACATCATGAATTTCTTTATTATAATTTAAATCATTTACTTCTTTACCTAATAGTTTTTCAGCCACTGTATCTTTTACTGAAGTAAACTTTTCACCTAATTTAGGTAATAATCCTCTAGCTTCTTTTTTCTTTTCTTCAGTATCAAAATAATGACTTAGTCTATCAATTTTTTCAGCTACTTCAGCAATATTAATATCACTTTCTACTACCTCAACATTATTTTTTATATTTTCTTGCATAGCAGATGCACTACTAACATACTTATTTCTTTCTTCTAATAAATCTTCACCATAGTGAATAATACTTTGAATATTATCAAAATTTACTCTTTTAAATCTTGTTTCTAATTTTGGTACTACTATTTCATTATTTTCTTCTACTATATCAATCATATTTTCACCTTCTATTTTAAATTTTTAAGGTTATTAAAAAATCCCCTTGTTTACGAGGATTTATATTATCATAATAGCATATAAAAGTCAACAATTTTTATATAATTTCTAAGGTTCTTTTCCCTTTATTTTTTGAGCAGCATTAATTCCTGCAATTAGACCTTGAGCTGCAGCTTCCTCGTAACCGCTTGTTCCGTTAATTTGTCCACCTAAGAACAATCCGTTTATTTTTTTTGACATAAGAGAATGAGAAGTTTGTACTGCAGGTACATAATCGTATTCAACAGCATA